>Ga0181572_10003810_pt1 | contig 10549 bp, 13 predicted proteins | sample 101ome_26_FD_133004 | JGI IMG/M metagenome (GOLD analysis project Ga0181572, IMG submission 133004) | Coastal salt marsh microbial communities from the Groves Creek Marsh, Skidaway Island, Georgia - 101408AT metaG (megahit assembly) | ecosystem: Environmental > Aquatic > Marine > Intertidal... | reverse complement strand
CCTGCTTTTTTTGTGAGTTGGCAGAGGATGTAGGAGTCGAACCCACGCCTGCAGGGTTGGAGCCTGCTGTGCTACCGTAACACTTATCCTCTATTCGTGTTCACCACCTGGATCATTTGGATCAAGCATAACTTTTTTACCATTAATCCACATGTGTCCGCGTGTGCGACTTACAGAATGATAACCATCCGAGCGCAACCTAAAAAGTTCTGGCTTGTTCTTTGCTACAGTAAATGTGCCAACTGTGATAGCAATTGCCGCAATAAAGAAAACGTGTGCAATTGCAGTAATGCCAAATACCCACATGCTACCAAAGTACATGCTGAATACAATGCACCACATCCATGCTAAAACCTGCATCACCATATGGCGTGTGTTTAAATCTGGAATGTTGCGCAATGGATTGCTTTTGTGATCCATTACACTGTTCCAACAGTTAATAATAAAAGTGCTCACTGGATAAACTCCTTTTTCAAATGTTACTTTCAGCGGATAGTGAGCATCCACTGTGTCTCTAAAGTCAATGGCATCATACTGATCCATAAAATATTTAACAACAGTATGATCCTTAAAGTATGCTTTAACTTGATACAATTTCGTAGATGTCCTTCCAGTTTTTTGCAAGTGGAAAATCTGTGTTGTGCATGTTAAAGCCATGTTCCATTAGTATTGGTTTGAGTCCAACACGAGCACCAGCAAGTGCATTTTCAGGCTTGTCTTCAACCCAGTACATTCCACTGTCTGCATATTTTGCCAATGCTGCATCTTTGTCAGCACCTGTTGCCAAACATGTTACAGTTGTGAATGTGCCTTTTCCAAACAACTTGTCCAAGTTCTTTTTGCGTAACTTTTGTGCATAACGGTTTGTAGACAAACTTGTGATAGCAATAAATTGCCATCCTTCATCTGCCATTTTTGTTACATATTCTACTGCATCTCTCAGTGGAGGCAAGTAACCCATTGCTGCACTTTCGTTGAAGATACGGATCAGTTTACGACCTTGTTCTACATCAATGCCATAACGCTCACCAATGTTGTAAATTGCATTTGCATCCTTTACTTTGGTAAATCCATGTTCTTCCATAAAGATGTCAAATGCATACTCCCAGTTGAGCACTACACCATCACAGTCTACAAGTATCGTTTTTTTCATATCTCTTCTTTCATCTTTACATCTAACTTACTATATTAATATAGCACACTATACAGACTTGTCAACCACTTTTACATAGTTAAACACAGTTTCTTTGCCACTGTGCTGATTGCTTATTTGATGTCTTTTTACTCTAGCACGAATTTTGTATGTGTTACCAGACTCAAACAGTTCACCTTTGCCTGTAAAAAACACCACCAAATTGTTGCTGCCATCCACAGCGTTTATAACATCACAACCCAGTTTGTTGATGTAATTTTTACGCAACACATTGATGTGTATGTCAAGTGTGTCGCCTACACTGCCAATAAAATCACTGTCATCACTGAGCGCACGTTGCTGTTTTTCCACTGTGTCACGTTCCAATGCTCTGTCATAACTCTTAGGCAACGCAGCCACCATACCAAAGTCATATGTTGGAACTTCACCACTTTTAACAAAACTTAGTATTTTGCTTTCAAAGTCATTAATTTTGCTGCCTAGTGCTTTTATCATCAATCCTGTGTAGTAGGTGATGATGTCACGAGCACGTTGTATCTGTTGTTCATCAGGTGTATTTTCAAATAAGAAAATACGCTTTTCATCTGTGGGAAATGGACGCAGTTGCATGCTGTGCAACATGATGTCTCTGTTGCTGTATGCAATTGGACTTCCATCCCCAAAGCGATAAGTGGCTTTGTTGTATCCATCATTGGCATCATTTGCCATCACAGCATATGCCATAACTGTTTCTAGGTCATGTGTTTGATGATAAGTATTTGTGTAAGACATTAATTTGGCCCTTTCACCTTTCTAGTTAAGTATTTAATATAACACACATGGAACAATTGTCAACCTTAAAATGGCTGGAATACAGAGAATACACCATAGATCGTATACACAATGCGACTGTGCTGTGGGAGCCCTATTGGCATGTGCATCTACAAGATGTATACCATCCAGAACTGTTTGAATACATCAACACAGAATGGCCTGACTTTGATAGTGTGCTTGCTGTACACGACAATGGTGGAGGCCTCAACCCTAATAGACGCTATATCATACCCAACAGAGAAGACTTGCCTTTTTGGAAACAGTTCAACGACAATATCATAGAACATGCCGACATCATAGATGCAGTGTATGAACTAGAGCAACTCAACAGAGCGGACTGTACTTGGGTTACAGCCAGCATATGGGAAGACTACAGAGGGTATGGCATCGGCAATCACTATGATGCACACACCATAGATGTTGCTTGGCAAACCTACATCTACTGTGATGGTGGTGAACGTTGGGGAACAAGCCTAAACAACGAAGCAGGTGAAGAGCAAAAACGCATACCGTTTGTGCCTAACTCAGGTTGGATAATGAATGTAGATTGCTTCAGTTGGCACAGTGCAGACACCATAGAGTGTGACATGCGCCGCAGTGTGATGGTGCGCTTTATGACTCGTACTAGATCTGGCTAAGTTCCACCAATGTTGCTGCCAAGTTAATCTCTTGGTCTGCTACCAGCGGAATGTTGCGTAGTCCTTTGGCAATGATAAGAATGGCTGCGTCATGCTGTTCTTGTGTGCTACCCCACAGTTCCAAGTTGTCATACATCCAACGAAACAGTTCATCCATTTCTTCTGGACGCACTTGACTGCACAACAGTTTACGAGCCTCAAGTATCTTGCCCTGCTTGAACAAGTCTACTACTGCTAGTTTATAGTCTGCTGTGCTATTGTCACCTTCGTTTGGCTTTAATAGTTTACCATCTACTGTGTTCATCTGACACAGGTTAAGACACTTTCGCAAGTCAGGATATGTTGCTTTCACATAACTGTCCAGCGTATCAATATCAATCTCTACACCTTCTTCAACACACACTGTAGCAATGCGAGCAGTAAACTCTGTGTGATCAATCTTTTCAATATGAAAGCCTTGACATCTACTGTGTAGTGCAGGAATAATCTTGTTTGGATAGTTGCAAGTTAAAATAAATCTAGCACTGCTTGCATATGTTTCCATTACACCACGCAGAGCCGCTTGACCATTTGGAGAGATATAATCAGCCTCGTCCAAGAGCACAACTTTAAAATCACCAAACGGCATAGTTGCTACAAAGTTAGTGATCTTGTCACGCACATTCTCAACACTGTTTTCACGACTAGCGTTAATCTCTAGTACGTCATACTCGTCAATTTCTAGCATGTTGATTAAGACTTTTGCAAGTGTAGTCTTGCCTGTACCTGGCGCACCACTAAACAATAAATGCGGAATAGTACGTTGATCTACCCACTGTTGTACTTGTTTGCGTTGTGCATCATCTCTGAACACATAGTCTGCAATTGTTTTAGGTCTGTATTTTTCAGTCCATAGTTCTTTCATAATCTACCTTTAAATAAGTTAACAACTTTATCTTCACCACGAGTGTATTGTTCTACTGCGGCACCTACTCCACTGCCTGGTTCAAAAGGAACGTTTAGATCACGCATTGTAAGTTCAACACCGCCTAGCACACCAAGTAGCATTGTTTCGTTGAGCCATCCTAAATGTCCAATACGAAATACTTTTCCATTAAGTGGACCAAGTCCTGCTCCTAAACTAATGCCATATTCATTGTATGCATGTAGTATAACATCATTTGCATCTGTTTGTCTATTAACAACAACACTGGTTACAGTGTCACTTACAGTAGCAGGATCTTTTGCGGCAACACCTAACCCCCATGCATGCACAGCTGCTCTTACACCCTCAGCAAGTCTGCGATGTCTTGCCCAAACATTTTCCATACCTTCTTCCAACAGCATGTCAGTTCCAGTGCGCAAGCCACGCAATAGTGTCATTGCAGGTGTATAAGGAAAGTATCCAGTTTCGTTACTAGCAATCATGGTGCCAAAATCATAATACTTCATTTTGCTTTTCCACTTTTTGCCTTTAATAATGTTTACAACACGTTCACTGAGTGCTACAACAACAAGTCCTGTGGGCATCATAAAGCCTTTTTGTGATCCTGCAATAGCAACATCAACACGCCATTCGTCGTGTCTATATTCAATACAACCAATACTGCTGATACCGTCTACCATGAGCAGTGCAGGATGATCCAATTCGTCTAACAGTGCGCGAACTGCACCAACATCACTGGTTACGCCAGTTGCTGTTTCATTCTGACACACCATAACTGCTTTGATGTCCTTGTATACATCACCTTCCAGTATGTTACGATATCGATCAAGTGGTGTTGCTTCGCCCCACTCTACACTTACATCATGCACTGTGAGCTCCATGTCCCAGCACATCTGTACCCACAGTTTACTAAACTGTCCAAACTGACTCACAAGCACACGATCGCCTTTGTGTAGTAAGTTTTCTAATCCTGCTTGCCAACCGCCAGTGCCTGTGCCTGGAAACACAACCACACTGCCTGTTTCAGTTAGAAATACTTTTTTTAGATCTTCCATAAGGGGTGTTACAAAACTGGGCAAGTCAGGTGCTCTGTGATCCTCTGTTGGAATGTACATACTTTGTGATATTCTATTAGGGACATTGGTCGGCCCTGGTACTGCTAGTGTTCTGTTTCCTATCATGGGGGATTTCCTTATAAGTGTAGTCTAAGTTGTAGTGTTTACTATTATACCAGAAACACATTAGGCTTGTCAATATACTATAATTTTCACGAAGTTTGCAATAATGTGCATGTTTAAACTTCAAGTTTTCCCACACTGACTTTGCCTTCATATGCTCGTGTTTGATGTCCGTGTGTTGCTACCAAGATGTCATTGTTTGGTTCTTCGTCACTGATGCCTAACACATCCTTAGGATCAACTGTGCGTACAGTTTCTCCGTTGAGTTCAAATCCACGACTCCAACGTCCATGAGCCACAAGCACATACTGTCCTACACCAACATCTTGTTGTTCATTCCCTACAGCAATCACTTCACCCCAACGCGGATGAATACCTGTACTTTTGCCATCATCACTCATCACAATAAGTCCGCTGGCTGTGCGTTGTTCGCCAAACTCCATGTTGCGCACAAGAATGCCATCGCGCAAAGGTTTGAATTCACCTTCTACTCTAGTGTTTAATACTGGCATTAGATCCTCCGTACACCGTCAGTGTCTTTGTCTGTGGTTGGAGTTTGAGCAGTGCTGGTCACTGTTTGCTGTTGCTTTACTGCAGCAGCAAGACCACCTGATGGTTCTTCTTTTTGTTGCAATGCTTGTTCTTCAACCATACGTCCAACGTTGGTTGGTTCTTTAACTGGTTGTGGAATAGGTTCCCAATCCTGCCAATCATCTTCTTCGATTTGATTTGCTACACTACTGCCACCTTCTGGAATAGCACCATCCTGTGGAACCATTGTGCTGAGATTGTGATACTCTTGCATAATCTGGTTACGACTTTTTGTGATTGTACCATCTGGCATAATTTCATCACCACGTGCGTTAACACGCATGTTGCCAATTGCTGGCACAGTTTCGTTTTTTGTTAGCATGGTGCTCATGTCTACTGTTGCACCTCTTGATGTTCTATATACTCTTTTTGGCATTTTTATCTCCTATTAAGTGCGTATATTACTTATCTTAAAAATTCTTCAATGTCTAGATCAAAGTACATGCTGTCAATTTTGTGTACACCAATCAAGTACAACACATAACTGGCAACACTACTACCTCTGCCCACACCCCATACTATGTTGTTAACACGCATTGTTTCTACAAAGTATCTCAAAAAACACAGCAATGGCATCATGTCACGCTCTTGATACAACAGTAATTCTTTTCCCACACGTTGTAGTTGTGCTTCTGTTGTACACTGTTGCAAGCACCACTCAGCAATATCAAATTGTTCATATTCTGTGGGCATGTGCCACTTGCTTTGATTTTGTTTATGGTAAACTTCAGGCGTACAATCCAGTGTTGTGCTTGTGCTCAATTGCAAGTCAATGTGCATTAGATTGCAAGCACGATTGAATTTTTCAACATTGTCCAGTGTAAGTTTACTGATGTCTATTTCTGGATTGCAGTACAGCATGTTTACTGCATCGTGTTCTGTTAATATTTGTCTACTGTATTGATCAAGATTCATCATCACTGTCGTTGTCACTCACCAATCTTGGTTTAAATTTTTTAGGTTTACTGCTGCTTTTTTCTTCATATACTAGATCTTCTTTGTCCCAACTTTGTGATTCTAGTTTGATACCATTTGGGTGTAGTCTAATATAGTTTACATTGGTTGCATACCAATAGTCAACATATTCTTGTAAATCTGGGTTGTCAATAAGTTCACGCAGTGTGTTGCCAGTTTCATCATCTTCAAATGTGTGTGTTACACCTTGTCCTTGTGTGCTGGTAACACTCACCTGTTCGACAGTGAACACTCCTTCAAGTATGGCAGTAATTTTTGTGTGTAAGACTATGGCCATGAGATGATCATATGGCTCATCTGGCAGTGTGTGTATGATACCGTTCAGTCCCATTGCATTTTTAAACTTGCTTACACTGCTAGGTCCTATTAGTATACTGTCCTCTAACACTTCTCTAAACATGATGTTGATACGTTCTAGTGCTACATTGTAATTTTTTTGTGTGTTGTTTGTGGGCAGTAGATTGATACTGATAGTAAATGTATTTGGTAGTAGTTGTGTGTCTACTACAACACAACAACTGAATTTTTCTTCTATAGTGATCATGATATGTCTATGCTGTCCTTGAATTTGTCATCGCCGTCATTTTGTTCTGCAAGTTTTTTTAGATGTTCTCTGTCACGTCTAACACGTTCTTCTTTCATTTCATCTAACACCATACCCACTTGTCTTATTAATGCTGGATTTCCAAATCTATAACTTTGGTTTAGTTTTTTAGTAAGATCTGTAATTTTGTCTTGCAACTCACCATCTGTGAGTTTGCTTACATCATCTAGTAGTGGATGGTACATCAGTCATATGCTCCTGCTGCTCTTTTGAGACAATAGATGTTAAAACTGCGCCAATTGGCCCAAATAAAAAACCAACCCAACATGCTCCACAACACATTTGGAAACATTGCAATTGTCACACTAAAATACAACATTAGTGTGTAGATCATGACCACAATGTGATCACGTGTGGTCATTGTGGTGTTAGAGGTCGCCATCTTGTCTGTTTTCACTGTAGTATGCATCAAAACTTCCACCTGGATAACGTGCTTCTAGTTTGCGCACATTCTCAGCAATCACTTCATTTGGATCCAAGTTTAGCGCACGACATGCGTTGATCCAATACCACATGACATCACCTAGTTCACGCTTCATGTGAAAGATTGTGTCCTCATCCAATGGCTTGCCCTGAAATGCAACTTTTTTTGGAATCTCGCAAAACTCGCCACCTTCTGCTGCCAATCCAATCGCAGCAGTTAGTAGCAGAGCCATGTTAACTCCTGTGTCTCTGTCCAAGTCAATCAGTCGTTGATTAAGCAACATGGTGCTGTTACTAGCACCACTGGTTACTTCTTGTACAAAGTCTTGGTATTTGTTTAGATCAATTTTACTCATGTCGTACCTCTAATGTTTTATACATTATACGACAGTGATGTGCAAAAAGCAATATTAATATGCAGTAATTGCTGCTCTTTTCCAAATCACAGTTGAACCATCATAAGTGCCTGTACACACATAAATGTAACTGCTGTCTACTGCAACATTGCCTGCAACATCTCCACTTTGTCCTGTGTTAGCAGGTGTGCGTACATCTGCTTTTACTCTTGAACGTGATAGGTCATTTACAGCAACAGTTGTGCCTTGATCATCTGTGGTAAACTCAAAAATGTATGTGCCTGTTGCATCAAATGTGATCACTTTTGTTGCAGGTACAATACCTTGTAAACTGTCTGCACCAATTGTAACAGCGGCTGGCAATGTCAATGTGTGTGCTACACTAGCAACTGTAAGTTCAAGTCGGATAGTGCCAACTTTACCGCTGGCTGGAAAGTTGCTGAATGCAAGAGTAATACTGCCACTTGATGTTGCAGTTTGATATGGACCTTCTGCATAGTTGAGTGTAACAGTGCCACTTGTTGTACCTTTGGCAATTCTTGTGCCACTCATGTCCTTTAATTCAAAGTCACTTAGTACACTACCACCGCCTGCATTGTCAAGTGTTTCACCTGTTAATGCACTCTTCAGTACTGCTTTACTTTGTAAATCCTCAATTTCACTTTTTGCATTAGTGAAGTTGTTTTTGATGTTTGTGAAATTATCTCTAAAACCCTGACTGTCATTGTCTTGGCCTGCAATAGGATAAGTTCCATCAATATTGTTTGCATTGATATTACTTGCCATTATTTAAATACTCCGACCTGTGGAAACTTAATATATTTATCTTCGTCGTCTTTGTACACAAATTTGTCTACTTGCGCAAAGAAGCGTGTGCCATTACCATCAAAGGTACTTGCAACACTAATACTTTCACTAGTTGTAGCCAATGTTACGTCAAACGTGGTTTCTGCTGTTAATGTGTATTTTCCAGTTTCTTTATTATAATACTTACTTAGATTGTTGTCAAGTATGTATCTGTCAACTTCAAAACTTACACCTTTAAGATCAATAGATCTTTGTTCCAACAGATATTTAATTTTTTTACTTGTACCTGGTTTACAATACACAATTGGCACAGCCAATGTCCAACCAAGTATGCTGTCATCTTCTTGCTTGCTCTGCATCCACTGTGGAAGCACAGTTCTTTCCAGTATGGCTTCGCCTATAGCACTTTTCAAACGGTTACGCATATTTTCAATGGCATTTGGATAGGCAAGATAATCGTTACCAGCACTTGAACGGTAGTTTCCGCTGTCAACTGAGATGTTGTAATCTTCACCTGCATCTGCACTAAGAGGATTGGTCCAACTGTTTGCACTTCTTAGATCTATGCGTTGACTTGCAGGTGCCGCCAACTTTGTTGTTGGGTCTGTGCCTACTGCTTTGTCTACCATGTCAATATAAACAACTTCATAACGCACAGTGCCATCTGTGTTCAATGCTCTGGCAGTTTTGAATGATCCAAATCTAAGCACATTATTCCAATGGTTTTGTGCAGTTGCTTCCACATAATCAGTTTCTTCTTTTGGATTTAGACCTGTTGCAACCAACATTCTAATATCTTTTTGCAGTCCAAAGTTGAAGTCTGTGGGTCTATAAATGTCTGATTGGGGGATATCATCTGCATTATATATCAGTGTATCATATGTTTCTCTTTGTGTTTGATTAGGAAGGGCTTTAACATATAGACTTTCGTATGGTTTGATACTGCTTGGTACCACTTTGATAGAGAATGTTTTGAATGTGTCTATGGTTAAGTCATTACTGTATGCTCTTACTGTGAAAGTACAAGTTCTCTCCCATGTGGTTTCATCAAAGAATATACTTGCTACATCAAATGTGGTTGTACCGGTGTCAAACATCAATGTTTCAAAACTCACACGCCCTATGATCAAACCACTGCTGTCAAGTGTAAGTCCTTGTGGCAAGTTTTGTGCATAGTTGGTTTTAAGTTCATATTGTACACTTGCTCCACTGCCAATGGTTGCTCTAACATCAACTTCACTGATGGAACCTGTTTTAATTGTACCAAGGTCAGCATCTGGCCATGTGATTGTTTTGTCAATGTTGCCTTCTACCTTCATGGTAAAGAATACCCAATCGCTCACACGATCGGTGTCATTCTTTTTCTTGCAACGCACTGCCCAATCATATTCTGCTGTCACTGCACCCAAACTTGGCAGTGTGCCGTAGAACCAGCCTGTGTCTGTATCCAACACAATACCCGGAGGTGCATTGTATCCACTGCCGCCAAAATCTGTGCTATCAAATCCAACGCCATCTGCATCAAATCCTGATCCAACATCACTGGTTAGTTCATAAACAATAGGATCACCATCAAGGTCTATACCATCAAACTTGAATGCAAAATAGTTGTCGTGTGCAAATGTGCCTAGATCTTGTGCTGGTGTTGTAAGTATAGGATCACGTTGTGGTGTTTGATCTGCTGTTAACAGACTGTTCTGTTCGCTGTCTAGTGCAAAGTTGCTGGCTGCATCTGCTGTAAACTCTGTTGTGTCAGCAGTCATCATGTCTCTGCTCAACACAAACATGGTGTAAGTTTTTTGATCTATTCTAAATCCATCACTTACTTGTGCAGTAAACTCATATGTCTTGCTTGTACTGCGAGTGGCAAAATCCCATGCACTTGTGTCAAATGCTGTTGAATCAAACCCTGGTGTGCCATCATCTGCAGGTTCTGGAGTTACATATCCACTGATCAACCCACTGGTGCTGAGTGTAAGACCTGGAGGAAACTCTCCACCTGATATACTCCATGTGAGTGTTGTGTCTGGATCTTCGTCTGTGGCAGTGAGTTGTATACTCACAACATCACCATCAAATACTGCGT
>Ga0181572_10003809_pt1 | contig 10549 bp, 8 predicted proteins | sample 101ome_26_FD_133004 | JGI IMG/M metagenome (GOLD analysis project Ga0181572, IMG submission 133004) | Coastal salt marsh microbial communities from the Groves Creek Marsh, Skidaway Island, Georgia - 101408AT metaG (megahit assembly) | ecosystem: Environmental > Aquatic > Marine > Intertidal zone... | reverse complement strand
GGTAACTTTGGTATCCCGGCCCTCGATTTGCTTGAGCGGGACGCGGACGTGTATGTGTTGGAGCTCTCCAGTTTTCAGCTCGAGCGCGCTGAACCGCTTGGCCTTGAATCAGCCGTTGTATTGAATATTTCGGCAGATCATTTGGATCGTTACCCTTCGCTCGTTGCTTATCACCAGGCCAAACACCGTATTTTCGGACGTTCGAAACATGTCATTGCGAATCGAGACGATCCACTCACCATTCCACTGATGTCTGAGGGTGCCAACGCCGTTTGGTGGCGGGTTGGCGAGCCGGACCTGAATGAGTTTGGATTGCGGAGCATTGATGGTGCGATATGGATCTGTCGCGGTAACCAAAGCCTGCTTGCCACAACAGAACTGAAGCTGGTAGGTCGGCACAATTACCACAACGTACTGGCTGCATTAGCGCTTGGAAGCTCGCTTAAGTTGCCCGTTGATGGCTTGCTGAGGGGCGCAGTTGGCTACCGCGGTCTCCCGCACCGCTGCCAGTTTGTTGCTTCCATAGATGACGTGGCGTTTATTGACGATAGCAAAGCCACCAACATCGGAGCGACGCTGGCCGCGCTTGAGGGTTTAGCTGGCAATAATGACGTATGGCTCATTCTTGGTGGGCAGGGCAAGGGTCAGGACTTCAGTCTGCTGAGCGCTGCTGTGGCCGAAAAGTGTGCAGGCGTTCTGTTAATTGGCGAGGCCGCCACCGAGATCGCTCAACATCTCAGTGGCGTGGCAACTGTTCTTAAGTCGCCGTCTCTTGAGGTTGCCGTGTCTGAATCCGCGAGCGCGGCCCGACCGGGGCAGACGGTGTTGTTGTCGCCCGCTTGCGCGAGTTTCGACATGTTCCGTGACTATGTTGAGCGAGGTGAGCGCTTTCAAACCGCAGTGAGCAGCTTGGAGGTGGCGGCATGAAGCATGATGCACCTCCCTCGCTCGTATCTGGCGACGCGTTGCTGTTCGCACTGGGCGCTTCACTCATTTGTATTGGATTGGTCGCCATTGCGTCCGCATCGATTGAGTATGGCGACTTTCATTTTGGTAATCCGTGGTATCACACCGAGCGTCACGCGCTGTATCTCTCGATTGGCCTCGCCTTGGGCGCGCTCGCTTATATGGTGCCGACAGAGTTCCTCCAGCGCTGGTCACCCTGGTGTTTGTTCGCGGCCTTTGCGCTTCTGATTCTGGTGCTGTTACCCGGCATTGGTCATGAGGTGAATGGCGCGCAGCGTTGGCTACCCATCGGCCCGGTTTCGTTGCAACCGTCGGAGTTTGCAAAGTTTGCGTTGGTGCTCTACACGGCTGGATTTTTGGTGAGGCAGGAGGAAGCGGTTCGCTACCACTGGCAGGGGCTTGCCAAGCTAATCGCTGTTCTCGCGATTGTCGCCTCACTGCTGCTTTTTGAGCCTGACTTTGGTGCCACCGTGATTGCGGTCGGTACCGTTGTCGGGATGATGTTCCTGGCAGGCGCCCGTCTCACCTACATTCTGCTCATGGTGGCGGTTGTCTTAATGACCTTCGCTGGGCTCATCGCCGCTGCGCCGTATCGACTACAGCGCCTCACTGCATTTCAAGATCCTTGGGCGGACCCCTATGGAGCGGGATTTCAGTTGATCCAGTCTCTGATCGCGTTCGGACAAGGTGAGTGGTTGGGTGCGGGGCTCGGCAATAGCGTACAGAAGCTGTTCTATCTGCCAATGGCACACACCGATTTTGTTTTCTCAATCTGGGCTGAGGAGACAGGTTTTGTTGGCGCGTTCGTCCTGATTGCGCTCTTTACTGCACTTGTCGCGCGAATTTTGCAAACCGGTTGGAAAGCGTCGCAACTGGATTGGCCTTTTGCCGCCTATGTCTGTTTCGGTGCGGCGTTGATTTTCTCGGGTCAGGCGTTCGTCAACATGGGTGCCAGCACGGGTTTGTTACCTACGAAGGGGCTGACTCTCCCGTTTGTTAGCTACGGCGGATCAAGTCTGGTGATGAATTGCGTGTTACTCGGCATTGTTCTTCGGGTGGCGAGGCAGGTCAGTGCCAGCGAATCAGGCGATGGTGTAACGACCAGAGGATGGGTGCGCGCATGACCGCATCGCAAGCACATTCGGTTAGAGGCAGAGCATTGATCGCCGCGGGGGGCACGGGCGGGCACGTCTATCCTGCTCTCGCTGTGGCACTGGAGCTCGTATCCCAAGGGTGGTCGGTGGATTGGCTGGGCACAGAGCGAGGCATCGAGCATCGAGTGGTGCCCGCAGCGGGTTTGCCCTTGCACTATTTGACTGTATCAGGGTTCCGAGGCAAAACACTCATAGCTCGTCTCAAAGCACTTTCTCTGTTGGGCATCTCTTTGTGGCAGTCGCTGCGGATTCTGCGTCGCATTCAACCCGATGTGGTGTTGGGCATGGGTGGGTACACGGCCGGTCCCGCGGGCATCGCCGCATGGCTGAGCCGTCGTCCCTTGGTGGTGCATGAGCAGAACGCGGTCGCGGGTACGACAAACCGGTTGTTGGCGCCGCTGGCCAAGCGGATTCTGGCGGGCTTACCGGGTGGGTTCCGTAGCGAGCGCAAAGTCGAGACGGTGGGGAATCCTGTCCGTGCCGGGCTGGCAGTCATTGACCGGGTTCATCTGGACAACATGCCCCAGTTCACACCTGAGCGGCCGCTTCGCATATTGGTGCTCGGAGGAAGCCTTGGTGCCGCGCCGCTCAATCGGCTCATCCCCTTGGTGGCGAGTGAGATGGGGATCAGAGGAAGTCTGGACAAAATTGCCATTTGGCAACAGTGCGGCGAGCGCAACCGTCTTGAAGCTAAGCAAGCCTGGCAGGACGGTCAGTCTGCAAGCGTTCGGTTGGACGATTTTATTGAGGACATGACGAGCGCATATGCTTGGGCCGACTTGGTAATCGCCCGCGCAGGTGCACTTACCGTATCTGAGCTAGCCGTCACAGGAACGGCTTCAATCTTGATTCCGCTGCCGCAGGCCATCGATGACCACCAAACAAGAAATGCGGAAGTACTGGCAGCGTCTGGTGCGGCGGTCTTACTCGCGCAACAAGAGGCGACGCCAGAGCGCGTCGCGGATCTGCTGGAGGCATGGATTGCGTCACCGCTTTCCGTCGCCACCATGAGTCGCGCGGCACTGGGGTTGTCCCGGGCAGACGCGACTGATCGCGTTGTTACCGTCATGAAAGAGATTGCTCATGCAAGCATTTGAGCCGAAAACCGTCGTCGCTGGCATGGGCCGAACCCGCCAAATTTTCATGGTGGGCATTGGCGGGGCGGGTATGAGCGGCATAGCCGAGGTTTTAGTGGGCCTCGGCTATACAGTGAGCGGGTCGGACCAATCGGAGAGTCCGGCGCTTGACCGACTGAGAGCTTTGGGCGTGACAGTCTTTATCGGACACCATGCTGAACACCTCAGCGATGCTGATGTCTTGGTCGTGTCGTCTGCTATTCCAACTGACAACCCCGAGTGCTGCGCTGCGCGCGAGCGCCGCATCCCCGTTGTGCCGCGCGCAGAAATGTTGGCGGAGCTCATGCGATATCGCTTTGGAATCGCAGTCGCCGGAACTCACGGGAAAACGACTACTACGAGCTTAATTGCCTCGATTCTGGGTGAGGCGGGTGAGGATCCCACTTTTGTGATCGGTGGACTGCTGAATCAGGCTGGTACGCACGCGCAATTGGGCGGCGGGCATTACCTCGTCGTTGAGGCTGACGAGAGCGACGCGTCTTTTTTGCAGTTGCAACCGATGATGGCCGTCGTCACCAATATCGAGGCCGATCACATGGAGCACTATGAGGGTGATCTGGCGCGGTATGTACAAGCCTTCGATGGCTTCCTGCACAATTTGCCATTTTATGGCTCCGCCATCATGTGCCTCGACGATCGTGGCGTACGGAACCTCGTGCCCGACCTGACAAGGCGCGTAGTGACCTATGGTCGCCATGCAGAGGCAGACTATCGCCTCGAGAATTATCGTGGCGATGGATTGCTTAGCCAGTTTGATCTGATCCGCCCCGAGGGCCAAGAGGCACTGTCGCTGCGGGTCGCCATGCCGGGATTACACAACGCGCTGAATGCCGCGGGTGCTGCCGCTCTGTGTAGTGAGCTGGGTATCGATAAATCTGCTATTCAAAAAGGTCTTGCCGAATTTGGTGGAGTGGGGCGGCGGTTTTCCGATTTGGGCACAGTCCAGTGGGCGGGCGGCCGCGCGCGCTTGATTGATGATTACGGTCACCACCCCACTGAGCTCGCTGTGACGCTCACTGCAATGCGAGAAGCGTTCCCGGGTCAGCGACTGGTAATGGTTTATCAGCCACATCGTTACACCCGGACCAGAGATCATTTCGACGACTTTGTGTCTGTTCTCGGCGAAGGCCAATCACTCATTCTTTTAGAGGTCTACTCGGCCGGAGAGCAGCTTATCGACGGCGCGGATTCCCACGCATTGGCGAAGGCGATTCGAAGTCGTGGCATGGTGGATCCGATTGTGGTGTCGGACCAGAGCCAGCTGGCTGCGGTGTTGATTGGCGTCCTGGAGGACAACGACATCCTACTCATGCAGGGAGCGGGCGACATTGGTCGATTGGCCACGGCGCTCGCCGAGTCCGAGAAATTGGAGGTCCTGCTGTGAGTAATCACGCTTTCAGCAACGAGACGTTTGCAGTCTTGCTAGGGGGTTCCGCCGCTGAGCGGGAGATATCCCTGGAGAGTGGCGAATGCGTCGCGACGGCGCTAGAGCAGACTGGTGCGACGATTCTGCGCATTGATCCTGCTGAACTTGACTGGTGGCAGCGTCTGTCTGGCGCATCTTTCGTGTTTAACCTTTTACACGGTCCCGGCGGGGAGGACGGAACGGTACAAGGCCTGCTGGACCTTATGGGTTTGCCGTATAGCGGATCCGGGGTGCTGGGATCAGCGCTGACTATGGACAAGGCACGTACCAAGTTGCTTTGGCAGGGAGCGGCTCTGCCCACTCCCCGGTTTGCCAATTTGTCTGTCGACACCGATTGGGAACGCGTCGCCAAGGAATTGGGCACTGTTTTCGTTAAGCCTGCGCTGGAGGGATCCTCCTTGGGTATGACGAAGGCCCGCGGCGCTGAGCAGATCGCCGAGGCGTACCGCATTGCCGCTAACTTCGGTGGCGAGGTCATAGCAGAGCAGTTTATTGAGGGCCGCGAATACACGGTAGCGATATTGGGAGATCGCGCGCTGCCCAGCATTCGCATCGAAGTGTCGGGCGATTTCTATGATTTCGATGCGAAGTATCGATCCGATGAGACGCGATTTTATTGCCCCTCGGGACTCTCAGAGAGCGATGAGACGGAGCTTTCCGAATTGGCGCTTGCGGCATTCCGACTCACCGGTGCCGAAGTGTGGGGCCGTGTGGACGTGATCCGAGAGGATTCAGGCGGTTGGCAATTGCTTGAGGTCAATACGGTCCCCGGTATGACTACTCATAGTCTGGTACCCATGGCAGCGAAAACAGCAGGTCTGTCTCTGGTCGAGGTGCTGGCCGAGATTTTTGCTGCAAGCAGGAGCTCGCGAAGTCATGGCTAAGGGTACCGTACAGCGCCGCAGAGGGGCGCACCGCAAACAAGATGCGGTGAGTGCAAAGCATCATTCCTCGACGCCGCTAAGAAAATGGATAAACCGAAGCTTGCTGGTGCTAGGGACGATGCTGATCAGTGTGGGCCTCTACCGTGGCACTACGATGCTCGGAGCGCATCAGGTAGAGACACTGACCATTCTCGGGGATGTTCATCATATCGATCCTCAGGCCATTCAGCTTCGGCTCGCACCGAGAATTGCTGAGGGATTTTTCTCTGCCGACCTCCGGGACTTGCGGCAAGAGCTGGAGTCATTGCCATGGGTTTATCAGGTGAACACTCGCAGGCGCTGGCCAGCCGAGATCGAGGTTTATCTGATCGAGCAGCGTCCACTTGCGCGCTGGGGTAACAGTGGATACCTCAATCACGAGGGGCAGTTTTTTCAGGTGGCACATGAGACTCGGTATGACCATCTCCCCTTACTCAATGGACCTGAAGGCAGTGAGACGGAGTTGATGCGTCGCTATCAGGTTTTGGCAGCGCTGCTTGAGCCAGATGGCTTGACGATTCATGCCATTTCTCTCGATACGCTCGGGCAAGTGTTGATTCAGTTGGATGAAGGACCCGAGCTGATGTTGGGTGCCAGCGAAATGGCACATCGAATTAGACGGTTTAGGCAGATTTGGGAAGCAGCGTCGCCCCGGGCGCCTATCGCGAGAATCGATTTGCGATACGAGCACGGAGCGGCGGTGTCTTTTGCTGATAGCAGAGTGGTGATGCGATCGACGGATGGCGGGAGGCAGGGTTGATGGCGAATACAGACAGCAAACAGATGATCGTTGGCTTGGATATCGGCACTTCGAAGGTGGTTGCGGTCGTGGGTGAGGTTGACGCCGATGGTGATATCGAAGTTGTAGGAATCGGTTCGCACCCCTCGCGCGGTATGAAAAAGGGTGTCGTTGTGAACATCGAGTCGACCGTGAACGCGATTCAGCGAGCGGTGGAGGAGGCCGAGCTGATGGCTGGCTGTCAAATTCACTCCGTCTATGTCGGCATCGCCGGTAGCCACATCCGATCCGTCAATTCACATGGCATTGTCGCCATTCGGGATCAGGAGGTTTTTCAGCAGGACGTTGATCGTGTCATTGACGCGGCGCAGGCGGTTGCAATTCCGGCGGATCAGAAAGTACTACATGTTTTGCCGCAGGAATATGTCATCGACAACCAATCGGGCATTCGAGAGCCGCTTGGCATGTCGGGTGTGAGACTCGAGGCGAAGGTTCACCTTGTGACTTGTGCGGTGAATGCGGCTCAGAACATCGAAAAATGTATTGAGCGCTGCGGTCTGACGGTGGATGGCATCATCCTGGAGCAACTGGCTTCGAGTTATTCAGTGATTACCGAGGACGAGCGCGATCTTGGCGTCTGCTTGGTCGATATTGGCGGCGGCACCTCAGATATCGCGATCTTTACCGATGGTTCTATTCGCCATACTGGAGTGATTCCTATTGCGGGCGATCAGGTCACCAATGACATTGCCATGGCATTGCGGACTCCAACCCAACATGCCGAAGAAATCAAAATTCGTTACGCCTGCGCTCTAAGGCAACTTGCGGGACCCGAGGAAACAATCAAGGTGCCCAGCGTCGGTGACCGGCCTCCGAGGGATTTATCGAGGCAATCTTTGGCGGAGGTTGTCGAGCCCCGCTATGACGAACTGTTCACTTTGATTCAGTCGGAACTCCGGCGCTCTGGTTATGAGGAATTAATTCCGGCTGGCGTGGTGCTAACGGGTGGCACCTCAAAGATGGAGGGTGCGGTTGATCTGGCGGAAGAGATTTTCCACATGCCCGTGAGGGTAGGCGCACCTCAGTACGCAAGGGGCTTGCACGACATCATTCGCAATCCGATATACGCCACCGCCGTGGGCCTGCTGTTGTATGGAGCCGAAGAGGTTCATGAGGGAGCTCGTGAGGAGCGCGAGGCAAAGAATCAAGGGTTGAGTTTTGCAGGGCGAGTCAAGGATTGGTTCGCGCGGCACTTTTGAATTGATTGCAGTTGAAACGAGGGTCCGCAGTTTGGATCTTTTAACTTAAGGGGAGAAAGTCATGTTCGAACTAGTAGATAGTGCACCACAAAGTGCCGTGATCAAGGTGATCGGTGTCGGTGGCGGTGGCGGCAACGCCGTCCGTCACATGATTGATCATCAGGTGGAAGGTGTTGATTTTATCTGTGCCAACACAGATGCGCAGGCGCTCTCGGACATCAGTTCGAAAACCGTCCTGCAGTTGGGTGCGGGCATTACGAAGGGACTGGGCGCTGGCGCTAATCCTGAAGTAGGTCGGGCCGCGGCGCTTGAAGACCGGGATCGGATTGCCGACGCTTTGCACGGCGCCGATATGGTCTTTGTCACCGCCGGTATGGGCGGGGGCACCGGCACGGGCGCGGCCCCTATCGTGGCTGAAGTCGCGCGTGAACTGGGCATTCTGACAGTTGCCGTGGTAACACGCCCATTTGGTTTCGAGGGTAGGCGGCGTTTGTCGACAGCGGAAGAGGGCCTTGCCCAAATCGCCCAGCATTGCGACTCTCTTATCACGATTCCAAATGAAAAATTGCTCGAGGTACTGGGATCCAATACCTCTTTACTCGATGCGTTCAAAGAGGCTAACGACGTGTTGTTGGGCGCTGTTCAGGGTATCGCGGATCTGATTATCAGGCCGGGGTTGGTCAACGTGGACTTCGCTGACGTGCGTACCGTGATGTCAGAGATGGGATCTGCAATGATGGGAACCGGCACCGCTGTCGGGGAAAACAGAGCTCGGGAAGCGGCAGAGCGCGCCATCAACAGTCCTTTGCTAGACGATATCGACCTCAGTGGTGCTCGCGGGATCCTCGTGAATATCACGGCAGGTCTGGATCTGTCCTTGGGAGAGTTCTCAGAGGTTGGCGCAACGATTGAAGATATCGCCTCAGAAGATGCCACGGTTGTGGTGGGTACGGTTATCGATCCCGAGATGACCGATGCCTTGAAAGTAACCGTAGTGGCGACGGGGCTCCGTAGCGTCGACGCCCGACCCGCACTGACCGCTGTTGAGACAACGGTGCCCAAGCGACCCGCTACGGTCGGCGCAGATTATGACGATTACGATCTGCCGCCCAACGTGCGCTCACGCGCACCAGCGACACATGGCCAGGCTGCTCTGAAGATGGATGAGGATCTGGATGAGCAGCTATTTGATGTGCCTGCATTCCTGCGCCGGCAAGCTGACTGAGAGGGTGTAAAGGCCCCATTCGCGTAAATAATGAAGGTGGCAAGGCTGGAATGCGCTAGCGCGCCCTAGTATGGTTTGCCCTCTGCAGAGAGGAAAAGTCATGCTGAGACAGCGTACCCTGCTTGAGTCGATTAAATCGACGGGAGTAGGGCTACATTCCGGTCAAAAGGTGGAGATGACCCTGAACCCCGCGCCAGTTGACGCTGGGGTGGTATTCCGCCGCATCGACCTCAGTCCGGCCCGGGAAATCCCCGCCCGAGCCGACTGGGTTGATGAAACCGACCTGTCTACCAGCTTGGGTACCGGAGAGGGCCAGGTCACCACGGTAGAGCATTTACTCTCGGCGTTGTGTGGTCTGGGCATAGACAATGTCTACATTGACCTCGATTCCCCCGAGGTGCCCATTCTGGACGGCTCGGCGGGACCCTTTGTTTACCTGATTCAGACAGCAGGAATTCGTGAGCAGTCGGCTCCCAAACGTTTTATTCGAGTCACTGAGACCGTCGAAGTCAGCGACGGTGATAAGCGCGCAATCTTGCGTCCTTATGATGGATTCAAGCTGAGTTTTTCAATCGATTTCGATCATCCGGTTTTTCTTCAGCAAGCGAAGCATGCGACAGTTGACCTCGGCGGCGAAGCTTTTATGCGGGAAGTGAGCCGCGCAAGAACCTTCGGTTTTGTGCATGAGTTTGAGTACATGCGTGCCCGAGGCCTGGCGCGGGGTGGTAGCGTCGATAATGCGATTGTGATTGATGACTACCGCATTTTGAATGAGGGAGGTTTGCGCTACGACGACGAGTTTGTAAAGCACAAAATCCTCGACGCGGTAGGTGACCTCTATTTACTGGGGCATCAACTGATTGGTGAGTACGAGGGTGTCAAGTCGGGCCATGCGCTGAATAACAGGTTGGTCAGAGCACTGCTGCAGGCAAAACAGTCTTGGGAATGGGTCACTTATGAAGAAGTCGCCGATGCGCCTATTGACTGGTCTATCCCGGCTGACCTGCAACTGGCGTGATGCATGATGATGCGGCGCTCGCAAACGGAAAAGGTTTCCCGCAGACACTGGAGATGGCATAGTTGCCGCCCGGTTTTTGGCGATATTCAATCGTGAAACTCATACTTCTCAACCGCCATGCGGCCTCGCGGACGATTGAACTCGGTAAAGGGTTCTGGGCATTCGTGTCTGTTTGCGTCATCGGGTTGCCCATAGGCCTCGTTGCGCTCAGTTACCAGATTGGATTCGGAGAAGGTGTCGAGTCTGAGCAGGCGTCTCGTGTGACCTCGCAGGAGCAACAGGCTACCGAAAGAGCCGAGGCGCTCGCACAAATGGGGGCAGAGGCGCAATCAAGATTGACGGCCATGACTCGCCGACTGGCTAGTTTGCAAGCGCACGTGACCCGTCTCGATGCGCTGGGGAGTCATCTGACCGAATTGGCGGGACTAGATACGGGCGAATTCGACTTTTCTGGCCCACCGGCTCTTGGAGGTCCGGCTCAGCCGCTCACCCTCACCGAGTCGCCCGATGTAGCTAATGTTGATTCGGAATTGAGTGCACTGGATGCCATCTTCGCCCGTCGCGAAGCGCAATTCGACGTGCTCGCCGGGTTACTCTCCTCAGAGCAACTCAGGACTGAATCCACGCCTGCAGGCAGGCCCATCCGTAAAGGATGGCAATCCTCTCCATTTGGCAATCGCATCGACCCGATTACCGGTCAGCC
>Ga0181572_10003792_pt1 | contig 10573 bp, 9 predicted proteins | sample 101ome_26_FD_133004 | JGI IMG/M metagenome (GOLD analysis project Ga0181572, IMG submission 133004) | Coastal salt marsh microbial communities from the Groves Creek Marsh, Skidaway Island, Georgia - 101408AT metaG (megahit assembly) | ecosystem: Environmental > Aquatic > Marine > Intertidal zone... | reverse complement strand
TTTGGACCACGTGCATTGGGTAACAGATCAATCATTGCTAGTCCGATTTTTGAAACCTCAAGAGATAAAATAAATTCAACAGTTAAAAGGCGTCCATCCTATCAACCATTCTGTCCTTCCATTCTAGAGGAGGACAGATTAAGGTTATTTGAAGATAGTTTTCCTCACAAACATATGGCGATTGCATTTAGGATGAAAAAGGAGCATATTGGCAAACTACCTTGCGCGGTTCACGTTGATGGTACCGCAAGACCTCAATTTGTGGAAGAAAAAGATAATCCAAATTATTATCGTTATTTAAAAGAGTTGAAAAGGATCACAGGCTATGGTGTGAGTCTTAATACCTCCTTTAATCTTCATGGCAGAACGATTGTAAGAACTCCGAAAGATGCAGTAGTTGATTTTATTGACTGCAATTTAGATGAATTGTTTATTGAGGGATATAGAATTAGGAGAAAAATTGAAGATTAGCGCTTTTACATTCATTAAAAATGGCCAAATTCTTGGATACCCATTTAAGGAATCAATTCTATCTGTTCTTCCAATTGTGGATGAGTTCATTGTTAATGTTGGTGAAAGTGAAGATGACACATTGGAGTTTATTAAGTCAATTAAAAGTTCAAAAGTCAAGATCATTGAATCTTCATGGAATGATGTGATGTCAGAAAAAGGTTATGTTTATGGTCAACAAAAAATGATCTCACAATTTAACTGCAATGGTGACTGGGCTTTCTACATTGAAGGAGATGAAATTTATCATGAAGATGACCTAAAAGAAATTAAGTCTGCAATGAAGGATAATCTTCATGACAAAAACGTAGAGGCATTTGCTTTTAAATTCAGACATTTCTATGGAAATCCTAATACCTATATCGACTCACCCGGATGGTATAGATCTGAAGTAAGGATTATTAGAAATAATATTAGAAGCTATGCTCCTGACGGGTTATTCTGGGTAGTACTAGATAGAAATAAAATTGGTCGTTATCCAAGAGCAAAGTTACTAGATATTCATTGTTTTCACTATGGTTGGGTTAGAAGTCAGGACCAAATGAACTTGAAGAGCTCTAAAGTGCAAAAATATTGGGGAAAGCCACCAGTCTTGATTGATTACTCTCAAATGGACAGAAGAATATTAAGAGAGTTTAAAGAGTCTCATCCAAAGGTGATCAGAAATTGGCTTCCGAAGGGTAGTGGTTTATTCTCTTGTGATCCATCATATATCCCATCAGCAAAACAAAAAAAACATTTCTTGATGAGAAAACTTGAGAAATTATTCAATATTGATTTAAGTAAAAGACATTATCAACTTATTAAATGAAAATATTAATTGAGCTTCCAACGTGGTTAGGAGATACCGTAATGGCCACTTCAGCAATTGAAAATATTTTTGAAAGTTATGATAATCACGAAATTTCACTAATTGGCCCAGAATCATCTCTATGTATCTTTAGATATCACCGAAAAGTAAAAGAGTTAATAACTCTCGAAAAAACTTTTTCAAGATTGATCAGGTTGAGAAATTATAGAGGTAAATTTAATATTCTTATTTCTTTCCGAAGTTCACTTAGAACAAAACTTATTAGGACTTTGATTTCTCCGCGAAAATTTTTCCAATTTGATAAAAAAAGATATCCAGATAGACACCAAGTAGAGAAGTATGTTCATTTTGTCAATGACTCACTTAATATTTCTCTCCCATCTAGAAAAAATATTATATATGGTCATAAGAAGAGAAAAAAAAATACACGATATGTGGGATTCAACCCTGGAGCAAAATATGGCGATGCTAAGAGATGGACTTCTCAAGGTTTCATAAAACTTGGACAAGAGCTATCAAAAAATTTAAATATTAAAATCTTTGGTTCTAAAGATGAAGTTGTAATCGCTAGAAAGATTGAATCTGGATTAATTACTAGAAAAATAAATAATTTACAGAACCTGGCAGGAAAAACTACACTCGAGCAATTAATACATGAGATTGCTAATTTAGATTTGTTGATTACTGGAGATAGTGGACCTATGCATATCGCCTCCGCATTTAATGTTCCAACTGTGGCAATCTTTGGACCAACTAAACATTTCGAGACTAGTCAATGGTTAAATCCACAATCATCCATGGTTGCATTAAATCTAGAATGTCAACCATGCATGAAGCGAACATGTCCTCTTGGGCACCATAAATGTATGGAAGATATAGATTATAAAATGATTATTAGAGAGATAGAAAAACTAACACTAGATTAGTTTTTAGAATTCTAGATATTAATCCAATACGATTTTTATATAAAATTACCCTTTTCAGATTTATTAAACCCTTATGGATAGAGTACTTGTAACAGGAGGCGCTGGTTTCATAGGTAGTCATTTATGTGAGGAACTCGTAAAAACTTGCGAAGTTCATAGCTTAGATAACTACTTTAGTGGAAGTGAAAATAACCATGTTAATGGGGTGAATTACATTAAAGGTGATACTAAAGATATCTCGGAACTTATAGATTTTGATCCTGACATAATTTTTCATTTAGGAGAATACTCAAGAGTTGAGAGAAGTTTTGAAGATATTGAAAATGTTTTTGAGTTGAATTCAATTGGTACTTTTAAGGTTCTTGAATTTGCCAGAAATACTGGAGCAAAAATTATTTATTCTGGAAGTAGTACTAAATTTGGAGATGGAGGTTTGGGTAAAAACGCCAGCCCGTATGCATGGTCAAAGTTTGTCAATAGTGAATTAGTTAAGAATTACGCCAGTTGGTTTGGTGTTAATTATGCAATTACTTATTTTTATAATGTTTATGGAAATAGAGAGATTTCAACTGGGCCTTATGCTACATTAGTGGGAATATTTAAAACAAAAATGAAAAATAATGAACCTCTAACTGTTGTTAGTCCTGGATCGCAGATTAGAAACTTTACTCATGTAGATGACATAATTAACGGACTTATATTAGTGGCCAAGTATGGTTCGGGGGATGAATACGGAATTGGAAGCAAGGAGTCTTTTTCTGTTTTAGAAATAGCTCAATTTTTTGGGGGAGAAATTCAGTATCTACCTGAGCGAAAAGGGAATAGAATGGAATCAGATGTGTTAACAAAAAAAATTAGGAGTCTAGGTTGGCAAGAAAAAAACTCTATAGTTAATTATATTAATAAACTAAGGGCTGATAATTGGCAGCAGATCGATTAAATTTATTAATAATATCTGGCGATAATTCTATTGTTGAAGGTAAAAAAGGTGCTTTTTTTAATAGCTTAAGTTTATTCTCGAAAGAATTTGGACAAATTTTTGTAATTTGTCTTCCAGCAAAAAAACAAGAACTTATCAAGGTTGCTGATAACGTTCATATCTTTTCTCTTAAAAGAACCCTCTATTCATTCACTCCTATGGCAATTTCAAAGTTGATCAAGGAAATATGCAGAAATTTTCATGTTGATATGGCCATGGCCCATTCATATGGTTTTCAGTTTGGAGTAATAGGTGCTTACCTCGCTAATATTAGTGCTGGAATAAATTTTTATACCGATATACATCATATAGATGGTTTTCCTAATAAAGGATCATTAATGGATTATGTGTACCCAATTATTGCTAAATTGGTATTTAAACTTGTAAGAAATAAAACATTAGGATATAGAGTGGTCAATATGAGAGATCCATACAACTTTCTTATTCAATGCAAAGTTTCTCCTAATAAAATTCTTTATTTGCCCTCAATGTATATAGATCAAAGTATTTTCAGAAACACCCATGTAGCTTTTAATCAAAAAAAAACCGACTTAATTTTTGTTGGAAGATTAGAGAAAAATAAGAATGTGTCGCTAATTTTACAAATTCTGATAAATCTAAAAAAGCAAGTAAGCGATACCAAATTATTAATTATTGGAAAAGGGAATCAAAAAGCAATGCTTGAAAGATTTATTAAGAAAAACATTCTACAAAATAATGTCAGAATTTTAGATTATGTTAATACCCAGAGTGAACTATCAGATCTATATAATGCCTCTAAAGTTGTAATTTGTTCATCACACAATGAAGGCGGCCCAAGATTTGTTATTGAAGCAATGTCTTGCGGAGTTCCCGCAGTTTCAACTAGAGTGGGGATATTAAATGAGATAATTATTGAGAATCACAACGGGTTTTTTCTTGATAATGATATCGATGATTCAGTAAGAAAGATTTTTTCAATTATAAAGAGTGAAACTCAATACAATAAATTTTCATTAAACGCTGAGCTGTCAGTGAAGGATTTTTCTGCATCTAGGTCAGTTAAGAATCTATATGATGGATTAAGTTCTAATTTAAATGCATCAAAGAATTAATATCAATGAAAATTATTTGCTTCGTCCAATCCTGGAATAAAAATGACCCCATAAGAGGGTTTACCATTGACTGGATAGAGGAACTAAGCACACACTATGATAAAGTTTTCGTTATCGCACTTGAAAAAAAGTCAGATTGTGAATTAAAAAATGTTGAAGTTTTTTCCTTGGGAAAAGAAGATTATGAATCTAAATGGTATAGACATTTTTATTATTTAAGAAGAATAAATGATTTTTTTTTGCGTATTTTAAGTATTCACTCTGTTGATGTGATATTTACACATATGACACCCATATACTCAATAATATCATTTCCTTATGCTAAGATTTTTAAAGTGCCTATTGTTACTTGGTATGCTCATAAAAAGGTGCATTTAATTGTTAAGTTGGCACATCATCTTTCTAACAAAGTGTTCACAATTAATTCTGATTCATACAAGTATTGTAAAGATTCGCGCCTAGTTTATTTAGGTCATGGTGTAAAGCAAATAAATTCTCAACTAAATAAATCCACGAAAGAAATTTATTCTTCTGATGTATTGTTTATTGGCAGAGTGGCAAAAATCAAGAACCTAGAATTATTGGTTCATTCAATAAGAAATCTGGCCAGAAATAAAAATGATTTAAAGGTGAAAATTGTAGGACCAATAGATGATAAGCCATACTATAACAAACTACTAAAGATGATTAGAGAAATGCAACTAGAAAACACCATCACATTTTTCGGTCCAATCCCCAATCATCAAATATGGAAACTAATTCAATCTACGAAAATTCATGTTAATCTTTCCCCTACCGGGGCATTAGATAAGTCAGTTATTGAGTGTGCAATGCTAGGAGTGCCTTCAGTTGTCGTGAATGACTCATATAAGAATTTATTTAAGTCAGATTCAAGCTATTTTCTATCCAAACCAGAGCCGCTAGAAATAAGCTCTAAGCTTGAAAATTTTTTATTCTCTGGGCCAGAATTTAATAAAAGTATTTCTTCGATCTGTAAAAAAAATTCTGAACAATACTCATTGAAAAGGTTTATCGTAAATTTAATTAAACACATGCCGTGAAAAGATGAAAAGTGAAATAAAAGTTATTAAAAAATTACTAACCAAAGAGGATAAAGCTAAACTTCCTTTGGTGCTATTACTTTCAGTTATCCTTCCTATAATTGAAGGAGTTGGGTTGTCAATTATTTTTCCTTTTTTTTCAGTTGCCAAAGATTTTTCTAATGTATTTGAAAATCAATATTTGAGTTTTTTTTATAAACTTATGGAAATCGAAAGCGCTCAATATTTTGTGATTTTTTTAGGCGTGCTTATAGCAATTTTCTTTATTTTTCGAACCTTTTTTAACATTTTTTATGCTTTCATAATAAATAAATTTACCTATTCTTTAAATCGTTCAATCGCTGCCCAAATTTTTTCAAAAAGTATTTCTTTAAGCTATGTAGACTTCACTAAAAGAAATTCAAGTGATTTAACCCAAACTGTTATGCAAGAAAGTCTTAACGCTGCATCTGTTTTTGGCTCAATATTAATGTTAATTACTGAGGCAACTGTATTGCTAGTAATTTACTCTGTACTATTATTCTTTAATACAGTAGTAACAATTTATCTAACAATAATAATCTTGACTATCCTATTAATAATTCATCTAATAGTAAACAAAAAAATTCAACTTTATGGACAGCAGAGGGTTAACAGCCAAAAGTCACTTTATGAAATTCTTAATTCTTCTTATGCGAATTTCAAGTATTTAAAGTGTGTATCTAAGAATGAAGATATACAAGACAAGTTTAATCAAGAAAGCCTTAAATATCAGATCAATAATCAGTTATACAAGTTTTTAAGTAGTATTCCTAGAAATGTTGTTGAGGGCCTTGCTTTTTCATTGTTATCCTTAGGAATTACTTTTTTTATTTGGACGAACAATGAAGATATTTCTTCAATTGTTGCGGTTTTAACTCTATACGCTATAGCCATGTACAGACTTCTACCATCTGTGTCAAAGATTAATTATGCTATAAATGATATTTTATTTAATAGGAAATCATTAGAGGTTCTGGATGAAGCATTCTCTCTTGATACCGAGATTTTTTCAGGAGACAATCAAATTGAATTTAGGCAAATATTAGAACTTAAAAAAATCACATTCGGTTATAAAGAGAATATCAACACTCTTAAAAATATTTCTTTAAATATTAAAAAGAATCAAAAGATTGGAATTGTTGGAACTAGTGGCGCTGGTAAATCTTCTTTATTAGATATAATTGGCGGCATTATCCATCCAACTTCAGGAAATATTCTTGTAGATGGGCAAGAAATTAATTCTAATAATATTAGAAGTTGGAGGAGTCTTATAGGTTATATCCCCCAGAGTGTGTATTTATTTGATGGCTCCATTTCAGAAAATATATCTATGTTCCATACCTTGGATATTAAGAAGGTTAAGGAATGTTTGAAAGCTGTAAATCTATTAGATTTTGTTGAAAAAAATGGCGGTATCAATATCCAAGTTGGAGAGTCGGGAATAGCCCTTAGTGGAGGACAGAAACAAAGAATAGGTATCGCTAGAGCACTATATAATAACGCAGAAATTTTTCTGTTGGATGAAGCAACATCATCTCTGGATAAAAAGAATGCCAAGCAAATTATTTCTGAAATTTTAGCCATTTCATCTAATAAGACTGTAATTGCTATATCTCATGATATTAACATCCTGGATAAATTTGACAAAATTATTGAGATTAAAGAAGGAGTGATTAATGAATAAAAAAGTTTATGTGGCCATGAGTGCTGATCTAATTCATCCAGGACATATTAATATTATTAATAAGGCCTCAAGTTTGGGCGATGTCACTATTGGGCTGTTAACAGATAGGGCTATAGCTAGTTATAAGAGACTTCCATTTATGACTTATGACCAAAGATTCTCTGTTGTAAAAAATATTCAAGGCGTCTCTGAGGTAATACCACAATCAACACTTGATTATACAAACAACCTTGAGTTATTAAGACCAGATTATGTGGTTCATGGAGATGATTGGAGAGAAGGAGTCCAAGCTAACATAAGGAGAAAAGTTATCGAAAAGTTACAAGAATGGGGTGGAGAGATAGTAGAATATAAATACACAGAAAATATATCCTCAACAAAACTCAATACCCTTGCAAGAACTACTGGGACTACTTCTGATATTAGAAGAAACACGCTAAGAAGATTAATTAATGCTAAACCAATTATTAGGATACTAGAAGTCCATAATTCATTGAGTGCCTTGATTGCAGAAAGTCTAAAAGTACATGTTGATGGAAAAGAAGTTAATTATGATGGTTTTTGGTCTAGCTCATTGACTGATTCTACTTCTAAAGGCAAACCTGATATCGAAGCTGTTGATTCAACATCAAGAATAAGAATTATTGATGAAGTTTTTGATGTAACTACGAAACCTTTAATTTTTGATGCTGATACAGGAGGCATTACAGAGCATTTTGAACTTTTGGTAAGAACCCTAGATAGAATTGGGGTTAGCGCTGTCGTAATTGAAGATAAAACAGGACTTAAAAAGAATTCTCTGTTCGGGAATGAGGTTAAGCAGACACAAGATTCAGTAGAGAATTTCTCAAATAAAATCAAAAGTGGCAAAAGAGCCCAAATTAGCGATGATTTTATGATTTTTGCAAGAGTTGAGTCCCTTATCCTTGACAAAGGAATGGATGACGCTGTGATGAGGGCAAAGGCTTATGTTGAAGCCGGTGCCGATGGTATTATGATACATTCTCGAAGGAAAGAACCAGACGAAATAAAGGAGTTTATTAAAATTTTCAGAAGTTATGATGCGTTTATACCAATTGTTCTGGTGCCAACCAGCTTCAATAAAGTTCATATTGATGAATTTGAGAGGTTGGGTGTAAATATTGTAATATATGCCAACCATATGCTAAGGTCTGCCTATCCTGCAATGCAATCCACAGCTGAATCTATTTTAAAAAATGGAAGGAGCTTTGAGGTAGAGCCACAATGTATGAGCATTGAGGAAATTTTGGAATTTATTCCGGGAACAAAGTAATGCCTTTGGACACTAATGAGTTTGTAAATGAACTTGTAAGAAGCGGATACACTCATTTATGTGTCGTTCCATGTAGTTTTGCTAAAAATTTAATTAATTCAGCAATAAATAATCAAGAAATTAATTATTTGCCATGCGCAAGTGAAGCAATCGCTTGCTCTATTGCTGCTGGATTGAAAATGAGCGGTAGCTCACCAATTGTCATTGTACAGTCATCTGGGTTAACTAACATGGGTAGCTGTATAACAAGTCTGCTAGTTCCTTATGAAATAAATTTTCCAATTATTGTTAGTTGGAGAACTTACAAAGAGGGTGATAGCGAGATTCAGCATAAACATTTGGCAAAAAATTTACCTAATTTAATAGAGTCATATGGATATGAATATGAAATCCTAAATAAGGAAAGTATTGCTATAGCAAAAGATCAAATTAGAAAATCACATTTCAAGAGAAATATCTCTATTCTTGAGGAGGGCACCTTTAGTGAGGTGAAATTGGGTAATGAGCACTCTCAGAATTTTAGGGAGCTTGAACCTAGATCATCTTTTTTAAGAAAACTTGATAATAGCTTTAAAGATACGAGTGTTACATTTATAGGCACCACTGGAAACTTATCAAGAGAGATGTACACCTTTATGAAAGGAACGAAAAATTTTTATATGGCCGGAAACATGGGCGGGGCTCTAAGTGTCGGTCTGGGAACCTCGCTCAGTGGACGAGAAACTTTTGTTTTGGGTGGAGATGCAGAGTTTGTGATGCATATGGGGGGTCTTACTACGGCAGGAAGATATATAAAAGATATACGTCTTAAATATATTGTTTTCGACAATCAGCAAAACAAATCTACTGGAGGCCAGAATACTTATCAGACCCATCTTGATTATCCTATGATTGCTAGAGCTTCAGGACTGGATTCATTTGATGATGCCATTACTTCCTCAGAAGAATTAATTTCTAAAATCCAGAATACTAAGCATAATTTCTTTTGGGTAAGGTGTGGCCTTGATGAGGTTACCCCAAGGCCTCCGATAAATGTGGTTCTAAATAATGAGCTTTAAATTCTCTAACTATCTTCCAACTAAAATTATTTTCTCTGATGATTCAATCAATAAATTATCGAAAATTATTAATAACAACAAAGTACTTTTAATCTCAACCCAAGGAAATTTAGATAGAGGGATTTATGAAAAATTAAATTTGAAAAATTTTCAAATCGTTGAGCAAATACTAAATATCTCCTCTCATCCCGAGATTCAACTCGCGGAAGATTTATATAAAAAAGTTTCATCTAAAAAATTTGATATGATCTTAGCTGTAGGAGGAGGTAGCGTTATTGATATAGCAAAAGTTTTGTCTGTAAGTTTTGCTAATAAAAAAACAGAAATTTCTCATTTAATTAAAAATCCATCTTTGATTGCAGATTACTCAATTACTCCTGTTTTAGCTATTCCTACCACCTCAGGAACTGGCAGCGAAGTTACCCCCTATGCAACGTTATGGGATAGTAAAAAGACTAAAAAATATTCTCTAAGCTTAATCGATTTACATCCTGCCTATGCAATTTTTATTCCTGAATTAACTCTAACTTTGTCAAAAGAGATAACTATTCAAACAGGGCTTGATGCCTTGTCACACTCATTAGAGTCGATTTGGAATAAGAATGCCAACCCTATATCATTAAGATTTTCTATACAAGCAGCAAAGTTGATATTGGATAGTCTTTCTGTTCTAATAAATAGAGAAAATACTATTGATTTAAGATCAAAAATGCAACTCGCTAGTCTTTTTGCTGGTCTTGCAATTTCAAATACTCAAACCGCAATAAGTCATGCTGTAAGTTACTACATAACTACAAAATACAACATAAGTCATGGAATTGCTTGCAGTTTTTTAATCCCTGATTTAATTGATAAAGCAATAGGAAAATATGATTTTATTGATGAGGCTTTTATAGAAATTTTTGGTGAGCTTAGTTCAAAAAAAATTAGGAGGCTATATAAAGAAATAGAAGCGCCAAGCTCATTCTCTGATCTTAATATAACTGATTCAGAAATTACAGAAATAAAAAATTATATTAGAAATAACCCACGAGCTCTAAATACTCTAGTCCACTTATAAGATCTAAGATATGAAAGTTAAACTTGTATGTATTTTTCCCTTTTCCACATCAAGGGTTCATAGGAATAGGCTAAA
>Ga0181572_10003783_pt1 | contig 10584 bp, 9 predicted proteins | sample 101ome_26_FD_133004 | JGI IMG/M metagenome (GOLD analysis project Ga0181572, IMG submission 133004) | Coastal salt marsh microbial communities from the Groves Creek Marsh, Skidaway Island, Georgia - 101408AT metaG (megahit assembly) | ecosystem: Environmental > Aquatic > Marine > Intertidal zone... | reverse complement strand
GTTTTAATGATTTTTTATGTATCTCATACAAAAAAGTTTGTTGTTTTTCAAAATAATCTAATGCATTTTGCTTTGGATTGGACGACGATCTTGTTGATACTTCAAACTTATCATTATCTGTAGCTCCTTCTTGCGTTACTATAAATTTTGTTAGCTCATTGTTGTTTTGTAGTTTTGCTGTGATAGAAACAATATCTGTTTTCTTCAGTTTATCTGAATTGGATTTTGGGTTATTACTATTCGCAGATCTATTATTTGATGAATTACTACTAGAAGTTTGTGTAACCACTGGTTCGTCTATAAGAAATCTTTGCCGCAATCCCATATCAAACATATTACCTAATATATTGTTTATATAACCGCATTTTTGACTATTAATATTAGATTCATTAATATTTTCGTCATGTAACTTAACAGATATATATATTTCCTTTTTTAATTTTATTCCTTGTAAATCTATATCGCAAATACACCCTTTAATCATTTTTTCATAAAAAGGGACTTCCGAAACATCTCCTGAAAGTATGTAACGATCATATAAATATCTTATGAATCTATAAAATAACTCGCGATTTTCATCTTTGCTCGTTATGGTGTCCTTATCAAACAAGTTGTGAAATTTTTTACTTATGTGCTCTGTTTTATCTTTTTTATCCAGATCAGCCGCTACATTAATTAATGTTTGAAAATAATAGTTATTAATATTATAATTCGGATGTTTCAATTTTGTCAATGTATTTAATCTAAAATTGGTTTCGTAAGGTTTTTCATCGGATTTTTTCGCAGCGGCACTATCTGAAGGTGTATTCGCATCGTCTGTATTCGTATTGGATTTCGTATTGGATTTCGTATTGGATTTCGTATTGGATTTCGTATTGGATTTTTTCGGAGCACCGCCTGTGCTTTTGGTGTTAAATTTATCTTCGTATTTTTTGTTTTCTTCTTTTTCATACCTATTTAAGAAGTCTTTGATTTCTTTAATTGCATTATTATATAGAGGGTGATTTACTAAATCGTTATAAAATATAACTTTATCTATTAATCTATCTTTTCCGTCTACATTCATGGTAACATATTGCTTTGGTGTAAAGTTAAATACCAAAGGTTTAGTTGAAAATTGTCCTTTTAAATATTGATACGATGTGTGTAGATTATTAGCAATATCAACTGATGTAGGAAATAATACTTCTAACATGGTTAGAATATTTTCATTCATAATTTCGTTTTTATAGAGTGTGCTGTTGTAATTAAAAGTTTTGGGTTCATCCTTTTCTAGAGAAGCGTTAGCTGGTACTCCGTATGTTCGCATATAGTTGATAAATTCGTTGTAGTTGAAAAATATATTGATAAGTTGTTTATAATAACGAATTTTTCTTAATTCATTTAAAGGATACTTATAATCGTATGTGAAAAATGGGATATCACTATAGTTTAACGTAACAACGCTTTCATCATCCTGTTTACTAGGTATTTTCAACATGGATCTTTTAAAATCAACTAAATCCTTGACATTGGTTTTTATTTTGATATTTAGTTCATATATGGTAAAATTAGTAGACATGATTTGTGTTAGTTATAGTATATAGATAATTTATTCTATATACTATTATTTAAAAGAAAAACTATCAACATTACTACTCTTATTTTGTTTTTTCGCTTTTTCTAAAATCTTTTCTGCCTTTTTAATATCTTCTTCGGTAACATCGTTGTTATTACCGTCATTTTCTAACAATTCATGATGATAGTTTTTAAATTCTTCAGGTAAGATGCAAAACATACTGTCATCGTCTAATAAATAATCTACAATAATAACAAAAATAAGTACTATTGTTAAAGCTATATATACATCACGTGTACCCATCCATGCAATTGTAAAAACAAGTAAATATTTACTAAATGTATATTTCAAATAGGATTCCATACTCTTGCTTAACTTAATGGTAACAAATCTAGATGCTATATTTAAAGTAATTATCATCAATCCTGCAAATATTTTACTATCATTTACTTTCCTTATATTATCATTTAAAAATGAAAATAATTCACCGATTTGACCTTTCATATACAGTATGCTTACATTTTTTCGTCTTTGGAAAATTTAGGAATCATTTCCGTTTCTTTTAATAGTTTATTCTCTATTATAGAATACTTACACGAGTCAGCACACGGATTACATTTTTCATCTGCGTATTCTATTTCTGGAAATATATGATCCACTAATTCATCCTTCACGTTCATATTTTTATATTTCAATTGTCCCTGTATACAGTTTTCCTTTTTAAATGTTTGTTTAAAATCCAATAATGATTTATCTACTAAATTATCATATACATATACATTTTCAATATCGGACATACCTTCAATCGCTTTCTTCTGTTTAGGCATTCTATTCTCCATACCCTCTATTTTATTACTCTTCTTTTCTTTCGTAAACATATTATTCATAATTTCATCCATATTTAGTACTTTTTCTACTAATTCGCTTTGATAATATAATATCACTAATGAACACACAAATAACCCGAGTCTTTTGTCTAAAATGGTATAATAAACAATAATAAACAATGCAACTAATTTACCTAAAATTGTGCTTGAAAAATCTATAAAAACTTCACTATATGATAAAAGCAAAAATAGAATTATTATTGGAATAAATTGCGACAATATTTTATTCATTTATGTAATATCATATTATTTTTTTATCAATATATTTGATTATTAATATAAAAATAAAATATCTCTATTTTTTAAATAAGAACTAATTATGTCATTAATTACCACCGCATCTACTTGGACCAATGAAGAAAAACCAAGAAAACGAATTCCTACTATGAGAAAAACAATTAAAAAAAAGAAACCAGAAAATGACTCGGATGAATATGCAAATGATTCCTTTTCCAGTGAACCCGAAACTATTGAGGAAATGAAAAATATTAATGAAGAAAGAAACTCTAGAGTAAACGACCTTTTAAATCAAATGTCTACTGCCACTAAAGATGATATCGGTGGACTCGCCGATTTTATGCCTTTAGAACCCCCTAAAATACAAACAAAACGCGATATGCAAACTGTTGAATACTCTAAAGATTATAACCCCACTGTTACCACTTACACCGAAGCTTCTAATAAATATAAAACTCCAAATAACCAATATAATGCAGACGATAGTAATTTAGGAAAATTAAGTAACTATAAAGACATTTATAAACAGTCCCTTTACAAACCATATTATAGTCAAATGGGTATTGGATCAGATAGTAACCCCGATAAAAACTCCAAAATGATGGACAGAATCAATTATATGGTACATCTTCTTGAAGCACAGCAACATGAAAAAACCGACAACGTCACTGAAGAATTTATATTATACACCTTCTTGGGCGTATTCATCATTTTCATTGTGGACTCCTTCTCCAGATCCGGCAAATACGTTCGTTAATACAATATTTTATTAATCCAATAAAATATTTTCTTACATTATATGACAACAACCATTTCTAAAAAAAATAAACATACAAGACCTGCATCTAAAAAACGTACTGGTAAACGCATCGGTATACGTAATACAAAGAAACGCTCTAAAAATTCTAAAAAATCTAAAACGTCCAAAAAAAACAAACCAAAAAATCGCTTATATAAAGGAGGATCTGGTGAAAAAGAATTTAGAAAACACATGAGCGAAGTGATTAATGACACTAGAATAAAACTTAACAATTTTAAAAAAAAATTTGAAATAGATCAGAAAATAATTCCTGAATTTAATACTGTATCTATTAATAATACATTAATGGAAAAAGACGCGATTATAAATACTATAGATGATATTGTTATAGAAGATCTTGTTAGTTATATAAATGACAATTTTACCACCGATCAAAGAAAACAATTAGATGATTTTTATACGAGTACTTTTACTGATACCTTTGGTAAGGTACTAAATGGCGATTACGGTATTCGTAAGTTAGTACTTAAAATATATACATATCACAATTATTCCTACTTGGGATTAATAAAAAATAAATTAGTAGATTCTACTTTAGTAGATGAAGTTATAGGTAGTGTGCTTTACAAATACAAAGAAGCAATAACCGTTTATGATAATTTAACCGATGATCCAGAAGAAGATGAGGTGGATAGTATATTTAATGTCTATAAAGATATTGCAGAGATAGTGTATGATTATTACAAAAATCCAAATAAAAAGAGTCGTTTTAATACATTGATTGAAAAACCGACCAGAGATAATATATATAAGATAGGTAATTCAGAAAATACTGACAATGACGCTTACATGTTGAAACAGTTAAATCGCTCTGACATAATTGCTCCAACAACTAGACCTTATACACAAAGAATTATTAGTGATAAAGCAGACACACTTGAAGAAACACTCAGGAAATTGAGAGATGAGGAGGGTAAAAAATATACATCTACTATAGATCCAGAAGAAATTCCCAAAGCTCCAACTGATGATCCTACATTAAAAGGTCCTACTCCGCCGCCTAAACCACCGAGACCGAGAACTGGTAAATATAGTCTGAAACCTCCCAAAAAATAATTGTGTTATTTCATAAGACGAAGAGTTATAACAAAACAAATACTCGTTTTTTGTCTAATGGGCTTTTGGGGTGTACAAAGTTATGTAAGTAATAAGCGGTTTTGTTTGTAAAAACCGGCAAATAATTGTTTTTCCAGAATTCATACAATATACAATTATGTCCAATGTCTTCAAATAGAAGCATCATAAAAGAAGAGTCTTTTTTTAATATTTTTTTCAAACTGTTTAAGAACCCATTATAAAACAATGATGGTATTAAACAATTCATTATACTTCCAATAAAGTGTAATGTATTGCCTTCTATTTCTTCGTAGTACATTTTCGCATCTTTAAAGAAATAAAAGCCGTAAATGTTCTCGCGATTCCGTAAACAAAATATTTTCATTAATCCACATGCAACCATTTGTTGAATATTTCCGATATCTGGAAAGATCAATACATCATATAATTTTGTTTTATAACAATAGTCCTTATTTGTGTATAAAAAATCAACCAGCACATCAAAGTTCTCCTTTTCTAACTCAATCATGTAATAATGAGGAGGTAATGGCATTATTTTATGGTTTCTTAATTTAAATGTGAATGTTTGATAATTTACGAGTGGTATGACGCCTTCAAATAATTCAATCTCCTTTTTAATTAAACTAATCTGTAAATCCTTATTCAAATTGTGTTGATTATATAAATGTGTTTGTAAAAGTTCTCTAAATACGCGTTTTTTTTCTTTCACACGATCTACACATAAATAATCAATGTAGTATATTTTATTTTCATTGTAATTAGTATCTGTTAAGGAATTCATATACCAAAAATATAATGGTCGTGAAAAAATAATTCCTCGCGGAGTTTTTATTTGTTGTATTAGAGAACCTGTATCACATTTTAGTTCATTTTCAAAGAAAATAGACATCATAGGTAATTCGGATGAACCTGTCATAATACAGTCTATATCGTTCCGTTGAATGGTGTGTAATATCTGATCAGTATTAAAATAAAATGACTGTACAAGGTTTACTGCATGTTGTTTATTTTCTTCTTTACAATCTATGTAATAATTGGTTTTAATGTTCTCTAAATTACAATATTTATTTTTAAAGTGTTGAAATTTATTTATAATAAAGGGTGTACTACACAATCTCCGTAAAATATCATAATTATGAAACACTGGTTGAGAACTCCAAAACGGATATTTCAATTTGATATATGCAAATAGTAATAAAAAAATAAAAATAATGAAGGTGAAAATATATTCAATCATAATATATTTTCTGATATATAATTTAGAATTACAACGGCCGTTCAAAATAATATAGATACTGGTTCTCGTCATTATTCATATTTTTCATATTTGTTTTTGCGTGAAGAATAAATCCGTTATGTACGGCATAATTACAAATGGTATCAATGTCTTCTATATACAAATCAAATTCGTTTTGACGTATATGTTTTGTTTCTAGATCCGTCATTGTTTCAATAAAGGTAGTTTCTGCACTGTTTTTATACATATCAAAAGAACCATTATATTCAAAATCATCAAAAATGGCCCTTGTTTTTAAAGAAAACCGATTCTTTTCGGGATAAGTTCTCCAAGATCTTGCTAAATGATGTGGAATAATATTTGAAAATTTTTCTTTGTCTACAAGATGAACAACGAGATACCCTCCGGGTTTCATCCAAAAATAACAATTTCTAAAGAACTGTTTTTTATTTTCAAAATGATAGATTGTAAAATAGGTACACAAGATATGTGTGAAAGAATGTTTTTCAAAGACAATGGGTTTTAAAACATCATTGTTGAGAACTTCGATATTCGGATAATAGGTATTTGCAAAATCGCACATCGCTTTTGATTTATCTATTCCAAATACATTATACCCTTCTTCTTGTAATAAAGATACTGCATGGCCTGTACCGCAACCTACATCTAATATAGTACTATTGTTATTACATGGATTTGTAGTTTGTACAATGTGTTTTAGTTCACTATTTTGTCTATCAAATACGTCATGAAGTGCATCATAGATTTCCAAATAAAAAGAATCATATGCATTTTCATTATTCTTAATTAAAAATAATTCTTCTTGGGAGAACCCTTCATGTATATTTACAGAAGGTATATAAATCACTTTATAAATCAAATAGATGCTCATAAGAATGGCAAAAATAAGTAGCCATTTAAAATAAATTAAATGTGGATTTTTCGTTGTTACTATTGTCAATAACATTGGGTATATATATTTTTTATATTATATATTCATCTACATTAATTATTTTGTCTTTTAATTTATTAAATAGTAATGGATACACGTTTTCCAAATCTTTTTGATGAATGTTCTCCAAATCTTCCAAAATATTGTTACCAATATGAATATTCTTCTTTATTTCATTTATAATAGTTGGATTTTCCATAATCTCATTAAAAACAGTTCGTACCTCTTCATATCGTATTTGTTCTGGTTTTCTTATTAAATGCATAAGAAATATCTTCTCTACACCTAAATTATTGATTACCCGGTTTATGATAATCTGGTTCTCCAACAATAACCTTTTTATTATATAATTCGTTAACTTCTTACTTATTTTATTTTCTTTTTCATAATACTCTACTGCTAAAGCTAAATAAATATTACTAAAAATATCAGACATATCTCCAGACAACATTTGCTCTTTTTTTATTAATCCACCCTTTAATGCTACGAAGTTAGTTAATGTTGCGAAATTTATTATCTGGTTCTCTAGATTACTACTAAACGTGCAGAAAGATTGGAAATATAGGTTTAGTACATTAACAAACATAGTATCAAAATGTTTCTTAAAATCGTGTACATTATTGTTTAAAATAGATTCTAAAATAGGATAAATATATGGATGACTTTTATTGAGACCTTGTCCGAAAATGATTAAACTGCGTGTTAATGTATTGGAGCCTTCTACTGTTATACCAATCGGTGCCGCTTTGTAAAATTTTTCCATGAAATTATTATATCCTATACAAATAGCAGATCCTGCATGAATATCCATACCTTCATTCAAAACAATTCGCCCTCTTTCTGTAGTTTGTTGTTTCATAATTGCACTTATTACTGCTGGAGTATATCCGCTATCTAATATATCATTTGTTAAACTAACAGACGACTGTATGATCCAAGTATGAAAACACATATTCACGAATTTCTCTTGAATCGCCTCCATTTCCGATAAATGCAATTTAAACTGTTTTCGCACATTTATATAATGATAAATACCAAAAGTAGCTACTTTGCTACTTGCATTTGCTGTTGCTGGTAACGAAATACCGCGTCCTGCTGCTAAACATTCCATTAACATTTTCCATCCTTCTCCTGCGTTCTCTTCACCTCCTATAATATTTTTAACTGGAATAATCAAATTACCTTTTAATGTTCCATTCGGGAACCCAGCATTCAACGGATTATGATAAGTTAATTGTTGTAAATTAGTATCCGTGTTTTCAACTAGTGCAACGGTCACACCGGGTTTACCTCTATCTAATAATTCATACGGATCATCTAAATAAAAGGCAATACCTATCAGATTCGCCACTGGAGCCAGCGTAATATATCTCTTATTGATTGTTAACTCAATCTCCTTTTTTCCATTTTTGAAAACAACAGTCCCCCTATCAATCTGACCTGTAGCATCGGAACCATTATAAGGACCTGTCAACCCAAAACACGGAATAAATTCCCCATTCGCCAATTTGGGTAAATATTTATTTTTCTGTGCATTCGTACCATATTTCGTTATAAGTTCTCCTGGACCAAGAGAATTTGGTACCATTGTTACAACGCCCAATGCTGGATCTACACTAGCTATTTTTGTAAGAATATTTGAAAGCTCATTATTAGTCAACTTATATCCACCATATTCTTTATCAATAAGAAAACTAAAAAATTTGTGTTTTGCTAAATAAGTAATCCAATAATTATCATTTGTATTTGGATAAATAACAGAATGATCAAAGTTTTCTATCAACTTTTGCACTTCATTTTGAGGAAATTTATTAAATATTCTTGGTTTATCCGGCAATATAACCTTTCCTTGCATAATTTGTCTGTCCAAGTGTGTATTACCACTCCTTAATGCTACCAACTCCGTTTCCGATATTCTGGGTATCATCTTTTTCACATTCTTGAACAGAAATTTATACATCTCTATTATAAAGGTGTATAAATTTTATCGTATTTTTACAAATTTCTTAATTGTGTACGGGTATGATTAAATAATTTATCATTTCCAATGGATGAATGCATTGCTCTTTGATAACCCGGTGTATTTATTTCGGGGTTTTTAAAAAGTAATGGATGTGGTTGAGCAGATGGTCTTGAAACAACTTCTGTTTTATACAAATCACTGGTGCTGGATGGTATGTAAACCCCTTGTGGAGCACCGTGTTGATTTGCAAACCTTTGATTACGTAATTGATTTTCAAGATCAACATTACTAAAATATCCGGAGACAGGAGCTCTATCACTACCGGGATTAAAATTAGACAATGTATAATCCGAAAACTCGTTTGCTTTTAATTCAGATTTAGGGTGACAATCCAATACAGAGAATAATGTTTGTTTGGTTTGAATAGGTCGCATATCAATGTTTGGTTTCAAAGCACTGTCCGGAAATTGTCTATCTATCATTCTACCATTTAATTCGTCTACTCTTTCATTTTGTCCTACTAAAGCTCCTTCTTGAGCGCCTAATATTTTTTGATTCGCATTTATTTCCATTTACAAATTATATATAGTATCCATATATAATTTTTTACTTTATCTATTTTATTGTTTCATAAATCTATCATTGTAATTCACAAATCGTTTCTCTATATCTGAAAATCCAACCAATTGTCCAGCAAAAACATCTTTATAATAATAAAATTTATATGTCGTTTGCAATCTTTTCCAAATCTGATCATTCATATATTGATCCGGATGTCCCCCAGTTTTCATTCTATCAAGACCTTCTTGTAATGTATCAACCAATATATCAATCATATGTTTCTTAAATAAATAAGCCGTTGCAGTTTGATTGTTTTTTATTCTAATATATCCATTCGGTAAATCTTCATTTGGTATATTGTCTCCTCTTGGTGTTAATGTAAATACATCCCAATCTGCACTTAAATCTATCGTATTTACCATATTATTGAAGTTCTCCTCGTTAAATATAATTAAGTCGTCTTCGCAAATCATAAACACGTCCCCCTCCAGTTCTTTACATTGTTTAATTGCTTCAATATGAGAATTACAACATCCCAGATATCCATTCGGGTTCTCAATTCCAGAAAAACGCTCAACGCCCTTAAAAAACGAATATTTACTTTTCAGACCTTCAAAATGTTGTTTTCTATCCGGCCGTTTATCAAGGTTTATATAAAATCCTTTTACTATATTATTCATAATATTTTGAATAACAAACAATTTTTATATTGTTTCCTAAATTCAATATAAAATTATATGCAATAATACACTATAAATGAATACTGATTTCGTTTTATTAATACTGAATTGTTACAAATACCGTGAGAAGGCAATACAACAGAAAAACACTTGGTTACAAAATCTCCCACAAAATATTCTGTATTTTCATGTTATTGGGGATATGGAAAAATGTAAAGAAACAGAGCAAGATTACCTTTTTGATCATACGCAAAATATATTATATGTAAATACCAAAGACGATTATAATTCGTTACCATCAAAAGTTATATATGCATTTAATGCTGTAAATGAATCCATCCAATATAAATACATTATGAAAACTGATGACGACCAAGTGTTAATACAAAATGATTTCTTCAACTATTTTCCGAAATATTTATTAAAAAACCCGCATCATCATTATGGTGGTTTTGTTGTTAAAGTGGAGGATCATATAAGCAGTTATTACACAGTTCATGATTGTTTACCAAGAGACCTTTTATTAAAGAAATGTATGTATTGTAATGGTCGTTTCTATTTTCTTTCAGACAAAGCGATTGTGAGTTTGTTAGATAAGAAGGATCAAATTAG
>Ga0181572_10003780_pt1 | contig 10587 bp, 9 predicted proteins | sample 101ome_26_FD_133004 | JGI IMG/M metagenome (GOLD analysis project Ga0181572, IMG submission 133004) | Coastal salt marsh microbial communities from the Groves Creek Marsh, Skidaway Island, Georgia - 101408AT metaG (megahit assembly) | ecosystem: Environmental > Aquatic > Marine > Intertidal zone... | reverse complement strand
TTGGTAGTAGAGTAGGCATCGCCTGCTAGACCTTTGGTAGTACCATAAACTTCACCAGCAACATTTTTGGTGGTTCCATAAACATCACTAGCGACACCACGAGCACCTCCATAAACATCACGAGCAACATCTCCAACAGTATCGTCTAATACATCAACTGCAGTACCAGCAGTATCTTTTATTAAATTTCCAGCAGCACCGACTGTAGTAGAAACAAGATTACCAGTAGCATCAACAGTTTGTTCGACAACATTACCAGCTTCGTCAATTACCTTGGATACAGGACCTTTTTTGGATTCTTCTTTTGCAAGAGTGCTTCCACTTTCAGAACGTGTTCCAGAACCACCTTGTCCGCCACAATCAGTACATACACCACCGCCTCTACAATTGCTTTCACAATTAGGACAAGTAGGACAAACAGGAGGAACAATTTGGGTTTTTAAGATGTAATTGTCATCATGGTTGGCATTAGGGTCTAATAATTTATCTAATTCATGTTCGATAACATCACCAATTTTACTAGATACACGATTGAATATATCATTACTCATACTTTGTGAAGAATTTGAGGATATATCAGAAGCTGAACTAGAACTTGTAGATAAAGAACTTGTAGCGGAAGCACTAGGAGTGTCTATGATATAATGATTTGAAGAGATTAATTCTAACTTTGGAGAAGCTTCAGCTTCAGATTGATTTACTAATTGAATTACTGTTAAATTCACATTATCAGAATATAGGGAGTATAAAATAAGCATATTCTTATGAATTGTAAATAATGAGGTCAAGTTTTCAGCTTTTTCAAGTTCATTTGTATTTTTCATATTTTCATTCTTGTGATTGATTATAGTAGGTGTTGTGGCGCTTCCATCATTTTCATGAGAATCGATTAACACTAAATTACCCATTTTTTTATCAAATAGAACTGCATCTGTAATAATTCTTTCTAAAGCAGTGACCGTATCATATTTTGTGATTGTTGCGATTCCAGATGTACCAATAGATTTTGCGCTTTGTTCTATAGGAGTTAAACCTTCAATTTTTCCTTCTTCACCTGTAAATGTAATGTCTTTTCCAGCAAATTCAGGAGTACAACTACAACATTTGTGAGTTTCAGAAGTTTTATCATAATAGCCAACGCCACTAGAGCATGTATCATTTTTTGCATTACAAGTACCACTACCACTTCCTTCAGGAGTACAATTACCATTATCAATAGTAAATGCATAACTACCGATCAATGTAACATGTTGGATTATGTCACCAGTATCATCATTCGTGATATTAGTGTAACCAAAAATATAAATATTGGTATGTTTTCCAATAGCACTATAGAAGATTGTGTATTTATTTTCATTAGTTACTTCATCAACTATATGGTGAGTGAATTTACGTGTATCTACCAAATTTTCCATACTATCGTTATGTTTTTCAGGCATTGTTGTGGTACCATCACGATTAAGGACGTCAATACCACTATCATTAACGAAAACCAAACTTCCATTTATTTCATCAAAATGAATATTATCATGTAATTTTGTCAATTCTATCTTATTATCATAATAATTTTCAAGTTTGATTCGTGATTCAAACCCTTCCACATGATAACTAGATTTATTCATAAAATAGGAGATAACTAAAACTGCGATAATGGCAGCAAGTAATATCCAAGGTGTTAATTTGTATATCAACTTCATTTATAATATATTATATTCGTATAAAAAAAACTTCCCTAGTATAGACAGAATGTTGACAAAATATTATAATGATAATGACTATGACTATGAGATATGCGTAGATGAAGTAGGACGGGGTTGTTTATTCGGTGATGTGGTGGTGGCGTGTAGTATATTACCTAAACCATGTGAATTCTCGTATGAAAACATAAAAGACAGTAAAAAATTCACGAGCAAAGCAAAACTGATAAGGGAATCCATCAATATAAAAGAAAATGTATTGTTTTATCATATTGCCTCCATCTCTCCAGCAGTAATAGATGAAATAAATATTCTTCAAGCAGTAATGCAAGGAATGCATCAATGTGCGTTGAAATCCATAGAGTTCCTAAAATCTTATGATTCGGGATTAGATTTATCAAGAGTGTTGTTATTGATTGATGGTAGTTATTTCAATGCATTCGAATATGATGGGGAAAAAATACCGCACGTGACAGTAAAACAAGGGGATGGAAAATACGTAGGAATCGCGGCAGCAAGTATATTGGCGAAAACATATCGTGATAATGCGATTCAAGAATTATGCGAAGAATATCCATTATTGCAAGAGTACTATAGTTTAAAAAGTAATGTGGGTTATGCTGCGAAAGTACATCGTGATGGAATAAAAAAATACGGTATAACCAAATACCATAGAAAGACCTTTGGAGAATTATGCAGAACGAGTGAGACAAACGATATTATATAGGGTGTGTAGGGTGCATACTAATCCAATTCATTTTCAAAATCAGACCAGTTAACATCATATTCATCATGTACTACAAATCGATCACTGGTATCATAACCTTCTTTTGTAAATTTCCTCCGTTTGAGAGGAGCATCTGGTATGCGCGCAATAAATCTAGGAATGGTTCCACGATGATAAGAGTGATTTTTGTAGTCGGTTTGTTTGTCTTCGTCCTCTTCATCGGAATCCATATTGATATCATACATGCGGTCAAGATTGTATGAACGGTCATATGTGTCGGACCATCCATGATATTTGCCTGATGTATATTTATGATATTCATCAGAAAGACGGACAACTTTACGAGAGATGCGTTTACTGAAACGGGTAGGCTTGACAGGAGTTTGCGAACGTGTTAACATTATTGATTTACTAAATAGAATATGTCAAGAATTCAATTCAATTTTTTGTAAAATGGTTAGTGGAAATATATTATAGAGAACACACGACGACCAAGCTTATTCTAACAAACAAAATCTTGCGAAGCTTATTGGTAGTATATAATGAAAAATCCAAAAAATCATTGTATAATAAAACCTTTGAAATTAAATAAACATTCGAATGTGTATATTATTATGTCTCAACACCTCCCCGTAGAAATAAGAACCGCCACGATAAGTGATTTACCCGACATATTATACATAATAAATCACACGATTACAACTTCTTCTTCGGATTATAGGTATGATACAATTAATATGGAAGAACTAGAACGATGGTATAATAGACATAAGATACACGAAAACCCCGTATTTGTCGCAGCAACGAATAACCTTGTGGTAGGGTATGCTACGTATAGTCAATTCCGAGAAAGAATTGGATTTCAGTATTCAGTAGAACATTCTATTTATTGTCATCATGACTACCAAGGCAAAGGTATAGGTCGCTTGTTAATGAATGAACTGATTGCATATGCCAAAGAACAAAAAATACATACAATGGTAGCCTGTATTGATAGTGACAACACCAATAGTATTGCATTCCACAAGAAACTCGGATTCCAACAAGCGGGGCAAATGAAAGAAATAGGGTATAAATTTGGACGATACCTGGATATGACATTCATGCAACTTATGTTGAATAATAATTGAAAAAGACCAACTATTTAGGAAATCTATATTTTCTAAGATATAACTAATATGGGAATCGGATTGATTATTCTGGCACTCTTCTTTTGCTTAGCAAGAAGTGAAACTTATTGCCCGTATGTGAATACATATGGTGAAGATAGACGCACACACACTGATAAATTAACGATTATGCAATACAATGTAGAATGGGCGTTTTTAGATTACAATGCAAACGCAGATTGTCCTGGTAATGGTTGTGTATGGGCGAATGAAACACAATCTCTAGACCACATGGACCATGTGTCAAATATAATTCGTAAATTCAATCCCGATATTATTAATTTTTGTGAAATACAAGGTTGTGATGAATTGAATTACTTACGCGACCATACAACAAGCAATTATAATTCCTATATGGTTCAAGGAACGGATACGGCTACGGGACAAAATGTGGGTATGTTAACAAAACTGGATCCATTAAGCGATTTGGAACGTAGTGAAGAACATTATGAATATCCTATCAATGGTTCTACATGTGGCTACAATAGAACCGGTTCCACAGGGGTAAGTAAACATTTTGTGACTACATTTCAATGGAAGGATTTGAAAGTCGCATATATTTCATTACATTTGATAGCGTATCCCACACAGCCAGATAGATGTGCCAAACGAGAAGCACAAGCAAAAATAATACAAAACGTGATAGAAAAGTATGTTTCTCAAGATTATGAAATAATGGTAATCGGGGATTATAACGATTACGATGGGGATTTACCTGATATGAATGGTAGTCTCCCAACCTCTGAAGTATTGCATATATTGAAAGGTTCTCAATCAGATGTTTATAATTTGACGAATTTGGTAGGAATGATGACACCGTATGAAAGATATTCGAATTGGTGGGATAAAAATGAAAATTGTGTTTCTTCATCGGATGAATTAGTAATGATCGACCATATTTTGGTGAGCGAGAAAATAAAAAACCAAGTAAAGAGTGTATTTATGTATCATCATTATGATATGTTTTGTGATTCATTGGATTCGGACCATTATCCAATCATTGTGGAAATGGAACTTATGTAGGTATTGTAGGTATTGTAGGTATTGTAGGTATTGTAGGTATTGTAGGTATTGTAGGTATTGTAACTTATGCCGTTAAAAATAATAATAAAAATTATTGTTGTTAAAGAAAGGAAGCAATCTGTCTCTTGATATCTAAATTATCCATAATTAATTCAGCAAGTTTTGTTGGATGATGTTCTTTGTTTGTTTCATAGTCGTCATGGCGACGCATAAGAAGAATATTTCTACGACGATGGTAAAAAAGTTCTTTGAAAATAATTGGGTTAAAGTCATATGGTGTTCTACCATTGCAAACAAAACGTACTCTGGCTCCTTGCAAGACCAAAAACATAGCCAATTTGTAGTTGCAATGCTTCATAGCGCAAAATAAAGGTGTTTCATTATCCTTATTAAGGGAGTCGACTGATACACCCGCACCAGATTTAAGTACATAAAAGAATAAAAATAAGGGATCAAAAGTCAACAAGTTTTTTCCTTCATATTTTAAACATAGTTGAACCAGTAGATGTAAAGTAGGTCCAATGAAACTCCAACCCACGTTTGGATTTGCACCGTTTTTCAATAAAATTCGTGGTATATCCATATCGCACAAAGGGTCCATTCCATCATAGATTCTCAATAATGAAATAGTAAGTAGAGATACTATTCTATTCCCAAAATTATATCCAACTAAATCATTCACATTGGCGCCATTGTTTATTAATAATTCAATCAGTTCTATATCAGTGTTTTCTTTCCAACCCTTTGCTTTCTCTTCTTTTGTTTTTTTATTCCAAGTTACTGCTATATATAATATTGAGCGCCCCTCGGCATCTTTATAATTTACATCTGCTCCTAACTCTATTAAATTTTTCGATAAACAATAATGATTGTTACGTACTGCCAATTCTAATAAGGAATATTTATGTATCTCAGATTGTAAATCATTGATTGCGTTTTCGTTATTATTGATATAGTCTATACATGCATTTAAATCCCCATCATACGCTGATTTAAATACCCCATTTATATCATTATCTAATTCTATGAAATTCCTTCTTATCATAGGTTTTGAACGCGCCATTATTTTTTCTAATCCACCTTCTTTTTTAGATTATTTCAAGAAAAAATCAACCAACTGGCATTTCGTCATTAGAACATATTTATGGAATTTGGTGATGTACCAGTGTTGTAATCTTCATTTTATTCCGCCCAAATATCTCTATCATCATACCATATCATATCATCTACACTGCTATCATCACTAACGCAATCATATTCATTGTATGCTATTTTCCTATATTGGGGGTTATTTTTACATACCAAATGGAATTGTTCGCTGGTATATTCGCCAAGGTATTCTTTTGTTTCGTATTCAAAGCAAACAGAGCAATCCCTTCTTTTGAAGATTTTGGTGCGTCCATTATCGGGACAATTCGCACAAACACAATTCGGATAGATATGTTTGTCAAATGCTTCTTCATCATCAATCACTTTTTTCTCATATAATTTGTCGTAATACTTAGCCAATGCATTACGTATGTTTTCATTTACAGGTAAGTATTGCTGGATTTGATTCAATACTTCTTGTGGGAGAATATCGTTGAAAATTGTTACAGGAGAATTCATAATGTATATTTTAATTTGATATATACATAAGTAGTTAAAATAAATCAATTTTTTGTGTAAATTATAATTGTGAAATGTATTGTGATGTTCCAATGTTGTAATTCAGCGACTTATTTTAAAAGATAATGATTTTGTTTGCATAAAAATTAATTATGAGATACAATGACAATAAAATGAGTGAATTCGTTTCATTATAGTTACAAGTAGTAGAAAATAAAAAAATTGAAATTAACATCATAGAAATACTTAAAAAATACGATATAGAACGACGAATATTATTTAATATAATAAATGACGATAAAAGGTAGCTTTACGAACCTTTCAAATTCTAGATAAAATGGTTTAATTACATAAAAACATAAAAACATAAAAATAATTGGTATAATTGATACAAGTATGATTTCAACAATATTCGTATTCTTATTTTATTTACAAATCATTTTGGCAAATGATGCATACACATGTACTAAATACATATCCACACCTTTCAAAACTACAAAAGATTTCGTCAATTGTATGACAAGTAAATCTTTTTTTGATAAATATTTGAAAATAGTCAAAGGAGAACAAATCAAATACATTCCTGATGTAAATCAAGTGATGTACTTTCCTCAAATCATCCAATATCGTGCAATACCAGATATTCCTTTGATCCCATCTTTCATGCTGGTGAAAATAAATATCCAACATCAATGGAACAGAGTCGGAGATGTTTTCATCGGAGAAGTTTCTACCAAATTTATATCTTTCAATGTCAACTTGACAACAGAAAGTTGTGGTGATGACACAAGTAATAACATAACTAACAACATACGTATGAGAATGGAAGGAAGAATGATCGATAAAATTTCCATCTTGCCAAATCATGCATTAGATATCCTTCTAGAACAATTTGGTGGAATCTTCTTGCACATCATGGGCTCATGAATGGAGAACTCTTGAAGATGATTTTTCATCCACAAAAACTAATCACTTTTTTATAGAGAACTAATAAGGTAGACATAAAAATAATATCATTTTTATTATTAAAAGCCATTAATAATGATGAAATACATTCAAAACCATAATATGAATCCAAAACGTAAATTGGAATTACGTGAAACAGCCAATAAAAAGATTGGGGAAATTTGTAGCCACACATATGAAGAATTTGATGACCTACACATTTTAGCCATCTCGGAGATGACTCATGTTGAAAGTGGATTTCGTATGTCAGCCTCAAAAAAAGATATGGAACATGACTTCAATGAAGGTCACTACACTATGTTGAAGTCCATGCATGATGTCACTCGTAAAAATCAACATTATCACATCATGTCAATGTATGATGACAAATCTTGGGAATTATTGAGAAATTTGATAGATAATCTTCAACAAGCCAAGTCGGAACGTGCGTTCTTAGAGATCATTACCTTTGGAAAAATGCAAAGTAAAAACAATATTGCAGACAGAGAGTTGAAGATGAGTACGGTGGACTCGTATAAAAAATCGTATGCATATGTGGAGGAATTATTTTTGAAAGCAGAAGCACAGTGGGGGATAAATATGAAATATCGTGAGACATTGGAGGACGTACATGAAAAATTTGACGTCATTGAATGTAGGCAAAAATACATGATGTTGAAGACCTACGTGGATTTTGAAAAGACTCAATTGGAAATTCTCCTGCCATTTTTGATGGAATTTTGTGTAAATCCAAGTAACCAATATGTAACGAAGTCGTGTATACCAACGACATCTGTAACACCTGTAACACCTGTAACACCTGTAACACCTGTAACACCTGTAACACCAAATCCTTCGAATACGAACAATTCCAATACAATGAGTATAACAAAGCAGCCATTGCAACGAAAAATAGTGGAAGTGGTACGTAAGAAAGATGAACGGAAATCTATGTACGGACATACATGTAATCATTGTGAGGATTTTTATAAAAATATGTATCCAGATGATGAAGAAAAACGTAATGAAATGATACAAAATTGTAGTAAACATAAAACCAAGTATAAAGAACCTCAACCAGGTACGCCAGAAGGGTTTTGGGATCTTGATATCCAGACTCCGCCAGAATGGAAAGAACAAGATGAAGAATTAGCAAGAACTAAGAAAAGAAAGATAGATACGGAACAAACCAATCCAACAAACAATCCAACAAACAATACTACAAAATCTACCATAAAACATACATTGTATAATAAGAAGTCAACTATTGTAGAGGATGTAGAGGATGTAAAAGATGTAGATGATGAAGACACTATTGTGGATGATATGATGGGTCCAAGTTTTACAGTAGATGGTGAAGGATGGATACAAACATACTAACACGCTAACACACTAATTTAATTAATTTATTTAATCATGTAAGATGTAAAAACACAACAACGCAAAATACAAATTACGTAAATTTCATTTCGTGCGGGTTTACACACAAGGTCTCTTTCTCTTCAAACCCGCACGTTTTGTGATTCCCCCGAAAAGCGTAACAACTTTCATACTTTTCCCCCACCGATGTATTGTCTAATGTTGTGTATTATTCACCAATTTTTCATACAAAATTTTCGTCGTCCGGAAGTGTTTTTGTTTGGTCCTCACTTTTTCATAAATTACAATAGATCAAAATACATCAAAATACATCAAAATACATCAAAATACATCAAAATACTAATGAACCGAATTGGAGATACTGTTACTGAACGTATAGAAGTATTGAATCAATGTGGTGCACTTGAAACATATAATGGTCCAAAACAATATCGAACACGAATTATTTTTGAATGTTTTATAATCGCATTTGATAATACATCTTTATTAAAGAAAGAAAAAAATAATGGAAAGTCTATGTTGGATTATGCAGAAGAACAAACGAAAGATTATGAGAAGAATAGTAATGGCAATGAATGGCGAAATATATTAGACTTTACATATAAGTATAATAATTGGAATGCTAGGCAGCGAAAAATATTTGTTGATGACTTATGTAATTGTATCTCCAAGTTTGATGATGTCGAACAACATTTGCATGATTTTGTAGAACAAGATATTACTTTCATTACGAAACAACACATCATTCCATCCTGTGATGACTTAGAAACAGAAAATATACTGAATACAACATCTATTCCATCAAAAACTTCAACACCTTCAAGAACACCAACATTAGATCATTATAACAATGTATACCAAAATAATTCAAAAAAGGATTCTTGTCAATCAAGTAAAGTAAATATACTTGTTCCACGAAAGAAAATTAATTAGATTGTATTTTTTCCACTATTGGATTAAAATTAAAAGACTTTCCATAGCCCATTACAATTTCCTCTCCAATTTGTATTTTCTTGATTGCAGTAACACGAACTTGTTTCAGTCGTTGACTAACAACTAATTTTGCGTTTTTCTGAGAAGGTTTTCCATTATCATCTATACATTTCCAAGGACTGTTGATGTAATTCGCACAACAGTCATCTGATGGCACTAAAAACTCATCTTTTGCTATATTAATACACCAAAAACCGGATTTTTCATTGCTTAGCTTTTGTCGTGTACTTTCATTAATGAGAGTACCAAAAAAAGCACATATTTCTTCATTTGGTTCTTTAATGGTAGTGGCAAAACATCCAATATCCAAATCCGGAAAGATGATTGAACTTAATTTACTTTTTGCCAAAATAAGGTTATTTTTTCGTGCATTTTGTTGTGCTTTACTCGTGGATTGCGATTGTTCCAAAGATAATTCTAATTCAAGATCATCCAATATATCCTCGACACAAGACTCTTCTCCGTATTCTACGTTTATTTCTTCTTGATCACTTATATATTCTTCATAATTAGCATTAAATATGCGACAATACGCCAATTGATTGGGTTCTAACCGTCCATTACAATAAATCATATTATCTTTTACCTTACAATTATTCCATATAGGGGTGTTATTGGAAAGTTTCACGTTTAATAATGATTCTTGTGAAATATCACATAAATGGATGGTAGTATTCACACAAAATTCTACATCTAATTTATCGAAGTTATGTTGGCATTTATAACTTAAAAAATTATCAAGCAAAAATTCGTACATTTTTTGAATGAAATAAGTAAATACTTCATTGTCATCAATGGAAATTCCTACATTATCAATAAATAATTTATCTAAACATAAATAGATAGTAAACGTAGCAATTATTTGTTCTTTTTGTGTTACAATTACGACGAAATCTGGAACATTTGTTTGTTTTTTGGCAATAAATATATCAAATAACCAATTCTTCCCAAAAAAGTCTTCTCCAAATGTTGCAAGTTGTTTATTTATATCTTGATGTACTACATTGTAAATATCAAACGCGTTGTATATTTTAAACAACATTTT
>Ga0181572_10003778_pt1 | contig 10591 bp, 4 predicted proteins | sample 101ome_26_FD_133004 | JGI IMG/M metagenome (GOLD analysis project Ga0181572, IMG submission 133004) | Coastal salt marsh microbial communities from the Groves Creek Marsh, Skidaway Island, Georgia - 101408AT metaG (megahit assembly) | ecosystem: Environmental > Aquatic > Marine > Intertidal zone... | reverse complement strand
TATCTCCAATCCCAGTTAACTGGGTTGCCGCTTGTTGCGTGACCACCGGAACCGTAGTTACTGTTACCTGAGTGCCATGCACGACCGTCTTCCTGTAGGAAGAATGTACCTGGATATACGCTATCATTGTAACCTTGTGGATTGTTACCTACAACGTGGCAACAGTTCTTAGGTCCTGGAATAAACGACAATCTTGGTACGTTGTTAGATCTGTTGTTTGGCTGACCTAGGTTGTGTCTATCGTTACGACCTAGACCATACATGTCACCGATCCAGTCCTTAACAATACACCACATCCAACGTCCGTCACCTAGTAACCAGAAGTCATCAATACGTCCTGAGTTTGCCATAGGATCTCTTGCTGGAATTGGTACCTCGTGTGTTCTACCGTTGTACTCGGTGTTGTAGTTTAACAACGGTCCACCGTATCCTTCATCATAACCCCATGAGTACATGTTACCGTTATGGTCAAGCAGTATTGCCGCACCATAGCCGTCACGTGCCTGACACATGAATTTCTTGATGTTTGGCCAAGGTTTTCCTAATCTTGTTGGATAACTTAGGTTGTCTGAACTACCGCCTGAGCCACGTGTACCATTACTATAGTGTCCACATGACCAAAGATAGTCGTTTTCATCTCTAAAGAATGATATACCGTATTCCTGGCCACAAGCATAAACATCTACGATCTTGACTTCCTGCTTTGTTTCTGGATCAACAAAATACTTTGTTGGTATCTGCTGTGGTCTATTTTGGCTACTTGTTCTATTGTTATTGTTGGTAGCGTCAGTAGTATTAGTACCTAGACCCAGTTGTCCATAGTTATTGTATCCCCATGAATAAACCCTACCATCTTCCGTAAGTGCCAGTGTGTGGTGTGCGTTTGAATCGTCATTACCACCTGAACAAGCAATCTTTACGATCTTTGATTCGTTAAAACTCTTTGTAACTGGTGTTGATAACCAGTCAACTTGGTTGGTATTAGTACAACGATGTGGTCTGTTGTAGTTAGAGTTGTTGCCCCAACCGCCTTCACCGTTGCCTGAATAACCCCAAGCATAAACTTCACCGTTGTTGAATAATGCCTTGTTGTAACCTCGGCCACCTTCAAGTTGTACACACTTAGGAAACTCACCATCCGGTGTAGTCATTGTACCTGTGCCACCGTTGTCTGTAGAACGTCTCCAGTCAACGAATGTAAATCCTGGATTGGTCTTAAACTCGGAACTTCCTGCGCCATCACCTATACCAAAGTTACCATTGGTACTCCAGCCTGATGAGTTAACAACGTTACCTTCCATGTCAATACCGTTACTGTGTGTATAGATACCAGCACTTAGGTTACCGTTACCACCGTTGTTTTCAGTCCAACCCATTGGGCCTGTTGTTGTCAACTGGGCCATTCTGTTCCATTGGTTGTAGTTAACACCCTTGGCTATTAACTGCCAGTAGTCTACGTATACATTGTTTTTAATGTCACGCCACGGATTTACAGGACAACTGTTTCTGCCGTCCTTGATGCAAATGTATAGGGATCCTCCGTATTCTGTAACATCTCCAACTTTCCACATTCTGTGAGGCATCCACATGCCTCTGTAGTTAACACCTCTTGTTATCTGTGTCCAATATTCCGTGTTGTATGGTGGATATGTAACGATAACAAAGTCAGGCATTTCTGTGCCGTAAAAGTTAGTTTCTACTGACTGACCACCTCTGATAGTGTACTCATCCATATCTTTAATACATGCATAAGCACTACCGTTGTAAAATACAACATCATTTTTCTTATAGGCTGTTTCCTGCTGGAAGTAGCCTTTCCAAGTCGGTTTTATTTTTGCAATATCAAAACTGGCCATTTATCTTTCCTCTGTTTCCTTATTATTAAAGTCCGTATTCAGCGTATTCAGCATCCATTTCTGTGGTTGCTGTGTTAATAGCCGCAATAAAATCGGCATCACTTTGTGCCGCTAACAGAGTTTGCTCCATTGGAGTATAAACCGCGTTAATCTTATTATCGCGATCTTCTTCAATACGCTTCATATCATGTAAGCCTTGACGTAGTGCTTTCTTTAGTGCCGCTCCACCTTCATCATTGTCAAAGTCATGAACCATTGAGTCATAACTTTCTGGGTTGCTTGCTGGCGCTGTTGCCTTAGTGTCATCAAAAGCGTAATAGTAACGCCCGTCATAATCACCTAAAGGCTTAATAGCGGTCAGTGCATCTTCAGTTGAAACACCATCATTAACAGTGATGTGATTGTAATCATCACCTTCTGGCATTTCTACCTTGCTATATACTTTGATTGCCATTTTTAGATCTCCTATACTTTATGTTTAGCATCGTTTGTTATATGTTATTTACCTCTAATAGGTCCTGTTGGTGTTTGTACAGAACTGTACCAGTTCCAAACACCTATACCTAGTATGTTACCCCAACTTGAACGTCCGTTGTAACCTGCACCTAGTACCTGACCTCTATCAGTTAACCACACTCCGTTTGGTGTAGTGTAGTCACTACCCTCTGAATGTCCAAATGGACAAATTTGTTCTACTCTAGAACCACCTGGTAACATTGTTCTGTATGGATAGTTTGTACTTCCATCAACTGACCAGTTGCTTGATCCATGCCCAGCACCTGTACCACCGTAGTTGTTGTATCCTTGTACCCATGCTTCTCCCGAATCAGTGATCCAATATGCCGTTCTAGCATCCGAATAATCACCTGTAACTCTCACGTCCTTAACGTGTGTTAGTTTGTGAGTTCCAGTTGTTGGTAACTGCACGGGTGTGTTTTGGCTACTTGTTGTGTTGATACCACCAAGTGCATAAGAACTGTGTCCTGAGAACCAAGTTGAATCATCCGTGTTATCTCTGTACCATGCATGATGATAGTCGTCATCATATGAACATACCCAAAAATCTTTACAGTTTGTTCCTGGTGAGTTTGTGATCTGTGTTAAAGAGTTACGTGTACTAGTGTCACCGTGTCCTAAAACACCACCGTTGTTTCTACCACAGTTCCATAACTGGCCATTACCGTCTAGCACCCAAAAATGGTTGTAACTGTTGTGGCCTGCTGATACCATCTTAACGATACCATTATGATCAGTACCAAAGTCTACTGGTATTTCCTGTGGAAAATATCTGTTTGAAGTGTCACCATGACCTAGTTGTCCGTAGCCATTGTAGCCCCATGAATAAATCTTGTCACTTGCTGTTCTAGCATACATTGAAGCGTATCTATCACCTGTACAACTGATATCAATGATTTCCTCGTCACCGAACATCCACTGTGGAATCTCAAAAGGTGAGTTTCTATTTTGTGTTGAACCTTCACCAATCTGTCCATATTCGTTGCGACCCCATGTAAAAACTCTACCATCTTCTGATAGTGCCATCATCGTATGGTTGTTTTCTTCCTGACCGTGTGACATTGAAAGTTTCTTGATTCTTACGTTGTCCAAAGAACCTCTTGCTCTTTGTGTATAAGAACTGTCACTGTAGTCATATTCTCTAGCGTTTTCACCGTTGTTACCGTTACCAGACATGTAAACGCTACCGTCATTAAACAGGTATGCTGTTAACTGCCAAGCACCAAGTAACTGTATACACTTAGGTGGTTGACCATCTGGTGTCCAATAGTTTGAAAACTGATTTTTTCTCTGTTGGTATTGATTAATACCCTTGCGTGACCAATATGAGTGTCCGCCGAAACCGTCCCATTTCTTAAAGCCGTGTGCATCAGGACCGTTCCACCACTGTTCGTGTGTAAAGTGTACTTCCTTTGGAGTAGAAACGCTTGAATTTTCACCACCGTATGAATCTGAACCTGAGTTACCTGCGTTTGAAGCCATTCTCCAAACGGTACCGTCCTGTGAAACAAACTGCCAACCTCTTGGTCTGTGCCATGGATGGCTGTTATCGTGTGGGTAAGGCCAACCAATTGGTGCTTGGTTTCCTAGGAATGCACCTGCTGAGTGTCTGTTAGGACCGTCACCGTGTGCCATTATCTCCCACATTCCCTTAGGTTTATCTGGTCTTGACATGTTCATGTCTCTCCAGTAAACTTCGCTTTGTTTCCATTCTGAACGACAGATGTAAAGGTTACCCTTAAACTCTACCGTGTCACCTTGCTTGTATTCTGTGCTAGGAGTCCATTTACCTTTCCAGTCACCAAAACTGCTTGAGAATGGTTCCCAGTAATTGTATCCTACCCAATCCTTGCTACCATCAATGATAGTTAATGTGTTACCCATTGCTGAGTGATTAGTACATTGATAGTAAAGAGTGTTTGGAGCATCATTAGGAACTGTAAATGTAATTGTATCAGTACCAGCATTTTGTACGCCATCTGTGTATGCGGCGCCGCCATCTGATTCTCTAATTTCTAAAGGATGTGTGGCATGCACTGTGTTTTTGAAAACGTAAGTTCTTCCGCGGATAAGAGTTAAGTTTGGATCATCTACGTTTACATAGTTAGTGCTACCTGAGTCGCCTAGTCCTGTCTTAGAACCATCACCACCTGAAATAACATAGTGGTCATTGCCGTTGTTGGCTAGTGAATACCACCATTTTCTTGAAAGGTTTCCTACATAGTTGCCTTCAAGATTTACATTTGTTTCTAGTGTTCCAGGACGCCAAATGTTTCTTGTTCCGTCCTGTGCATGGTCTTGGGTACAAATCCATGCCGCATTGTTCCAACGAACAACGTCATTAACTTCGTAATTGGTTGAATTATCCCAATCACCTTTCCAAGTTAACTGTACCTTTCCAAAGTCTAGTGTTGCCATTTTTCTCTTATCCTTTTAGTGTTTATGATCCGTCTTGTTGGAAGTTGTGCATGGTGCTATAGTATTGACTTCTAAAGTCACCTTGGTTTCTGTCGTCACCTCTACCAGCGAACATCACTCTTCCATTTTCAGTTAGGTACATGTATTCTGGCCAGTTATCAGTATAACCAAAACCACGAACCTGTTTTAATTTACAGCCCGGAGGCATTCTCATCATTTGGAAAACGTATGTTCCATAACCTTCAATACCGCTTGGGTCTCCAACGTTATGATAGGTTGATGAATATCCAATTGATGTTGATCCATAGTTTGCATAACCTGAACAATATCCCAGTCCGTTGTTGTCAACGATTACACAGTTGTTAGTATCACTGTTACCGTTCATTGTCCATTGTACGTCTCTAGTGTTAACAAGAGCTTCGGCCGCATTGTAAATTCCGTATGTTACCAAAGAAGCAACGTTTGTGTCTGAAGTATTACCTATACCAAGTTGTCCGTAGTTGTTTCTACCCGTAGCGTATAGTTTACCGCTATCAACATCGCCATCTAGTGTTTGGTGTAACTGGAACATACTAGCATATCTTCCGCCGCCCATCCAAAAGTTTTCACAAGTTCCGTCTGAACCTGGACCGTTTTGTACCTGTACAAAACCTGCGTTTTGGTTGTTATTGTTTGATTGATCTAATATGCCGTAGCCGTTATATCCACCAACAAACAAGTTACCATTACCTGTTAATACACCAACTGAGTGATAATCGTTAGCACTAGTACCGTGTATTTTTACAATACCGCCTTCGTTTGCCCAGTTGACTGAGTTAACTTCAACTGGTGAGTTACGTTGTGAAGTTGTACCATCACCTAGTTGTCCGTAGTTGTTTCTTCCCCAAGCATATAATACGCCTGTGTCATCTATTGCCATTGACCAACCATATGAGTTACCCCAACAATAAATGTCTACAATTTTTCTATTGTTAAAGTTAGATTGGTTGATCTGTGTTGGTCTGTTTCTGTTTGAAGTATCACCATGACCTAGTTGTCCGTAGCCATTATACCCCCAAGTCCATACTTGACCGTCTTCGTCCAATCCCATGCAGTGGTGTGTGTTGTCATCATTACCACCACCTGATGTTGCAATTTTTGCTATTCTTACGCTTCCAAAAACGTGATTGGAATTATTAAAAACTTCTGATCTTGAACCACCAACTCTATATAAACTGTTTCTGTTTGAGTTTGATCCGTCACCTGTTTGTCCATGGCCTCCATAACCCCAGTGATAAACTTCACCGTTGTTAAACAGAGCCATTGTGTATCCGTAACCATGCTCCATCTGTATCGCTCTTGGTGGCTTTCCGTCTGGAGTGGTGTGTATTCCTGTACCGCCGTTGTCGGATGATCTCCACCAATCATAAAATTCTGCTGGTCCTTCTGCGGCTGTTTCTGATCTGCCCCATGATCTCCAACAAGAGTTACTACTAGTGTAATCACCTTGTCCTTTTATTGAACCGTTTCTGGTAATCCAGTGCTTAACTCTGTATGAGTCACCGTGACTATCGTGCCAACCTTTTGTTCTGTAAATACTTCTGTCACCGTATAGTCCGTGGCCTGCAAGTATCAATCCACCATTGTAACCACCAATGTCTGGTGTGTCAACAAAGTTGTTAGGTGCATCGCCTGTTCTTAAAGTAGTGGTAAATTGATCACCGCCTGATAAGAATCTATCATATGTGCTTGACGATGTGTCTCCAAAACCATGGTTTACTAGAATTTGCCATTTTGTGTTGTCATCTAAAGGACTTGTGGAATCGTCACCTGCACCTGTATGGGCATCAACACAGATAAACTGTGCATATGGTACATGGTTTCTTCTTCTTTCGTCGTTAGTATAATCAACAGCATTTGCAGTATAAACCCTGTCGTAATAAATTACAACATCGTCAACTTCATAAGTTGCTGAGTTATCCCAGTCTCCTCTATCACGAAATGCTTTTGCAAATTTTGTCCAATTTGCTGTTGTGCTTGGATCAGTTCCTGCCGTTGTATCTTGGATACAAACAAAACTGTGATTGTGCCATTCTACGATGTCGTTGACCTTGTATGTAGCCACCGCGTCGTAGGAACCTGCCCAATTATATCTAGTATTTCCTATTGATGCCATTGTCCTCTATTCCTTTTAAATTGTTACTTGTAAGTGTCCGTTACTGTCAATATTTATGCTCACGTCATCAGTGGCTATAAAGAACTCGGTTAAGTCTTCGCCGCCTGTTACTGTTCCGGCATCTTTACCATAACTCTTAGTATAGTCCAAAGTACCTTCAGCATTTAGTGTCATAGCGTGTAGGCTTTCTCTAACCTTATCATCAACATATAACTTGTTAGTTAAATGACTGTCTGCAACCGGTGCTTGAGTATGAACAATATTTCCTGTTGCTTCAGGATCAATTATCAAATCACCGCCTGTTGTTGTTGAAAGCGTATTTCCATTTAATGAAATATTACCTGCAACAAGTCCGTTAACAGCAAGGTTGTTTTCACCGCCACCTAACTGACTGTTTAAGTATGTTCTAATAGCACGTTCTGTAACAAGTACGTTATCACTGTTACCACTTAGTGTGCCGTCTGTACTAAATTCTGTAACTGTTGCACCAAAACCTGTTAGTGCCACAGAACCTAGTGTCAATGATGTCAAACCTGCTAAGTCAAATGATTCAGCATCAAGTGTTGCTTTACCTGTTGCCTGTTCAACTCTAAACAAGTTACCAACTCTAAAGTTACCATCTTGGTCAGTGGATGTGTAGAACACTCTACCACCGCCTAATGACTGAGTTTCGTCATTTTGATCTGGTGCTGTTCCTGTTGTATGGGTATCAAGTATTGAACCTGTACCAATGTTTAGGAAGTCATGTCCTGTAAGTCTAACTTTTGAATATCTCTGTCTAAACGAAACTGAAGTTCCTTGAGTAGGACTATCAATTTCTGGAATTGCCGGAGAAATCGTAATAGCCGCCTTTTGATCGTTTTGTGTCCAGCCCGTAACCTGTACAACATAAAAGTCATTTGAGTTACCTGCTATTGTTAGTACAGATCCACCTTTTGGTTCTGTTGCTAGACCTGCTACAACTATTGCTCCACCGCTTTGTGGAATTTCTGCAAAACCGTTACCGTCAATAGTACCTTCAACGTTTTCGTTGTTAACGCCGCCGGCGTCTACTCTAATTTTTCTAATAACACCGTCCTTGATCGTTACAGTCATGTTTGGTGATGTTGAGAAGTTACCTAGCATAACCGGAGTAGGTGTAGTTTGATAACCAGAACCTGCATCTAGTAGATAGATGTCATCTAATGAACCTGTTCCGCTTGGTTTACCAATCGCAAACGCCGGGGAAGTTGATCCACCACCCTGTAGTTCAATGATCGGAACAATTTCATATTTAGAACTTGCATCTAGTGCTTCTGGGTTTCCAACATCACGTTGCCATCCAACGGTTGAACCGTCTAATCCTCTTACGTATGCTTTCTTGGATGAGGCATCGTAATCATAAATTACACCGTACATACCTGTACCAGTACCTTCTACAATTTGTACAAAGTAGTCGTTCCAGTAATCGTCTGGATTAGCATCGGAAGCGGCAATCTGTATGTAGTGTTCATCATCTGAATCATCACCCGTGTTACCAAAATCAGCAACACCGCTTTGGGCGTTACCGGTTGCTGTAACAATACCTGTACCTTTATCGGACGCCGCTGGTCCCATTTCAATTCTTGCTACTGCTTGGTTAGCAAATATTGGAGTAACTACGGTTCCGCTACCTGATTCGTTTAGTTCTACTGTTGCTGATGTATATGTTTCACCTGCATACGCCATTTGGAACTGTCTTGTTTGTAGGTCACCGACACCACCACCTGCAATTACACGACCAATTTTTGCTTCGTTCTGTGTATTGTCTACTGATGCTGTTAGAGGAACTTCTGTAGTATCATAACCATCTGCCTTAGCACCAACCTCACCGTATGCTGATGAACAGTTTAGAGCTCTTAGCTCACCACCTGATTCTGCTAAGAATCCTGGATTACAGTAGTATGTGAATATGGATACACATTCTGCTCTACCATTGTTTCTAGCGTGTACACCAACACCGTCATCGTTGATCATTGTGTAATCGTTAAACAGCATTGAACCACCTGAGTAACGTGTAATGTCGTTACCGCCAGCCTGGTCATTACCATCAATCAATGCTCCTGTTCCCCCTGGAAGGAAACAAGTCACGTTCTGAATGTATGGTGATTTGTTAATTACTTGTCCATTTGGATCTAATCTAAATCCAGCACCAACTGTGCCAGTAAGTGTCATGTTTCTAACAATTGATCCATCGTTTATATGGAAAATATCTTCTTCGTTGTTGGCTGTAGATCCGTCCCAAGCAACACCTTGTTGTGCTTTATAGTATACTTCTGAATAGTAAAGTACATCGTCATTACCACCGTATAGTAAATTGCTTGCTACTGCTTCAATGAATAATCCAGCATCTCTCTGAGATTTTGTTGTATCTGTGTAAGCATAGTTAGCAACCATGTACTGTCCAACTTCTGCTTGTAAGAATGCTTTGTTTTCTAGCAGTAAGTTGTATGCATTGATAACATTAGCATCTGTTGATGCTGTACTGTTTTTTGCTACCAACGCTGGGTTGTTGTTATCAGGATCGTTATTTCCTTGCATACCATCTAATATGATATCAAAAAGTGAACCAATTGATGTTGCTTCACTTGCTGTAGCAGGATTTAAAACGTCTGTTCTTTGTGGAACATCTGATTGCAATTCTGTAACATCAGCATTAGTGACCACAGACTGTGCTCTTGATTTAAGATCCGTGATTGCCGCCAAACATTGTGCAGGAAGTGCCGCACCAAATGCTGAATTAGCAGTAATAACAGTTCTACGTAGTTCGTCACCTACAATAGATACGTTGTTTGGAATAACGAGTGGATAAATTTCTTCGTATCTACCAGTGCCTACATAAATTGTTACACCACCTTCTGTTGAAGATGTGTAATCGTAGCCTGCTTTACCTTCTGCTTGGTATTGTACTGCAAGTTTAAGAGCATGCCTCACTGATGAAACAGCACTCTTTTCTGACAGACCATCGTTGAAATCGTTACCTTGTTTGTTAACGTATATTCTACCTGGTACGTCAAGACCGTTTTCTATTGTGTTTATTAAACCAACTAAAGACTTACCGCCTTGTAGTTCACTTTCTAATTGTTGTCCATGTACTGGACCGTCCTTGTTGATTAAGATATCACCAGTAAACTGACCGCCTGAGTTAGTAATCGGTTGGCCGGCTGGATCACTTAATCTTGGACTTTTTCCGCCTACGTATCTTGACATGTTATTCCACCCTTATCTTAAACGTTTTCTACGAAACCATACACTTGGATATTAACATCTGTTGTGTCTGATTTAAATACTAGTTTTCTTTGCGTACCCGCTGTTGGATAAGCAATAATTAATCCTGCTCTTTCAAGCACTTGGTTGCCTGCAACTTCTGTGTTAAACTCTAGCCATTCAGAACCTTGCACATCGTTTTCGTCTGCCGCAATAGCAAGACTTACTCTTGCTGTGCCTGAGCTTCTGTTACAGATACTTGCTGTAACAACAGCCAAGTTACCTTGACTAGGAGCATAAACTTTAACGTTATTGTTCACGTTAGCAAACCTAACAGTTTCCTGTGTAGCATTTGTTAGTGTTAATGAATCTGGAGTAGTACCACTTACAGTAGCACCCGCCGCTTCGTTAACAAGTCCTG
>Ga0181572_10003775_pt1 | contig 10592 bp, 10 predicted proteins | sample 101ome_26_FD_133004 | JGI IMG/M metagenome (GOLD analysis project Ga0181572, IMG submission 133004) | Coastal salt marsh microbial communities from the Groves Creek Marsh, Skidaway Island, Georgia - 101408AT metaG (megahit assembly) | ecosystem: Environmental > Aquatic > Marine > Intertidal... | reverse complement strand
TGTAGCACTTATCAAATCATCTGTATGTCCTACTTTTGCCTGATAACTTGAACCTGTAGCAACATAGTTTTTTAATTCAGATATAAATGGTTTCGAATGTACTAGCATTTTATCGTTTTCTATCATTGTTTTAAGTCTGGAACAAGCTGTAACTTTGGTACTATGCGTTGTGTTGAATCCTTTACGGAACTTTCTAACGTGACCCTTACGTATTGGTTCGCTAACAAACAAACCAGGTATGTTTTCTTCTCCAAAGTCATTAATAACAATAAGCGCGGCTTCACCCAATCCATTGTTTTCTACACTCCAATATATACCTTGCGGGTTTTTTGTTTCTTGTTCTAAATATTTGCAAACGTCTGCTAGAACACGTATTTGTCCTGGTATTGCTGTAGTATTATGTTGCCACTCAGCAACCTGTTCATACGTAGGCAATTCAAATACTTGTATTGCAGCATAGTCTCCGCCTGTACCCATACTAGGGTCTAGTGCTACACAATATGTGTATTGACTTGTAGGTTTTTTATACCAGCGGGTTTGACCCATATTTAATATAGGACTATCGCCTTCCATTGTTGCAAGATGTATACTGTTAATTAACGTCTCGTCGAATACTAAGAATTCACACCCGTATTCACGTCTAAATCTTTCTTCACCAATACGTCCAATTTCAGCTGTACGCCATTCTTCATCACGATCGGGGTGTTCGTCCCATTGTGCAATAAAACTATGGAAACCGTTTATTCCTACTTCTTGTTCGTTTCCATGTTCGTCAAATTTTTGCTCCGCTTGTTTCCAAATAGTAGCAAACGTATCTTCATCTGAGTTCGGTGTGCTAGTAATAATAGCACGACCACCTGTTGCTAGTGTGGGAGATATTGAAGTCCAAAATTCGTCTGCAATATTTGGTTGTACAAATGCAAACTCGTCACAGTATAGTAGCGAGATACTCATACCACGTCCTGTGTTACCTGTTGTTGTAGCACTAACAATACGTGAACCGTTTTCAAATTCAATTGAACCCTTGTTGTAGTTAACAACACCTGCTCTAATATGATCTGGACATAGTTCATAAACGTAGCGTATACGTTGCATAATCTCTTGGGCGCCTGTATATTTGTGTGCGGCAATAAGAATAGTTTGATCAGGATTAAACATTGCATACCAAGTAAGATAAATGGCTGCACAAGTAGTTTTGCCTGTTTGTCTAGGCATCATGTTAATATTAAATCGATAGTTATGATACGAGTGCATTAATCGTAATTGATACTCAAATGGCTCAAACAACAACTTACCTTTTACAGGGTGTTGTATGTATGCAAACTTTCTAGCAAAATAAAGATAGCCATCATCAGGGTCCATACATTTCATAAGGTCCTGTATTTGTACTTCTGAAAACTGTTCTTTAGTATTTGCTTTTTTGGTTAAAACGCCGTCAAGTGATTTACTCATAATAATATTTATAGAAAAAAATAGGCTCCGAAGAGCCTATTGGAGTAGAGAGCGTTACTTGGTTATTTGCAACCGCAACTAGAGCAAGCCATTAATTTCTTTTTACCTGGCTTACCACATTCTGGACATTTGCCGTCATCGGCTTCTTTAACTTTTTCTTCTTTGTCTTTAACAGCTTTTTTCATTGGTTCTTTTTTGTCACCATCGCCGTCAATATCAATATAATCTGGTTTTGCTTTCTTTTCTGCTAGTAAAGCATATAAGTCTTCTTTGATTGACTCCATTGGATTATCACCGTCTTTTGCAAATTTATATTGCTTTTTCTCACGGTTAATTCCGCCACTTAGATCCTTTGTCATATGATGATGATCTCTGTGCTCTGGATCGCCTTCAGAACCTTCTGGTGAATTTTCCCATTCATCTACTGGTTCTTCATCGTTGTCAATTGAGTCATTACAACTACTCATACCAATGTGAACTTTACCACACTTTGGACAAGGTTCGCCTTGCACACCAGGCTTTAAGTCGTCCATATCTTTTGGACCATCTATGATATCCTTAAACTTTTCAATATCTTTACGCATTGGCATCATATCTTGATCAACAGGCTTAGCATCATTTAATCCTGCATTTTTCATCATGTTGATTAGATCTTGTACATGTTCTGCACCACTTGCATTAAGTGATACATTCATTGATACAGGCATTCCTCTATCTGGTTCAGGAGCCATTGGAGGTATACCGTCTTCATTTAATTGTTGTTTTTTTGTTTCGATATCAGTCATACGCTGAATCATATCTTTCATATTCATAATTAGCTCCCTATTGCACTTTTGGTGTTTTCGCTGTTGTCAATGTCACTAGACTCACCAACTGGTCCGTCAGTTGTATCGAAGCCTCTTTCTTTACGTGCTGTTTCTAATTCTTTTAATAAGTCCATTACACGTTGGCCTGCAACTTCATTTTGACCGTCAACACTTTCTAATTCTGGAGTTGAAAGTTTCGCAACATATTCATCGCTTGCTTGCTCTTCTTGATATTGCTCTTGTGGCTCCATTGGATTTCTAACAATTAGATATGATTGATCTATACCACAGCATTGACCTATATACTCTTGTAATACTTGGGTAGTTGTTGGATAGTTTAATTCAACTTCAAAATAAGTAACTTCTGTATTCTGTAGTTGTGGGAAATCTAAAGGACGTTCTTGGATAGGTGTTTTCTTTCCTGCGCTCATATTATTCACGCCATACTTTTCAAGACAAGTTTTAAGCATTGCCTCGCACCCTTCAGGTAGTTCACCTGCTACACCCACTTTAAATGGATAAACTTTTTTTGCTTCTGTTAAATAATCCGTAAACGCCATTATATTGTTTCCTATTATATATTATTTATCTTTATCGAGTCCTTTTAGACGTTCGAGTAGACTGTTTCTATCTGTAACTACATACCCTTCGCCGTTAATCATACCGTCTTCACCTGTGGCATTGTCTTTGTCTTGCTTCTCTTTTTTAAGTTGCAAATCAATCATTTTCAATTTTTTATCCATTTTTGCTATCTTTGCATCTAAACTAGTTTTAAGCATACCTCCGGCAACTTCAAATATTCTACCACTATACCGACTTTCGACGTTCATACCTAAATCCATTAAGTCTTCATAACTTTGTAAAGCACGATCTGCAACATCATTTAATTCGTTATCAGCCATTTCACCTAAACCCTTTACGGCAGGTAATGCACTTGCAATCTTATCAAACTCTGCAATATCTCGCAAAGTTTCTTTATGCTTAGTAATCGGCTGTGACTTTTCTGCTTTAGCTTCTTCTATTATTTCTTTAGATTCTGGTAAGTCTAAAAGTTCTTCTAATTTCTTTGTCATAGTAATATCCTATTAACTACTAGTATTATTTATCTTCGTCTGCCTTGATGGAAAATATCATCTTCATTAACAATACGAAAAAATATACCTTTTTGCTTACACCATGATTGCGCGGCACCCCATTTTGCTTGGTTAACTATATACGCAGCTTGGTTTTGTTTAGACCTACCTACTTTTTCTTTAATTGTTTGATTAGCAGGTTTAACTTCTATAAGTTCAACACGTTGTTTGCCTTTTTTATCTGCATAAACTATAAAAAAATCAGGCACATAAATTGTATGTTTACCTGTAAACGGATGTCTATAAGGAATTTTAATTGCTTCACTTGCCCATTGTGCAATACTAGGGTGTTCGTCGCAGAATCTCATAAATGCAAATTCCCAACTACTTCTATATGTTGGAGTTTTATTTCCTACATACTTGTCAGGATTTTTTAAGTTGAATTTGCCCTGAGCGAATCTAGGCATTTTTTAAACCTCAAATATTTCTATGTTTCTTGATTCTAAAATATTTGAGTCTGTTTCTACTTTGAAACCTAATGTACTTGTCTTACCTCGACTATAGTTTAGAATTTCTGCAACTAGCGCACTCAATTGGCTGTCATTTAAGCCTTGTAGAGTGTCTAATAATTTAAATACAGGAACATTATCAATTTTTGCTTGTTGTAATAATATTGTAGCAACGCTTGCACTTGCTCTGTCTTCAAATCCTCTTTTGTCAAAGTATGCTAGTACAGCGTCAACATCATTACTAGGGAATTCTATTTTCTTTTTGTAGTAACTATCATAAAATTCTCTTACTGGTTGATCGCTTGATTGAAAACCTTGTTGTGGTAAATTTCCTTGAGCCATATTATCCTCCGCCGTCGCCTACTGTTACTGGTAAGCCATTTGCTGCTTGAGCACCTGCAACTTTTGATGCTGACAGTGCAGGATTATTTGTTGCACTATTTGTTGATGCAGATGTTGAATTATTATCGCCCCCGTTTGCTGTAGATTTTGGTACAAGTATTCCTGGTAATCCGCCTGGACCTTTTTTACCAGCATTTACTATTGCCCCTGTTAATATACTTAAACCTTCAGCTTTTATGCTATCTGAACTTAAATCTCTTGCATTTCTAACTGTATTTGCCGCTGTAATAAGTGTGCCTAAACCAAAGTTACCACTTGTAATATCTCCTAGTACACTTGATGCGCCATCAAGTACACCGCCGCCGCCAAATAAGTTACCTACACCACCGCCTGCAACACTTAATGGACTTGGAGTAGTATCATAGTGATCTGTTGCAAATGTTGCTGGACTGTCTTCGCCTACAGCACCTCTACTATATAATACAGCTTCGTAGTTAATTGACATTTTGTTTTCTGCTATACCTGAACCTGCTGATTGGTCCATACTGTCGTGTCCCCAACTTTCAATAATTGGATTAACAAGTGTATATTCTGTATATTCGTGTCTACTAAATTGATATATTTTTATGTTCTTAAAGAAAGGAACCATTTTATCATTATCTAAACCAAATCTATATGTTCTACCATTGGCTTCTTTATATGTTCCTCTTGGATCATAACTTGCTGTAATATCTGAAATATTCGAATCTCTATAATAGTATCTGTAGTATGCTTCCATTAACATTGTAGTAATGCCAACATTGTCGTCATGCATTGTTAAAGAAACTGGTGTGTAGTCTATTCTTGTTTGAACGTTTTTCTTTCTGTTATATTGATTTTTTACATCTACGGTTGATCTATACTGTGGTAAATCAACTGTTTTTACAAGCATATTAAGTTCTGCTCTATGCCTATTTTGTAATTTTGGAAATCCTGCTAGTACATCATGCTTATCATCTTTGTAAAAATTAAAATTTACAAAGTAAAGAAATTTAACTTTTGGTGCAAGCCTAAATGCGTTATCAACATAAAGTCTTTGGGCATGCTGGAAGTCGCCCAAATTGCCTTTTGGCGTTAACACACCGCCGAAAAAATTGTCTAAGAATCCATTTAACTTATTTGCCATAATAATATTTATCAGAAAAGATTAAGTGCGTATATAAAAAAAAGGAAGCCGTTTCCGACTTCCCTTTCTTATCTGAATAGCAATCTAGTTAAAGCGTCTATTAAACGCCGCCGCCGGTTACTAACGTATTGACTGTTCTGCCAACCGCTGTACCAATACCTTGACCTTGCGGTGTTTGGATTGCGTTATCATATCTAATTGATAATGCAATGGTAGCTGCATCACTTGTTGCATAGTTTAGTGTATTGTAGTTAGCATTTTGTAAGAAACAGCCATAAAGCTCAAATGTTTCTAGTACACCAACTTCATTAGCGCCGTTGCCGCCATCTAATACTTCAATACGTGTTAAGAATTTGTAGTCAATACCACTAGCTGCACTTGACTGTTCAAAGAAGTCAAATTGTTTCTGTAGTTGTTCGCCTACAAGTTTTTGTACGTTATTGTTTACATCGTCACGTACATTCAATGTAATTGGTTCCCAAGTATGCTTACCTGCTAAGTAACTTCTGGAGTTATACACGTCTAATGTAATTTCTTCAAAAGTAATGTTAGGACGGGTAACATCCATAACTTGTTTTGTCAATTCTGTTGTTGCTGATGTTACACCAAAGTTCTCTAAAGTCACTCTAAAGCGATATTGGAGTTTTGGCATCAAAAGTCCCTGATTGCTTGCGCTTGTGTCGCTCGCTAAAGGAACTGTAATTTTTGATAATGTTGAGATTGCCATTCTATTTTCTCCTGTTGCTAGTATTTATCAAAGTGTCGGCCCCGTATTTCAGAGGCCTAATCACCTAATTAAAGTCCTGCAATTTCTCCTGTATTTTTAAGTCTAAGTGGAATGTAAATAAATTCTACAGCCTTAACTGGTTCAATTGCAATGTCTAAGTATAGCTCATTACGATCTATTCTACTTGGTGTATTGTTTGATTCGTCACATACAACTAAGAAGTCATAAAGTGCTCGTTGTCCTACTAGTTCTAGCATTAAACTTTCTGCTGCACCTTTAATTTCATCTCTTGTGATCTTATCGTTTGGCTCAAACAAGTATGGTTTTGCAAGTTTATTAAGTTGACTACGTAAGTAAACAACTAAACGTGCTACGTTGATTCTATCCAACGCACTTGCATTTCTTGCTCTTGTTTTCTGACCAAATACAACTAAGCCACTTCCGCTTAAGAATGTAATTGGGTTAATAGCCTGTGAGTAAAGTGTATCTCTTTGACCTTCGTTAAGTGCTACACTTACAAATTCACCTTCATCATTAATATAACCTGCTGCTGTTGCGTTAGTTACACCACCACGTCTTGTACCTGCTGGTGCAAACCATGGGTAGCTAACTTGGTCACTTAGTGCAATAGTTCTTAATGCCATGTGTGATGCTGGAACAACAATGTTGTTACCTGCGTTATCGCTTGTGAATCCTGCTGGATAGTAAACACCCATATATTCATCAAAACTTACAAGTCCTTCATCGTTATCTTCAACAGCTCTGCGAACGTTTGTTGCCCACTCATTAAGTGAAGTAGCATCTGGTGTCAATCTCATTGGTGAGTCACCAACAATAAATGCACTTAGTCCTCTATCGTAGTTGAGGCTAATCATTTCACCAATCAATTCTGGATATCCTGGTGTTGCCATAACATTAAAGATTCTTGATTCATCATCTCTAATATCGTCATTGCTATTAACCATTGCTTGTAACGCTTGTATAACAACTTTACGCTGTGCTTTACGTCCGAAGCTTCCTGAACCATCTGCTTGGTTGCCTGACTCAGTTACCCATCTGTGTGGATAGTAGCCAGCCATTGATTCGTCATTATTAAATCTTCCATTTGTTCCATTGATATCTACATAGTTACGCTCAAAACGCTTAACATTAAAGCCAGAACGTCTTAGGTTCCATAGCAACATACCTTTTGGATATAGTGCTGGATCTGGAGCATCTGGATCTAAGTAATTACTTGTTAGTAGATCTACAATATCACCTGCTTCGTCGCTGTTTGCACCTGCTGTGTTGTAACGTGCATCTGCAAATAGTACACCGTTTTCAGTTGTTTGATCTGAAACATCTAGTAATGCCCATGCTAAATTAACACCATCATATCTATAAACTAACGGATAGTTTTCTAAATCTGCTGTGCTAATCCAAATGTCACCGTCTACTAGTGCTGTTGCATCTGACTGTTGTGTTGGTTCTGAAGCACTTACAATTGGTCCTGTTGGATTTGTGTAAGCATAATCAGCATTGAAATTTTGATAACCAACCCAAGTAGTACCATCATGTATCATTAAGTCTACTTCGTCAACAACACTATTGTACCACAATGCGCCTTGTGCTGCTAATGCACCCGGTGCATCGTCGCTTGCTGTAAATATAGCTTTTTTCCAGTTACTTGCTGTAAGTACACTGTTTCTGTTGTAAAGGTTTGCTGTTGTTGAAGGATTGCCTACAACAAATGCTACAAAGCCTGCTGCTGCAAATGCACTGTTTGTATCTTGGATTGTAAAGTCACCGCCTTGTAAATGCTTAACAATAAGTTTGTTATCTGAACTCACTTCTGCTTGAATGTTTTCAAGTGATGAATTGTTAATAGCGCCAGCCATTAAGTCAGCATCGCCAACAGCACCTGTTGCTACAAAACTAATTGTAACAGGTGAACCTAATGCATTGCTACCTGCGTCGGTTTCAGCAATATTAAATGCATAAGTTTGTGCTGAGAATGTAGTAGCTGTAATTGCACTACCTACAATCTGCGTAGCACCTGCGTTAGCACGACTGAATATTGTAAATGCACCTTCAACTGGGCTTGCAGCTTCAACGTTAGATTGTACAAATGTACTTCCTACTGGTAGGTTTACACCACCGCCTGCTCTATCTAAAGCATACAATGCCGCTGCTGCTGAATCATAAATTGGTGCTGAAATGCTATCAAATAGTTGTGTGTTATCGTTATAACGCTTGTATTTCCAGTTTGCACCTTGATTAGGCTCAGTTGTTTTAAGCCATAAACTTCCTGTTGGACGTGGAATTGTGTCTGTTGACTTAAACTCTGGAACACTTGTGTGAGCACTAATTTGTAGTTTTGGTGCATCAAATGTTCCTGCTGTCAATCCTAATTTACCAAGTAAACCATCTACGTCTGCAATAGTAATTCTTTCATCATCTGATCCATCGTTAAAAATGCTAAACTTGCCATCAATTTTGACAAAGCTAATACCTGCATTTTGGAATGACACATCAGCGTTTGCTGTTGATATTGTGTCATCTAAATCAGTGCCTTCTGCTACTGTGATAGGTGAACCAGACCCTACAGTAATAGTTAAACTTGTACTTGCACCAAGTGTTGGGTTAGATGCTGTACCTTGTGCAACGTAATGTGAGTTAACCCATGCTGATGAGCCAACTTTTACCCAACTACCTGTGTAGTTTCTGTAATATACTCTAATGACATCGGTTGTTGCTTTAATTGCATAATCACCTATATTTCCAACTGACTCTTTAGGATCTCCGTTGCCGTCTAATTTTGTTGTATCTGTAATTACAATAGGAGTTCTAACAGTAAAAGACTGTCCGCCTGTTACATTCTTTGGAGAACTATTCCACTCAAAAATACCATATGAACTATCGTTAGTATCAAACCAGTTAGTTCCATCTGCTGGTGCATCTTGTGGCTCTGTTGCTGTTGGCTGTAAAACGCCTAAGTCAACATCTGCTCTAGTAACATAAACTCTATTGCTAACCCCTAATAATGAATATGCAGCTTGTAAACCATATTCGTTTAGTTCGCCGCCGTGTATTGGGTTGTTATTTGAATCTGTATAGAAAACTGGATCGCCGAAAGTTTCAGCAAGTTCTCTTTGTGATGTAAGCAAGTAAGGTTTGCCAGCGTTTGCTTTTAGCGTTCCTTCTGCTGTTCCTGTGCCACTTCCGTTTGTTTTATTTTCTGCGGAAGCAACAAAAATCATTGGTACGGTGCCTGGTTCAGCTGGGGTATAAAAACTTTCGTCTATTACCTTGACTTCTACACCTGGTGATGATAATGCCATTTTTAATTCTCCTGTTGAGTAGTTGTTATTATTATTTAGCAGATATTTCAGAAATAGCTGTATTAAACACTATGAAAAAGGGACCGAAAAGGGCAACTAAATAATAATATGAGACCTTTATGCAAAAACTGTAACAGTAAACCTGCTGCAATTAATTATTATAAAGACGATAAACCCTACTACAGATCAAAATGCGAAAGTTGTAGTAGATATAGCGGACCTGGTAGGGGACAGCCTCGCTGGCAACGATTTGGCTATGTAAAGAAAACTGAGTGTGAAAAGTGCGGGTATAAATCAAAGAATGAAGAGCAATTTGACGTATATCATATTGATGGACGATTAGATAATTGTCGGCCTACTAACTTAAAAACTATATGTGCTAACTGTCAGAGGATTCTTCAAAAGGACGGGGTGCGCTGGAAGCAAGGTGACCTAATCCCTGATTTCTAAAGATAGTACGAATAAGTGTATCTACATTAAGTTTTAATCTTTTTAAATCGCCGTTGTTGTCAATTGTATAATCACACATCCATTGTTCAATACTCATAGAACTAGGATCTTCGGTAGGCAAATGATCTGCACGATCTACCCAAATAGCATAGTCAAATATTTCTTCGTTTTACATTGCAAAGAATTCTCTCTTATTACGTAACCCACAGTAAATGCTATTTTGTGCAAATAAATTTCTACCTAATTTTGCTAAGTCATCTCTGCAATAATCGTGAATCATATTATACCATTCGGCTCTATGATTATGCCTATCTGTATAACATTCTTCCTCGTTGGTGTATCCGTACTTGTCTTTTAGATCGTTAAAAATAAACAGTTCTGAACAGAACTTAGAGCTTGATTGAAATGAATAACCGTATTCTTCTAGCATTTCGCAGACAGTATCTTTACCGTGTCTGCCGTGACCGACAACAAGTAGTTTAGGTAACATAATTTAAATTATCCTTTGTATAATATACTTTACAGTATATAGAATAATTACGCTTTTGTCAAGTATTTTTTACTTTTTTGAGCTTGTCGTTTTGCCCAGGCTGCTTCAAAACCAATCTCATGCTGATATGCTTCGATGTTACCCCATAATCTTTTTACATAAGATTCATAAGTAGACATTATATCTTTTTCCTGCCATGATTCAGGGATGAGTTGACCTTTTACAATCCAATACAAACGATTTGCTTCTTTAAGTTGG
>Ga0181572_10003774_pt1 | contig 10593 bp, 7 predicted proteins | sample 101ome_26_FD_133004 | JGI IMG/M metagenome (GOLD analysis project Ga0181572, IMG submission 133004) | Coastal salt marsh microbial communities from the Groves Creek Marsh, Skidaway Island, Georgia - 101408AT metaG (megahit assembly) | ecosystem: Environmental > Aquatic > Marine > Intertidal zone... | reverse complement strand
CGGCGCTGATGCGGTTAAAATACAAACTTATACCGCCGATACCATGACCATCGATTGTGACCGAGAGGATTTTCAGATTAAGGGTGGGCTATGGGATGGATACAATCTGTATGAGTTATACAAAGAGGCCCAGACACCTTACGAATGGCATAAGCCTTTATTTGACTACGCCAAAGAGATCGGTATCACTATTTTTAGCTCTCCATTTGATGAAACAGCGGTTGATTTGTTAGAAGAGTTAGATGCACCGGCATATAAAATTGCCTCATTTGAAATGACTGACTTGCCACTAGTTGAATATGTTGCCAAAACCGGAAAGCCAATGATTATTTCAACGGGCATGGCAAATTTAGAAGAAATTGAGACAACCGTCGAGAAGGCTAGAAGTAGCGGCTGCCAAGATTTGTTGTTATTGCATTGCGTCAGCGCCTATCCTGCGCCAATTGATCAAATCAACTTACGAACCATTCCTGACCTGTCAGCGCGTTTTTCTGTTTTGTCGGGTTTGTCGGACCATACTATGGGGACGGCAGTCGCCACAACTAGCATTGCTCTGGGTGCTTGTTTAATTGAAAAACACTTTACCTTATCAAGAGCAGACAAAGGGCCAGATAGTGAGTTTTCCCTTGAACCTGATGAACTCAAACAACTTTGTCAAGATACCAAGATCGCCTGGCAATCTCTGGGCAATTCAGGGTACGAAAGAAGTGCATCAGAACAAGAGAATGTCAGGTTTAGGCGCTCTATTTATGCGGTCCAAGATATTCAAAAGGGTGAACGTTTTACCACAGAAAATGTTAGAAGAATTCGACCAGGATTTGGTCTGGATCCAAAGCATTGGTATCAAGTACTATCATCAAAGGCCAGTGCTGATATTGCTCGAGGAACCCCTATACAGCTCGGAGATATTGCATGAGCTTACTTAAAAAGCGCCAACAGAAAAAAGACCAATGCAAGAAGCAAACCAATCGTAGACTAAGTGTATTAACCAAATTGTCTAATCGGTTTTTAAAATCTAGATTTACACGCAATATGCGTGATTTCTTGTCGCAGAATAGGGTCTTGTTTCCAGTATCGGATAATGCTCGGAATCACAATGCGCCTGTGGTTCTTACCGAGGTCAATGCATTTGCCTCAGGGTATATTGCTTATAGTTATCTATCGAATGTTTTGGCAAAGAAGCATAATGCCCGCATTGTAGGCTATATAGGTCGTCAATTGAAACCATTTAGTTGGTTGAAAGTGCAGCTTCGAAAAGCGCTTAATGCATATCCGTATAACATTTATCGATCTTTCGGCACTAGAGAATTTATTTATGTTCGCGCCGAGGCTCGACACGCTGCTCGAGTCGATGCAATATACCAAGATATCTTAAAAGGCCTCAAAACAAAACGAGACGTTGAAGCTATTGAAATTTGTGGACTGGTGGTGGGTGACCTTATCTATGATAGCTGCTTGCGAGATTTTAGATTGCCGACCATCGACTTAAAAAGTAAAGACTTTTTAAGTCACCTGCTCTCGGCGGTCGAAACATTTCTCTACTGGGATGAGTACTTTAAAAAACATCAGGTATCTGCCGTTCTGGTGTCACATAGCGTATACATTGGTGCAATCCTAGCAAGACTGGCTATACAAAAGGGTATACCTGTATACGAAACCCATATACAGTTTTGCTACTACCTCAATAAAGAGCGCCCATTGCCATATAAAGAGCATGCATTTTTTCCAGAAGAGTTTGCCAAGTTGCCAGGTGATATTCAAGAAAGCGGTCTGAAGGAGGCAAAGTCTCGCTTAAAGAAGCGTTTCTCGGGTGAAAAAGATATAGACATGGTTTGGGTGAGCTCCTCTGCCTATGGCCAGGAGTTATATAAAGACACGCGGGTCATACGTGAGTCAGACAAACCTAAAGTTCTTATATTTGCGCATTGCTTTTTTGATGCACCGCATTTTTGGGGCGAGAATCTCTTCCCAGACTTCTATGAATGGCTAGTTTTTCTTGGTGAAATGTCAGAGAAAACCGACTATGATTGGTATCTTAAGACCCATCCCGATGAGCTACCTGGCAGCGTTAATGTGGTAAATGATTTGTTGCGGCGCTACCCTAAAATTACCCTTATTCCTTCAAACTCATCGCACCACCAGGTGATTGCCGAAGGTATTAATGCGGTGCTGACCATTTATGGCACTGTTGGTTTTGAGTATGCAGCATTAGGTATTCCCGTGATTAACTGTTCCAACAACAATCCTCATGTTAGGTATGACTTTAATGTGCATCCAAGAACGGTGGATGAATATACTCAGGCTATTATGGATATTCAGGTGATGGACTTGGAAATAGACATTAACAAGGTGTACGAATACTATTACATGAAAAATATTCACTATGGCAATCAGGATATCTTCTTGGATTATCACAAGGTATTGGCGGATATGGGTGGCTACCATCACCAATTTACCCCTAAAATCTACGAGTACTGGAATCAAGATTTTTCTACGGAGAAGCATAAATCTATCATGCGTTTGCTTGAAGATTTTGCTGATTCTAAGGTTTATAGCACGTGCGGACCTAGATCTACCTACACGTCATAGATTAACATCTTTTGACAGAACCTTTGGTAGTAGAAGTCCTAAAAACAACACATAGAAAGCATTAACATGCTCTTCACCAAAGGCAATGTGTGTGAAACCAAAACTCATATAGCCAACACATAGCAAAACACCCATAAGCGCATAGTCGTAAGGACGCTCTTGTTTAATTCTCTTAAGAAATATATTGAGTGGTATAAGTAGAAGTGCTAATAGCGATGCAAGACCCAATATGCCTGCAGAGACCAAATTGGTAATGTATTCATTGTGTAAGTGCGTATAACCCACATCTTGTTGTGTATACCTTTGTACTGCTTCATTGGCATTTCGATAGCCATACCCAATCCATGGTGAGTCTTTGGCGGCTTTGAGTCCGATTGCCCACATATTTAATCGTTCACCAGAGGATGAAAGTTGCTGATCTCCGTTATACCATCCTTGTATGCCTGCTACTGCAACTGATACCTTGTGCTGTACAATCTGCGTATTGGCAGCTAATAACAATATGGCGCCAACAATACTCAACATGATTAATGTTAATCTAGTATTACCTCGAAGGTATTTACTGTATGCCAAACCCAGCCAGACAAGTGTTAAAATTAGTGCCGATATCCAAGAACCTCTACTGCCAGATAAAATGATAGCAGTGATGCCAAATATTACTCCTATTAGCGTTATTATTTTCTCTTTAGGAGTTTCTTTAAACAATTGGGTAATTGAAAGAAATAGCATAATTACTGCAATGTCACCAAATACGTTTTGGTTCATCATGCCTGATGGCCGACTCCATTCCGATCCAAGCTGGAACTGATATTGCGCCATCGTAATGATGCCAATCAAAATTAGGCCAATTTTGAAGCTGACCAGTAGTTTTTTTAACGGTAATTCAACTTGGAGCAGTGCCAAAGCGACCAGTGGTGCCAGGAAGAATTGTAATTTTCTCCCCAAGTGGTGAAAGTCGTAGTTCAATCCGTCTGCCGACAAACCAGATGCTAGCATAACACCAAAGTAGCCAAATGTCAGATAGGAAAAAACTTGCAGTTCTGGCATTGTAAATGGATTTTTTCTATGATTAATGGCAATGTAGGTGCCTAATATTACCAATATCAGTAATATTAGGCTACTGACAATCTTGACAGAATTAATCAAAACAGGAAAGGCCAATATCAACCATACAGTATAATTTGAGTACCTTTGATTAAGGTGAGCGTCGCTCATAAGTGCCAATAGTATATCGGTATAATTACCAAGCATATACTTGCGTTAGATAGGACAATAAGGGCTACTAGTTATCTTAATATGGATTACTTTCAGAAACTTCGTTCATTATTAAACAGAGAAACAAAGAGCCGTCTGTTGTGGCTTGCGAGTTTTTCGATTTTTTTATCCGTCGTAGAAGTTGCTGGCATATCGTCAATTATGCCCTTTATCGAAGTGTCGATGGATTTTGAAACAATTCATACTAACGCCTATTATCAGCAGTTATTTGCCATTTTTGGCTTCAAGAATGAAGTTGATTTTGTGATCGCTTTTGGCTTTGTTTTGTTTGGGTTTTACCTTTTTAGAGGTGTGGTAAATTTATTGTACGGGTATTCGATGGCTCACTTTACAGAGTCACTTTACAAGCAAACGACAAAGCGTCTGTTTAAGACATACCTAGCCATGCCATATGATGTATTTACCAGTAAAAATAGCAGTTATTTGACCAAGACGATCGTAACAGAGGCGTCGTTAATGTCGGTTGTAGTTAGAGACGTGTTAATAATGTTATCTGAGATTTTTGTTTTGCTGTTTTTGTATTTGCTCATGTTAATTGCCAGTTGGAAGATAACACTTGTTTTTACTGCAATTTTGTCAATAAAGCTGCTTTTCTTAACTCAGAAAGTCTCAAAGAAGATTAAGAAGGTTGGCAAAGAGAGAGCGGCATCTCAAGCGGCATTCTATGAGCTAATTAACCGTTTGATGGGTAATTTTGAACACGTTAAATTACAAGACAGAGATAGGATAGAGGATTTAAACCAACACTTCTCGACTAAGGTTAACAACTATGGTGAATCTAATGCAACTTATAACTTTTTAAGAGATTTCCCTAGGGTTTTTATTGAAACCGGAGGTTTTTCTCTGATTATTCTGCTATTGGTTGCCTTGGTGTATCTGGGGCAGTCCAATGTAGCGCATATTTTGCCTACATTGAGTCTATTCGTGTTGGCTTTGTATCGCATGCTGCCATCAACGAATCGCATCATTCATGGATACAATTCTTTAATGTATTACCACAAATCCATAGACATCATTAGTGAAGAGTTGCAAACCCCTAGGGAAAACTTAGCGAATGAAGTCGTTACTTTTTCCAAAGAGATAAGATTAAAAGATGCTGGTTTTGCCTATGGTGGCAAACCGGTTTTAAACAATATTTCTTTAACCATTGACAAAGGTAGCAAGATTGCCATTATTGGCGAAAGCGGGTCTGGAAAAAGTACTTTATTGGATTTGATCATTGGCCTTCACCAGCCAGGCCAGGGGAGCGTAGAAATTGACAGTACTTTATTGAATGAGTTAAATTTGCAAAGTTGGCGTTCACAAGTTGGTTATATTGCGCAGCAGACTTATTTATTCGATGGTACGATTGCAGATAATGTTTGTTTTGGTAGAGAGTTGGATGAAAACTTATTGAACCAAGTGCTAGAACAGGCCAATATTTTAGATTTTTTACGAACTAAAAAGGGTATAGAAACACGAGTTGGCGAGGGGGGTGTGCAGTTAAGTGGCGGCCAAAAGCAGCGCATTGCAATTGCTAGGGCATTATATGGCCAACCAGAGGTATTAGTTTTGGATGAGGCAACCAGTGCACTTGATGATAATACTGAAAAGAAAATCATGGATGAGATTTATCAAATTAGTCAGCACAAAACTTTGATTATTGTTGCGCACCGCCTAAGCACAATCCAGGGCTGCGATCAAGTTTATAGAATAAAGGACGGCATCATAGAGTAATGTTGGAAATGTTAAAACTAATTGGGCGTGATCATGCATTGTTTGAGAGCGATATTGCCAATTACTCACAAGAGTTAAAAAACATTGTTTCAAATTCAACATTCTTAGTGATTGGCGCCGCTGGGTCGATTGGGCAATCGGTTACTAAAGAGATTTTTAAGCGTAATCCACTCAAACTGCATGCAGTAGATATCAGTGAAAATAATCTAACCGAGCTGGTGAGAGATATTAGGAGCTCATTTGGCTATATTAATGGTGATTTCAAAACCTTTGCGCTTGATATTGGTTCTATAGAATATGACGCTTTCATCAAATCTGGTGGCAAGTATGATTATGTGCTTAATCTCTCTGCATTAAAGCATGTTCGTAGCGAAAAAGACCCGTTCACTCTGATGCGAATGATTGATGTGAATATTTTTAATACCGATAAAACCATTGGCCAGTCTATCGAAAACGGAACAAAGAAATACTTTTGTGTGAGTACTGATAAGGCTACAAATCCTATTAATATGATGGGAGCCAGTAAATTTATCATGGAGTTATTTTTAATGCGTCGATCGCTAGATATTAATGTATCAACCGCACGTTTTGCCAATGTGGCCTTTAGCGACGGATCACTACTGCATGGCTTTAACAAAAGAATTGAGAAAAAGCAACCCATTGCTGCCCCAAACGACATTAAACGTTACTTTATCACCCCTCAAGAAAGCGGCGAGCTATGTTTAATGAGTTGCATCTTTGGCCATAATAGAGATATATTTTTCCCCAAATTGAGCAAAGATTTGCACCTGATATCCTTTGCAGATATTGCAACCAAATATCTTAAAGATAGGGGGTTTGATCCATATCCATGCGAAACAGAGGATGAGGCAAGAAGGCTATCTAAAACACTTCCAAATCAGGGTAAATGGCCTTGTTTGTTCACCGGTAGTGACACCACCGGTGAAAAGGATTTTGAAGAATTCTATACCGACAAAGAGTTGTTAGATATGGATCGATTTGACAAGTTAGGTATTATCAAAAATGAGCCAGACTTTAGCGAAGATCTGCTGAATCAGTTTAGAGACTCAATTAATCGATTCAAGGCTGGCGGGAGTTGGAGTAAGTCGGCTATTGTGAATGAATTCTTTAAATTAATTCCTGGGTTTGGCTATCATGACAATGGCAAATATTTAGACGGAAAGATGTAATGTTCGAAGAGGTTATTGGTTTTATTCAAAAGACATACAGCACACAGGGTTTTATTCCGCTTCATGAGCCGAAGTTTGTCGGCAATGAGAAGCGCTATCTGACTGAATGTGTCGATTCTACCTTTGTTTCCTCAGTTGGTAAATTTGTAGATGAATTTGAAGCAAAAATTGCCAACTATACAGGCGCTAAATATGCAATTGCAACTAGTAATGGCACTTCAGCATTGCACATATCACTTTTGTTAGCTAATGTCACTCATGAGGATGAGGTTATTACACAGCCTTTGACCTTTGTAGCAACTTGTAATGCAATAAGTTATTGCGGTGCGCAACCAGTCTTTATTGATGTAGACAAAGATACTATGGGATTATCTCCTGCATCGCTGGAAAGTTTTCTCAGGGATAGCACATCAATCCGAAACAAACAATGCATTAATAACAAGACTGGTAAGGTAATCAAAGCATGCTTACCTATGCATACTTTCGGAAATCCTTGTAGGATTGATGCTATCAAAGACATTTGTGATCGATATCATCTATTTTTGATTGAAGATGCTGCTGAAAGTGTTGGTAGTTTTTATCAAGGCAAACATACTGGAAATTTTGGAAAGTTAGGCGCGATGAGCTTTAATGGAAATAAGATCATTACTGCTGGTGGAGGTGGATGTATTATTACTAACGATGGAAACTTGGCAAAAAAAGCAAAGCATTTGACTACAACTGCCAAAATCCCGCATGATTGGGAGTTTAATCACGACATGATTGGCTACAATTACCGTATGCCAAACCTAAATGCCGCGCTGTTGGTTGCTCAATTGGAATGTTTAGAGCATTTCGTTGGAGAAAAGCGCAAACTGGCAGCAATATATCAAGATTTCTTTAATCGGGTCGGTATACATTTCGTGACAGAACCTCAGGATTCTCAATCAAATTATTGGCTGAATGCGATTGTTTTCAAGGATAAACAGCATAGAGATGAGTTCTTAAGCAAAACAAACTCTGCTCAAATAATGACCCGCCCCATATGGACACTCATGAACAAGTTGCCTATGTTTAAGCATGCGCAATGTGACGATCTAAAGAATTCAGAATGGCTTGAAGAGAGAGTGGTCAATATACCCAGTAGTGTGATTATATGAAAGATATTATTCTAATTGGTGGCGGTGGACATTGCAGATCGGTCATTGATGTTATTGAGCAGGAAGGCCTCTTTTCAATTGTCGGAATAGTTGACAGACCAGAGAAGTTGGGCAAAAAGGTTTTGGGTTACCCTATTATTGGGGATGATTCTGACCTAAGTAGTTTAACGAAACGTTATCAATACGCATTGGTGACAGTGGGGCAGATTAAATCGGCATCATTAAGGGTAGATTTATTTAACCGAGCCGTTAAGGCTGGGTTTAGCATGCCTAGCATTGTTTCACCACATGCCTATGTATCAAAGTCCGCCGTCCTTGGCAAAGGCACTATTGTGATGCATAGCGCACTAGTCAACACGGGTACGACCATTGGAGATAATTGTATTATCAATTCCAAAGCTTTAATCGAACATGATTGCCACATATCTGAACACTGCCATATATCGACTAATGTAACTGTTAATGGCGGTAGTACGGTTGGTCGAGAGAGTTTTGTTGGCAGCGGTGCAATAACTAGAGAACTTGCGGTTATTGATAATGGCAGCTTTGTCAAGGCTGGTAGTTTGGTGTTATGAGTGTTTTTATTATTGCAGAAGCAGGTGTTAATCATAATGGATCAATTGATTTGGCTAAAAAACTGATTGATGTGGCCGCTGACTCTGGCGCAGATGCGGTTAAGTTTCAAACTTTTAAGGCAGAGAATTTAGTGGTTAAAAGCGCTCACAAAGCCGAGTATCAAAAGCAAAATACAGATTCATCAGAGTCGCAATTTGATATGATTAAGAGGCTTGAGTTGGATGTAGATTCACACAAAAAGTTGATCGCTTATTGCCAGCAAAAAGACATCATGTTCCTTTCTACACCGTTTGACCATGAGAGTATCAATCTTCTGTATGAACTAGGCTTGCAGATCTTTAAAATACCTAGTGGTGAGATCACTAATTTACCATATTTAAGACATATTGGCTCTTTAAGGGGGCGCGTGATACTGTCTACCGGTATGTCAAACCTTAAAGATATTGAAAGCGCGTTAAGCGTATTGGTTGAGGCAGGCACACCAAAAACATACATTACAGTTCTGCATGCTAATACTATGTATCCCACGCCAATGGAAGATGTCAATCTGAATGCTATGCTGACCATCAAAAATGAATTCGATGTCGCCATTGGTTACAGCGACCATACACTGGGCATAGAGGTGGATATTGCGGCAGTTGCGATGGGCGCTACGTGTATTGAGAAACATTTTACTTTGGATAAAGCCATGGAAGGGCCTGACCACAGAGCTTCATTAGAGCCGGCAGAGCTTAAAGCCATGGTGAATGCTATTAGAAATATTGAGAATGCATTGGGTAAGAGCGATAAAAATCCCACGCCAAGTGAGAGTATTAATATAGATATTGTTAGAAAGTCTATTGTGGCCAATAAATCGATTAAAAAAGGTGACAAATTCTCCGAAAGCAATCTCGCCGTTAAGCGACCAGGAAATGGTATTAGTCCAATGGACTGGGATGACATTATTGGCACCATTGCCACTAAGGATTATCAGGTTGATGAGTTGATATGATAAGGCGAAAAATATGCGTGGTAACCGGTACCCGTGCAGAATACGGACTGCTATATTGGCTTATGAAAGAAATAGATGCTGACTATGATCTAGAGCTTCAGATTGTGGCCACAGGTATGCACTTGTCGCCAGAATTTGGCAATACTTACCAGCAGATTGAAAGGGATGGTTTTAATATTGATAAAAAGGTGGATGTCTCACTTACCTCAGACACAGAGATAGGCATCAGCAATTCTATTGGGCGGGGCGTTATCGGATTCGCTGATGTATTTCATGAGTTGCAGCCAGATTTGATCGTGGTTCTAGGTGATCGATTCGAGATTTTCTCGGCTGCAAGTGCGGCCATGGTAGCTAAAATACCCATAGCGCATATACATGGTGGAGAGATTACAGAGGGATTGATAGATGAGCCAATTAGGCATTCAATCACTAAAATGAGCCACCTTCATTTTGTAGCAACCGATGAATATCGAAATAGAGTTGTTCAATTAGGCGAACAGCCAGATAGGGTATTCAATGTTGGCGGTTTGGGCATTGATAATATTAAAAAACTAACCCTTTTATCTAAGGGTGACTTTGAGAAGGCCATTGATTTTAAGTTAGGGGTAAGGAATTTATTGGTAACTTTTCACCCAGTTACACTGGAAAGTCATACATCTAAAGCTCAGTTTCAAATTTTGTTAGACGCTATTGGTGAGCTAGAAGATACAAACATTATCTTCACCAAGGCAAATGCCGATACTGATGGCAGAGTCATTAATGCCATGATAGACAGCTACACAGCTGAACACTATAATACTATTGCCTTTTCATCTATGGGGCAATTGAACTATCTAAGTGCATTGCAATTTGTAGATGCAGTTGTAGGCAATAGTTCGAGTGGTTTACTTGAGGCGCCTAGCTTTAATATCGGAACCATTGATATAGGTGATAGGCAGAAAGGACGCATTAAGGCAGATAGTGTGATTAGCTGCCCGCCTGATAAAAACAGCATTAATAATGCATTTAGAACTTTGTATTCGACACAGTTTCAACATATGATCAAAAGGGTTGAGAATCCCTATGGCAGTGGCGGGGCCAGTAAACAGGTTGCAAATGTAATAAGAAATATTGACCT
>Ga0181572_10003760_pt1 | contig 10613 bp, 10 predicted proteins | sample 101ome_26_FD_133004 | JGI IMG/M metagenome (GOLD analysis project Ga0181572, IMG submission 133004) | Coastal salt marsh microbial communities from the Groves Creek Marsh, Skidaway Island, Georgia - 101408AT metaG (megahit assembly) | ecosystem: Environmental > Aquatic > Marine > Intertidal... | reverse complement strand
TAAACAAGTAGTGGGGTATCTAAAGTTAAATGTCGGTGAGGCACAAACCGAACCACAGGAAGTAGCCGCACTCGAAATTGAACGAATTTATATCCTTAAAAGCCATCAAGGCAAACAACTCGGTCAACGACTACATGAAAAAGCAGTGCAAATCGCAAAGCAAAAAAAGGTGACCTACCTCTGGCTAGGCGTATGGGAAAAAAATCCCAAAGCCATCGGGTTTTATCAACGCATGGGTTTTGTCGCCTTTGATAAGCATATTTTTAAGTTGGGTGACGACCTGCAAACCGACCTCTTGATGAAACTAGAACTATGAACTTTGTACATCGCTAATTTTCTTTTAAATTAGTGCTGACCAATTTTTTTTAAATGACCCAAACCAAAAGATATTTTCTCATACTAGTCTCTGCCTGCAGTTTGCTGTTAATTCCCCTAATTGCAATGTCTTTCACCCAGGAAGTTCAATGGAGTCTTTTTGATTTTATCGTCATGGGAATCCTGCTAATGGCCGTAGGCACAGGACTTGAAATTGTCCTTAGAAAGGTGTCATCTCCAGGGCGACGCTTGTTGTGGTTGAGCGCGGTGGTTTTTGCAGGCCTTCTCCTTTGGGCTGAACTTGCTGTAGGTATTTTTGGGTCACCCCTTGCTGGAAGTTAAAAATCAAAACTAAATACTATGAAATCATTGAATGAAAACTGGTTTATCATCACCCTTACGGCCGTAGTGTTTGGACTACTTGGCTTTTTGATTGGCCGACAAAACAATCACCACCAATGTCCCATGATGATGGGAGGCCCTGGGATGCATATGAACAAAATGAAGGGCGCAGACGTCTTTATGTGGAAAAGTGATGAGGCCATGCCTTTTGACATAGACGGCGGATTTGACATTATGATCGACAGTCTCCACCATCCTGGAGGTAAAAAGGTAAAAGTCGTTGTCAAAAAAGAAGACTAATTTGCTTTAAACCCCCAAATTCATGACCTATACAAGTAGGTTTTACACCCTTGGAGTGTCGTTGCTCTTGTTGATTGCCGGCTGTAAAAAAGAAAGCACGCAAGGCGAAGAAGAAGAGGTCTTTGTCGATCAGGGAATCAGCAACCATGCCGATGCAGACCCCACAAACGATGTCATGCTTCAGGCTTTTTGGTGGGATAGTTATTCAGATGCTTCGATTTCGGGTTATTCCTCGCTCTATGCATTTTTGGAAGAACAAATCATCGCACTATCCAATGCACATATTGATTTGCTCTGGCTCCCCCCCGCCAGTGAAGGAGAGGGGATGGGCTATCATCCACGGAGACTTTTTGATCTAAACAGTCTTCACGGTTCTGCCGATGACTTACAAGGTTTACTCGAAAAAGTACAAAGCCGTAAAATGCACGCCATGGCCGATTTGGTTTTTAACCACCGTGTGGGAACCGATACTTGGACCGATTTTACCGAGCCAGCCTGGTCCTGTGAGTCTATTTGTAGCGACGATGAAGGAGCAACCAACCCCAATGCCTTTGGTACTCGACCCTGTGGAGATCCCGATGAAGGCGAAAGCTGGGGGGGTGCACGGGACCTGAACCATAAAAGTAGCGAAGTGCAGGCCGGACTAAAAACCTATTTGCAACAACTTAAAAGCATTGGATTTGATGCTTGGCGTTATGATTTTGTCAAGGGGTTTCCGGCCAAATATGTGGCCACCTATAACCAATCAACCCCATATTATTTTAGTGTTGGGGAATACTGGGACGGAAACCTTAACGCCCTAAAAAACTGGATCGACCAAACAGCAACCACCGCCGATCGGCAAACGACCCCAAAAACAGCCGCCTTTGATTTTGCTTTAAAATACAAACTCAAAGAAGCTTTAATGGGTAAAAATTACTCCCTTTTGAACGACAGCCCCTCACTTGCTGCTATAGGCTATGGTAATTTATCCATTACATTTATCGACAACCACGACACCGGCTGTATCAACCGGTCGGATTGCGACAACCGCTATGCGCAAAACATAAACGACATCACCCAGGCCTACGCCTATCTCTTGACCCACCCGGGGATTCCCATGATCTGGGGATACCATTATTGGTTTACCGACCGTTCGGGTAAACTTAAAAAAGAGGTTGATGAATTAATCAAGATTCGTAAAGAAAAAGGCCTACATGCCAACAGTGAATTTGAGGTTTTGGAAGCGGTAAACGGCAATACCGGCTATTATGCGGCCGTCATTGACAATCGGCTTTTGGTAAAACTCGGGTCAGGCGACTTTCAACCCCCATCGGGCTGGCAGGTGATCAAGTCAGGAACAGGCTATACCCTTTGGGAAAAATAGCCCTATTATCGGTTTAAAAATTCGGCCAATAAGCGGTGGAAATGATGGACTCCCTGTTCACGAGTGGGTGAAAAACGACCCGTTTGGTAGGCCCTAGACTGAATGCCTTTTTGCACGGCCTCGACCACAAATTCATCTTCGCGTTCGACCTTGTCCAATTCGGCTCCAGCTCCGGTGGCTATCTTTGTCTCGTCCCATACATAGGTGATAAAAGAGACTTTTGTTTTGTCTATCGCCAGAGGACGAACCACATTGATGGACAACCCCCAAGGGTAAAAATTGAACATCATATTGGGGAATACCCAATAATAGTAGGCGGAAACCGCTTTTCCATAGTCGGGATGTCCCTCTGGTAGATCGAAGCTATCCGTATCGCCCTTGGCATAACCAATTTGTAAACTGGCGTGCTTATAGAGCACCGTGGTATAGGTTTCAAAATCGATGGCTGCATTTAGGCCTTGATGCACAAAAGGGATATGAAACCCCTCCAAATAATTGTCACAGTACAAGGCCCAATGGGCATTGACCCGATAATCACGACTTCGCAGCGCGTCGAACTTAAATTGGTCCAAAGGCAAAAACCCAACGCGTTTGTTGAGGTCTTCTATCACTTCCGAAAAATCATACGCTGGGGCAATACTCACAAACAACTGCTGGGTCCAGTTGACCAAATCATAGCGCTGCAAATCATCACAGGGACGGGGAAAATCTTCGGCCTCCTCAAATTCGGGCATGCTTAAAAATTGTCCGTCCAAAGCAAAACGACGTCCGTGATAGGCACATACCAATTGTTTGGTCTTGCTTGGATGCTGCTGCAACAAATTACCCCGGTGGGTACAAACGTTGGACAAACACCCTATTTCGCCTTGTGCGTTATGCACCAGTAGTAGCGGCTCACTAAGCATAGGATCGAGTATATTGACCGGGGCCACACATCCCGAAGTAGGCACAAGGGTTTGCACATCTCCTACCCATTGCCAAGTCACGGCAAAGACCTTTTCTTTGAGCAAAGCAAAAACCTCCGGGTCGGTATAAAAGGATGTAGGTAAGGTGGTGGCCTTACGTATATCCGAGTCAATCGTAAATAAACTCATGGTATTTTTATGACTTTCGACAGCGCATTGGCATCCAATGTCGCTGCCGAAAGGTAATTAATCAGGGGGACTTTTCTTTACGCTTACGGCCAAAAAAGTGCTAATAATCCAGTAAATACGCGAAAATAAGTGGCGCTACGATGGTCGCATCGGACTCAATGATAAACTTCGGCGTATCGATGTCCAATTTTCCCCAGGTGATTTTTTCGTTGGGCACTGCCCCCGAATAGGATCCATAACTGGTGGTCGAGTCGCTGATTTGACAAAAATAGCTCCAGAAAGGCGTGTCTTCTTTTTCCAAATCTTGGGCCAACATCGGTACCACACAGATCGGGAAATCACCTGCAATTCCCCCGCCTATCTGAAAAAATCCAATGCCTTTTTCGGCATTTTTTTCATACCAATCCGCCAAAAAAGTCATGTATTCGATACCGCTTTTTACGGTCGAGGCCTTTAGCTCTCCTTTGATGACATAGCTGGCAAAAATATTCCCCATCGTACTGTCTTCCCAGCCAGGCACAACAATGGGCAGGTTAGCTTGGGCCGCGGCATACATCCAAGAATCTTTTAGGTCCATTTCGTAGTATTCTTCCAACACCCCCGAAAGCAAAAGTTGATACATAAACTCGTGAGGAAAATAACGCTTCCCTTCTTGTTCGGCTTTTTTCCAAAGGGCAAAAATGTGTTTTTGAAGCCGTCTAAAGGCTTCTTCCTCAGGAATACAAGTATCGGTAACCCGGTTAAGTCCCTTTTCGAGCAATTCCCATTCTTGAGCCGGGGTAAGGTCTCGGTAGTTGGGAATGCGTTTGTAGTGCGAATGCGCAACCAAGTTCATAACATCTTCTTCGAGGTTGGCCCCGGTACACGAGATGATATGTACTTTGTTTTGGCGGATTACTTCGGCAAAAATTTTCCCCAGTTCGGCCGTGCTCATTGCACCGGCCAACGATACCAGCATTTTACCTCCACGGGAAATCTCGGCCTCATAGGCACGGGCTGCATCGACCAAGGCCGCTGCATTAAAATGTAAATAATACTGTTGAATAAATTGAGAAATGGGTCCTTTAGGATGCGTCATCGTCTTTAAATTTTGATGGGTTTTTGGTCGAGTCATCTTCATACGAATAGTCTTCTTCTACGGGGTTGTCCGAAAGACAGAATTTATAGCTCAACATTTTGTAATACAATTTGGCCGCCACAAAATCTGAAGCATACAAATGGGGACTGGGACAGAGTTCGACTATGTCAAAGCCCACTACATTTTTTTCACTAAAAATGGCCCGTAAAAAATCGAGGGTTTCTTGCCAAAGTAAACCACCGGGTTCGGGGGTTCCCGTGGCAGGAAGTATAGAAGGGTCTAGGCCATCCAGATCGATGGTTATGTAGACATTGTCGGTCATGTTTTCGATGGCTTGGTCCATCCAATAGGCGTCGTTGACAATTTCGTGGGCAAAAAAGACATTCTCTTCGTTCATCTCCGTACGTTCAATACGGTCCATACTTCGAATACCTACCTGAATCAAATTGGTGGTCTGGTTGGCTTCATATAGTGCACAAGCATGATTGTACCTAGACCCTTGATAAGAAGCCCGTAAATCGGCATGCGCATCGATTTGGACCACGGTTAGATTTTCAAAACTGCGGTTAAATGCACGGATGGATCCAATGGAGATTGAATGTTCGCCGCCAAAAAGCGTGACAAATTTATTTCGCTTGATATAATTCAATACCTGCTCTTCTACTTTTTGGACCATGGCGTCAGGGCTGCTGTTTTCAGCTATGGCCTCGGCCAAGTATATCCCTTCCTTATAGACTTCAGACCGGGTCTCTATGTCATAGAGTTCCATGTTTTCAGAAGCATTTAAAAAGGCTTCGGGTCCCTTATCGGCTCCTTTTTTCCAGGTACTGGTACCGTCGTAAGGGGCAGGGAGTAAAACGATTTTTGATTGTTCCAGCGTACCGTATTCTGTGGGTATACCGGCATAGGTTTTGATTGTTTTCATTGTTAGGATAAAAAAAAGTTTAATAGCCCAATAGGTGCATAAAGTCGTTGGCGGTTTGTTCTTCGGCAAAGAGGTGATGGGTCAACTCCCCTTGCGCATCACGATCGATAATCACGTGTTTGGGATTGGGAATTAGGCAATGTTGTAAGCCCCCAAAACCACCGATGGATTCTTGATAGGCCCCCGTATTAAAAAAACCGATGTACAGGGGTTTTTCTTCGTCATAGCGCGGCAAATAAATGGCGTTGACGTGTTGCTCGCTGTTATAATAATCGTCGCTATCGCAAGTCAATCCACCCAACAATACCCGTTCGTAGGGATCTTCCCAACGGTTGATGGGCAGCATGATAAAACGTTTATTGATGGCCCAGGTATCGGGCATATTGGTGATAAAGGAAGAATTGATCAGGTTCCATTTTTCACGGTCATTTTGTTGCTTTTGGTACAGCACCTCATAAATTGCTCCCCCACTTTCACCGACGGTAAAGCTTCCAAATTCGGTAAAAATATGAGGTACGGGCACGTCCGACTCTTGACAAGCTGTTTTGATTTGCCCAATGATTTCGTCAACCATATAGGCATAATCGTATTCAAAGCCCAAGGAGTTTTTGATTGGGAACCCCCCGCCAATATTCAGACTGTCTAGCGTTGGACAAATTTTCTTAAGGGTGACATAGACCTTAAGACACTTCATTAATTCGTTCCAATAGTAGGAGCAATCTTGAATCCCTGTATTGATAAAAAAATGAAGCATTTTGAGCTGTGCCTTAGGATGGTCTTTAAGGTGTTTGGTATAAAACGGTACGATGTTTTTGTATCCAATTCCCAGTCTGGAGGTATAAAACTCAAATTTGGGTTCTTCTTCCGAAGCAATACGAATCCCAACCTCAAAAGGCGATTGAATGCTTTGGGAAAGCAATTCGAGCTCTTTGTAATTGTCCAAAATAGGCACACATTTTTGGTGTCCTCCATTGATAAGTTGGCTGATGTTTTCGATGTATTTACCCCGCTTAAACCCGTTACAAAGCACATACTTTTCGGGAGAAAGCTTCCCCGATTGAATCAGCTGCTCAACAATAGCGATATCATAGGCCGAGGACGTTTCGATATGGGCCTGATTTTCGACCACGCGGTCGAGTACAAATTTAAAATGCGAACTTTTAGTACAATAGCAATAATTATATGTTCCTGCATAGTCATGCGTTTGCATAGCATTGGCAAACCAGGTTCTGGCCCGTTGGATGTTTTCTGCAATCTTGGGCAAATAGCTAAATTTAAGCGGCGTGCCGTATTGGGCAATCAGTGCCGAAAGATCAATTCCGTGGAATTGAAGATGATTGTTATGGAGTTCGAATTCCTCTTGGGGAAAATCGAACGTTTGTTCGATAAGATCGACGTATTTTGTTTTCATTATTATAAAGTTTAAGTGTTACAAAAGGGGCCTAGCCAATTGGAAAACTCAAATCCGAATAATGATAAGCGGTAAATCGTATAGCGATGTATAGTTCCAGTACTGGAACAGATGAAGAATTTCAGAAGTCAGCCTGATTTTTCGGTTCCTTATCTCTAAGGCAGCTTTTGGAGTAGACTTCTTTATCCTCCTCAGCCCGAACTTAAAAAAATAGTTCACTTTTTAGGCAATGCGTCCTTTAACGACTCATTATTTCGGCGCAAATATATCAATTTATCGTTTGCGTCAACTTTTTTTTAAAAAATTTTTATCCCTTAGTCTTTTCATGCTCAGCATTTTAGCAAAAGACAACTATAAGAGAAAGAGTGAAAGCCCCACATGAAGGTATTTGCCTTGGCTTTGGATATACTGATTTTTGCCTTCGATGGGGTCTTGGAGGAAATAGGCCCCAGATGACGCACTGGTAAGGGAATACCGAATGTCCAATCCCAGGGCCCCCATCTGAATCGAAAATCCCAGATCCAATTCCATGCTCGCCGCTCGATCCAAGTCGGGGATACGAACATTTTGATAGGTGCTTTTTTGATTGACTACCCACTTGGGAGCCGCGAATATCTGTAGATAGTCCGATAGTTGATACCCCAACAAAATCGGTGTTTCCCATTGGGTAGAGGTAAAATTGGTGATCACATTTTGAATTCGTACCAAAATATAGGGTGGTCGAAAATTTTGTTCGATCACCGTGTAGAGTAGTTCTGGACGCACCGAAAAACGCCCCATTTCAAAGGCTGTAAAAACACCCACATTGTAGCCTTTACGGGCCACATAGACATTGAGGTCGTTGTCGATTGAGGCCAACTCCATATTGATGTTATTGATCGTGTCGATCATATAACTGGTTCGAACACCAGCTTTGACTTGCCCATACCCCAAATGAGTATGGGTCATAAAGACAAAAAAAAGAGCCATAATCCACCCTGGGTGGTTGGCCCTTTTATGGTTGTTTATGTCCCCTTTGCTTTTGGCAGTTTTTTTCATTACCTCAAATAATTTAACAAGGTAATCAAACTTATACTTTAGACTTTAAAAAAGGGCTTCTTTTTGCTTTACTATCGCTCTGATAGCACAAGACTGAGTATATCAATCCGGCTCATTTTGCGTTGCTTTAAGATGCTGGTGTAGTTTGCTTTTTCCTGCTTAGAAAGCTTACCTGTGGCTTCAGACATTTTATAAATGTCTCCCAATGAAGTATAAAATTGTGCAGTGATATAATTGGCCCCGCCATCTTCAACCGGGTTAAGGATTTTGTGTAATCCCCAACCACGAATCAATTTGTTTTGTTTGTGGTAGGGCTGCCATACATTGAGTTCTTGGTTTTCGTACTCGTAGTATTGCAAGGGATCTACATTCATATAATGGATTGTAGCATAATTGGCTGGTGTTTCACCTTGGGCAGGAACAAAACCCCCTTTAAAATCGGTCATGATAAAGGTGGATTTAAGCACCAGTTGTGACCATTTTTCACTGGCCATGGCCAATTCTGTTTCACTAAACAATGCTGTGCTGTTGTCTCCAGCCCAAAGCGATTCTACTTCGGGGGTGAGGTGGGCATAAACAAAGGTAGTGTGCTGGGCATCCGACCCGTTTTCTAATTGCCACATATCCCATCCCAATTTTTGCCCGGCATCAATGGAGGCCTTGTGCAATTTGGAAAAATACTGCTTTTCGAGATCGATTAGCTTTTGTGCGTCACTGCTTTTTACAGTTACTTAATGAATCGCCACATACATATCTTGTGCCGAAACGGTCATTGAAAACACCGCTACCAAAGCGGTCAAAAATCTTTTCATTTGGAAGTTAGTTTATGGTTAATCCTCTAATTTACTTAATTATTAAAAATGGGGCGTAGCCTGCTCGAGAAAATAATTTTTGGTTCTTGACCGAATGCCGTACATTTAATAAAAACCTGGGGCAAATGTTTACACAATTACGACTTTCCTATGTGGGCCTATGTGGCTTTATGTTTATGCTGATTTACACTTGTACAGCACCACCGCCTATCGCTGCTATTGGACCGGTGCCTACTCCTCAGCAATTGGCCTGGCAAAAGATGGAATATTACGCCTTTATCCACTTTAATATGAATACGTTTACCAACAAAGAGTGGGGCTATGGCGACGAATCGCCAGCCCAATTTAACCCCACCGAGTTGGATACCCATCAATGGGCTCGGATCATCAAAGAAGCCGGAATGAAAGGCATTATCATCACAGCCAAACACCATGATGGCTTTTGCCTTTGGCCCAGTGCCTATACCAAACATTCGGTTAAAAATTCTCCTTGGCGTGACGGACAAGGAGATTTGATCCGCGAATTGGCCGAAGCTTGCCAAGCCTATGGCCTTAAGCTGGGGATATATTTATCGCCTTGGGACCGCAACCACCCAGACTATGGCACCCCTGCTTATATCGATTATTTTCGTAACCAATTACACGAACTGTTGACCCAGTACGGGCCCATTTTTGAAGTATGGTTTGACGGGGCCAACGGTGGTGATGGCTATTATGGGGGGGCTCGTGAAGAACGGCGGGTTGACAAAAAATCGTACTACGACTGGCCTACGACCCATGCTTTGGTGAAAGAACTTCAGCCTGATGCCGTTATTTTTAGCGATGCTGGACCCGATATTCGTTGGGTGGGCAACGAAAAAGGGTATGCCTTTGAAAACAGCTGGTCCACAATCTTTAGAGACAGCGTTTATGCTGGCATGCCCGATTTTGATCGTTTTGCCAAAGGCCAAGAAAACGGTACCCATTGGATTCCCACAGAGTCGGATGTGTCTATTCGGCCAGGCTGGTACTACCATCCCGACCAAGACCAACAGGTAAAGTCCTTGTCTCACCTGGTCGATATTTACTACAAATCGGTAGGGCGCAACAGTGCTTTATTGCTCAATATTCCGGTTGATACCCGGGGACGCATACATGAAAACGATGAAAAACAGCTAATGGCGCTGGCCGATTATCTCCAAAAATCGTTTGAAATAAACTGGGTTAAAGATGCTAAGATTAGTGCCAGTAGTAGTCACCCCAAGCACGCACCAGAAAATCTACAACAGGCTGACCCTTCCGCTATTTGGGCTGCTAGCCAAACAGATACACAACCCCAATTGACCCTACTTTTTGACCAGGCCGTGACGGCCAACACCTTAATGATTCAAGAAGCGATCGCGCTCGGGCAACGGGTCAAAAAATTTGAGGTAGCCCTACTTCAAGAGGATCAATGGCAAACCATTTATACGGGCGAAACCATAGGGAACAAACGTTTACTCCGCTTTGACACGCAAACCCTTGAGGGTGTACGCATCACTTTTTTGGCCGCCAAGGGCCCAGTCGTCATCAATGAGCTTGGGCTTTTTAATGCCTTAGAACTACCCACTAATGAATAATACTATCATGCGAAATCTACTTTCCATACTGTTGTTTTGCCTTCTAAGCCCCACTTTATCGGGGCAAAAACCACCCAATGTGTTGCTTATCTTAACCGATGACCAAGGCAGTGTTGATTTACAGGCCTACGGAGCCCAAGACCTTTATACCCCCAATATGGATCGAATCGCCCAACAAGGCGTTCGGTTTACCCAGTTCTATGCCGGTGCTCCCGTTTGTTCGCCATCGCGCGCGGCCCTGCTCACCGGAAAAACCAACCTCCGAGCCGGGCTTGAAGGCAATGTACCCGTTCCCGAGTATGCCGACCGCTGGCAACAATACGGGCTCCCGACC
>Ga0181572_10003752_pt1 | contig 10627 bp, 12 predicted proteins | sample 101ome_26_FD_133004 | JGI IMG/M metagenome (GOLD analysis project Ga0181572, IMG submission 133004) | Coastal salt marsh microbial communities from the Groves Creek Marsh, Skidaway Island, Georgia - 101408AT metaG (megahit assembly) | ecosystem: Environmental > Aquatic > Marine > Intertidal... | reverse complement strand
GAGCTCGCTGGATCTATAAGGGATTCTAGTGAGAGAGGTGTTTTAGAAAAAGGAACACTCAATATGATCGAGGGAGCATTAAAAGTTTCTACAGATCAGGTACGAGATGTAATGATTCCTAGACCACAGGTTGTATTTATTGAAAAAGACGAGAAGCCAGAAGACTTTTTGCCTAGAGTAATTAAGTCAGGCCATTCAAGATTTCCTGTTTTAAACACTGAAAATGACAAAATTGAAGGTATTTTGTTAGCAAAAGAGTTATTACCCTTCATTTCTGCTGAAAACCTAAGTGAATTTGAGCTAAGTAAGCTCATCCGGCCGGCGAAATTAGTTCCAGAGAGTAAAAAACTTAATATTCTACTGGATGAATTAAAGGCAAGCAGAAATCATATGGCCATCGTTTTAGACGAATATGGAGATATTACAGGGATTGTGACGATTGAGGATGTTCTAGAAGAGATAGTTGGTGAAATTGAAGATGAGCATGATAAAGATACTGGTACTCTGATAAAAAAAATAGCAGAAGACGAATATTTGGTTTCTGCCCTTACTCCTATAGATGTCTTCAACGAGAATTTTGAATCCACTTTGAGTGATAAAGATTTTGATACATTAGGTGGGATAGTTATGCATCACTTTGCTCGTTTTCCAAAGCCTAATGATGCTATAAATATCGATGGATGGCGTTTCGTTATTAATTCTCTGGAGAGAAGAAGAATCAAAAGAATTAAGGTCTCTAAAATTAGCTAAATTAGCTTTCTTAAAACATTCTCAAACTTTAATATAAGTAAGATGTTCAAGAAGCAATTTCTTGCCCTTATATGCGGATTAATTTTCTCTTTTGGCTTTGCGCCTTTCGACTTCTGGTTTCTATCCATTTTATCCATTTCATTTCTTTATAAGGTAGTTAAAGATTTGCCTTATAAGGAAACTTTTTGGATAGGATATTGTTTTGGATTTGGAATGTGGTTAACCGGAATTTCCTGGTTGTATGTAAGCATTCACTATCATGGAAATATAGGTATTTTTGGATCTGCTATTTTGATTCTAATTTTCATTGCTGCCTTATCGATATACTCAGGATTGTTGTTTCTATTAAATAATTTTCTTGAACGAAATGGTCCTCTGAAGCTTACATATCTTTCTTTACCTATATCTTGGGTCTCAATAGAATTAATAAGATCTTATTTATTTACAGGCTTTCCATGGCTTATTTCAGGCACTATGCTTGCTGATACTTTAATTGATGGATACACCCCTATTATAGGCGCCCAAGGTAATACTTTTTTATTGATCTTAATAGGCCTTTTGATTTTCAAAATTTATGAAAGAATTTTTCAAAATAGACCCGCCCTATTCCCAATTTCCCTTTTGCTTTTGGTTTTAATTCCTTCTAATTTATTAAAAAATATAGAGTGGACTTATCCTGATGCAAAAGTGAGGGTTTCTCTTTATCAACCCAATCTAACTTTGGAAGATAAATGGAGTCAATTCGGAATAATAAAGACTCAAGGAATGATAGAAAGAGCTATCGAAAATGCTGAAAAAGGAGAACTAATAATTTTTCCCGAAACAGCCCTAATACTATCTGAGAAGGACAATAAAAGCTTTACGAAGATGGTAAATTTTAAGAGCAAGGAGAAGAACCTAACTCTATTGACTGGAATAGTAGAAAGAGAGTCCAATTTCAAGATTAGAAACAGACTCCAGTCATTTGGTGAAATAGAAGGTTTGTACGATAAGGTAAAGCTTGTTCCTTTTGGAGAATTTATACCCTTAGAGCGTTATTTAGGCAAATTATTAGACATTATTGGCTTAAATTTAACTAATACTGTATCTGGAGAAGAAATTAAATTGTTAAGCAGCGCTAAATTGAGGATTTCACCAAGTATTTGTTATGAAATCGCATTCGATAATATAGTAAGGAAAACAGCATATAGCAGTAATATTCTAATAACAGTAAGTAATGATACGTGGTTTGGAAGATCGATTGGGCCTGAACAACATCTAGAAATAGCACAAAATAGGGCACTTGAGCATAAAAAACCATTGTTAAGATCTACAAACAGCGGAATTAGTGCAGTTGTCTCGAAAGACGGTCAAGTTATTGAAAAACAAGGATATTTTGAAGAAAAGGATATAAAAACAAATATAGTGCTTTATTCCGGTGATACAATCTACTCGAGATATGGAAATTTTCCTATAATCATATTAATTATGTTCTATATAGGATTTATATCTATTAAATCGCTTTTGAAAGTGAAATAACTAAATAAAAGAACAAATGTTGCTAAAAAATTTAAAGAGTTTAATAAAAATCACTATTATTTTGCTATTAATAAGCTCTTGTTCTAGTATTGTGCTTAACGATAATATGAATAAAAACAGTATTTTAGAAGATATTAAGTCAGTAGATTCAAATTATGAGAGCATACGCACCTTACTTTATGTTGATATAGAGTCTCAATCCTTATTGCATATTGAAAAAGGTACAGTTTTAAAAGTCTATAGTATTTCTTCCTCAGCTTATGGTACAGGTAGTAAAGAAAATAGTTTCAAGACACCTCTTGGAAAGCACGAGATTTACAAGAAACTAGGCACTAATTTACCTATAAATGCCATTTTAAAGGGACGAGTATGGAATGGGGCTATAGCAGACATTATTAAAGAGCCCATAGATACAGACTTCGACCATGTTACTTCTAGAATTATGTGGCTGGATGGACTAGAGGAAGGTTTAAATAAAGGAGAAGGTGTTGATTCTAGGAAGCGGTTTATCTATATACATGGCACAGCTGAAGAAGGCTTAATAGGAAAACCGGCTTCAGATGGCTGTATTAGGATGTATAATAGCGATGTCGTCGAGCTTTTTGATCTAGTAGATGAAAAAGCACAAGTCTGGATTTATTAAATTTTATTATGAAAAAGTTACTTTTATTTTCTTTTATTTTCTTTGGATCTTATACATATGCTTGTCCTGAAGTTTTAGATCACGAACTAAGATTATTAGACTCCTCTGAAACTCAAAACTTATGTGAATACAAGAATAAAGTCATCTTAGCGGTAAATGTAGCCAGTAGGTGCGGTTTCACTTATCAGTATGAAGCATTGCAAAACTTATACTCAAAATACGGCAAAGAAGATTTTGTTATTTTGGGATTTCCTTCTAGAGATTTTATGTACCAAGAATATAGTGATGAATCCAAAGTAAAAGAATTTTGCAGTACCGAATATGGAGTCACATTTCCTATGTTTGCGACCACTCCTGTTAAAGGAAAAAAAGCAAATTCTTTCTATAAAACTTTAACTGAAATCTCAGGACAAAGGCCTGGATGGAACTTTCATAAGTATCTTATTTCGAAAGAGGGCAAAGTTCTGAGTTTTGATACAAACGTAGAACCAGATAGCGAAGAATTGATTTCAAATATAGCTAAACTTTTATAATAAAAGTAAGTACTTACTTCCATTCAATTCATTATAACTACTGGATTATTTCTATAGTGTTAGCTTTTGCGCAGATGATAGTATCTGCCTTTCTGTTTGCAAAAATTCCATTCTCCACCACGCCAGGTATATTGTTAATCTTAGCTTCTAATTCATAGGGCACTTCAATGGGGAGGTTGTGAATATCAATTATTTGGTTACCGTTATCCGTTATAAATCCATTTCTATAAATAGGCTTTCCCCCCATCTTCATTAGTTCTCTAGAGACAGCACTTCTAGCCAACTCAATAACCTCTATAGGGAGAGGAAATTCACCTAGAAGTCCTACGTGCTTTGATTCGTCAACAATACAAATAAATTGATCAGAAGAATAGGCAAGAATCTTTTCTCTTGTAAGAGCTCCACCACCACCTTTTATTAGCTCTTTTCTGTCATTGAATTCATCTGCTCCGTCTATATAAAAATCTATTGCGTGAACTTCATTAAGCGAGAACTTATCATATGAATTATCAATTAGATCTTCTGAGGCATTAGAACTGCAAACCACACCTTTGATTTGAATTTTGGCTTCATTCAGTTCTTGTATAAAAAAATTTGTAGTAGATCCTGTACCAATTCCAATTACCGAGTCTTTCCTTAGCTTCGGTTCAATTAGATTAAAAGCTTCTTTGGCAGAATTTTCCTTTTTTAAGTCTTGGTTCATGTTACTTTAGATTTAATGAATATTATCACTCACTAAGTATAATAGCTCGCTTTTACAGTTGTTATTTAGGCAATATCGATGATTTCTTCTAAAAATAAGAGATATATAAAGCAAATTGAGTCTTCAAGTGTATATGAAGTTGCACATGTAACACCTGTAACGAAAGCAAATCAGCTTTCAAAAGCCCTTAAGAATGATGTATTGCTGAAAAGAGAAGATCTGCAACCAGTTTTCTCTTTCAAAATAAGAGGGGCCTATAACAAACTCTCTAAACTAAAGAAAAAAGGAATAGAAGGGCCTGTAATTGCTGCTTCTGCGGGTAATCATGCTCAAGGGGTGGCTTTTGGAGCTAAAAGTTTAGGAATGCAGTCTTACATAGTCATGCCAATTACTACTCCTCCTATAAAAGTTAATTCTGTAAAGAATTATGGAGGCAAAATAATATTACACGGCGATAACTTTGATGAAGCTTACGCACATGCTAATAAGTTAGCACAGAAAGAAGGATATACTTTTATCCATCCTTACGATGACAAAGATGTGATTGCAGGGCAGGGCACAGTAGGCAAAGAATTAATTGAGCAAGTAAAAGAAGGCATAGACGCAATTTTTGTTCCGGTTGGGGGAGGAGGCCTTTTGGCAGGACTAGGTACTTATGTAAAAGCATTAAGCCCAAAAACTAGAATTATTGGTGTCGAGCCAGAAGATGCTGCATGCCTAAAACTAGCTTTAGATAATAACAAGCGTCTGTCTCTAAAGGAAGTTGGCCTATTTGCTGACGGAGTTGCCGTCAAACAGATAGGTAAAGAGACTTACTCCCTCATTAAAGAATGGATAGATGATGTTGTTACAGTTTCTGTTGATGAGATGTGCGCCTCTGTACAAGATACATTTCAAGAAACGAGGATAATTTCTGAACCCGCAGGAGCTTTAGCCTTAGCAGGCTTAAAAAAATATACTCTATCTAGAGGTTTGAAGAATAAAACACTTGTGGCTATTAATTCGGGTGCAAACCTAAATTTTGATCGACTCGGACATATTGTTGAAAGAGTTCAGCTAGGTGAAAGTAAAGAAGCATTGCTTAGTGTAAAAATACCAGAGGTAAAAGGAAGTTTTAGAAAATTTTGTAATTTCCTTGGTAAGAGAAGTATCTCTGAATTCAATTACAGAGCTGAAGAAAGTGAAGAGGCTAATATATTCGTCGCTTGCAGGTTTAATGAAAAAGAGGGCAAGAACAAATTAATAAAACATTTAAGAGCTAAAGGGTTTTCACCCAAGGACCTCTCTGAAAATGAGGTTGCGAAATTACATATTAAACATATGGTTGGGGGGAGAGCACCTACATCAGTAGTTGAAAGAGGTGAGTTTATTTTTAGGGTTGAATTTCCAGAGAGACCAGGTGCGCTAGTAGATTTCCTAGATAAATTAAGTGACAGGTTCAATATCACACTCTTTCATTACAGAAACCAAGGTTCTGCATATGGAAGAGTATTAGTAGGGTTTGAATCAAAAGAAAAAAATTATCCGCAATTAATAAAATATCTAAATAAAACAGGCTTTAGGTTTTGGGATGAGACCCAAAATTCTGCTTATAAAGCTTTCTTAAAGTAACTCACTTTAAAATTTATATAATTTTTTATCTGTTAGACAAGCATCTGCAGCCACGTCATGTGTATCAGGTAAACAATCACTAATTTTTTGAAATTCATGAGCAATGATGATTAATTCGGGTTTAGAAGAAGAAAATTCTAAAGAATGATCATAGTATCCTTGCCCCATGCCTATCCGATGACCGGCAAGATCAAAACATACGCAGGGCAGGAAAATCAGATTCAATTTTTCCGGTTCAATTTCTTCATTTCCTAAAGGTTCCGCAATTCCTAGGTTATTTTCTACTGTTTTCTTAACACCTTCATATTTAATGAAGCTTAGTACCTTAGAATTTTTATTAATTTTAGGTAAATAAACATCAGAACCAATATCTAAAAGCAAATCTAGCAGACCCTGGGTTCTCATTTCTTTGCCTATAGAAGAATAGCAGGCAATACTTTTGTGCTTAACTATTTCTAAATTCTTCTCCACTTGAGATAGAAAGTTTTTTTCAGACGCCAAGAGTTGTTCATTAGAAATATCATTTCTAATTTGAATGTACTTTTTTCTGAGTTCGGATTTATTACTCATTAGAGGTGTTTCCCAGAATACCGTTGTTTATTACTGCCCTGAACCGTGAAGTTCAAGGCGGTGACCCCGTCAATCTATCAGGCTTCCCAATAAATGGGTATGCACAACAAAGACCTTTCAGAGTCTCCTATTATTTTTTTATCGGCTCGAGAGTAGTAATAACTATCGAATAAACCAGGAAACTTTAAAAATTATAACCTAGTTATTATGCTTTAAAAGATAAACTTTTAAGCTGTTTTTGTACTTCAAGAGTAAGGTTTTCTAGTCCTTCATTGACAGATTTATCCTTACTAACATCAGATAAGTTTTTTAGGTATTCATTACTAATATTCAATGCAGTAATAATTGCAGCCCTTTTCTCGTCTAATCCGGAAGCTTCTTTAACCTCACTCAATCTCTCGTCTAAGAAATTAGCAGCCTTCTTTAAATCTTCTGATTCTTCTGGAGGACAGGCTATCTTATAACTTGCTCCTAGAATTTTAACTGTAGTTGTTTCTTTGCTCACTAGCTTTTATAGGACTTAATTATTTTTGAAATACCTTCTTTAGCTAAATCAAGGTTTTGAGTAAGCTGATTATTTTCTTTTGACAACTGAATATTTTTCTTTGAAAGATGATCATTCACTTCTTTAAGTTGCTGGCTGAGCTTTATTAGCTCTTTCACTTCTTTCTCTAAATTTTCTAACTTATTTTCTGCCATTTTCTCTTTTAAGTTTAACTTTGAACTTAAATTCTTGCTACCATGTTTCCATAAAAAACACTTATATTTAGATTTAACAATGAAAAATAATTTCTATGAAAGAAGATTAAAGTTATCCGATAAAGTTTTAGAGGACTCAGCGATAATTGTTGCCTCTGCTTTAGTCAAAGCCAGAATATCAGATACTGACTATGCTTATCGTCAAGATAGCAATTTTTACTACTTATCGGGATACGAAGAACCAGATTCACTTTTATTGATAAGACCTAATAGCGATAAAGAAAAATTTATTATCTTTTGTAGAGACAGAGATCCACTCAGAGAGCAATGGGATGGCTTTAGGACTGGTCAGGAAGGTGCAGTTCAGCAATATGGTGCCGACAATGCTTATAGTATAAATTCTCTCGATCAAATGATGCCTGACCTCCTATCAGGGGTTAAAAATATTTATTTTTCAATGAGCGCACCTAGTGGAATAGATACAAAAATCTCTCAGTGGATGGAAGATATTCGTAAAAATACTAGAGCTGGTGCAGAGCCACCCCATAATTTGCTTTCTTTAGATTCAATCTTGCATGAAATGAGACTTATTAAAGAAGACCATGAGATGAATCTTATGAAAAAAGCTGCTGACATTACTACTGAAGCACATATTAGAGCAATGCAGGCTGTTACTCCTGGTATGTATGAATATCAGCTAGAGGCTGAATATCTATATGCTTTCAATAAGAATGGAGCCAGATCACCTGCTTATAATTCTATAGTTGGAGGAGGCAATAATTCCTGCATACTTCACTATGTTGAGAATAATGCTGAATTGAAAGATGGAGATTTGGTACTTGTAGATGCTGGATGCGAGTATCAATATTATGCATCTGATGTGACACGAACTTTTCCTGTTAATGGTAAATTTTCTCCTGAACAAAAAGAAATATATTCCATAGTTTTAGAAGCTCACAAACAATCTATGGAACAGGCCAAACCTGGTAACAGGTGGAATTTAATGCATGAAAAGTCAGTTGAAGTAATTGTTGAAGGTCTTTTGGATTTAGGTTTACTTAAAGGAACAAAGGAGCAGGTAATAGAAAAAGGGGATTACTCTAAATTTTATATGCATAGGATTGGACACTGGTTGGGTATGGATGTTCATGACGTTGGAGGATATAAACAAGATGGAGATTGGAGAGAGCTTGAGAAAGGGATGGTCATGACAGTTGAGCCAGGTATTTATATATTAGATTCATTAGAGGACGTTGATGACAAATGGAAGGGTATTGGTGTGAGGATTGAAGACGATATTGTTATCACAGACTCTGGTTTCGAAGTTCTGACTCCTAATGTTCCCAGAACTATAGAAGAAGTAGAACATACCGTTCAAGGTTAAGTGGACTTTCAGGTATCGATCGTAGGGGGCGGTGTAGCGGGTGCTCTATTGGCCCTTTCTCTGGGAAAATCAGGAATAAGAACATGCCTAATAGACAGAGGTAAGCCCTCAGTAAAATTGACTAATCCTCTAATAGGAAGAACCACCTCACTAAATCTATTTTCGATACAGGCTTTGAAAGAAGCGGGTATTTGGGAAGACATCTATCCTCAAGCTAGAGTCTTCGATGAAATTTTTGTTTGGGATGCAGAAGGATCTTCTTCAGTTCAATTCAACGCTTTTGAGATAGAGAAGAAGGAACTAGGTGTAATAGTTCATAATAATATTATCTTACAGGCTATATTTAATTCTCTTCAGAACCTTCCAGAGGTGACTCTTATGGAAGAAGAATCTTTAGTTAAAATTTTCGAAGATCAAAATACTATCGATCTAACTACAGAGTCAGGAAAAAGAATTTCCTCTGAAATTTTAATCGGAGCTGATGGTTCACTCTCAAGAGTAAGAGATTTATCGAAAATACCAATTCGAAAGTGGAGCTATGATCAGTTGGCTATTGTCTCCTCAGTAAAAACTACAAAGTCTATAGGTAGTACAGCTTTTCAAATCTTCACTGATACTGGTCCTATTGCCTTTTTGCCATTAGTTGAAGGAACAAACCACGCTTCTTTAATCTGGTCCACTGATAAATCCTATGGAGAAAAACTCCTCAAACTTGATAAAGAGGCATTATCTAAAGAGTTAAGGTTGAAAACAGAAGAAAGGTTCGGAGAAATTGAGTTCTGTGAAGATATAAATTCTTTTCCGCTTCATCAACTTCATGCCAAGAAGTTTTATAAGGAGCGCACCATTTTAGTGGGAGACTCAGCTCATACAATACATCCTTTAGCAGGGCAGGGATTAAATCTAGGTATAGCTGATGTTAGAGAACTATCTCACCTTCTTGCTTCTTTAAATAGATATGGGAAGAGTTTGTTTGATAAGGAGGTAATTCAGACTTACTCTAAAAAGAGAGAACCCGAGAGCTATAAAATGATAGCTTTAATGGAAGCTTTTAAAAGAGGATTCGGTTCAGAAAGTCTTTTGATACGCTTTGGGCGTAATTTTGCCTTTGATTTTGCAAATCGTGCAACGCCAATTAAGCGTCGTTTGATTAAAGAAGCTGCAGGAATTATTTAATTTTTGCTTCGGTATAAATGACGTGTTTTCTTATAACAGGGTCAAATTTTTTGATTTCCATTTTATCTGGCATAGCAGATTTATTTTTATCTGTTGTGTAAAAATGCCCAGTTCCAGCAGAAGATACTAATCTAATTTTCTCTCTCATATCTTTTCTCCTCTTGACCTAAGATCAGCAAGCACCTTATCGATTCCGTTCTTATCAATAGTTCTCATTCCATTTGCAGATACAGTTAAGCTAACGTATCTGTTTTCAGATTCTACCCAAAACCTATGTTTATGAAGATTTGGTTGGAAAGTCCTCTTATTCCTATTCTTGGCATGAGAAACATTATTCCCTGCTTGAGGCTTTTTCCCAGTTACTTGGCATACTTTAGACATAATTTATTAAATATTTCTTTGTAGAGCCGCGTTTTATACCAGAAGCATTGACAGCAAGCAAGAATAAGCCGCTATAATCTCGATCTTAAGGAAACAAAATTTGAAATCTTTAGCTAACAAAAATATTTTACTCGGAGTAACAGGTGGTATAGCTGCCTACAAATCGGCTGAAATTGTAAGGCATTTAAAAAAGTCTGGTGCTTCTGTGCGAGTAGTTATGACTAGGTCTGCTGAAGAATTCATTACTCCACTCACCTTACAGGCTTTGTCTGGCAATAGAGTTTCTACTGAACTACTTGATGCTGAAGCAGAAGCGGCAATGGGCCATATTGAGTTAGCAAAATGGGCTGATGGGATTCTAATTGCACCCGCTACAGCTAATACAATTGCTAGGCTTTCATCTGGAAGAGGTGATGATTTGCTTTCCACTGTAACTCTTGCATTTGATGGACCTATCTCAGTTGCTCCAGCTATGAATCAAGCTATGTGGAGAGATGAAAGGACACAAGAAAATCTAAAAAAACTAATAGATCAAGATTTTGGTATCTGTGGACCGGGATCAGGAGAGCAGGCTTGTGGCGATGTAGGTCTTGGAAGGATGCTAGAACCCTTAGATATATTAGATATGTTTTCTCTCTCTTTTAATGAGGGAACATTAT
>Ga0181572_10003748_pt1 | contig 10633 bp, 9 predicted proteins | sample 101ome_26_FD_133004 | JGI IMG/M metagenome (GOLD analysis project Ga0181572, IMG submission 133004) | Coastal salt marsh microbial communities from the Groves Creek Marsh, Skidaway Island, Georgia - 101408AT metaG (megahit assembly) | ecosystem: Environmental > Aquatic > Marine > Intertidal zone... | reverse complement strand
TTACGCTCATTGTGTTACCCAACCGATTTTTGTTGATGCTCTCTTCGTTGGCCAGAACCCTCGATCCGCCTCTGCGGGGACCACCTCACTCATTGCGAGCGGGTGTCAAATCCAGCCATTCCTCGCCGCTATTTTGCCTTAACCGCCGTTTGAGATCATGCTCCCGACCCGCAAGATGAACCTTTGGGCATCCATTGGGTTATCCCGAGGTCTAGCTTGTCATCGGTCAAACCAGAGTGTCTGCCCATCAGTCCTATTCCCAGCAGCGCTTCAGCTGGGCGACCTTCTGAATTGCGATACCGATTTTCGATATGTTGGATGCGCCTCATCATCCTACCAACTGATTGAGATTAATGATCGGCAACAAAATAGCCATGACAATCGTGAAGACGGCACCGCCCATGACAATCAGCATCAAAGGACCCAGAAGACTCAACATCGTGGCAAGCAATGCTTCAACCTCTTGCTCCAGATACTTCGCCACTCGGGACAGCATGGCGTCCAGCTCGCCACTTTGCTCGCCGCTGCCAATCATATAAAGCATCATCGGTGGGAAGTAACCACTGACAGAAAGCGCTGCTTGCAAGCTACTGCCTTCACTCACTTTGGTGGTTGCCTCTTCGATCTTTTTCCGAAGCCAAACGTTCGACACCACGGCTGACGCGATCCGCATGGCATCGACAAGCGGCACACCAGAGCCAGACAGAATACTCAGCGTGCTCGCAAATTGTGATGTATTGCGACCCCGACTCATGGATCGAACAAGCGGTGCATGAAGGAGATAACGATCGAAGGTGATCCGATTGCTGGGCCTCGCAAGCAGCCTAGAAGCCGCCCACCCGAGAAGAACAAGCGCAATCAAAGACAGCACGCCATACTGTGCCACCCAATCACTTGCACCGATCACGATCAGGGTGAGCTGAGGTAGCGCCTGCCCTGTATCGGCGAACACTTCCACAATGTCAGGGACGACGTATCCCAAAAGACCCGCCAGAATCAGCACCGTTAAGGCAAAAAGCACCAAAGGATAAACCATCGCCTGCTGAATTCGCGTCTTTGACTCGTGTTGAGACTCGCTAAAATCGGCCAATTGATTAAGCACAGCATCCAAGTGCCCCGAGGACTCCCCCGCCGCCACTGTTGCTCGATACAGATCGGGAAAAGCCTTGGGGTAGGCCTCCATCGAACGCGCGAGGGAGTAGCCTTCCATAACTCTAGATCGGACGGTCGCTAGAACGCCCTCGGCCGCTTGCGAGGGCGTTTGCTTCGACACTGCAAGGAGCGCTTCTTCAACCGGTAACCCCGCACCAATTAAGGTCGCCAATTGGCGAGTCACCAAAGCGCGCTCCGTGACGGAAAGACTAGGCTGAAAAAGCGAGCCGAGCCCTGAGCCAGCGTTGCGACCTTTAGCTGCGGTGGGTTCTACCTTAGTCGGCGCAAGCCCCTGGTCCCGCAATCTCTGACGAACCTGACGAGCCGAATCTCCCTCGAGAATACCCGAGCGCGCTTTTCCCGCTGCGTCGAATGCTTGATAGGCATAGGCCGGCATTGGCTATCCTCAGTCGGACAACGTCACACGAAGAATCTCATCCATCGTGGTCACGCCTTCGAGCACCTTTCTGCGCCCGTCGGCGCGGATACTGGGCGCAGCGCTTCTCGCGATGCGCTCCATTTCCACTTCGCTCGCGCCGCTATGGATCTTCTCCCCTAAGTGCTCATCCACCAAAATAACCTCATAGATCCCGACCCGACCTCGATAGCCCTCAAAGGCGCACGATCGACAACCCTTGGCCCGATAAATAGGGCGCTCATCCGAGGCATCCATATGAAGAAATTCTCGTTCATAAGCATCAGGCGCGTGTGCCTCACGACACGTCGGGCATAAGGTCCGAACCAACCGCTGAGCGACCAGGCCTGCCAACGAGTTAGAGAGAAGATAGGGCTGAACGCCCATATTTGCCAGTCGCGTAATTGCTCCGATGGCAGTGTTGGTATGCAGAGTCGAAAGAACCAAATGTCCAGTGAGGCTCGCCTGGACAGCGATATCCGCTGTTTCATAGTCACGAATCTCGCCCACCATGACCACGTCCGGGTCTTGTCTAAGAATCGCGCGGAGCCCTTTTGCAAAGGTCATATCGGCTTTTAGATTGACTTGTGTCTGGCCAATACCCTCGACATCGTATTCGATGGGGTCCTCAACCGTGAGAATATTTCGTGAAGCATCATTGAGCTGATCAAGGCCCGCGTATAACGTTGTCGACTTACCAGACCCGGTTGGGCCGGTGACCAAAATGATGCCATGCGGGCGTTTCAGCAATGTCTCCATGGCTTGCAAGTCCCTTTGGGCCATTCCAAGGTGGGTCAAGTCTTTGCGCCCCTCCTGCTTGTCCAGTAAGCGCATCACCACCCGCTCACCATTACTCGCAGGGATCGTTGAAACACGCACATCAACTTCCTTACCTCCGATGCGAACGGAGATCCGGCCATCTTGAGGTAATCGTTTTTCTGCAATATCCAGTCGAGCCATTACTTTAATTCGGGACACCAAGAGCGGCGCGATAGCTCTTTGTGGCGCAACAATTTCCCGAAGCACGCCGTCGACCCTAAACCGAACCACCAATCGCGACTCATAGGTTTCAACGTGGATATCCGAGGCCCCTACCTTCACCGCCTCTGCCAAAAGACTATTGATCAGTCGAATAATCGGTGCATCGTCATCCTGATCGAGAAGATCACTCTGAGTCGGCAGCGCATCCATCAGCGATCCTAGGTCAAGATCGTCCTCGAGATCCTCAATAAAGGCCATCGACTCACCCGAGGCTTGCTCATAAATTCGCGACAGTGCTCGCTCATAATCCGGCTGATCAAGGGACTCAATCGTGGCTGGCGCACCCATGAATCTCTGCACCTCCGCCAAACCATTCCAATTCAGTGGCTTGCGGTAAAGCAAGTGTCGTTGGTCATCCCCGCGATCTTCTAGCATGACCCCGAACCGCTTGGCATAGCCGAAAGGAATCATCCCAGCGCGAGCAATGATCGGCTCATCCAATTCACTGTCTGAATCCAGGATTGGTTCGCTCATGTCTAATTCACTCATACCTACTCGTCTTTTCGTCGAAGCCTCTTCAGAATCAAAACGCGATTTTTCTAGTCGCCCTGGACTCACCCCTAATCATAACGCAGGCGCTTATCAGGCCGTCGGACTCTTGGGTCAATCAAAGGGTCCTGCGCGCAAACACCTTCCGCTGAACCACGAGACGCTGCTTAATTTCTTGCTTTATCTCACTGCGAGTTTAACAGTCCCCGATCGCGATTACTCCAGCGGGTAAACGGAGAAATGGCTGACCAGCGACTCGCTGCCCTTGAGAGCCAACCCATTCCGTGGTTGAGGCAAGCCGCCAACCCGACCCTTCTATTACTCACGATTTCCTCTTAAGATCACTTCTATCAATGAATAGGTGGTCTCGATATGAAACTGAGTGATGTCGATTTGAATCTATTTGTTGTCCTCGATGCCATCTACACAGAAGGTAATCTCACCCGTGCCGGAGAGATCATTGGTATCACGCAGCCAGCAGTCAGCAATTCCCTGTCAAGATTACGCACATTGTTTGATGACCCTCTGTTTGTTCGCACATCAGAGGGTATGACCCCTACCCCCGTTGCACAAAATATCATTGGCTCGGTGCGGCAATCGCTCGAACTCATGCGGTCAAGTATTCAAGAGAGTTAGCACTTTATCCCTGAGGAGTCGACGAAAAGGTTCCGTGTTTCGATGGGCGACCTCGGTCAAGCCATCTGGCTTCCCCACCTCACTCAAAAGTTGCATGAGCAAGCGCCAAAGGCAGCCATTGAATGCTACCAAGTGCGTCGCAGGGAACTTACCATAGAGCTTGCGTCCGGCAATCTGGACATCGCCATTGACGTGCCACTGGCGCCTGATCCGCAAATCAAACAGCTCGCCTTGAGGACAAGCCCGATGGTCTGCGTGATTCGAGCAGATCATCCATTAAAGTCAGAAGCCCCTTCACTTGAGGAATATCTTGACCTCGAGCATATTCATATTTCTTCACGAAGAGGCGGCCTAGGCAGTGTTGATCTGGGTTTAGGTAAGCTGGGCCTGAAAAGAAATATTGTGCTTCGCACGCAGCACTACCTCTCCACACCGATTATCATTGCCAATAGCAACTTAGCCATGACCGTTCCTATGAGCTTCGCCAATTTTCTGCTGGCACTCGGCAATGTGCGCGTCTTAGAGCTTCCTTTGGAAACGCCAGACATCGAAACACACCTTTACTGGCATGAAACGACAGATAAAGACCAAGCCAATTCTTGGTTCAGGCAATTCGTCATCGACATGCACCACTAGCGAGAACCCTTCATGAATTTCGTTGGCCACCATATTCTCAGTGTCGACCAATTTGACCGAGCTGATATTCAACGGGTCTTCAAAGTGGCGGATTCGATGATTCCCTATGCCAATCGTGAACGCGTCACCCGCGTTCTCGAGGGCGCTATCCTAGGTAATATGTTTTTCGAACCTAGCACTCGCACACGGGTGAGTTTTGGTTGCGCTTGGAACCTCCTTGGGGGTGAAGTTAGAGAAACCACGGGAATTAAAGCCTCTGCGCTTGCCAAGGGTGAGTCGTTTTATGACACCGCCAGAGTACTGAGTGGCTACAGCGATGCCATTGTCATGCGCCACGAAATGATGGGGTCGGTTGCCGAATTCGCCGCTGCATCCAGAGTACCCGTCATCAATGGTGGTGATGGCGCCAATGAGCATCCAAGCCAAGCATTGCTCGACCTTTACACCATCGATCGAGAACTGAAGCACAATGGTAAACAGATCGACCAAATGACCATTGCTCTCGTCGGCGATCTTCGCTTTGGCCGTGCGGTGCACTCGCTATGCAAGCTGCTCTCTCTTTACACTTCGATCAAATTTCGTCTCATTTCACCTGAGGCACTCGCACTTCCTACGAGCTACGTTGAGTCTATTCAAGCTGCCGGGCACGAGGTGATACAAACGTCCAACCTCCAGGAGGGGATCAGCAAAGCAGACATTGTCTACGTCACACGGACGCAGGAAGAACGCTTTGATTCTCCTGAGGAAGCACTCCGCTATAAGGGACTCTTTCGGATGAACCAAGCGGTTTACACCGAGTTTTGCCAACCCAACACAGTGATTATGCACCCGCTTCCGCGGGATTCACGAGCAGAAGCTAACGAGCTCGACAACGATCTCAACGACAATCCGAATCTGGCAATCTTCAGACAAACTGATAACGGCGTTGTCATTCGAATGGCGCTCTTCGCTTTGATCCTCGACGTTGTTGACCAGATCGATGCGTCTAGCCGACCCGTCAACTGGTACACCGCGCGCCGATTTTAAGACTCGATGCGATGCCTCACTAGCGCCACAGCCTTGGTCGCTCAGTAAGTCAAGCTGCGATTTGCAACATTCATCAAGCTTGACGAGAAACCAAGTTGACCTATGTGCTTGATCGAGACAGCACCTCTTTTTGGTAGCGTGGCTCTCTGTCCTCGCGTGTCTACCGAGCTCTCGGTCGTCCTTGCCCGCTTTGGCCTAATGGATCAGGCACTGTGTCGCGGCGCTTTTCTCTAAAGTCACTTCTACTTAACATCGGCCACTCGTACCCTCAGCTGGCTCGCAATGCGCGAGCGCTTGAAATCGGCACCTAGCTTGCCTTGCCGTCGAACGGATCTCTTACTCACCTGTAGGCACATCCGTCCGCTCTTTGTTCCGATGGGGTAGCGATCGCGGGCTAAATGAACCGGACCCGTCACGAAACCGCGCGTCTCGGGGCCTCTGGGCATCGCGCCCACTGCCGATCAATTAGCCTGATCAATGGCACTCGCAATACTGATGACCGCGATAGCGATCGGGGCCACATAACGCATGACGAAACGCCAAACCGAAAACCAAGCTTCGGACTTGATATCCAGCTCATCTCTCAGCGTGTGCTCAGACATGACCCAACCCACGAAAATACACAAGAAAAATGCACTAATGAGAATGAGATTATTCACCACAAAGAAGTCGACAATTCTGAAAATCGTGGCGCCCTCCAACAGCGGGATAAATCCGAGCGGCGTAAAATCTGACCAAATGTTGTGAGAAAACACCGATCCCAGTCCCAGGACCCAGACGAGTCCCCCGGCAAGAAGCGTCATCTTCGACCGGGACCAGAGATTAAATTCAATCAAACGGGCGACCACAGACTCGAGCATTGAAATCGAAGTGGTCAGCGCAGCAAACAGAACCAAGAGAAGGAATAGTGTGCCAACGAATCGCCCACCCGGCATCTGGCCGAAGGCGACGGGCAACGTCTCAAAAAGCAGCCCTGGACCCGCACCTGGCGCCAATCCAAACGCAAACACAATGGGAAAAATCGCAAGGCCTGCGAGCAAATCAACCGAAACATTAGCCGCCGCTATGGCGAAAGCCGATTTCGGAATCGATGCCTCTCTTTGGAGATAGGCGCCATAGGCCAGAATGCCCCCACCGCCAACGCTCAACGAAAAAAAGGCTTGACCCAAGGCAAGTAAAACCACGCTTTCGCTGACTTTTGTGAAATCGGGTGCAAACAAAAACGTGAATGCTTGGGTGAACGCGCCAGTTACAGCACTGTAGACCACCAACAAAAGCAGAATCCCGAACAGACCAGGTATGAGCCAGCTGACCGCTCGTTCAACACCCTGTTGAACACCGCGACCCACAACGACCATCGTCATCATCATGAACACGGCGTGCCAAAATATCATCCCCCACACATCGGCTTTGACCGCTCCGAAGAGCGCAATCGAGCTCACCGGGTTGATCTGATCGAAATGACCTAAGAGCGACTTAGGAATGTAAGCCAAGACCCACCCAGCCACCACGCTGAAGAATGTGAGTGCCAAGAACGCGATGGTAATGGCGAGCCAACCCAACCCTTGCCAGGCACTGGATCGCCCCTCAGCTAATGCCAGCGCCTTCGTACTGCCCGGGGGAGATTTTCGTCCACGACGGCCGATGGTGATCATTGCGATGAGGCATGGAATGCCAAACGCAAGAATGAAGACAAAGTAGAAGAAAATGAAGACACCACCACCATTCTCGCCAGCCATAAAGGTAAAGCGCCAAATATTACCTAAGCCGACGGCACTGCCCATCGCGGCAAGAATGAAACCCCAGCGTGATGCGAATAGCGTGGAAGGTGGGTTCATTGGTGATCTCTCGCTCCTGTTGTAGCGCTCACCCTTAGAAATTGAAGATTCGCTGGGCGTTGGTTGCCCGGATGGCCAATTTTCGATCTTCCGGTAAGCGCGCGGTGTTGGCCAACGCACCTTGAGTGTCAAACACTTGATGCGGCCAGTCTGTTCCGAACATCACTCGCTCGCTTCCTACAATCTGTATGAGGTAATCCAATGCCCGGGGATCATAGGTAATACAGTCATAGTAGATGTGACGGAGGTAGTCCGTTGGCTTTTGTTGCATTTTTCGTCGAATCGGCAATTCAACTTCATCGCCTTTTTCAAAACGACCCACCAAATAAGGCAGCGCGGCGCCTCCATGAGAAGCAATGAGCTTAAGGCTTGGATACTGGTCAAAAAACCCATTAAACATCATTCGGACGACCGCGAGTGTCGTATCGAACATGAAGCCAACAGACCAACTCATGTCAAATTCATCCATATCCATCACTCGCGCGCCAGGCGGATCCGTGGGATGAAGCAATACAGGCAGAGCTCGACGATCGATCTCGCTCCAAATGGGTGCAAACTTCTCGCTAGTGAGGCTTTCCCCTGCCACATTCGCGAGCACCATAACGCCCACCGCTCCGGCGTCACAGCTACGGCTCAGTTCCTGGACCGCAAGCTCAGGGTGCTGCCAGGGAATCGAGGTAAACCAGCGAATACGATCCGGATAGATGCTTTGTGCGTCCGCCATCGCGTTGTTCGATTCAATGGCCGCCTCAAGACTTGTCGCTGAATCACCCCAAAATACATTCGGGCACGTGAGCGACACCACCGAAAGATCGATACCGGTGGCATTCATTTGCTGAATGCGCAAATCGTAATCAAAATGCCCTGGCTGCGGGAACGCAACCGGCGTATCCCCTTTGAATATCTCTTCAAACCCATCGGGGCGAACCTTAAGACCATACTCGCCGCCTCGCGCCCTTAAAATATCAAGCCACTTTGGTGTGTAGGCATGCGTATGGATGTCAATCGTGGTCACGCAATTTCTCCTTGCGATTGCCGAAGGTCTTCGGCTCTGGGACTGTCCATCATCTCAAATCTTAACCAGGCCGCCCAGCCACCAAGGTAATCATTATTGCGCCATATCGCGCGCTCATGCCCTAAGCGCTCCGCATGTGCAACTCGGCGTTGTCGTCGTCGAGGTCGCGATGCGATCAAACGACGCGCATTTTGAGCATAGGTGCGAACACTCTCTCATCAAACGCCCGCTGGCTGCTGTCATTGAAGGTGAAACATCGGGCACTCACCCCCTAATACAGGCAAAAAAAACCCGGCAGGGCCGGGCTTTCTCTTACCATGAGTCGCATCAATGCTTCACAGCATGGCGTCAAACTCGGGAACCGCTTTGAAGAGGTCCGCAACTAAGCCATAGTCCGCTACCTGAAAAATCGGCGCATCCTCATCCTTGTTGATCGCGACGATCACCTTGCTGTCCTTCATCCCAGCCAAGTGCTGAATGGCCCCGCTGATACCCACGGCAATATACAGATCTGGTGCAACGATCTTTCCAGTCTGGCCCACTTGCATATCGTTGGGCACAAAGCCGGCATCAACTGCCGCGCGCGATGCGCCTATTGCAGCGCCTAACTTATCTGCAACGGACTCGAGCAATTTAAAGTTGTCGCCATTTTGCATCCCGCGACCACCAGAAATAATGATACTGGCTGCGGTCAGCTCAGGACGCTCGAGTTCGACAACGTCCTCTCTCAGCCATTCCGAGAGATTCACGGAGTCGGCCGCACCGACAGCCTCAATCGCAGCGCTACCACCCTCTGCAGCAACCGGATCAAAAGCCGTACCACGAACGGTCAAGACCTTGACCGCGTCCGCACTTTGCACCGTTGCAATCGCATTCCCCGCGTAAATCGGTCTCTGAAAGGTATCAGCGCTCTGAACCGAAATGATGTCTGAGATTTGAGCCACATCAAGCATTGCAGCCACGCGAGGCATGTAATTCTTGCTTGACGTTGTGGTGGCCGCGATGATGTGGGTGTAACCGCTCGCGACGGAGACCACCAGTGCAGCCATTTCCTCTGCTAGCGCATGACCATACTGCGCTGCATCGGCGATCAGCACCTTGCTCACGCCTGGAATCTGGGCACCAGCCTCAGCTGCCGCTTGACAACCCTCGCCAGCCACCAGGAGGTTAATATCTCCGCCAATAGCTTGTGCCGCGGCAACTGCAACACGCGTCGGAACTTTAACCTGCTGTTGGTCGTGTTCGGCAACAACTAAGATACTCATGAGATCACCTTTGCTTCGTTTTTCAATTTATCGACCAGTTGTTCCACTGATTCCACTTTAATACCCGCCGCTCGCGCTGCAGGGGGCTCAACCTTGAGAGTGGTTACCGTGGGTGTCACATTCACGCCAAGCGCATCGGGCGTGGTGACATCAATCGGCTTCTTCTTTGCCTTCATAATGTTGGGCAAAGACGCATAGCGTGGCTCGTTTAAACGCAGGTCCGTGGTGATAATTGCGGGTAATTTCACTGAGATCGTCTCGAGGCCTCCATCAATCTCACGCGTAACCGTCGCGACGCCGTCGCCCAAGTCCACTTCTGACGCGAACGTCGCTTGTGCGTAACCGCAGAGCGCAGCGAGCATTTGCCCTGTCTGTGAATTGTCGCCATCAATGGCCTGCTTTCCCGTAATGATCAATTGGGGTTGTTCCTGATCGATGACGGCCTTCAGCACTTTTGCAATCGCCAACGGCTGAACATCGACATCAGTTTCGACCAAAATGCCTCGATCTGCCCCAAGTGCCAGCGCGGTTCGAATTTGTTCTTGGCAGTTCGACGCACCCACAGACACCACCACAACTTCCTCGGCTTTGCCTGCTTCCTTGAGTCGCACCGCTTCTTCGATTGCAATTTCATCAAACGGATTAACGGACATCTTCACGTTGTTGAGATCAACGCCCGAATGGTCATTAAGCACGCGAATGTTGACATTGTAGTCAACCACGCGTTTTACGGTGACAAGAACTTTCATGAATCCTCTCTCTAGACTGATCAGGGGTCTGCCGGAGCGCTTGATCGTCGCGCAGCTACAGGATCCCCTGTTTTTGGAAGGCCCGTATTCTGCCGTTTCGACCCCTTGAATACAAGCTACCCCGGCCTCTCGTTGACGGCCAGTTCCGGTCCAGTCCCGGTTCAGTTCCGGTAGTGAAGCGGGTCGCTCGCCGGACGTCCTTTGATCTCATAGGGTCCTACAAATCGAGGATTCATACGCGTCTATGCGATAGACCCCCGGTCTTCGCGACGCTGGCTTCACCCGATCAATCGGTGAATATCACCGGCAGTGATATCGACATGGTTCGCTTCACAGACCTAGATTGAATTTCCATTCGGCGAGGACTTTTC
>Ga0181572_10003744_pt1 | contig 10641 bp, 11 predicted proteins | sample 101ome_26_FD_133004 | JGI IMG/M metagenome (GOLD analysis project Ga0181572, IMG submission 133004) | Coastal salt marsh microbial communities from the Groves Creek Marsh, Skidaway Island, Georgia - 101408AT metaG (megahit assembly) | ecosystem: Environmental > Aquatic > Marine > Intertidal... | reverse complement strand
TTAATCTCTTCGGGCGTTATCGTTTGTGCCAGCTTAACCAAATTCTCCTACTGTTTAGCGTGTTTAGCTGCATCACTTTCGAGTTTCGGCGTTAACTGCTGGAGCAGAAAACCGAAGGCTTCTCTGCCGTTACAGTGAAGGAAAAGAAAAGTGCCGAGTTGGTCCGACTGACCAAAATAAAATTCGAGGCATCCAGCGAGGGATGACGATTCAATGGGCACGAGGCTCTGGTAGCGTTCGCCTTGATCGGGCTCGATCGTCACGACCATGGTGCCTCCATCGAGAAGCGTCTGAAGATTCAGCGGCTCATGGGCCTCTGGCCCATTCGCGTGGCTGATGGGCTCGTTCACTCGCAGCACGCCGCGAATGCCCCGGCGACTCGTGGCTTCGGCAGCAATCAACGAGAGTGCGGCCTGGCTTCGAGCTTGCAGAATGAGTCGCCCGTCAAATTTGATGGTCTCCGCGAGGAGCACCGAGGCGGTCAAGAACTCGCCAAGCAAACATTTCAATGGCGGCGAGTAATCGTGCGCGGCTAAGCTATCGATGAGCGCCTGATCGAGCCGGATGAGGTGCCCTCTGGCATCGATGGTCTCGAATAAAAAACGGTAGTTGCTATCCGGCTTCATGGAGCCCCCAGCGGTTGGGTCACGCAGTATACCGGATCTCGAATGAACCTAAGCCTTGCTAGTGAGCAACCTGATCTCCCTAATCGGGGTGCGATCGAATTAGTTCGACTGCCGGCTCTCTAGCTGCTGCAGATTGGCTTCATGACCCTCACGATTAATGCGGTAGAGGCTCAGAATGGATAGCGCAACCACGTAAAACACCAAGATGACCGGAATATAGTAAATCGCGAGAGAATCTACCGTGTCCGAAGGAACCTCGCCTGGCTTGGCGCCCGTTGGAAACTGGATGATCGCCAAAATCTGACCGGCAACGACCACACCCAGTCCGTTCACCGCTTTTTGAGCGAAACTATTGGCCGCGAAGAAAATGCCCTCGGAGCGACGGCCCGTTTTGATCTCGCTGTCTTCGACCACGTCCGCGATCATGGCAGACACGAGCGCCGAGGCGGCAATGATCAAGGTCACTTCTACGGTATTGAACACGATGAGGGTCCAGAAGAGGGTATCGGTGCCGTTCTCTGGAAAGAGATCGAAGAGCCTCAAAATAAAGGGTAGGGGGGCGAACGCGAAGGATAGGCCAAGCACCGTCATACCACCCACTTTCTTTCCGAGCCGTTTGGAGACAGCCGGCGCGAGCTTTAGGGCGAGCAGCGCAGAAAGGAAGTACGGAAGGTTGAGATAACCGATTTGGGTACTGGTGAGTTCCCAGAAATGGCGAACGAAATAGACGCTGAGCGATGTAGCAACACCGGAAGCAACCGCCATAAAGAGCGCCGAAATAAATAGCGCAAAGAACGAGCGATTCGACAGCGTCTCGACCAATTCTTTTGACGTTTTCTTAAGATTAAAACCACTCGAGGGTGGCGGCTGCCGCAGATAAGGAATGTGCCGGTGCGTGCCTACGGTTGAAATGTAAATCGACAGAAAAATAATAATCGACGCCGTGAGCCCGTAATTCTGCCACCCTTCGACGTACTCAAGTCCGCCTTTTTCCTCAGGCAAGAAGACGAGGTAGTTCAAGACTGCCATCGTCAGCCCGCCCCACCAGGCGAAGAAATAGCGAAAGCTCATGAGGTCGGTTCGCTGATCGTAATCTGGCGTTAATTCCGCGACGAGCGCCGTAGCTGGGATCTCGTAAAACGTGATGAGCGTTCGAATGACAATACTCATGACCACAAAATAGAGAAAGAGATCGCCCTCATCCAGCGTGGGCGGTGCCCACAAGAAGTAATAGGCCACAGCCACTGGAATGCCGGCGGCATACATAAATGGATGTCGTCGCCCCCATCTAGAGCGGAAGTTGTCCGACAGATAGCCGATCAGCGGGTCGGACACGGCGTCAAAGATGAGCGCGATCAATATGCCCAGCGAGACGAGATCAGCTCGTAGGCCAATCACCTGGCTGTAATAAAACAGCAATAAATAGTTAAAGCCGTTCGCCTTGGCGCCGTTAGCGACTGCGCCGAAACCGTAGAAGAGCTTGGTAGAGAAATCGATAGTGGCTTGGGGCGGGTTCATAGATGTGGCTCACATAGCTCGTGTATCGGATGGCGAGGAGAGTCGATCGTCAGCCCCGCGAGCAGCCGATCATACGGTTTATTCGAGCGACCCTCTAGTTGATTGCGAAAGCTCGCTGTGCGATTGCGAGGCAAAGAGTACTTACTCCAGAGCGAAGAAAATGGTGCGACCGAACGATTTGGTAGTGGTCGAGAGCATGATGCTGGAATGAGTGCTCGCTGGTAGAAAATCCGCGAGGTAGGGCAAGGGCACGCAGCGAGCTCCAATAGTGAACCACCCAGGAGTCGCCCCATGCGGTAGAAAAATAGATTAAGATTCGGCCCGCCGAAGGGATTGGTTTTAGGATTGGACAAAGCTAGAACGAGCTTTGAGGCTAGGGCCCCGATCGGCGTTACGCTGCGCTCCAAAAACGCCTCGCTCCAGCGTTGATCGCAAGCGGTAGATCGGGATTTTTTCAGGCAGCGGCGACGGGTGCTGCGCGTTCCAGTCACTTGGCCGGGTAGCACTTAGCAGTGCACAGTCTCGCGACCGGACACTCAGTGCGATGTGAGTTTGAGTGAGCCCGAAGCAGCGTAGTCACTGTTGAGTCACCGCTTACTCATTGAAGTTTTTCGATGGAGCCTTGTTTCAAACATTGTCACGGCTTCCGTTAAGACTGTTTACTAAGAGGGGATAAAAGGTGAGCAATTGGATGAAGGGGTCCTCCATGAGTTGGGCGGGGCTAGCAATTTTGGCGGTCCTGTGGAGCCCACCCTCTCAGGGGATCGTTGATGTTCACGAGCAATATTTTGCCGCTCCGGATTCGAGCAAGTTGTCTAGTTGGTCTTTCGATTTGTCTGGTGCGACGGGTAATGATGATCGTCAGGCCATATCCATCGAAACACATAACCTACTGCGGGATGAGAATCGAACGTGGTTGTTCGTCGCAAACTACTCGAAGGCTGAGTCTAATGATCTCGAGACTGAAGATAACCAGTTTGCCCACGTCCGGTACGTGCATCACGTGGATGATGGGCGCGGAATTGAAGTGTTCGGTCAAGCGCAACGGAATCGCTTCCAGAAATTAGCTTCCCGCTATCTCCTCGGCGCTGGCTATCGGTGGGACTTGAGTCACTCCAGTGGTCCTAGGCGGCTGTTCGGGATTGGTCTTTTTCGCGAACAGGAAGAATTGGTCACGTTGGCTGAAAAAGAGAGCGTCTGGCGAGGCAACCTGTATGCGACGTTTAATATCCCGCTAGATGTCGCCAGGGGTTCCAGCCTGAATTTCTCTGCCTACGTTCAGCCCGACATTGAGAATTTTGGAGATTTGCGAAGCATTGCTGTAGCCAAATTTATTGTGCAGTTGACTGACCGACTGAGCATCGATTTCACGCTCGCCTACGACCATGACAGTCAGCCTGCGTTTGGCATCGACGCGCAAAATTTCCGGTATTCGTCTGGCCCGACCTATACGTTTAAAGATTAGGGTCTGCTTGCCTGACCTCGCTGGGTGATGAAGCGAGAGACACTTAACGTCGACGCCCCGAAAGTTGTTGCCATACCGTATTGGCGATTCGGCTACCTAAAAATGGCCTAACCCAACGGTATACTCGCCCTGGAACGATGGCAGCTTTACCTTGAAGCGATGCTCGCTCGGTTTCTTGCACCATTTCATCGGCAGTCAGCCACATCCAGCCTGGAATTTGCGTTTGCAAGTGACCAAGTCCTGCGCGCTCGTGAGCGGCCGTTCGCACGTAACCTGGAAGGCTTACTGTGAGCGCAACCGGGCTTTCAATGAGTTCCTCAGCCAAGGAGTCCACATAGCGCGCAACTCCAGCCTTAGCGCTCGCGTAGAGGGAGGATTTCCGCATTGGCGTGAGTGCTGCAATGCTTGAGACCACAACTGCACGCCCATGCCCTCGCGCAATCATCGAGGGGAGCATCGCCTCAAGTAAGTCGATAACGCCACCGCAGAGTAGGTAGTACAGGCGGTCTCGCGTTTCACTGTCAATCGAACCGACCTTTCCGGGGATGGTGACGCCAGCGTTGGCAATGAGTACATCAGGCGTTGGTACCGCATCAATCAACCGACTAACGCCTGCGCGTGAACTTAAATCAATGGCGTGCTGCGCTAAGACTGATGCCCCCAACTGCGCGGTCGCTTGATCTAATCGATGAGGGTCCTGAGACACTAAGATGATTTTATGACCGGTGCTAGCAAGGTGCTTTGCATACGCGAGACCAATGCCGCTTGAGGCACCAGTGATGAGGGCAGTGGGCCCAAGTGCTGAATGATCCGCCACAACGGGCTCCCCCTAGATCAATCCTAGAGGATACCTTAGGCGGCGTTGGATTTCAGTTATGCCTCGCCTAGCAGCCGCGGAGTAGGGACCTCACCCACTTGGCCGCTGGCCGTGTAGGCGGTAGAAGTCATCGGTTCTCCGCGGATAACACTTAATGCCTTTCGAGTGCTCATTTGTTGTCGTTGGATCTGAACACCGTTCTGACGGTTCTGCACGAGACACTGTTCAGTTTTGTCCATGACCATGACCCGCAGCCGGTCGAGGTCACCCGACGGGTCACACCATGTCATGAGTTCGGTGGTTGACTGATCAGGCATCGCACCACGGAGATGAGAAAGAATGGTTTGTCCTTGAGAGAGGCAAGACTCAAGACTTTCCATGAGTGATTGTTTTTCTTGAGCCAGCAAAATGATTCGGTCACTTACTCGATCAGACAGAGCGTTTCTCTCGCTGGCGATTTTTTCGACCAGGTCAGATAACAAGCCCAACTGATGGGTAAATAGTTGAGTGAGCGCTGATTCGACTTGCTTTGGATCTAGGGTATGCATAAGGCACCTCTATTTGGTGCCGATAACCGTCTTACAGGAGATACTTTTCCTGTTCGATCAGTGCGTCTGCAATCGCGCCGGAATCGATGGACAATTGACCGTCTGCCAGCTTGGCTTTTGCGGCCTCGACACGGGCGGTATCCACGCCGGTCATGTCAGATAGCTTTTTTTCCATCACTTTAAGATCTTCCGCCTGGGCAGTGACCGTCACCGAGTCTTGGCGTGCTTTGGAGTCCGACGAGCTGCCAGCCGCATTGGTTTGCAGTGGCTTCTGGGTCGTGCTCTGAGGCATGCCTGTCTGTGTTGGTTTAATTTCCATGGCTTAAATCCATATCTAGCGCCGCATTGATTGCTGGCGTACTGAGGTTATCGACTTCATTTCATAAAACTTTAGGTTTTTTTTCAATTATTTTTAGAGTCCGATTAAAACGGACCCATCGGGCTGGACCTCTCCTTGAATGGTTCTTTTTGACGATAGGTTCTGCACTCGTATTTGCTCGCCCAGCACACCATCCTCAAGCGCCTTTCCGGTCATCCGGACTCGTAATCCCCCTGAGCCCGCCGTAATCACGGTCTGGTCACCCCGTTTAATGACAACAGGCTGTTTCAGCATCGTTGGTCTAAGCTCAGTGCCTTCGCTCAGCGCACGTTTCGCCGCGAGGCCTATGGCTTGATCGGGGTGAGACAAGGTAGGTTGACCCGTCGGGCGTCGGCGAAGGGTCACGACATCAACATCGCCCTCCGTGAGAACCGCATCTCTGGGTAGAGCCTGCAACAGAGTGAGGATCTGAATTTCAGAGGTCAGCGTGACGGGTACGTAGATCGACCAAGGCTGCGTGCCTGTGCAGGCGACATCGACGGTCAATCGACCGCCCCTCATCGAGCGACTGGTCACGGCAGCTGTCAATGGCTCGCTACAGCGGGTCAGTCGAAGCCGGTTGTCGAGATGGTTCGGCTTGATCGCGGGGTTGTTCAGTGTCTGGACCTCTGGCATTTCAAGCACCACGCGTGTGGCGGCCGCCAAGATATTTTCATGCGGCTCAAGCGAGCTTGCGTAGGTATGGTTGAATGCGAGTCCGCAGATCACGGCAATCAGGCTAATCGTCAAAGATCTGACGGTGAAAAAAGTATTCTCTTGTTTTCGATGCTTTTCGCGTAAGCGACGTTGTCTGCTGGACGTAATCATCCTTAAGTCCCTGATTAATAATAATAATTTATCTAACTTCTCGCCTGAGAGTGGTTAGACCGTTTGTGTTTTGGCGTCGCTGACCGGTTCTCTTGCGGTTCTTGTGAGGTGTTAGAAACAAGTTCTGTGCCAATTCAATGATTCCTGTTGGCATACTGCTTCTCTTTGGGGTTTCGGTTAGATCGGTTCTGTTGGCTTTTCAGTCATAACAAGAGGTCGGAGTCGATCCTTTATGGACATGGGGCAAATGAGATTGTCAGAGAAAATAAGATCACTTGAGGGCTGTAGTGGCGACTCTTAGGCTCGCCGAGCTGACGGGAGCGCGGATGCTCCTCGATCCAGTTTGAGACTCAGCGCAAAAAAAGCGGCGCCTGCGCCGCTGATCGAGTAGAGCCGCAGAGTTGCATTGGATTGGAATAGCATCAATCCAGTGGCCAGGCAGGGTGAGCAGCTGCTTTCGAATCGATTGATGATTTGCAGCAACCGCAGTGCTCCCATTTTTAGCCGATTGAAGGCTTCGAAACGATTCGACAATAGTGGTGCAGTGCGGCGACCAAGGCGATCAACAAAAGGCGCTCGTTAATAATGCGTTAACAAGGACGAACTAGTGGAATCAACGCCCAACAGTGCATGGCATCCTAGCAGGATTTGATTAAACGCTGATATCCACCTGCGGTTGAGCAGTAGCGTTTACTGGAGGTGTGCTGCGGGTCAGACTTTACCTACCCACAACCCACAACCCACAACCCACAACCCACAACCCAACACCCATAAGCAGAAGCGTACGGCTTAGTTCACGGCTCGATGTGTCAGGCGGCTCAACTTGAGCCATGGTTAACCCTCGTGTAAAAAACCGTGCCCCTGACAGGCCTGACTCATCAATGAATAGCTGTTTGGCCTGTTTCTTCTTTGGCGTGTCTCGGCTGAGGTGGGGTGCTGCGCAGAGAGTAACCCCTGCATCTAACGATTCGCCTATCCCAACAGGGCGATAAGAGCGGCAAAGTCATTGAAATAAGCGGCAAGTGTTGCCAGTTGCCGACACAATGGCCTCTGTCAATTGCGCTTATTAAATCCATAACCCATTGAAATAATTGAGAAATATCTATTTGGCACAAGGGTTGCGATTGAAAGGTCGGAAAAGCCCGATAGCGGCCGTGCTCAGAATCATCAGCAGAGGTCTGGCGAGCAAGTGAGCAAAGCACTGGGCGCTTTGAATAGGAGCGAATTGCAAAGATGGCTTGGATTGATTCATCGCTGAGTGGGCAGGTCGTAGCACTGCAGCTGAAGTCCGAAAGGGCTGAGCTGATCGCAGGCAACATCGCCAACTCAGATACGCCTAATTACAAGGCTCGGGATATTGATTTCCGGGCGGAGTTTGAGCGTCGCATGAGCGGTGAGTTGGGTGGTTCCCTGCGGACGACATCATCCATGCACATGACACCTCAAGGTGGCAATGCGTCGCACATTGAGTTTAAAGAGGATGGCGCTCGTGAGGATGGCAACACCGTTGAGTCCGAGAAGGAACAGGCGAGCTTCACTAAAAACGCAATTCAGTATCAGGTCAGTCTGCAGTTCCTGAACTCGAAAATCCGTGGGCTCAAGCTCGCGCTGAAGGGAGAGTAACGTGAGTTTGGAAAGTGTTTTCGGCGTTGGGCAAAGCGCACTGGTTGCGCAAACCTACCGTCTCAACGTCATTGCTGAAAACCTCGCGAACGCTGAGGTAGCGGCTGCGACGCCAGAGGGCGCATATAAAGGGCAGTACCCTGTCTTTCGTAGCGTCCTAAACGAGGCAGGCGACTCGATGGCAATGGGCGTTCGAATTGATGGCACGGTCGAAGACCAGCGCCCCGCCCGCAGCTCCTATGAGCCCGGAAACCCGCTCGCAGATGAGGATGGGTTCGTTTACATGTCCAACGTTAATTCCGTTCAGGAAATGGCCAGCATGATGGCTGCGTCAAGGTCTTATCAAACCAACGTTGAGGTGATGAATACCGCAAAAGATCTGTTAATGCGCACCTTAACCATCGGGCAACAGTAGGGCTCAAACAATGAATAGTGTAAGTAATCTCAACGAGATCCTAGGAATTCCCGCCACGGGGGAACCCAAGACCGCAAGAGGCAATAACGAATTAGGGCAAGAAGATTTTCTTGCATTGATGGTGGCGCAGCTTGAAAACCAGGATCCCACCAAGCCGATGGATAACAACGAGTTTTTATCCCAGATGGCTCAATTCTCGATGGTCAATGGCATTGAGGGTCTCAATTCAAATTTCTCGAACGTAGCAGAGTCTATTCTGGGAGCGCAGGGGCTACAGGCGGCCACGCTGCTTGATCGCCAGGCGCTGATTGATACGCCCTGGGGCTATTTTGATGGCGTCAACAGCGTCGGTGGATTTGTCGACGGGGTTGCAGGCGCTGCCCAGGTCGAGGTTCAGATACGTGATGGTGCTGGCACCTTGGTGCGATCTGTTGCTGTCAATCCAGACGGGCTTGATCGGCTGGATTTTCAGTGGGACGGCCTCGATCAAGACGGGCGACAGGTGCCCCCTGGTAACTACCAAATTACTGCGGTCGGATCGCTAAACGGTCAGGTGCTCAGTCTCCCTGTAGCCACCGCCAGCCGAATTGAGAGCGTTAGCCTCGATCAGACCACGCAACAAGTCACACTCAATCTAGCAAATGGCCAGACCGTCAGTCTGGGAGAGGTACGGGAGTACCGATAACTCAATCATTCATTCAATTGGAGAATTTAAATGGCATTTGACACTTCCGTATCCGGCATTCTTTCAGCCTCAGCTGACCTAGGAATCATCGGTAACAACATCGCGAACGCATCGACCACGGGCTTTAAGCAGTCGAGAGCGGAATTCACCGACATTTATGCAACAAGCCTTCTTGGTACAGCGGGCACTTCGATTGGCCAGGGCGTGAAGCTGAATTCGGTGACCCAGGACTTCGCCCAAGGGAATATTGAGTTCACCAATAACTCGCTCGACCTTGCTATCAACGGTAATGGCTTTTTTCGCATGAGCGATGAGGGCGTTGCGACATACACGCGCGCTGGCAGTTTTCAGCTTGATCGGGATGGGTTCCTAGTGAACTCATCGAACATGAGGCTCCAGGGCTTCCCCATTGATGAGGCCGGGAACATCACGGGTGAGCTTGGCGATATTCAGCTAAGCACCCAGTTGATTGACCCGAAGGCGACGACCACCGTTTCGATTACGTCGAACTTGGACTCACGGGAGGCTCAGCCTTCGGTTGCCTGGCCCGACAACCCCCCAGCCGCTGGTACCAAATTTTCTCCGTTTGGCACAACGCCCAATGCCCCTGCGCCCACCCAGTTTAACTCCTCTACCTCACTCACCGTCTATGACGGGTTTGGTAATCCGCACGTGCTGGCGATGTACTTCCTAAAAGATGCTGCTGCGAACACCTGGGAAGTGAAGGTGGCCATTGACGGCGTCGAGCAAGATGGGCTGACGGCGGATGGTGAGGCGGTTGCAGCAGGTACCACCACACTTGCCAACGCGCAGACGACACTACAGTTTGAGGCCAACGGGAAGCTGGACACCACGGCAGCTGGCCCTTATGCGGGACCCGCCTTGTTGACTATCACTAATTGGACGCCGCTCGATGCGAATGGTGTCGCTAATGGTGCTGCAGCCGAGACTTTCACCATCGATCTATCAACGTTCACACAGTTTGGTGCAGATTTTGCGGTAGGGTCTATCCAGCAAGATGGATATTCTACTGGCCAGTTGCGTGGTCTCGAAATCGATAGCTCAGGCGTCTTGTTCACTCGTTACACCAACGGCCAATCTCGACAGCAAAACCAGATCGCCCTTGCAGGGTTCACTAACCCGAATGGATTGCAGCCGGCTGGAGATACCAATTTTGTAGAGACTTTTGCCGCTGGCCAGCCAACGATTACGACCCCGGGGCTTTCAGGGACTGGTGCACTTCAATCAGGCGCACTAGAGGCCTCGAACGTGGAGATCACCTCTCAGCTGGTGAAGATGATCATTGCGCAGAGGAACTTCCAGGCGAACGCCCAGATGATTCAAACCGAGGATGCGGTCACGCAAACGGTGATCAACCTTCGATAACGGGTCTGGAACGGCTAGGAGTATCGCATGAACAAATTGCTTGATTTAGCTGCTTTCGGGGCGAGAGAAACATCGCTTGCCCAAGCAGTGAACTCGCATAACTTGGCCAATGCGAATACCCCTGGTTTCCGCAAAGACTTAGCGGTCTATGCGGGCCCCCGGGTGACTTCCGGTCTAAAAACCGAAGTTGATCTGAGCGTGGGTCAGGTGCAAACCACCGGCAATCCACTAGATGTGGCGATCAACGGCGAGGGTTACTTTGCCATTGAAGATGCGCAAGGACAGATTGCTTATTCACGTCGCGGTGATTTCAGGGTTGATCAAACCGGAACGTTGACGGACGGCGCGGGTAATCGTGTGTTAGGTCAAGGT
>Ga0181572_10003735_pt1 | contig 10653 bp, 7 predicted proteins | sample 101ome_26_FD_133004 | JGI IMG/M metagenome (GOLD analysis project Ga0181572, IMG submission 133004) | Coastal salt marsh microbial communities from the Groves Creek Marsh, Skidaway Island, Georgia - 101408AT metaG (megahit assembly) | ecosystem: Environmental > Aquatic > Marine > Intertidal zone... | reverse complement strand
CGCGTACAGCGTCACGCGCGGCGTCGTCATGTCGATCACGGCGGTCGGCGCACCGTTCGTTCGTCGCGCGCAAGCGTCTGAAGATGACCGATGACATTTTTTGGATGTTTGAAAGATTTCCATCCCACCGCTCACGACGACGCGCGAGACGACGAGGCAACGCGTCGTGCGACGCCGCGACGATGGACGACGACGCGCGAGAGACGGTGAGACGACGCATCGCGTCCGTGGCGTCGCACGTGCGCGCGGACGCGCGTCCCGACGACGACGACGATGATGATGGTGTGGACACCGGTCGTCGCGTGTCCTCCTCGTATTCGTCGTCGTCGCGCGACGTCGCGCGCGTGCGCGCGTCGGACGAAGTGCGTGAGGCGTTAGCCTCGAACGCGCCCGTCGTCGCGCTCGAGAGCACCATCGTAGCGCACGGGATGCCGTACCCAGAGAATTTGCGCACGGCGCTCGAGGTGGAGGCGACGGTTCGAGCGGCGGGGGCGATACCGGCGACGTGCGCCGTAGTGGACGGTGAGCCGAGGGTGGGATTGACGAGGGATGAGTTGGAAAAAATCGCTCGCATGGGCTCGGCGTGTGTCAAAGCGTCGAGACGAGATTTGGGCGTGGCGTGCGGCGGCGGGAAGACGGCGGCGACGACGGTGAGCGCGACGATGGTTTTAGCGCGCGCGGCTGGCGTCGATGTCTTCGTCACGGGAGGCATCGGGGGCGTCCACAAGGGAGGGGAGAATACCATGGACGTGAGCGCGGATTTGATCGAGCTCGGGCGGACGAACGTGGCTGTGATTTGCGCGGGCGTCAAGTCGATTTTAGACATTGGGAGGACGCTCGAGGTGTTGGAGACGCACGGAGCGACGGTATGCGCGTACGGCACGGATGAATTTCCAGCGTTTTTCACGAGAAAAAGTGGGCACAAGGCGCCCGCTCGCGTCGATTCCGCGCTCGAGGCGGCGAAGGTGATCGAATCGAACGCGCGATTGAATCTTGAAAACGGGTGCGTGTTCGCCGTGCCGATTCCGAGCGAACACGAGGCGTTGGGCGCCACCATTGAAGCGGCGATATCGCGCGCACTGCGAGAGACGGTGAAGAAAAAGATCATCGGGCGCGATGTGACGCCGTACGTGCTCAAACGCGTGGCTGAGCTCACGCGAGGGGAGAGTCTCAAGGCGAACATCGCGCTCGTGAAGAACAACGCCAAAATCGGCGCCGAAATCGCAAAAGAGTTGGCGCGTCTACGTCGCGAGGGCTCTCTCTGAGAACGTATGGTGGTAGGTTTAGATTCTGTAGTAAGTACTATTTAAACAATCCATATCTGCACGAATTGATTGTCGAGCGAGTGGTCATATCGTACACGTGTGATCTAGTTTGGTCTGTCCGTCGGCGACGAATCTTCGTCTTGTCGAAGCACGACGATGATGGTCGTCTCTTCATCCTCCTTGGTCGCTTCTTCCTCCTCTTCCTCCTTCGGTGCCTCGGGTTCCTTGGGCTTGGGTTCAACAACCTTCGGTTTCGCGCGCGCCTGAAGCGGTACCGGCTCCTTCGCGGGCGGCATACCGATGAGCGCGCGGATTTCATTCCCGGTGAGCGTCTCCTTCTCCATCAACGCCTTGGCGATGGTGTGTAAATCTCCCAAGTTGGACTTGAGAAGCTTTTGCACTCGAGTCTGCGATTCCTTCAACAGTTTGATCACCTCACCGTCGACCGCAGATTCCGTGGATCCAGACGCACCGCGCGCCGAGTTGCCCCCGCGGATGCTCGACAAGTGCACCGGACCGAGACTCGAATTCATCCCCACGTCGCTAATCATGTAAAACGCTAGGCGAGTCGCTTGCTGCAAATCCCCCGAAGCACCGGTGGTGACCTCATCCGGACCAAAGATGAGCTCCTCGGCCAATCTTCCACCCATGCAGACGTCTAATTTAGCCATGAGCTGCTTTCGATTGACGCTCGTCTCATCCTTGTCCGGAAGCTGCGTCACCATGCCGAGCGACGAGCCTCTCGGCATGATGGTCGCCTTGTGAATCGGAAGCGCGGCGTCGGATTTGAGCGCCACGAGAGCGTGACCGGCCTCGTGATACGCCGTCAGCTTGCGGTTCTCTTCGCTCAACACCGCGGATTTGCGCTCAGCGCCCATCAACACGCGGTCGCGCGCCCAGTCGAGATCCGCCGCCGTGATGGCCGGGGCGTCCGCCATCGCCGCCTGAACCGCCGCCATGTTTACGAGGTTGAACAACTCGGCGCCGCTGAAACCGGCGGTACCGCGGGCGATTCTGTCCACGTCCACGTCGCTCGTCGTCGGCTTGTCGTCCAAGTAGTGCTCGAGGATTTCGCGACGACCGCCAATGTCCGGATTGGGAACGTGCACCATGCGGTCGAAACGCCCGGGACGCGTGAGCGCCGGATCGAGAGCCTCGGGAATGTTGGTCGCGGCGAGAACGATGATGCCATCGTTTTGCTCGAAACCATCCATCTCGGTCAAGAGCTGGTTGAGCGTCTTTCTGTGCTGATTTTCAATCGACTTTCTCGACGTACCGATGGAGTCGATTTCGTCGATGAAGATGATGCACGGCGTCTTCTTCTTCGCTGCCGCGAAGAGTTGACGCACGCGCTTCGACCCGACGCCCACGAACATTTCTTCGAATTCGCTTCCGCTTCTGTAGAAGAAAGGCACGTCAGCCTCGCCGGCGACGGCGCGCGCGAGCAACGTCTTCCCCGTACCCGGCGGTCCGGTGAGCAAGACGCCCTTCGGAAGCTTACCGCCTAAACGCGTAAATTTGTCCGGATTTCGCAGATATTCGACAATCTCCGCCAATTCCTCCTTCGCCTCGTCGCAACCCTTGACGTCTGTAAACTTTTTCAGACTCTTCTCTGGCACGGTGTCCTTGTTGAACTGCTTCGGATCAAAGTTGGGACCGTTGGATTGCGGTCCGAGTCCCGACGTCGACGTCTGATCGGAGCTCGAGCTGTCCGAGATTCCCGGCAGCGAATGACTGCTGCTCGGACCTCTGTGCTCGATCACGCGCACGGCAATGTGTCGCAGCGCGAGGGTGCTCAAAAAACTTAAAGTGGCTATGAAGAGAACGAAACCCATGAACGCGTTGAAGAGCTTCTTCGCCGCGCTCTCCGGCTGCGCGAACCCCGCGCCCCCGCCGATGACGTTGACGTGAAACGGCGCTTGCACGCTCTTCCCCACCTCCAACGGCACCAACTCGTTCTTCCCTTTCGATCGCTCGGAGAGATCTCCCAACAAATCCGGAAGTTTATTCCTTCCGTCGTCCAAAGGGGGCGCCTTGCCGATGCCCGCGTCTCCCCCCACCGCGAAATTTTCCAATCTATTCGTTCTCACGAGCGCCGTCACGTACGCCATCACCGACACCGGTCCGCTCGCGTACTTTCTCGTCTCAAATCTCGTCATCACATCGTCATTCCTATCGTACGCCAAGAGCTCTCGCATGAGCGCGTCTTGCTTGTCCGCGTCCAACGCCTCGGCGTCCGCCTCCTCGAAGAGTTTATCCCACTTTCTCTTATTCTTCACGAACGGCAGCGCACCGAACCACGACGACACCGACGCCTTCGCTCGCGCCACGATCGTTCGCTTTTCCTCCCCGTCGCCCTCCACCGACGTCTCCTTCCCGTCCGTCGTCGTCGTCGCCTTCGTCTCGCCTTTTCCCTCCTCCTCGTTTCCCCTCGTCTCCCCATCCGCCGCCGACGCCGCGCGCGTCACCACCCCCGCGCGTCTCGCGCGCGTCACCACCGCGCGCGACGCCATCGCACGCGTCCACCGTCCCGTCACCACCACCGCGCGCGTCGTCCTCGCCGTCGTCGCCGTCGTCGTCGTCGTCGTCTTCATCGTCATCTTCAGCCCTCTTCGTCGTCGTCCCGCGCCCATCCAGGCCCCGACGCGCGACGCGACCGCGCGCGTCGACGTCGACGCCATCGACGCGCGCGTCGGCGTCATCGCCGCCGTCGTCATCCGCGTCGTCGCGCCGTCTCCCGTCCCGTCGTCGTCGTCGTCTCCCGTCGTCGTCGTCGTCGTCGTCGTCGGCCGGCACCCCGTGGGGGGACACATGTGTCGAATCATGACTCAATGTAGGGTTGTGATTCGAAAATGTGTCCCCCCCACGTGCGCTCGTCGATTCGATTCGGTTCGATTCGATTCGATTCGGTTCGTCGCGCGAGTGCGCGACGACGGAGCGACGACCGCGCGTGGACGCGATGGCGTCGTCGTCGTTCTCGTCGTTCGCGTCGTCGCGCGCGATCGTCGCGCGCGAGGATGGCGAGAACGACGACGACGAGGAGGATGCCGAGGCGCGGATGACGACGACGACGGCGCGCGCGGGGACGTCGGGGACGAGTCGAGGGGCGGAGACGTACGGGGAAACGCGCGTGGACGGTGATCGGGACGCGTTGCGAGACATCGTTCGCGCGTTCGAGGCGGTGCGTCGCTCGACGACGACGACGAGGACGACGACGACGCGCGGATGAAGATGATGCGTTTTTTTGTGTTCGTGCGTTTCGTGTCGTGTCGTTTCGACCGACCGACCGACTGACCGACCTATCGATCGATGGACAGCGCGCGGACGCGACGAATCCCGACCACGCGCGCGAGCTCGAACGCATGCGCGAACACACGCGCGCGATCGAACGCGCGCGCGGGACGTGGTCGCGACGAGGTCTTCCCGGCGTGTCGAGAGATTGGTCCGAGTGGTCCCCGAGCGCGGGGACGACGACCGAGACGCGCGCGCCGCGATCGATCGAGACGTACGACGCGTACGCGAGGTACGTCGCAAAACGAGACGAGACCACGCGAGGGGCGAGGCGGTTACTCCGCGCGCGCGACGGAACGGAGGCGAGAGAGGAGGACGTGTCCATTGAATGAATGCATGAATGCATGAATGCATGAATGAATCACCGCGCGCTCGACGCGCTTTCTTTTTGAACGATACCACCGCTCGAGGGCGCGATCGCGGTCGCGACGCCGCGCGCGCGGTAGACGACGCGCGTCTCGCGCGCTCGAGGGTGACAGATCGATCATGTATGATGACGTGGACACCCACCAGTGCCGTTCTTCACTCGCGGCGCCGCACGTCCCGACGCGCCGATCGACGCCGATGATCGCGCGCGTCGTCGCGCGCGACGTGACGTCGCGTTCGATCGCGCCCCGCGCCCCGCGCGCGTTGTCGTCGACGACGCGTGGACGAGATGGGCGTCGTCGATTAAGACGCGCGTCGACGTCGCGCGCCAGTCCTCGCGCGCTCGACGACGGCGCGCGAGGTGGATGGGGTGGATTCGGCGCGGGCGGTGGCGACGACGGATCGCCGCCGTGGTCTCGCGTCGGCGGCGGCGGCGGCGACGGCGACGACGGCGATGAGGACGGTTCGAGACGTTTCAACGCGCGCGTCAAGTTTTTCGTCGGCGCCGTCGTCCTGCACTGGACGACGACGCGAGCGATCGCGTGGAACGATAGGGCGGTGTACGACGACGACGATACGGACGAGGAGTGGTCGAGGAAACGCGTCTCCATCGTGATCCCGGCGAGGAACGAGTCCAAGGCTATCGGGGCGGTGTTGAGACGGGTGTCGCTCGCGCTCGAACCCGAGGCGGCGGAAATCATCGTGAGCGTCGGCGATTCCTCCGACGACACGGCGGACATCGCGAGATCGCACGGGGCGATCGTCGTATCGGGTGAGAAGGGTCGAGGGAATCAGATGAACGCGGGCGCGCGCGTCGCGACGGGGGATTATATTTTATTTTTACACGCCGACACGACGCCGCCGGCGGACGTCGTGGACGTCATTCGTCGACAGCTTCGCGATCAAAAAACCGTCATCGGTGGTTTCGTATCGCTCATAGAGACCCCCACGCGCACGTTTTGGGGCATGTCCTACCATAACGTCGTCAAGACGACGTACTGCGCCGTCGTCAGTCGACCCCTTGCCTATCTGACAGGCTTTCGGATTTTATTCGGCGACCAAGCCATGTTCGTGCGAAGAGACGATTTCGAAAACGTCGGCGGTTTCGACGGAAGTCTCAGCATCATGGAAGACGCCGATCTGTGCGTGCGAATGTGGCGACGAGGGCGAGGCAAACACAAAGGTCGAGTCAAGCTCTTGGACAGAGTCGTCACGACGTCTGGGAGACGCATAGAACCTCTCGGCAACTTTAGGGCGACGTGCATACACGTCCTCATCGCGTGCAGCTGGAACTTTGGCGTCAAGGGGGACGCGCTGCGAAAGCTTTACGATTGGTGTTACCGCGACGTGCGTTAGCTAGAAGCTAGATGAATGAATAGATTTGTAGTACTATTACACGCTCCCGCTCAGCCCGCTCAGCCCGCTCCCGCTTTTTACACCGTCAGCCCCGCGAGCGCCGCCGCCGCCGCCGCCGTCGCCCCATCCTCCTCGCGCCGAATCTCGCACGACACCCGCTCCTCTCGCGACAGGAGCACCATGTTGATCGTCCTCAACGGCGTCTCTCCCGACCCCTCCGCCGCCGCCGCTTCCACCGACGCGTACTCTCGCGCGTTCGACAGGATGATGTTTCGCTGCTTGTCCACGCATCGAAGTCGACCGACAAAGGCGCGTCCGTCGCGCACGACGCATCGCGTCTCCGCACCGATGACGTCGTGCATCGCGCGGCACGCGACGCCGCGCGACGGACGTCGCGCGACGCGGACGGGGCGATTCGACGCGTCGACGTCTGGCGGTGGGCGGTCGTCCACCGACGTCTTGGTTCACCGGGTGGGGCGTCGCCGCGGGGAAGCGTCGCCGCGCGACGGGACGGGTACCGGTGGTCGTGCTCGTCGCGTAGAGAAGATGAAAAACCGGGACGTGCGCGCGCGTCCGTTTCGTCGGTGTGGGGGGACGAGGGATGTTTTCGAGAAGCGATGAGGCGCGTGCGTGCGTGGTGTTTTACACGCGCTCGGACGCGCCGGCGGCGAAACGGGGCGCTCGATGACTCAGCCGACCCCGACGCTTTTGTCTCCGCCCCGCGCTCCGCTCGTTTACTCCGCGAACTGAACGGCGGCGATGTATCTGCTAAATGATTCGTGCAGGTAACGAATCGCTACGTCGTCCCGAACGGCCCACTTCGCGAGTCTGTTGTACGCGCTCGCGACTTCCTCGGCGCGCGCCGGGTCGCTCGAGAGAGACGCGCGCACCCGGCGCGCTGTGTCCAGGACATTGCTTGGATCGATGACGTAGCAAAATTCATCACCCGTGATGCCGTCGGCGAACCAATCCGTGAAAACGTTCACGCGAACCATGACTGCTCCGGCTTTGGCTATGAGCAACTGCCTGTTGAAGGAGTGGGCGTTGCCGTCGATGTCCATGATGGCCTTGTAGTTGCAAAAATCTTTGCCGGACATCTTCTCCCGAAACAGATGCGGCGCCCAAGATTTTTGAAACCCTTGAATGGAATCGGTGAAACCGACGTTGAAACCGGGCTCCTGGATCAATTGCTCTAATGTTCGCGCGCGAAGATTCGTCTTCGTGTCGCCGAAACCAGTGGTCGAACCTCGAAACGCGATGTCGCCAGACCTATTCCTCCATGTCGACGCGCACACCTCGCGATCGGCGCTCTGCTCTCGAAGATGTACGAAGTAGTCGGGAAAAGGGAACAACAAGTCCTTGTGACAACCGCGGATTTTTGACATGCTCCACACTGGGATGTTTTCGCCGGGCGAGATCAGGCCCTCTCTGGCGTTTGCGTGCAGTTGACTCAGACGAGAGAGGTCTGCTCCACACCGCTCGCTGATGGCTTGCGGCTCGTCATAATTATTGATGAGAAAATATGACTCACGAAAGCTCTCCGGTAATCCTCTCGTGATCGCGCTGATGTGCTCCCTGACGTATGCGTGAAAGTCGTTGGTGGACCAAAATGACAGCGGACCCGAGACGTGCTCCCAAGATGAAGCGCCATCTTGTCTAGAAAGCCTATACAACGACAACTTCGGGAACGAACGCGCCACGAGCGCGTTCAATTTCGTCCTAGATACAACTACCCCATCAAAATCTCTGATGTCGCCGAGTTGCCTTTTGAAGAAAGCGTCGAAAAACAAGTCTGTTTGATTCGTCTGCATCGCCTCTTCGAAAAACGTACGAGTGGGTTCTTGAGATTGTGTACGCATCGCGAGCGGTTCCTCAACACCTACGGACGTAGCCTGTTGTCCCTTTGCGTTGTCACCCGCCCGCGGTGCGTCGTTGTCGTCGTTTCCGTCATTCGTGGCGTCCGCGACCGGTGCGACCGATTCCGCGCCGTCCGCGACGGGCGCAACCTTTTCCGCGCCGCTCGCGACCGGTGCGACTGATTCCACCCTCGCACCGACCCCCCGTTCGCTCGGGCGCGACGCACTCCCGACGAGAAAAATCACGAGCACCATTCCCGCGCACACCCATCTGAGCGCTCGTCTCTTCGTCGTCGCGCGATGTCTCTTCGAACCGCGTCCGTCGAGCGCGCGAGCCGGTGCCTGCGCGGCGACCCGCATCCCTCCCGCGCGTCCCCGAACGCGGCCGCCACCGACGCGCGAGTGTCACCGTCCCACCCCACCACCTTTTCCGTCGTCTCGCCACCGCCCGGCGCCCACACGCGCGCGTCGACGGTCACTCACACGAGCGTTTCACACACTAGAGACCCATCTCCTTCACCGTCTCGTCGCGAGCGCTTCCGACGCGTCACCGACCGCACGAGCGCCGCCGCGCGATGACAGACCCGTCGTCTCGATCCTCGCGCGTTTTTCTCGCGCGTTTTTCTCGCGCGTCGCGTCGCGCCCGCGCCGTTCTCGCGCCATTCTCGCGCGAGATTACGATCACGTCTCGTTCCGTCCTCGTTTACGATGACGTCTCGTTCCGTCCTCGACACTGTTTGCCCATAGAGTGAGTTCTCCGGACAGCCGGGTGTCCAAACTTTGTTCCCAAAAGTTCCTCGCGCGCGAGCGTCGCGCGAGGTCGCGACGCCGCGACGACGAGGACGCGGATCGGCGGCGCATCGCGTCTATCGCGTCTATCGTCGAGCGCGCGCGGAGTCGACGCGCGACGCGCCCCGGCGCGCGACGTCGTCGGACGATCGGGCGACCGGCGTGCGCGCGCGTTGAGTTCGAATCTGGGTGCGGTGCATAGATCTGTAGTATGAAACGGTACCCGAAGCGTTCGTCGCTGTGGCGTTTCCTGTCGCTCGCGCTCGTCGTCGGCGTTTTGGTGCGTCGAACGCCGGGGAGTACTTCGAGGGAGCGAGAGCGGGCGCCCGGGGCGGGTGTTTCGACCTTTCGGGATGTTGAGCTGGAGAGCGAGCTGAAGAGCGAGCGGGAGAGCGCGGTGGTGATAGAGATGGAGAGCGAGATGGAGAAGGATGATGCGAGTGAGAGCATAAAAGACGCGCCGGTGTTTGTGGCGTTCGCTGATCACGTGTCGGATGGTGTGTGTGCCTCGGTCGAAACCGCGGCGTTAGCTGGAGTGGATTTACACGTCGTCGGGCTCGATCAGACGGAGTTTGATTTTTCGCACGTGAGCCACGCGAAGTCTAAAAAGATACACGGGTATCTCAAGCTCTTGACGAATGCGGAGCTGAGACAAAAGTATGGAATCACGCGGGACGAGGCGATCGTCGTGCTTTCAGACTCCAGCGATGTGATTTACACGCAAAACGCGTCGCAGCGCGTGGCTGCCGCGTACGATAGTTTAAGACAACAGATTGCGCCGAGCGGTAAAGCGCTCGTCCTATTTTCCGCCGAAGGCAACTGTTGGCCACACATGGCCGATTCTCAAGAACTCATCCCGGGAGGGCGGGAGTATTGCGCTAAATTCCACGAGAGGGCGAATGGGTCGAGCAATAAATTTTTAAATAGCGGCGGAGTCATCGGTCCCGCCTTCGCGTTGGTCCAACTGTACCGAGAGATTGAATCTCGCATGCAAACAGTGAACGACGAAGATCAAATGATGACGGCACTCGTGTACGGGAATCAAATTGATGAAGAGCGCGCAGGAACGTATTCAAAAAATTACGTCATCGCTCTCGACCACCAAGCGCGCGTATTCCAAACCGGTTGGCACACGCACCTGGAAGTGGAAGGAAAATACGCCGAGCGCCAGGAGAAAGGCGCGTATTTCAACCCCTCCGAGGGCGTCTTCGTCAACACGGAGCACGACACGACGCCGATCATGGTTCACTTCAACGGTGGAAAAACGAATTTTTACCCGTCGCGCGCCACCTCGCGCGCAGCCGCCCCCGCGCCGCCGCCGACGCGTACGCCGAGACCAAACGTCGCATCCACCGACGCCACCCGCCGCTCGCGACAAACTGCTCGACGATCGTGGAAGAGACGTCGAAATCCCGTCGCGCGCTGACTTAACTCCCCGCGGCGTGTAAGAAAACATACACTTTTTTTCACCAACCCACCGTTCGACGGCCCCCACGGTCGCGCACGCGCGCGGCACACAAAACCCACAAAAAAAGCAGGCACCGCCAGGATTCGAACCAGGGTAGGCGGATGACTCGCGCGTCGTCGAGTGTGAGTGTGAGCTCGGTCGTCGGCATCAAAGTCCGCAATGATAACCAACTACATCACAGCGCCATATCGGTGTTCATGCGTCTTGAATACGCATTTACACGAGAACCCACTTTTTACAAATCTCCACTCAATCCAAGCTT
>Ga0181572_10003725_pt1 | contig 10673 bp, 10 predicted proteins | sample 101ome_26_FD_133004 | JGI IMG/M metagenome (GOLD analysis project Ga0181572, IMG submission 133004) | Coastal salt marsh microbial communities from the Groves Creek Marsh, Skidaway Island, Georgia - 101408AT metaG (megahit assembly) | ecosystem: Environmental > Aquatic > Marine > Intertidal... | reverse complement strand
GTGGGTCTCCAGTTTTTATATAGATATTTTACCCCCCTTTTTTTTTTTTTTTTTTTTTTTTATTAAAAATCTTGTATGCAGCGTATGCAGCGTATGCAGTGGTTGATTTTAACCATAAAAATAAGGTGTTTTAGAGAACGTATTTTAAAAGTTGAATATGTATGCAGCGTGTATGCATGTATGCAGTTGTCTGAGTTTTCTTTAATGCCGCGAACAGTCGTTTTTGATATTTTTTGTAAGAGATAGACAGGGGTCAAAACCTCTATTAGGATAAGTTAAACTCATTGGGGAAGAGCCGATGCCGAGCATAAAAGCTGATATTGAAAATAAACATGATCGAACTCTGACTAATCGTCAGATGACTTTTGCAAAACACATCGTCGAAGGTATCTACAGCAACGCAGAGTGCGCTCGAAAGGCGGGGTATTCTTCTGATCTTGCATCGAAGCAAGCCTCCGTTTTGTTGAATGGTCGTGATTATCCGCATGTTGTAGAGTACATCAAGGAATTGCGCGAGGAGCGAGAGCGTAGGTATGGGGTCACCACGATTGGACAGTTGGAGCGATTGCATCAGCTATCTAAAGGGGCCGAGGACGCAGGTCAGTTTTCCGCTGCAATCAACGCCGAGAAAATCAGGTCAGCACTTGGTGGTTTGACCATCGACAGGCGCGAGAACATCAACACTGTTGACCAGATGACACGAGATCAGATTGTGGCACGGCTCGATGCGCTCAAGAAACAATACCCTCAAGCCTTTGAGGTAGAGATGAAGGATATCACACCAGATGAGCAAGGGACCAGAGGCGAACTTTTGGAACTCGATACGTCAGAACCTACCGAAGAAGTGGTTCGCGACCCGAATTGAGAATAAACACGGTGGCGGTATACCTGATGTACACATTGTTGCCGATGGCATACCCTTTTGGATGGAGTTGAAAGTAACTAAAAGTATCGCAGTTAATTTGTCTGCGCATCAAGTTGCTTGGAATATGGCATATTGGGCCCGAGGTGGCGCAAATTTCATCTTAGTAAAGCAGCTCTCTACGAGGCACATATATTTATTTGACGGGGACCAAGGTCCGGCATTGGTGGACGGAGGGATAGGCGAGGCGGTGAGCCAGAGGTTCGAGGACCTTGGATCGTTGTTCGCGGCCCTGCGGCCCCACGCGCGTTTTATATTGAACCGTCGAGCCGGATTTGACTCCTGCGGCCCTGCGGCCCCACGCGCCAAAATTTCCCCGGGCGAGGCGACCGAGGAACGAGGGAGCCGAGCCTACTAAATCCTGTGTCGAGGAACGAGACTCAATTTAAACTAAACATGCATCGAGCGACTAGCGAGATACAATTTAAACTGACTGTGTCGAGCGACTAGCGAGACTCCGTTTTATGATAGTAGTAAGGGAGCCGAAGCTCCCCTACTTTATTCCCACCAGTCGCCAAACAGGATGTCCTTCAGTTCGGCAACGTTTAGTCCCAACATACCTGCGTATGTCGAGAGCAAAAGGTTTGGGTTCTGGTCGTAGTATTCGCAAATTTGCTGATCTGTCCATTTGTGCATGTTGTCTTCCATTGTGGGTTTTGCAACTACACCGTCTCCGATGTAGATGCCTGTGTTCCAGTCTGGTTTTACTTGTGGTGTTTTCATCTTAGTGCTCCACGATTGCGATTGATTTAGCTTTCTTGTGACCTGCGCATAGCTTGCAGTCATGACAGGTGACGCGACGACCTGCCTCTTTGGATGCCGGGCACAGGGTCTCGTGAGCGTAGTCAACACCCTTGATGTCTCTGACGATGCGGAAGGTGCGTCGACCATTGCGCCAGTGATCACGAGCCTGTGTGTATGTGTCGGCTGACTGCATTGCGATGTCTGGTCGCCATCCTGACTGGTGGCTGTACGCTGTGTAGTTGTCTGCTTCTGATAGCAGGTCCTCCCACACTGACGGCGGTACGGCAGCGGGGTCACCGTATGTCCCGATGCGGACGAAGCGACCATGACCCATGGTACGAGCGTCACCGTACTCGTATACGCCACGTTTGTACGAACGCCATACGATGAGGACACCCTGACCTAGGTTGACGTAGCAGCGACGGCCTGTTGCTTGCTTACGTTTGGGGTCGTCGTTAGGTGTGCCGCGCATGATGCAGTCGCCGCAGATGCTGAAGTCGGCACCTGTCTTGCTAGCCTCGAGAGGGTTGATGTCGCGACACAGAATGTACGTTTGCACGACCTGACCTGTCTTGCGGTTACGGTTAGAGTATGTAGCGATGACTACGATAGGTTGACCATCCAAGAGACTTGGTCCGTTGTAGATGATTGCGTGTTGCATTGTATGCTCCTTGAGTTGATGCAGGGAGCCGAAGCCCCCTGCGGTTGCGATTAGATCTCGATGCGGATCGTGTTAGTGCGAAGGACGTTGAGAACTCTGTCCTCGAAGTTGTCGTCATCGTGACCGAGCCACTCTTTCAGTTCGCCGTCTTCGGCTTGATACTGAATCTGTTGGTCGATCATGCTGTCGAGGTCGTATGAGTAGTCACTGAGGTCGAAACCCATGTCCTCGACACTGAACATCTCAAGACGATCCTTGATGCGTTCGTCTAGTTGGTCGTTGTCAAGCTTTACTGACTGTGCAGCGATAGCTTCCTCGACTGCCTTGTGGACACGTTGTTCCATCAGTAGCCACATTGCGTCGGCTACCTTGTTGAAGAACTCTTCGTTGTGCATTGGTGAGCGGTCTACGATGATATCAGTCATTTGATTCTCCTGTTTCTGACTGTGATTCTGATACAGCTAGGTTATAAGCCATTGCTGCGGCTACGATGAGGAAGGGACGAGAGTCGCGTGAGCAACCCTCTATCCAGTCCATCAACTCTTCCCAATTGGCGGGTGTGTGAAAAGCTGGAATTGTTTTCATGTTATGCTGCCTCTCCTTCTTGCTTGCGACGATCTTCGATAATGACTTCGGATACGTTGTCTAACTTGTAACTGGTGTATGTTAGACGTGACTCGGCAGACTGGATGAGTTCGCGTAATGCTGTGTCGCGAATCTTTAGCAGTTCGTCGTACATTGACGCGGTCATGCTGAACTGACCACGGTCTGCTGTTGACAGTAGCTCACGCAAGTCATCGATTAGATTTTCTAGTTCCCCAAAGCCTTGGAACTCTACTTTGATAGGTGAACTGTAGACTGAGTTGTAGTTTGATTTAGCCATGATGGCCTCCTTTGTTTTGAAGATTATGTATCGATTATTTGATACACTTACCGGAGATCAAACGTGGGCGGCGTGTCTTAATAATCCCTTGACACAATTTGTTGCCGAGGTGACAAATTGTTTCAACGCTTGCGCAAGAAACGATGCTACGTCACTAGGTCAACGGAATACTAATAAAGCGCGAGAGAACAGAGACGGTATGGCTCTGTTGTCGAGCACCTTAACCGTTGCAGTGATGTTGCGTTGTTTCGCAGGGGATTATCGCGCCGTGATTCGGTTAACAGGCAACGGCGTTCCCGTTGCCCCGAATCTATCCCACGTTGTTTGATATACTTACGCGCAAGGGGACGCACACCAACCCTACTGAAGAACCAATAAAGACAGTTGGTTTAGACCACAAAAGCGGGAGCGTGGTCGGGTGTGCATCGTGCGTCGAGTGACAGTGCAGACGGGCACGACTGCTTAAATCAAATATGCTCGTGCCCCCTGCGACTGTCGGCGAGTAAGCACGATTCTCGTATCCTTCCCTTGCAACGCGGAGGCAAGGAGTTTACCGACGCGTCCGACACGGCGAATCAAGCCCACCTGATAAACTCTCGCCCGCGCCACTGCACGGACGAGGTGTTCAGGTGAGGGTTGATACGTCGTTCCTAAAGGGATCAAACGCCCGGCGTTTGTTCAGGGTTTGCCCGAGCGGCAGGGATGAAAAATCCCTGAGAGCGGTGCGACAGGGATGGAAGCCCGAAGGGCCAAGACCTGAAGGGGCTTGGTTCACGACAGCCCGGGCGTCGCCCAGAAAATCAAAGGGTCGAGGTGCAAATATTCTAGCGAGAGTATGAGTAGCGTAGTGCAGCATACCTAGAGCCATGGACCTATGACCTTGCAGCAACACACTATTACACAGCTATAGGGGTTACTTAGCCTAAAATCCTACAGATATTGACTTACCCGGCGACCCCACCCCCGCTATATAAGACCCCGGTTGTTCTGTGTGCACCCTAAAATGTTGGTTTTGTAAATTCATTCGGGTATAATATCATTTAAGAACGTAAGGAGAACATTTATGGCCCGAGATTACGCAGCCGAATATCGGAATTACCATTCCAAGCCGGAGCAGAAGAAAAACCGAGCAGCGAGGAACGCGGCCCGAGCAGCTATGGTTAAGAAGGGCAAGGTTAAGAAGGGTGATGGGAAGGACGTTACTCATAGGAATGGTAACCCTCGCGACAACAGTCCGAAGAATCTTGGAGTTTTGGCGGCATCTAAGAACCGTAGTTACAGGCGCAATCGGAGAGCGGGTAAGGCGCAAATCAAGTGAAAAAAATCGCGGGTGTATTTTCATTTGGGTTTATTGTAGAGTGGTCCTTGAACCTCGGAGCTTGTAGATGAGTGCATTTAGAGAAAAATTAGGTCAGAGCGAGAGCTCGAATAGTTACAGTGCTGTAAATGAGGAGGGTTACACTGGTAAATACCAGTTTGGTCCGGCTCGTTTGGCAGATTACATGAAGGCTACTGGTAATAAGTTCACCATGAATCAGTTTAAGAACAGCCCTGCCTTGCAGGAGCGTGTTCAGAAGTGGCATGAGGGGGACATATTAGATTACGTAGCAGCGCAGGGTTTGGATCAATTTATTGGTAAGACAATTAATGGCGTGAAGATTACGCCTAGTGCGATGTTAGGTATGGCGCATTTAGGTGGCAAGGCGGGTATGAAGAAGTTTTTGGAGACTGGCGGGGAGTACAACCCTGCGGATTCCAATGGCACGACGTTACGGGACTATGGTCAGAAGTTCGGGGGCCAAGATCGTACAGAGACGGCCCGTGGTACTCGGCCCTCGGACGCTTCGAAGGGGATTATCCCGCAAGCGGATCAGGCGGGAGCGGCAGCGGATTTTGAGCGTCAGTTAGCAGCGTTGTTCAAGGAGGACAATGTTAAGTTCACGCCGAGTCGTCCCCCGAGTGGACGTTATGGTGAGAGTGGACGTATGAGTCCGTTGAGTGGTTCGGGGATCCCGGGCCTTGGTATGATTAAGCAGTATTCTACTCCGGGTGGAATCGAGAGTCTGTATCGGAAGCGGTAATGGATTATTACGTGTACGGCAGGGTTATGGAGTTGGTTCATTTAGATCCGTATTATTCTAGGAAGCGGATTTCGGGACACACTAATTCTATTTACTATGCGGCGAAGCACAACAAGTTGGTTTGTCACTGGCGTGACGAGGAGTTGTTGGGGTTTTACACGTATGGCTTTTTCACACAGGAAGAGATAGACAAGGATTTATGGAACGGGGATGAGGTATATTCTCGCGAGAGCGGAGATGTGTTATATATACCTAAGTTCTTGTGTCGTGCGGGGCGGCGTGAAGTATTTAAATTTGTTCGGGACATACAGCAACAGATGTATGATATGTACCCGGACGTGGCAACGGCAGATTGTTTGCGGGTTTATGAGCAAGGAAAGTCTCGCAAAGGAACATGGTATAGGAAAGCAGCATGAGAGATTTGTTAAACCCGTATGACGTGCGTCGGTACTTGAACCTTTGGACCATTGCAGCATTTGACGGCGACGGCGACGGCGGCGACGGTGGCAACGATGACGATGGAGACTCGTACGGGTCCACAGCGGTGCCAACTGGCGATATTGACTTCACTACTATTGATTTAAGCACAGGCGAACAGACCGATGTTGGAACATTAAGCAACGACGGTGGTGACTTCAGTTGGACTGGATCTGACGCATACAACACAGTTGATGATGATGATGGCGGTGGTTACACAGGCGAACCTAGCGGTTCTCTTGTCACTGGCGGAGCAACGGGAAACAATGACGATTTCTTTACCGAAACGAACACTGGTAGCAATTGGAACGATAACGGTGGTAATACTGGAGGCGTATCAGATTCTAGTGACTCTGGCTATAACACCAGTACTTCGACTGAGACCACTACAACTGGTGGCGGTACGACGGATACAAGTACGTCAACGAACACATCGACATACGTATATACACCACCTCCTGTTTATACGCCTCCCACTCCTACGTACTATTATGATGAGGAGGGGGGTCGTCACACATCTAAGGCAGCCCGTAACGCAGCTAACGCAGAGATTCAAAGAGCAGAGGATCGTCGGGAAGCTCTGGAGTATGTTCAGTCTCGTTATAACCCCGCAACACAAGACACGTATGGTTTTGTAAGTCCGGCGTATGCATCTACGAACAATCAACCTATTTATGGTATGAACACGGCTCAGGATTCTCGTTACAGTATTGATGCTCGGCAAGCACTGGGCCCAGAACTGGGGTACGGCACCCCTGCATCTATAGCTGCGGAAAGAACTCTTAATAATATCTCAAATCCTGAAGAGATGTTTCCTGACGAAGCGTATGATGCTTTGATGGATGACGAGGATTTTTCCGTCGATTATTCTATCGATGACCTATTGCCTCCATTACCTGCGTTAGATACCCCTGAAGATGACAAACCATCGACTCCTAGCGTTGACTTTACAGGCAATATCTACTCACAAGATTCTCCGTATTTCGATGACTTAAAAGCGAAGCAAGGTACGGGTGCCGCGCAACCAGTTGATTTAAACTATCCCTTGGGTCGCCCGGGCCAATCCACAGGTACAGGTGGCGCATTAGCCACGGGTATTGGTACTATGGTAGATTTGGTGGGTAATGCAGCGCAGGTTGCAGGTGAGGCAGTATCGCCTACTTCCGCTCGTGTTGGGTATAGTGCGTATGAAAGCCCATTGCAGAATAGATATCAACCAGTAGATCCGGCTTTAGCGGAAGCGGTTACAGGTAAGAAGGGAGCTACTGCGGTTCCAACAAACTTTGAACCGTCAGATCTTACTGTACTAGGCAGAGAGATGTCGGAAATAGGTTCTAGGCTCGAAAATCGAGCAATGCAGAACATGCCGAAGGATGCTCGGGACGCAATGAACAGTCCTATTATTACAGTCAATGATGATGAAAAATACACGCAGTTTCCTTTAGATACTAGACCTGCGTACCAGATAAACACCGATTCTCTTAAATATAATACCTTTAAAACGATACCTTCTTTTGGTGCTACAATTGCTTCTGTGCCTTTTGGTTCTCCTGCGCTATTAGCTACAGGCGCGGTGTTAGGGGGCGGCGAAACAGCTATGGAAGCTCGTGACGCTGTAGAGGCCGAGGCTCTTGCGAGAGGCTACAGTCAAGAAGTTGCAACGGCTATGGGGAACGAAGCTTCTAAAATCGCGGGTGTAGTGGGTGCGCCTTTAGGAGCGATTAGTAACCTAGCGTTTGCAAAAATGCCCCCCGCAGGAGCTAGCCTAACAGCTCAGATTGGTAAAAATGCGATGGAAGAAGCCTTTATGGAAGGTTACGGTGAACAAAACGTCACTGCGCTTGCTGAAGATATTATGACGGGTACGGATAAGTTCGGCAAAGCCTTTAGCGCGGACGAAGCTTTATTAGGTGCAATAGGAGGAGCAGCAACAACAGGTATTGTTGGTGGGGCTCAAACACCAGAGACCACGACGCGTCAGATAGGCACAGAAGAACGGAATCTGTTACCCTCGCCCTCATCGTTTACTACGGATACTACGCCGAACATTGGTCAAGAATTCCGTGGAGGTCCTCAAGCAGAGACAGAAATTGGCAGTATGTCGGCTCCTGTTAATACTGACACGGCCCCATCCACGCCGTCGTCTGAGACAACTCCTGATAACTATAGTCAGGCAGAAAAATTGATGATGAATCAATTAGAAGACGGAGAAATGCTAGACGTTACTGACTACGATGGTTTTGGTCTGACGTTAGATGAGGTACAATCACTTGCCGATAGTGCCATCTCTAAAAAGATGGACAACGATGCTATGATGTTAAGAGCGTTAGCAGAAGAAGAAGTGATCCAAACAGGTGGTTTGTCATCGGAAATGAACGAAGAGATTCGTGACAAGCTTCCAGAGGACGTGGCTAACGATATTATCAATACTGCTATTACGAACCCATTCGTTAATAACCAAGGTGAGACGCGAATGGATCAAATTCTTCAGATGGAGCAGGACAAAGCAGCGACACCTCCGGGTCCAGAAAAACCGTTCACCCCGACAGGTATTGAAACTGCGTTGGGTGCTGCGCCGTCACAAGAGTCAGGTCCTGAAATTGACGATTCTACACCGTCTCTTGAAGGAGTTATAGAGGAAGAGACGGCTTCTATAGATACGTCTAACGTTGATATATCTGATATCATAGAACCATACCAGACGACTAAAGATGTGGTTACAGATTTCGAGCCTAAAGACACGGGTCGGCTAGGTCGCTCTTTATTCGCTGCTACAGGAAACCCTATTTTCCTTAGTTCCGACGACAAACATTCTTTCCACCTCACTGCTAAAGCGCAAAGAGGTGCGGCGTATAATAAAGCTTTTGATGCAGAGGTTGATAGGCTAACGTCTTTAGGGATGTCTCGGGATGAAGCGTATGACGCAATCCAAGTAGCCTTAGATCAGAGATTTGCGGAACAAGAATCTGAAAATAAACAGACTACGGTTGTTGTAGCGGATCAGGACACCGGGTTACGAGGTGCTGCACCTAAAGAAACTTCTGTTCAAGAGGACACTTCGACTAACGAAGAAACCGTTGTAGAAGTGCCTGCTACCACGGAGACTTCAACAAACACTGATTTTGTGCTTGTGGAAGATCCAAACACACAACAGGATTTGACTGTTACGGTTCCTGTTACAGAAGAGGTAACGACAACACCGACAACATCTGTACAGCCTGCTACAGTTGACGTAGAGCCTGATGAAGAAGAGACCAAGGACCCAGTAGTTGAGGTCGTAGACGACGATACCGTTCGTCCGATTACGACTGTAACGGATGACGGTAGCACAATTACCGAGTGCCCAGAAGGTTATCGCATGGTTGAAGGTACGGATGGTCCGTACTGCGTGGTTGACTTGACTCAGAGCTACACTCGTCAACGTGCGGGTCGCGGAATTGAAGCGTACACAGGAATCGCGACTAAGGGACAAAAGGGACCGGGTCAGAAGAAGAAAACTGTGACAAAAACAACACAGAAACGTAGACCAGTGGTTACTAGAAGAGTATGAGCCTCCAAGCCTTACCAGAAGAAGCCTTAAAAGAGATCTTAGCCTTAACCGAGGCTAAGAAAAGACTAGATTTGAGGGAAAAGGCGCAAGATTATTTCATGCCCTTTGCCCACCACGTCTACGAGAACTTTATCGAGGGCCGACACCACCGAATTATTGCCGAAAAGTTGGAAAAGGTCGCAAAAGGCGACCTAAAGCGACTTATTATCAACATGCCGCCGCGTCACTCTAAGTCGGAGTTTGCGAGTTTTTTGATGCCTGCGTGGTTTTTGGGTCGAAATCCGAAGCTAAAAATCATTCAAGCGACCCACAACACTGAACTTGCGGTCAGATTTGGTCGAAAAGTGCGGGATTTGATCGACGATCCGGCCTATAAAGAGATATTTCCTGACACAAGCCTGAAAGAAGACAACAAAGGTGCGGGTAAATGGCAAACATCTGCGGGTGGTGAGTACTTTGCTGCGGGTGTTGGTGCTGCGGTAACGGGTCGTGGTGCGGATTTGTTCGTAATTGACGACCCTCACTCGGAACAAGACGCGCTTTCGGAGACTGCATTCGACCATGCGTACGAATGGTACACCTCTGGACCCCGTCAGCGTCTCCAACCGGGCGGTGCAATCATCATTGTTATGACTCGATGGGGTAAAAAGGACCTGACAGGCCGACTTTTGGCTGCTCAAGGCAGTGATGTGATGTCAGATCAGTGGGAAGTTGTGGAATTTCCTGCCATTTTGCCCTCTGACAAGCCGTTGTGGCCTGAATTTTGGGAAAAAGACGCACTTTTGTCGATTAAAGCGTCACTTCCTGTACAAAAATGGAATGCGCAGTGGCAACAAACGCCAACAGCGTCGGATTCTGCGATAATTAAGCGAGAATGGTGGCAACCTTGGGAAAAAGAAGAGATTCCACCTGTAAAATATGTACTTCAAGCGTATGACACGGCGTTTTCGAAGAAAGAAACCGCTGACTACTCTGCAATCACGACTTGGGGCATCTTCGAGCCGGACGAAGGGGGCCCAGATAACATCATTTTGCTAGATGCCCGACGAGGGCGTTGGAATTTCCCTGAACTCAAGGAGGTTGCATATGATGAGCAGGAATACTGGGAACCAGACATGGTGTTGGTCGAAGCAAAAGCGACGGGTACACCACTTATTGACGAGTTGCGGTTACGCGGTATTCCGGCACTGGGGTTCTCACCGGGCAAGGGGAATGATAAGATAACGAGAATGCACATGGTTGCGCCGTTGTTCGAAGCAGGGGTCGTATGGGCTCCTTCGGATAAAAAGTTTGCAGATGAGGTCATTGAGGAGGTAGTATCATTTCCAAATGGCGATCATGACGACTTTTGTGAT
>Ga0181572_10003714_pt1 | contig 10682 bp, 9 predicted proteins | sample 101ome_26_FD_133004 | JGI IMG/M metagenome (GOLD analysis project Ga0181572, IMG submission 133004) | Coastal salt marsh microbial communities from the Groves Creek Marsh, Skidaway Island, Georgia - 101408AT metaG (megahit assembly) | ecosystem: Environmental > Aquatic > Marine > Intertidal zone... | reverse complement strand
TTTCTTTGGTGCTCCGCACGCGGCGTTTATTTCGGTGCCCAAGTATATGAAGGATGGCAACATGGTCGATGTCGGGGTTTATTTGCAATCGCTGATGTTATTAATGCATGAACAGGGTATTGGCAGTGTTGCACAAGGTGCATTGAGTTTTTACCCTGGAGCCCCGAAAGAGATGCTCAATATTCCAGAAGACTACGGTATTGTGGTGGGATTATCCTTTGGATATCCGGATGAAGACGCGCAAATTAACAATGCAAAAATGGATAGAGATCCGATGGAAAACCATGTGTTTTTTTATAATTAATAATAGCTTGTACAATACTTCTATTAGATTACATTAATTCACTATTGAGCCAGTTAGAAAACGCTGACGGTAAATTATCTTCCTCAGCGTTATTGGCTTTTACAGCAAAATAGCCTTGTGGACAGTCGAGTAATTGATCGCTGAGGATCTCAAGTTTTCCTAGTTCAAGTTCTTGGCTAAGTAAATTGGGAGACCCTAATAAAATACCGTGGCCAGCCATGGCGGCTTCAAGAGCGAGCAATCCATTACTGAATTGCAGTGCGCGTTTAGGATTAAAATCAAGCTGACCAGCTTGCGCAAACCATTCCTTCCACCCCGACCATTGATCAAAACATGCCAGCGTTCGGTCACAAATGAGTGGCTGAGACATCAAGTTTTCAATATTTTGATGGCCTTCAACCGTTCCTGGTTTTGCCATAGGTACTAAGTGAAGCGGCATCAATGCCACAGGTTGTAACTCACGGTATTGGCCATAGCTAAGTCTGATGGCGATATCTATACCTGCTCGGCGCAGGTTGCTGCTGCCAAAATCTGGCATCACGGTTTTATCCACCGAATGCAGACTGGCTTGTAGACGAACTTCCGCTTCAGGATGGAGGGCATAAAAGTGCTGTAAACGGGGCACTAACCATTTGGTAGCAAATAAAGGTTCGGCACAGACAGTGATAACGTTGCGCTCTTCGCTGTAACGGCGAACTTTTTCAACGGCGTTTTCAATGAGATTAAAGGCCTCTGAAAGCTCTGGGAGGGCAATTCGTCCAGCGGGGGTTAAGCTGACTTTGCGATGGTGTCGAATGAATAGCTCTACACCTAGATAATCTTCTAGGGCTTTAATCTGGTGGCTAATTGCCGCAGGTGTGACGTGGAGCTCAGCCGCCGCTTTGGCAAAGCTTTTGGTACGTGCCGCTACCTCGAAATAAGATAGCGCAATAAGCGGCGGGCGAGATGCCATGGTTAAGCCTGAGCTGCTAGCTCTGCGACATGGTGGCGCAGTGCAAATTTTTGAATTTTACCCGTCGACGTGGTCGGTATGGCTTGAAAAATACCCTTCCGCGGGGCTTTGAAACGGCTCATTCTGTCCCGGCAAAATTCAATTAATTGGGCTTCATCAAGGCTGCTATCAGGGCGCTTTTGAACGAAAGCCACAGGGACTTCTCCCCATTTTTCATCGGCCATGGGAACCACAGCGGTTAATTCAATCTCGGGATGGCGCAGGATAATTTCTTCGACTTCTAGGGAAGAAATATTTTCACCGCCAGAGATGATAATGTCTTTTGATCGATCGACAATTTTTAGGTAGCCGTCGGGGTGCATCACGCCAAGGTCCCCCGAATGGAACCAACCGCCGGCAAAGGCCTCATCGGTCGCTTTAGGGTTATGCAAATAACCTTTCATCACGATATTGCCGCGGAACATAATTTCACCGACCGTTTGACCGTCTGCGGGCACTGGCAACATGGTATCTGGATCTAGAACGGTGACATCCTCCTCCATAGGGTAGTTCACGCCTTGACGACCGTTGAGCCGCACACGTTCCTCTAAAGATTCTTCGAGCCACTCATCTTGTTTAACACACACGGTGGCGGGGCCGTAAACTTCAGTGAGTCCATAGACATGGGTGAGATCAATCCCAAGCTTCTCCATTTTTTCAAACACGCTGGCAGGTGGCGCTGCACCTGCTATTAGGCCAAATATTTTGTGTGGAAGCGGCTTTTCAGCACTCAGCGCCGCATCTGCAATCATGTTGTGAACAATGGGCGCGCCACAATAATGGGTGACGCTTTGTTCATGAATTAATTGCAAAATAGCTTGGGCATCTACTTTTCTCAAACAAACGCTGGTTCCACCAATGGCCGCTAGCGTCCAAGGGAAGCACCAACCGTTGCAATGAAACATGGGTAGTGTCCATAAGTAGCGCACACTAAACCCCATGCCCCATGACAACACGTTGCTGACAGCATTGAGATAGGCGCCGCGGTGATGGCTAACCACACCCTTGGGATTGCCTGTAGTGCCCGAGGTATAGCCGAGTGCAATGGCATCCCATTCATTTTGTGGCGGCTTGCATTCTGGAAGCTCTGTCTGCTGCGCGAGCAGGGCTTCGTAGTCGGGGCCAGCTTGAGAGGGTGCACCTGAGGTGACATCGTGAGCGTAAATTAGGTGGGGGCACTCGCCTTCAATTAGGGTCAATGCTTCACTCATTACCTCGTGAAACTCAGTGTCGACAATCACTACCTTGGTTTGGCTGTGCTGTAATATAAACGCGATAGTACTGGCGTCGAGACGAATGTTGATTGCGTTTAACACGGCGCCCGTCATGGGTATGCCAAAGTGGGCTTCATACATGGCCGGCACGTTTGGCAGCATCACTGAGACGACATCGCCGCGGGTAATCTCAATGCTTTGCAATAAGGCCGCTAGGCGGCGACAGCGATCATAAGTTTCAGACCAGGTATATGTTTGATCCGCATGAATAACCGATGGACGGTGAGCATAAACAGTTGCTGCGCGGCGCAAAAAACTAAGGGGGGAAAGCGCTGCATAATTGGCATCGTTTTGCGGCAATAGATCATTGAAAGCACAGGGTTGATTCATCGTTTTACACTCACTTTTGCCAGACCGGTGGACGTTTTTGCAAGAAGGCATCGATGCCTTCGCCGGCATCTGCAGCCATCATATTTTCTGCCATCATATTGCCGGCATACTCGTAAGCTTCCGCTAGGTTCATTTGCTTTTGGCGATAAAACATCGCTTTGCCTGTTCTCACTGCGGCGGGGCTTTTACTCAAGATTTTGGCTACTTTGGCTTCGACAGCGGCATCTAGCATTTCATCGGCAACGACCTGGCTAGCTAAGCCCCAGTCACAAGCAGTGGTGGCATCAATCATGTCGCCGGTAATGAGCATATCAAAGGCTCTCTTACTGCTCACATTGCGCGATAAGGCAACAGCAGGGGTGGAGCAAAATAAACCAACATTAATTCCTGATACTCCAAATCGAGCAGATTCGGCGGCAATGGCTAAGTCACAGCTTGCGGCTAATTGGCAGCCTGCTGCTGTGGCGATACCGTGGACTTTGGCGATAACAGGCACGGGTAAATTAACGATGCTTTGCATGACTTTACCGCAGCGGCTGAACAAATCTTGGTAGTATGCTTTTTCAGGCTTTGAACGCATCTCGGCGAGATCGTGACCGGCACAGAAAGCTTTGCCTTGTCCGCTGATAACTACGCACATAGCGCTGTCATCAGAGGCAATGCTATCAAGTTCACTTTGCAGGGCAGCCAACATGGCTTCAGACAGAGTGTTCAACTTGTTGGGTAAGTTCAGCGATAAATAAATAGCGCCATGACTATCGTGGCGTAATACAAGATCGGTTTGTGCAGCTGGGCTCGACATACAATTCTCCAGTTATTTTTTTAATCATTCGATTCTAACGAGTTTTAGTGAATAAACAACTGATACTTCCTAAGCTTATTCATTAGAAAAACTAATCAATTTGGTTACAGAAGATCGCTTTTATATTGTTATCTAGGGGGGTATTCTTAGTTTTTCTAACCATAAGTTCATTTAAAGGATATTGCCATGACAGCTCGTCACGTTGAATATGCCATTATCGGTGCCGGAACTGCAGGCTTGGGTGCGTACTCTCGTATCAGCCGTAAAACTGACAGTGTTGTTATGATTCAGGACGGACCTTACGGCACGACCTGCGCACGAGTAGGGTGCATGCCTAGTAAATTACTCATCACTGCTTCTGACTATGCACACCATGCAGATACGGGTGAGTTTTTTGGCGTAAGCGCATCTCACCAAGTCAGTGGACAAAGAGTATTTGAGAGGCTTCGGGATGAGCGCGACAACAAATTTGTCGCTCGCAACTTAAGTTATGTTTCTAAAATTCCGGAGCACCACAAAATAGAGGGCCGTGCGACATTTATGGGGCCTGGTCATTTAAAAGTCGCCGAAGATATTGATGTATATGCGGAAAAAATCATCCTCGCGGTTGGCTCAAGACCTCACATACCTTCCGTTTTTGATCCCGTTAAAGAGCGTGTACACACCAGTGATACCGTCTTCGAAATAGGTGACTTACCCGCGTCAATCGCTGTTATTGGACTGGGTGTAATTGGCTTAGAGCTTGGTCAGGCAATGCATAGATTAGGCGTTAAAACGACCCTGTTTGGTCGGTCGGGTCAGGTGGGAACTTTGACCAATCCCGCGTTAAAGCAGCTGGCGAGTGATATTTTCTGCCAACAGGTACCTCTTTATCCACAAGGCAAGATTCTTAACACCTGGGAAGATAATGGTGCCTGGATTGAGTATGAAACGGCGAGTGGTGAGGTAATAAAAGACGTGTTCGAGATGGTGCTGGTGGCCACAGGACGGGTGTCAAACATTGATCGAATGAACATGGCTGCAGCGGGCATTGATGCTGCGTCTATTCATGATGCGCACAATCCAGACACGTTGCGTTATGACGAACACCCTGTATTTGTCGCTGGCGATGCGACAGATAGCTTGCCGGTTTGGCACGAGGCCTTTGATGAGGGTAGGTTGGCAGCAGAGAATGCTATGCAATTTCCTGCAACAGTGGCTCCTAAGAGACGCACGCCTTTATTCATTTGTTTTACTGATCCTCAAATGGCATTGGTTGGCTTATCTTTTGAAGAGCTTGAAGGTCAAGATATTATTATCGGTGACCTGCCTTTCGAAAGTAGCCCGCGACATGTTGTTTGGAATAAAACAGAGGGTAGGATGCATGTATACCTTGAACCAGAGTCAGGTAAGATTCTTGGTGCTGAGATTCTGGGTCATCACGCTGAGCATCTCGCGCATATTTTAGCACTTGCCATTACCCATAATTTGACCGCTTCTCAAGTCCTTGAAATGCCGATTTATCACCCCAGTGCGGAAGAATTACTTCGCGATGTTCTAGAAAACGCAGAGCGTAAGCGGATTCGTAAAAAATAAGTTAGGGGTAAAAACAATCGATTTAGTTTTCAGGAGCGTTTTGCAGTTGCAATTCACGCTCCTTTTTCTTTCTTGAGAGTTTGGCGACACTCAATTCTGTCGATTTGATGGTCTTGGTCGTCACATAAATATAATAGCGTGCTATACCTATCTCCGCGTCCAGCATGGTTTCAATTAAATCCTGAAAATCCTGTAGCGACATGGCGACAACTTTCAAGACATAGTCTGTGCCTCCGCCTGTGGCGTAGCATTCCACAACTTCATCTACATTCTTTATGTAGTTTTCAAAGAGTTGAAAGTCTGAGCGTCGATGAGAATTTAGCGATACGGTGACGTATACCGTCGTCAGATCAAAAAGCTTATGTAAGGCAATATTGCCGGTGTAACCCGTAATAAAACCAGCATTTTTTAATTTAGTGAGTCGAAGTAAGCAGGGAGTTGGTGAAAGGTTAACTAACTCAGCGAGTTTGTTTTTACTGACCTGACCGTGAAGTTGAACCGCATTTAATATGCGAAGGTCTACATCGTCTAATGTAAATTTCTTCATGCTTGACTCACTTCGCACTGATTATAATGGAAGTGAGTCTAAGCATTAGTCACTAACGAATCAAGCAGCAGTTACCGAGGTAGCAATACTCTTCTTAGGATCATAGAAAGGTTTCTCAACGATGGTGGCGTTCACCATTTCGTTGGGTTTATGAACAACCATGTGATTACCAATATCAGCATAGGCTGCATCTACGATAGCTAGTGCAATGTTATAACCTAAGCGAGGCGAATAAACAGCAGAAGTGACTTTGCCCACTTTTTGCCCAGCAAATTCTAAAGACCAGAATTCAGTATTAGGGCCAGACATAGGCTCGCCTTCAATAATCAAACCGATTTGGCGACGTTTCACGCCTTCTTCTCTAATTTTCTTTAATGCTTCTTTGCCAATGAAGTCGGCTTCCATATCTAGGTCGATCAAGCGATCCATACCTAGCTCAAGAGGATTGGTGTTGATATCCATATCCGCATGGTATGACAGCATGCCGCCTTCAATACGGCGAATGCTCGAGGTGTGGCCAGGTTTAAGTCCAAAGGGCAGGCCAGCAGCCATAATCTTTTCCCACAGCTCGTCGCCCTTGCTGCTATCCATCAGGTAAATTTCATAACCCAACTCGCTCGACCAACCCGTGCGAGAAACGACGACTGGGATGCCATCTAGATCGTATTCGCGCAACCAATAGTAGCGAAGATCCATAATTTCATCGCCGAATAATACCTTCATGATTTCGCCAGACATGGGACCTTGTAATTGCAGGGGAGAAACATCGGGCTCTGTAATTTTTACATCTAACCCTGAGTTAATAGCTACACCCTGAGCCCATAATAAAATGTCACTATCCGCTAGAGACAACCAGAAGCGATTCTCTTCGAGGCGAAGCATGATGGGGTCGTTGAGAATGCCGCCTTCAGCATTCGTCATGATCACATACTTACATTGACCTACTGCGCATTTTGATAAGTCACGAGGGGTGAGCATTTGAACCAGTTTGGCTGCATCGGGGCCGGTGATTTCAACTTGGCGCTCAACCGCAACATCACAAAGGATGGCTGTATTGACTAGGTTCCAGAAATTTTCCTCGGCACTTCCAAAATCACGTGGAATATACATGTGGTTGTATACAGAAAAATCCTTTGCGCCCCAGCGAACTGTTGCATCAAAGTAGGGTGATTTACGAATTTGAGTACCAAAACCAAAGCTTTTTATTGTTTGCATTTCCATGATTTTTTCCTGTTTTTTAATTGCCGTGTTGATCAAAAGTTGTGCGAAATATACGCATTACAAAAATATAAAATGGCCTAAATTTAAGTCTGATTTACAACCATTTAGGCTTATATTTGAATGCTTATTAGACGTATCAGACTGATACTCAGGTTTGATCGGGGTTGCAGCTATATCGGTATTTGCGCTGGGGCATGTCGTTTTTATTTGAATGCGACATGATTTTAATATCTTTTTAAAATATTAGATTGGCCGGCCTAAAGATTTGATGAGGGAGGTTAAAAACTTAGTCAATTGTTATTGGTTGACTAATGTGTAAGCATACGATCGGATTGGTTTATCAGTATATTGAAGATAATAATAATTTTAAGGACATGAAAATGGCATTCTCACGTGAATATAAAGCTAGGTACTCACACTTTTTAATCAAACTTGCATGGTCAGTTGAAATTGTGGCTGTTCTCATTGGGCTGATGATTTCATTAGTGGTTTCTATAGCCGCAAGTCAGGCTTACAGCAGTGGGCAAGACGATGCAGGGTTCCTCGGGACCATGTCTAGCATGTTTGTTGCAGGTTTGCCGTTTCTATTGGTTGCTTTAGTCGAACTTTGCAAGATTCCATTGACGTTCACTTTTATGGCTGTGACCAATATCAAATGGCGTCTAATCTTTATGCTGTTTGTGTTTTTCCTATGTAGCATAACCTTTGAGACAATGCTGAATGGATTCGAGAGAAACTTTTCAAATCTTAATTACGCAATCGATACACGAAAAAATAATATCGAAAATATTAATGCGGAAATTGGCTTGCTAGAAATTCGTCGTAATCGCATTCAAAAATTTACTGAAGCTGACTTAATAGCAGAAGTAGAAAGTGAACAAAGTGAAATTAATAGCAATTATTCAATTAATGTAAGGAAAATTGAAGAAAATACTAGAGAGCTCCTCTCCCAAATTGATTATTCATTCAAAGATTCTATTGATACAGAAATTGGACAATTAATGGAGAAACGGGATGATTACTATGAGCAGTGGAACAGCGAAAGAGATGATTTAGAACGTCGATTTTCAACAATCTTGCTAGGCAATATAACTGATAGTCGTGGTGAAAAAGACCGATTAGTTTCCGAACTTGAGGCATTAAAGCGAGAAAAGCGCCAACGAGTAGCTTCGGCTGGTTTTTTGACCAGGGAAGGTATTGAAAGAAGATTCAATCAGCTTATTGCCGCAAAGGATCGTCAAATTGCTGAAATTTCTTCAGGTTATTTAGGCGGTGATGCCCTGACGAAACAAGCTGTAATGGAAGATCAATTTAAGTCGCAGATGAGTTTTTTAAATGAAAAGTATCAAGGCCGTATTAGTGATATCAATCAGCGTATCGAAACAAAAAAACAAGAGCTCATCGATAAAGAACAGGCAAACATCCAACTTGAGAGTACTCTTTTATCGAATGCGGATAATGGTAGAGCGCGTTTTCTCTCAATAAAACGTGATAGTGAGTCGACTCTTAATGAATATTTGAATCAGAAAACACAGGAACTTGCAGTGATTAATTCGCAGGTTGAAGAAATTGAAGACAAAATCTTCCTGTTGAAGAATGATCAAAGAAACATACAGGCTGCTATTAATATGTTGATCAACCAGAATCAGGTTTACCGTATTGCTATGTATGCCTATGGTAAAGAGTCGCCATTAGATGTTGATCGGAGCATGGTTGGGTTAGTAGCATTACTATGGTTCGGTTCTTTGGCGCTAATAGCCTCAGTCACTGGTGTTATGCTTGCTTTGGCAGGTTTTTATTTGAAACGTTTAATTCTAAGTGAAGAGCTAGAGGAGCTAAAGTCTCTTTAGTCAATGAAATATTTTGAGAATGTTTCCCCGACGAAAGGCGAACTAATTAAACCAAGTTCGCCTTTTTTGCATCAGAGTTTCAGAAGCAAACGGCTTTAATTATTTTTCACTCTAAATGCCTAAATTGCTCTTAAATGTCGACGTTTGATACTTCGTTTAACGTCACTTTTTATATTATCGACTTACAAATACTAAAAATCAGGAAATACAAATGCACAACTGTAAAGTTTATTTTCTTACCGTTTTTTTTTCTTCTCTTATGACCTATTTACCAGCATCAATTGCAAATGAAAGTTTTGATGTAGTCATAGAGAATGGTCGCGTCATTGACCCGGAAACTGGATTAGATGCGATTCGCCATTTGGGTATAAATAAAGGCACTATTGTTGCTATCTCCGAAGATGAGCTGGCGGGCGCTCAGATCATTGATGCTAGCGGATTAGTCGTTGCCCCGGGATTTATTGATATACACAGTCATTCCCCTTCATTACTTGGTCAGCATTTTAATTTACTTGATGGAGTTACTACCCAGCTCGATACCGAGGCTGGAGCTTACCCCGTTCAATTTTATGGTGAGCACTTTTTGGGTGGCGCACAGTTAAACTATGGTTCATCTGTGGGGCATTTTGCGATTCGCATCAAGGTGATGGAAGGACGTGATCAACCCTATGCCTTTATTGGTAGAAAGCCAGGTAACATGATTGGAGATGCATGGACCAAAAAGGCGAATACAGAACAGATCGAGGCAATGCGCAAGCTGATTTATGATGGTCTTGATAATGGTGGTCTTGGTATTGGCGTCTTACTGGACTACATGACGAATGCTGTTTCAGATGAAGAATTGGCCATGCTGTTTGATGTTGCTGCTGAGAGGAACGTCCCACTGTTTATCCACGTGAGAAGAGGTGTGACCGGTGATTCTTCGGGTTTGATTGAAGTCATTGATCTTGCTAAGTCGAGCGGCGCCTCCTTGTTTGTGTGTCATATTAGCCACAATGCTATGGGGAATATTGGCGATTGGTTAACGTTAATAGACGAAGCAAACCAGCAAGGTGCAGACATAGCAACAGAGACACTGACTTATGGCGCTGGAGCCACAACGATTTCTGCTGATGTTTTTCAACGAAGAGACTGGCAGAAGATTTTTGATATTACTTATGGTGATGTGCAGTGGGTATCTACAGGCGAGTGGATGACAGAAGAAACTTGGCGCAAATACTCCAAAGAGAGACCGAACGGTGTGGTCAACCACCATTACATGAAGGAAGAATGGCTCGAAACTGCGATTAAATGGCCGGGCATGATGGTTTCTACTGATTCTCTCCCTACGCTAGATAGGCAATACAAGGTGAACCCTAATGTCGCGGGTACCTTTTCTAGATTATTGGGCCATTACGTTCGTGAAAGGGGCATTATTGACCTTACCACTGGTCTAGCAATGACAAGTCTTAGACCCGCTCAGTGGCTTGAGCGCGCCTCTGAGAAATTTAAGAGAAAAGGGCGCATTCAAATTGGTGCAGATGCTGATATTGTGATTTTTAACCCTGATACTATTAAAGATCAGGCGACTCATGGCGATCCGTTTCAAGCTTCAACAGGTATTGAACGTGTTTTAGTCGGTGGTCGCGTCGTAGTCGAAGGTGGTCAGCGTATTGAAGGTCGATACCCAGGAAAGAAACTTTCAGTGAACTAATGGCAGTCTTCTTATGAGCGTGTCTGTAAAGACGCTCATAAGAAGTTAATCGCTGATCTAAAAGGTTTAACAGGTTTTCAAAAGCATGGTTTACC
>Ga0181572_10003703_pt1 | contig 10692 bp, 6 predicted proteins | sample 101ome_26_FD_133004 | JGI IMG/M metagenome (GOLD analysis project Ga0181572, IMG submission 133004) | Coastal salt marsh microbial communities from the Groves Creek Marsh, Skidaway Island, Georgia - 101408AT metaG (megahit assembly) | ecosystem: Environmental > Aquatic > Marine > Intertidal zone... | reverse complement strand
GGCTCAAGGCACCGATGTGCGCGACGCATCTCATCTGAAATCGCACAAGTCGTGATGGCCAAAGTCACGATGTACACCGACGGTGGGGCAAGCGGCAATCCCGGTCCAGGCGGGTACGGGACGTTGCTCATGTACGGCGAGCACGTCAAGGAGATGAGTGAGGGATTTCGTCTCACGACAAACAACCGCATGGAGTTGTTGGCGGTGATTGTGGGGCTCGAGGCCTTGACGAGGGACGGGGTGGAGGTGGAGGTGTATTCCGATTCGAAGTACGTCGTGGATGCGGTGATGAAACGGTGGGTCTTCAATTGGGAGAAGAAAGGCTACAAGGACAAGAAGAACCCCGACCTGTGGCAACGCTTTTTGCGCATCTACCGAAAGCACAAGGTCACGTTTCATTGGGTCAAGGGCCACGCGGGCAACCCGTTGAACGAGCGCGTGGACGCCATGGCGGTGGCTGCGTACCAAACCGGGAACCTGTTGACCGATACTTGGTACGAACAGAACGAGGCGTAAGCGCCGACGAGTGCGGAGGGGTTATCTTTGGGGCGCAATTCAATGATCATGCGTACAGACCTCTACCAAGGCCACGACTACTACAAGATGGACGAGCTCCTCACCGAGGAGCACAAGTTGATTCGCGACACCGCGCGTGCGTGGGTGAAGCAGGAAGTCAGCCCCATCATCGAAGACGCCGCCGAGCGTTGCGAATTCCCCAAACACTTGTTGCCGGGGTTGGGCGAGATTGGGGCGTTTGGGCCTTACATCCCTGAGGAGTACGGCGGCGCGGGTCTCGACCAGATCGCCTACGGGTTGATCATGCAGGAACTTGAGCGCTGCGACAGCGGCTTGCGTTCGACGGCTTCCGTGCAGAGCTCGCTTGTGATGTATCCCATTTGGAAGTACGGTTCCGAGGAGCAGAAGCAAAAGTTCCTGCCCAAACTCGCGACCGGCGAGTGGATGGGCTGCTTCGGACTGACTGAGCCTGACCACGGTTCCAATCCCGGGGGCATGGTCACCAACTACAAGGAAGACGGGGACGACATCATCCTCAACGGAGCCAAGATGTGGATTTCCAACGCGCCGTTTGCTCAGCTTGCTGTGGTTTGGGCCAAGAACGAGGAAGGCCGAATCCACGGCGTGATTGTCGAGCGCGGCATGGAGGGTTTCAGCACGCCCACGATGAAGGGCAAGTGGAGCTTGCGGGCGTCCGACACGGGGGAACTCATCTTCGACAACGTTCGCGTGCCGAAGGCAAACATCCTGCCCGGACGGTCAGGTCTCGGAGCGCCTCTGAGCTGCTTGGACAGCGCCCGTTATGGCATTGCTTGGGGCGCGATTGGTGCGGCTCTGGACTGCTATGACGTGGGGTTGCGGTACGCGAAGGAGCGGATGCAGTTTGGTCGCCCCATTGCAGGATTCCAGTTGCAACAGAAGAAATTGGCGGAAGCCATCACGGAGATCACCAAGGCTCAGTTGCTGACGCACCGACTTGGCGTGCTCCGCAACGAAGGACGCGCAACGTCCGCCCAGATTTCCATGGCCAAGCGGAACAACGTGGACATGGCGATCAACATCGCACGAGAGATGCGTCAGGTGCTCGGCGGCATGGGCATCATGAACGAGTACCCCATCATGCGCCACATGGCCAACCTCGAGTCGGTCATCACCTACGAGGGCACGCACGACATTCATTTGCTGATCACGGGCCTCGACATCACGGGCGAGAACGCGTTCAAGTAAGGTTCGGGTTCAGCGCACCGCGAAACGGTCGGCGTCCTTGAGGAAGGGCAGTTTGGCTCGAAACGAGTCAAGCTTGTTTCGGTCGAGAACAGCACGTAGGGTTGCAGGCGTGCCGAGTGATCCAGAATCTTGAAGGGGCTTTCCTGCGAAATCAACGACGAGGCTGTCGCCGGCGTAATGGTGGCCATTCGCGTCGGAGCCGCATCGGTTGACTCCCACCACAAAACACTGGTTCTCGATTGCGCGAGCCTGCAGAAGGGTTCGCCACGCGTCGCGCCGGGGCGCGGGCCAGTTGGCAACGTACAAGGCAAGGTCATACGGGTTGGGGCCGTGGTTTCGCACGAATCCTGGGAAGCGCAAGTCGTAGCACACTTGAAGCAAGATGCGCCACCCGCCCCATTGCACCTCCACACGGTCTCGCCCGGCGGTGTAGTTCTCGTGTTCTCCCGCCAAGGTGAAAAGGTGACGTTTGTCGTAAGCGTGCAGGTCGCCCTCCGGCGTGGCAAACCACATCCGGTTGACGGCGTGGCCGTCGGCAGTTGAGGCTGCGACGCTTCCAGTGAGCGCCACGCCGTGCTCGGCGGCCAGGCGAAGCATCCACGTCGAACTGGGTCCTTGGCCTTCGAGATCGAGCTGTTCGACGCCGTCCACGCTCAGGGAAAAGCCCGTGGTGAACATCTCGGGAAGAACAATCAAATCGGCACGGTGGTCTTGGAGCGTCTCGGAAATGAGGTCCTCGAAATGGATGCGGTTCGCCTCTGGGTCCTGCCAAGCAAGGTCGGCTTGAAGAGCCACCACGCGCAATTCAGTCTTCGGTTTGAGTGGGGATGCAGGAGCGACCCCATCCGGTTGGGCCGGGTTGCCACTTGACTCCAAAGGAATGGCTCTAAGAAGCCCGATGGCCTGGTCGATTGTGGCGTCTTCTTTCGCGAAGCAGAGGCGCACAGAGGGTTCCCAGGAGGGTCCAAACGCGCTCATGGGGATGGTCGCGATGCCGTGCTCGCGGGTCCACCGGCGTGCCAAATCCCCGTCCGATTCTCCGGGCTTCAGGTACGCCTCGACCCCCACGACCTGGAAATAGCCGCCTTCGCTGGGCTCCCAGGTGAGCGCGGTGCCTTCGAGGCCCTTCAGCAGCCGGTCCCGCTTCTGGGCGTAAATGGGGCCGACGGTCTCGAGGTGGGTCGCGGCTGCCTCGGAGGACAGGTAGGTCACGAGCCCGGCCTGAAAAGGCGCGCCGGTGGAGAACACGTCGTACTGATGGATTTTTCGGAGTTCCGCCGTGACGGCGGCGGGGGCGGCCAGCCACCCGATTTTCCAACCTGTCGCGTGAAACAGCTTTCCAAAGCTGCCCGCGACGAGGGTTCGGGAGCGGAGGCGAGGATGCAATGCGGGAACGGGTGCGGTGCGGCCGTCGTGCACCATTGGCCCGTACACCTCGTCGCTGATCAACCACGCGTCCGTGCCTTCGAGGGCGTCGGCCAGGAGGTCCAGCACGGCTTGGGTGGTGAGTTTGCCGGTGGGGTTGTGCGGGCTGTTCAAGATCACGAGGCGTGTTCGAGGTGACACGGCACGGGCGAGGTCGTGGCCGTTCATTTGGCCTTGCGCGTCGAGCAACGGCACGCGCACGACGCGGGCCTGATTCAACTCGGCGACTGGCGCATACAGGTCGTAGCAGGGGTCCTGGAGAACAACCTCGTCGCCGGGCTGCAACAGGGCGGACATGGCGGCGAACAGGACGCTTGAAGCGCCTGCTCCTACGGTGATTTCCGTGTCGGGGCAGTAGCCTGCTCCGGCGTGGTACGTCTCGGCGATCCAGCGACGGAGGTCCCGGTTGCCGGGCATGGGGGCGTACTGGTTGTGTCCGTCCTCGAGCGCTTGGGCCACAGCCCGTCGCAACGCCTTCGGGGTGTCGAGGTCAGGAAACCCTTGGGCGACGTTGAGCGCACCGCATTCAAGTGCGAGCGCGGACATCTCGGTGAAAATCGTCGTGCCGACCTCGGGCAACTTCGAGAAGGGCATGCGAGGGGACGAACTGTTCATCGCAACACGGCGAATTTGACGACGGCGCCCTCCTTGCCGTTTCGGTCTGTGGCGAACGCGAGGTACACCCCGTAAGGCGCCTGCCTGCCGTCTTCCATTTTTCCGTCCCACGTTGCACGGCCGCCGTTGCTTTCAAGGACGGCAATCCGGTTCCCCGTTGCGTCGGTGATGTGAACCGTGCTTTGGTAGGCCAAACCGTCAATCACAACCGGCCCCTCGTGGTCCGCGCGAATGGGGTTGGGCATGATGCGCACGTCTTGCATTTCCCGATCCCAGTTGGTCGCCTCTCCCCGATACGACATAAGGCCTTTGGCCGTGCCGAGGTACACCTCGCCTGAGCCGTAGTCCATGGCGATGTCTTGAATGTCGTTGGAGGGAAGCGGGCTGTTGTCCACGGTGAAGTGATGGTCGGTGGTGAGGCCGTCCGACGCGAGAACGTAAACGCCCGATCCTTGCGTGCCGACCCATTTGCGGTTTCCCGCGTCGATGATCAAGGATTGAACGACGTCCGTTTCGAGCAAGTACTGCAAGTTTCCGTCTTGGGAGATGAGGATTTGGCTTGCGTTCACGTCGTCCCCAAACACCGTCGAGCTTTGGTAAAAAACGCACGGGCCGTTGGCCGTACCCACCCAAATCTCGTCGTCCAAATCTTCTTCGATGCAGAACACGTCGTTGGAAGGCAGGCCTCCCTGACCCGGAGTTTTCGTCAAGATGGTCCAATTGTCGTCCGAGGGGTTTTCAGGGGTGCCGGCGGGGTCGTACACCAACACGCCGTTGCCGCGAGGCAGCACCGCCCAGACGTAGCCGTCGCGGGTGACTTCGATGTCGCCGAAGAGGAGGTTTTGGCCTTCGTCGCCCAAATCCATCCCCACCGTGGTGCCGTCCGGAAGCATGACGTGGAGGCACGCGGTGGTCCACGGCGTGGCGAACCACAAGTTGCCGTCCGTGTCGAAGTCCACGCCGCTCACGGCAGAGCGCGGGGACCCACCGACCTCGGACAACTCCATGCTCGAGTTTTCCGCGTTCAGGACACGAACCACCTGGCCGTCGCGGAGTTCGAGGAGTCCCTCTTCGTACGATGCGAAGACGACGTGAGAGGGGTCCGTGGGGTCAATGCTGACGTCCAAGATGTCTTTCACCCCCGCCACGTCGTTGGCGTTTTCAGGCAAGGCGGGCACGTGCCAGTCGCGGTCGCTGTATTGGAACAAGCCGTCTGACCGGTACTGGGGAGTCCAAGAGGCACTTACCGCGCCGGTGGCCACCCACAGGTTGTCGTTCCAACAGTCCATGCGGCGCACAGCCGCGTTGGGAGGGCCGTCTGGTCGGTTGGTGCGGGTGGGAATGCTCGACGCCGTGGGTTGCGGAACCCACGTCACCACGCCGCCCACGTTGCTTGCCAGCCAAACGCGACCCTGCGTGTCGTTTGCGCCCACGGCCACGTCCCGGATGTACGCAAAGGCAGGCACCTCGTTGGTGGGCGCCTCCGGTTCCCCTTGCGCATCCCAGCCCCAAACGTCGCAACACGAGGCCACGAGCAAGCCCTCGGACCGGCTACCGTCTTCCGCCAAAATCCAAGGACCGGTCGCCATGCCACCAAAAGGAAGTCCGTCCGCATCCCACCCCGGCATCACATCCCAAATCCCGTCGTCGCTGCCGGCCCAAACCACGGCGAGGTCGCTCTCCGGCACCTCCGTGACCATCCACCATGACCCGGCAAACTGCTTCAATTCCAGCACCCCACCGAGGTCGGGGGCGCCTTCCCAAGCCGTCCAACGGTCGGGGTTGGCCAAGAACGGGTCGCCCTTGGCCGCGGCCAGAACTCCTTGACTCGTCCCCACCAACCACATGCCGTCGTGCGACGTCACGCAACGCGCGTCAACGGCTATTTCAGGGGGCGTCAGCGACCACGTGTCTGCGATTTCTTGTTTGGTCAGGTCGAGCACCACCACACCTACAGCGGAGGCGAGGTAGGCAAAATCGCCTTCCACGTAAATCGATTCGATGCGCTTGCTCCCCACCACTTGGGCAATCCGGAGGTCAGGGATGTTGGTGGTTCCCGCGGCGTCTCGCAGGTCAATGCCCCCGTCCTCGTAGGCGACAATCCACTGGCCCCGTTCCGCGTCGTACCCCAGGGCTGACGGGTTTCCTTGCGACAAAGCGGTTCCTTTCACGACCCGACTCACTTCGTACGTCGCGGTGTCCACCGTGAACAGGGCGTTGGGAGTCCGTGCCACGACCACGTCGCGCGCGAACATCACTTCAGCCGCAGCGCCGTAGGGAAAGTGATCGCGCCAACTCGACACCTCGTATTGAGCCCAAGCCGTCGCTCCCGCAAGGGACACCCACACCACGAAAAGGCACTGAAGTTTCACGCGAATCATGACGGGACGAAGTTCGGGATATTGTGCTCATCCCGATGAACTTTCCAACGAGCCCGTTACCTTGCCTTCATGACGGTGCCTCACAAACTCGCCATTTTTGGTTTGCTGTTTGCTTCTCTGGGCCTTTCCCCCTCGGAAGCCAAGGCTCAACGACGTGCTGAGACGTCCTTTCAGGCGAGGGGGTGCTGCCCGTGGTGCGAGGAGAACATGGTGAATGCCCTTGAAGGGGGAGCGGTGCTCAGGATTCATTGGGACCAAACGACAGAACGGATGACCGTCGTCTACCGAACTCGAAAAATCACGTCGAAGGAAATCCAGCGGCGCATCGCCTTGGCCGGACACGACACGGACGCCTTCCCGGCCCCAGACAGCGCCTACCTCGCGCTTCCGGCTTGTTGCTGGTACCGGGACTGACCTTCGACCTTACCCCGCGTGTTTCCAACGGAACGCGTCCGCGCCCTCCGATTCGAGCAACGACAAGGCTTCCTCTGAAACGAGCCCGTACCGGTACCCTTGTTTGCTGTACGTTCCTTCGACAATGCCCCAAACCGTGAGCAGTGCGAGCAAGTCCTCCGCCTCGTCAAATTCCATCCGGGACGTTCGGGCAACTTGCGCAAATCGGAGTTGCTGCCCTTCACGCCACCGCTTGAACAAGCGACCTACGTACTCGTCGTACCGAAATTCGGAGCGGTCCATGCGCATCTCGTACTGCCACACTTTGACCATCACCGGCGACGCCTTGTGAATGCGGTCGTCCTTTCGCAAGAACGCCTGCCACCGGTCGGCGGACTTGCCAGAGACCTCCGCACGTTCCGGCAGCTCGACAAAGTGCGGGCGCTGCGCGCTTCGGGGCACCTTGATTTCCAGCACGCTCAGGTAACCGTGCTTCCAAACTTGAGATTCAAACGCCACAGCCGGCCTGCAATGCATTTCCGCAGCGCATTGGATCACGTGGAACTCCTCTTCAATGCGGCACCCCGCAACCTCGCCGCTGTCGCGCACACCGATGAGCAGCCGTCCTCCTTCGGTGTTGGCAAAGGCGCTTAACGTCTTGGCGATTTTTTGGGGGTCGTCCACGCGCATTTTGAAATCCTGATGCTGGTGTTCCCCCTCCTCGATCATGCGCAAGATGTAGGACATGAAGTGAAGGTAGGACGGAAGGAACAAATTGTGTACTTTTGCACCGGAAAGACAAGACGACGACACGGATGGAGGCCACAAGGCCTCTTTTTTGTCCCACAAGATTTGAGTCGCCGACTTGTCCGCCCACCAGAGCACAGCCGTGATCAGCAAAGAGCACATCCAAAGCCTCGCCGAAGAGCACCTTGAAGGGACCCCTGGGTTTCTCGTGGAAGTTGTCGTTTCCGACGGCAGCAACATCCGCGTGGTGGTCGACCACGACGAAAACACGTCGATCGAGTTTTGCATGGGCTTGAGCCGCCACATTGAGTCTTCTTTGGACCGGGAGCTTCAAGATTTTTCTTTGGACGTTCTCTCTCCAGGGCTGGACCAACCGCTGAAGTTGCATCGCCAATACGTGAAAAACGTGGGTCGCGAAGTCTCCGTGATGCCCGTAGAAGGCGCGAAGACGGAAGGCCTGTTGACGCGTGTGGAGGAAGATCACTTCGTGGTCTCGACCCGTGAAAAGCGCCGCATCGAAGGTCGCAAGGCAAAAGAGTGGGTCGAAGAAGACCACCCGTTCCGCTTTGAAGACGTGCACTGGACGAAAGTGAACATCTCGTTTAACAACAAACCGCGGGCCTAAGCCCCCTAACCTGAGTCAACATGCAGTTGAACTTGCTGGAATCGTTTGCAGAATTCAAGGAATTCAAAAACGTCGACAAAGAAAATTTGATGGCCATCTTGGAAGAAGTCTTCCGAAACATGATCATCAAACGGTACGGGTCGGACGAAAACTTTGACATCATCATCAACCCGGAGAAGGGTGACTTGGAGATTTGGCGGAACCGCGAAATCGTCGAGGACGGCGAGGTGGAAGACGAAAACCTCGAAGTGGCGCTGAGCGAGGCGTTGAAGGTGGAGGACGACTTTGAAGTCGGAGAAGAATTGTCCGAAGAGATCAAGCTCGAAAGCTTTGGCCGTCGAAGCGTGTTGTCTCTTCGCCAAAACCTTGCAGGCCGCATCCTGGATATGGAGAAGGACGCGTTGTACCAGAAATACAAGGAGCGCGTGGGTGAGGTGGTCACCGCCGAGGTTTACCAAATCTGGAAGCGCGAAATGCTTTTGGTGGACGACGAGGACAACGAAGTGGTGATGCCGCGGGAACACCAAATCCCCGGGGACTTCTTCAAGAAAGGCGACACCGTCCGGGCCGTGGTGGCCGCGGTGGAAATGCGCAACAACACGCCGCGAATCATTTTGAGCCGCACCGCGCCCGAATTCCTCGAACGCTTGTTCGAAATGGAGGTGCCCGAGATCTACGACGGCTTGATCACCATCAAGAAAATTGTTCGAGCTCCGGGCGAGCGCGCCAAGGTGGCGGTGGAGTCGTACGACGACCGCGTCGACCCAGTGGGCGCATGCGTTGGCATGAAGGGGTCCCGAATTCACAGCATTGTTCGGGAATTGCGCAACGAGAACATCGACGTCATCAACTACACGGCCAACGAAGAGCTCCTCGTCCAACGCGCACTCAGCCCCGCGAAAATCACCTCCATGGCCTTGCATCCAGACACCGGAAAGGCGGAGGTCTACCTCAAGCCTGACCAGGTCAGTTTGGCCATCGGAAAAGGAGGAAACAACATCAAGCTCGCGGGCTTGCTTACCGGCTATGACATTGACGTGTACCGCGAAGACGATGAAGTCAACGAAGATGTGGAATTGAAGGAGTTTGCAGACGAAATCGACGAGTGGATTCTCGACGAATTCGTCAAGATTGGTTGCGACACCGCCCGTTCCGTGTTGAACTTGGACGAAGCCGATTTGGTGACTCGGACGGACCTCGAAGCGGAGACCATCCGCGAAGTGATCTCCATCCTCAAAGCCGAATTGGATTCCTAAGTTATTCATAAGGGCACGCCGACAACGCGTGCCTCCGAGCCCCCCTAGCCAACCCCTTTGTCCCTAATTTCACACAGAATTTCCCCTACATGGCCGAAGCAAACAAACCTGTACGCCTGAGCAAAGTCGCCCGCGAGTTCAACCTTGGCATGACCACCGTGGTTGAGTTTCTGGCGTCCAAAGGCATCGAGGTCGAGGCCAACCCCAACACCAAGTTGGATTCCGAGACATACGCCTTGGTGCGTTCCAACTTCCAGGGGGACAAGGAGACGAAGGAAAAGGCGCAGGCAAGCGCTGCCACGATTCAAGATCGCGAGAGCATCACGCTCGCAAGCGCGAAGAAGCGCGCGGCGGCCAAGCAAGAGGAGGAGGAGCCAGAAATCGACCTGAGCCAGTTCCGCAAGAGCGAGGCGGCACCTGTTGTGAAGAGGACGAAGCCCGCAGCAGCAGAGCCCGCTCCCCAAAGCAACACGGAGCCTGCTCCTGAGGTGACCGAAGTTGCAGCTGCTAGAGAGGATGCGCAGGCAGAAAAGCCAGCTTCGGACGGACCTAAAGTGGTCGGGAAAGTGGATTTGGAAGCGCTGAAGTCCAAGAAGTCCGCGTCGAAGAAGACGGCTGAAAAGAAAACGGAAGCTCCGAAAGAGGCAGCAAAGCCAGTCGTTGAGAAGGAACCGGAAGCTCCCGCCAAAAAAGAAAAGCAAGCTCCAGCGGAACCGGAGGTGGTTCGAGCCAAAGCGGAGAAGTTGTCCGGACCCACCGTGGTGGGCAAGATTGAGCTTCCAGTGGAGAAGAAGCGCTCGACTTCCAAGATGGCTGACGACGGCAAGAGGAAACGAGTGCGTGTCAAAAAAGTCGACGTCGCCAAGGCCGGAGGCGCTGCAGCCAAAGATGCGCGGACACGCGGACGTCGCAACGAGCCGAAAAAAGAAGTCAGCAAGGAGGACATTCAAAAGGAAATTCGAGCCACCCTCGCCAGAATGGGGGGAGGCAAGAAGTCCAAATCCTCGAAGCTTCGCCGCCAAAAGCGGGACGCCATCCAACAACGTCACGAAGAAAGCCACCTTCAGTCGCAACTCGAAGAGAGCATCCTGAAGTTGACGGAGTTTGTGACGGTAGCGGAACTCGCCACCATGATGGACCGCGGGGTGAACGACATCATTTCTGCGTGCATGACGCTGGGCATCATGGTGTCAATCAACCAACGTTTGGACTCCGAAACCATCACCATCATTGCCGAGGAATTCGGGTACGAGGTGGAGTTTGTGAGTGCCGAAGTGGAGGAGGCCATTTTGGTCGAAGAGGATTCCGAGGACGAATTGGAATCACGGCCTCCGATTGTCACGGTGATGGGCCACGTTGACCACGGAAAAACTTCGTTGCTTGACTTCGTTCGCAACGCCAACGTCATCGCAGGCGAGGCGGGTGGAATTACGCAGCACATTGGTGCTTACGCCGTGGAATTGGACGGAGGAAAGAAAATCACCTTCCTCGACACCCCGGGTCACGC
>Ga0181572_10003693_pt1 | contig 10701 bp, 6 predicted proteins | sample 101ome_26_FD_133004 | JGI IMG/M metagenome (GOLD analysis project Ga0181572, IMG submission 133004) | Coastal salt marsh microbial communities from the Groves Creek Marsh, Skidaway Island, Georgia - 101408AT metaG (megahit assembly) | ecosystem: Environmental > Aquatic > Marine > Intertidal zone... | reverse complement strand
GGTTCCCCGAAAACCCTACATGCTGAGCCAGCCGATGGCATCTACGGCATCTTCACGGATCGGGTGTGCTTGTGTCACTCATATAACGAGGTCTAATTCGACTTCCCATGATTGTATTCCAAAATTCAGAAAAATTCGCCAATCCCCCGGAGTCTCCCATGTCGGCATGGTGGTGGTTTCTTCTCATTGGACTATCGGCTTGCAGTGATTCCTATCAAGCGCCGCTAAGCAGTAGAGGTGAGAAAGCAATGACTGCCGAGGAGTTATCCCCTTTGGAAGGGGCGAAAGGCATCCAGGGTGTGTCCTATGAATTGCGACGGCAGCAATGGGTGCAACAATTTGACACAGATGCGAATGGATTCTTGGATGCTTCCGAACGTGAAGCCATGAGAAAAACGCCTAAGCTAAGAGGCAAATCCTTTCGTGAAGAGAAAGAAGATGATGGGGTAAAAGAAGGCAAAAAGGGCGTTCGATTTGATGCTCCCAAGCATTGGGTTGAGAAATACGATCAAGATGGAGATGGGGGTCTTTCGGGTGAAGAGTCTGAAAAAGGATATTGGAGAGAAAGAAAACAGCTCTTTGATCGCTATGATCTCAATGGGAATGGGCAGCTAGAGGCAAAAGAAATCGGTCCGTTATCCCAAGATATTGACGAAGGTCGCTACGAGAGCTGGGATCATTTTGTCGCCACGACCACCTTAAAGGACCATGTCGGCAAATTAGAAGGTCGGCAACCAAGGCTGGATGCTCGTCAGCGCGAGTGGCTGAAGTGGGATCTTGATGAAGATGGTAAGGCAAGTGCCGATGAACTTGAACACATTCGTCAGCATAGCAAGCCATGAATCAGAGACGTCTTGATCGGGATCTTTTTAGGGTTATGACCGCGATGCAAAGCATGAGTTGGTTATTATCCCTCGTTGTGATCGCATCAGTCCTGACTCCCTGGGCAGGGGCGGCCACTCAACCTCTTGCTATCAGTGAGATTGTGGCTGAAAACGATGCGGGCCTTGTGGATGAGGATGGGGAGCGAGTGGACTGGATTGAGATCCAAAACCTCAGCGCAGCTGCGGTGCAGCTCGCGAATTATTGTCTTACTGATGACCCTGATGATCTCAACAAATGGTCCTTTCCCGACCATTTGCTTGCCCCAGGAGCTTTCCTCGTCGTTTTTGCTTCTGGTAAGGATCGAGCTGCCGCGGCCACTGCCTTGCACACCAATTTCAGGCTTTCAAGCAAAGGCGAATATCTGGCTCTGATCGACAAGCCCAAAGGGCAGGTGATCCATGAACTGGCTCCTTCCTTCCCGCCTCAGCAATCGGATGTTTCCTATGGACTCTCATCTGACTGGGAAGTTGGGCAAACCCTAGCCATGAAACCTCTCCTTGAGGCCACACCAGGAAAAGCTAATGGGCCGACCTCTTTTGGCCGACTTTCAAAAATCCGATTTAGCAAGAAGCGAGGTTTTCAAGCCCAACCCTTTGATCTGAGTCTAGAGATCGAAGAGTCCTCAGCACGCATTTGGTATACCATTGATGGCTCTATTCCAGAAAAAGGGCAGGGAATCCTATATGAAGGTCCTTTTCGTGTGGCTCAGACAACGGTGATTCGTGCCAGGGCTTTTGCTGAGGGCTATCTGCCATCCTCAGCGGTTACCAGAACCTTTTTATTTGCATCGGATATTGTTGGCCAATCACCCGATGGCTTGCCGCCGGTTGGTTTTCCTTACCACTGGGGAAGGAATCGAGTGGACTATGGCATGGATCCTCGTGTGGTGGACGATCCGGCCTATAAAAGTGAGTGGGAGCAAGCTCTTCAATCCATCCCATCCTATTCTTTAGTGACCGAAATGGATCATCTTTTTGATACCAACCGAGGTATCTACGCCAACGCTCAGGAGGATGGTCGGGATTGGGAGCGCCCAGCCTCAGTGGAATTGATCCATGGAGATGGAAGCAAGGGGTTTCAAATCGATGCTGGCGTGCGTATCCGAGGAGGTTTCAGCCGACGAGAAGACAATGCCAAGCATGCTTTTCGACTTTTTTTTCGTGACAGTTATGGAGAGGGCAAATTGAAGTATCCGCTTTTTGGCCAGGAGGGAGCGAAAGCTTTTGATCATCTGGACTTGAGGTGTTCCTCCAACTACTCCTGGAGTATGGGGGGAGACCCTCAAGCTGCACTCTTTCGGGATCAGATCAATCGCGATTTGCAGGCTTCACTCGGTCAGCCTGCGATGCGGGGCTATTTTTGTCATCTCTTTATCAATGGCCATTACTGGGGTTTGTACAACACATGCGAACGCCCCAAGGCAGGGCATGGTGCTCAATATTTTGGGGGCAAGGCTGAGGACTACGATGTTGTCAAGGCGAGTAAGGAGGGGGGCATCATGGCATCGGATGGGTCTCTGGATGCATGGAGGCGGGTTTATGAGATAGCCCGTCAAGGGCTGCAGGACAATGCGGCTTACTACAAACTCCAAGGTAGAACCCCCAAGGGCGAACCGGATCTTGATGCTGAAGTGCTGATCGATATCGATAATTTAATCGATTACAACATGATCCTGTTTTACGGAGGTAACCTGGATGCAGCCATCACATGGTTTGGTGGGGATCGCTGGCACAACAACTGGTATGGCATGCGACACCGTTCCGAACGCATGGGTTTTCAGTTTTTTATCTGGGATGCCGAGCATACTTTCCTCATGCGTGGGATGAACCAAGGTATCGAGGAAGATCGTACGGGTCCTTTCCCCGCTGGCAAAGAATTTGAATCGAGTAATCCTCAATGGTTATGGCAGCAATGTTTGGAGAACCTTGAATTCCGTATTCGGGCGGCCGATCGCATTCATGCCTTGTATCGCCATGAGGGTTCTCTCACCCCTGATGCAGTCCATGAAGTGGTGGCTCGCCGTGCCAAGGAAATTGAATCGGCAGTGATCGCAGAGTCAGCTCGTTGGGGAGATAGTGGCCGTGGAGAGGGTCAGCCCCGCACTCGCGATGCGCATTGGAAGGTCGAGGTCGGCAGGATCTTGAATGAATACATTCCCCTTCGGAGTGACATCGTTCTGGCACAACTTTTTCGCCAGGGCCTTGTGCCCGATTTCAGTCCGGCTGAATGTGAGCTTCGAGCTGATGGCTGGCATTTGAATGCTGAACAGGGACAAATTTATGTGACCCTCGATGGGACTGACCCCAGAGCGATTGGGGGTCAGCCTTCAAACCATGCCAAATTGTTTTCCATGCCTATCTCGCTAAAGGAGGGTCAAAAACTGCGAGCTCGAGTTTACTTTCAAGGAGAATGGAGCGTCATGACCGAATGTTCGCCTTAATGGGCAGAACATGGTTGTCCTGATTACCATGCCCGCTTGATTGGATACAGGAAAAGGGGCCTAGTTCCAGCCTTGCTGGAATGATTTCTATGTCTTTTGATAATCGGTGATGATGAAACTTTTCACGGCTCCCAAAGTGGTTCTGAGTGTCATTTTCCTCACCGTTCTACTCGCCTTTATGGATCACTTGCTGACGCCGTTTTGGGTTGAAAGTATCAGCTGGGTTGTCCTGGTCTTTTTTACGCTCGAGATGCTTTGCAAGATTCAAATGGAAGGTTGGCAACAGTATGCAAGCTCTTGGGGAAACCGTGCTGACCTATGCATCATTGCCTCTAGCATCCTATGGGTGTTGGTTCACGGAATGGGGGAAGGGAGTTTGGCATTCCTGAGAATGTTTCGATTTTTATCCATGGTGCGTATTCTCAAATTAATACCTGACACAGCACAAATGGTCAGAGGGGTGCTTCGGGCGATCAAAGCATCCCGAGCAATCGTCATCCTATTGGGAATCCAATTGGTTTTTTTCTCACTTCTGGGATTCACACTCTTCGGCCGCCCTCTTCCTGATTTCTTTGGTACCCCCTTGAGATCTCTGAACACTATCTTTTCAGTCTTCACGGTCGAGAATTGGGCTGCAGCTCCTGAAGCGGCCAGTTTGCTGGGCCAACCGTGGCTCTACTATGGTGTGAATACCTTTGTGATCATGGTATTAGTGATTGGAGGCTTCATCTCGCTTTCCTTGGCCAATGCCATTTTCGTCGATGAAATGGCTAGCGATAACAATGATGACGTCAAAGCGCAGCTAAGACTGCTAAAACGTGATAATCAAGCCATGCAGGCTCAGCTGGAGGAAATTATCTCAAGACTGAAGTCTCTCAACGCATAAAGCCCAATGTTCATTCATGCGGCTTGATCACGAAGAAAGACCCACTGGTCTAGAGTTGAACTAGCCTCATCGAAGCGATAGCCCATGCCGGTAAAATCCTTGAGATCCTCAGGGTTTTTCAGGCGGTTCCGAATGATGAAATCCGACATGGTCCCCCTGGCCTTTTTCGCAAAAAAACTGATGATTTTGTATTGCCCCTTTTTTAGATCTTTGAAAATGGGGGTGATCACCGCAGCCTCCAGCTGATCTTTGAGAACAGCCTGAAAATACTCGTTGGAAGCCAGATTGATCAGGACGGCTTCGCCCGATTCGGCTATCGCCCCGTTGAGCTCCTTGGTAATGAGATCGCCCCAAAAAGCATAGAGATTGTTGCCTCTTGGGTTGTTCAGAGAGGTTCCCATTTCCAGACGATAGGGTTGAATGAGGTCCATAGGTCGCAGCAAACCATAGAGCCCGGAGAGAATACGAAGGTGTTTTTGAGCAAAGGCATAATCAGCGTTTTGATAATCTGTGAGCTGGAAGCCGGTGTATACATCTCCTTTGAAGGCAAGCAAGGCCTGCTTGGCATTTTTTGGAGTAAAAGGAGGGCTCCAACTCTGATATCGTTGTTGATTCAATGCTGCCAATTTTGAGCTGATGGACATGAGCTTGCAAAGGTCCTCCTCAGAGCATGCCTTCAGTTGCCCAATCAGTAACTTGGACTGCTTCAAGTAGGCTGGGCAAGAGTGTATGGAAGTCAAAGGTTCAGATTCGAAGTCCAGCGTTTTGGCAGGTGAAATGACACTCAACATGGAGCCAAAGATCACCCAACCAGGCAGGCAGTGCAACCCCTTATGAGCCATTGAAGGCTTTCTTTGGAATCACCTGCTGATCCCACGGATTGTCAGGATCTCATGCGATCTAACAGGTTGTGCGTGATTTGCTGCACGCGTGAATCAGGGCCCATGGGTTGGGTATAAACCGAAGGCCTGACATAGCCCGGTGGTTCGCTCAGCCCATCGGCCCACCAGATGGTGGCTGCGTTGAAAACGAGGTTGCCGTTGGGGCCGTGGTACATGGTTGCGGTGTATTGGCCACCGTTGGGTTGACCGGGTGCTTGTTGGGTGGGGCCGGAGGCCAATATTTCCAGACCTGGAATGGGGGCTGGATCCCCATGCCATTCCCAACCTACTAATCCGGGAATCCCTTCTCCTTCTCTCATACCACTACCAGCAAAGAGCCAGTGATCGGGCTTTCGGCAAATCCAATCAGCTCCCCCCGTAACCGGGCCTGTGCTTTGTGCTCCAATCAGTTCATGGGCATAGGGTCTTTGATGAATTAATGAAGACATGGAGTCAAATTCTCGAGTGCCCCCTGGAGGCCCAAAAACCCCAACTCGCTCAAAGACTCGGTTGGGGTTTCCATGCGTATCGGCCTTCATCTCAATGCGACCACAGACCGCATTGCCGGAAAGGAAGGCGGCATGCATGCCACCTTCGATGGCTCCTTGAAGGTTGTGAAACATATCCAGCGTCCAATATTCATCATGGCCTACCGAAAGAAACCCCTTACAGCGACTCAGTTCGTTTGGGAAGGCATGGGTATCCTGATTGGAGACGTAAGTCAGGTCGTATCCTTGGGATTCCATCCAGTAAGCCAAAGGATATTCCCAAAGCAGGAATTCTCCCGATCCTGTGCTCAGAGGTGCATCGAAAATTTGACAATACTTGCCATAAGGGCGGTTGAAGCCGACTTCAACCCCTCCTCCCCAGTACCAGGGGTTCTGTCCATTGTCATATAGAGAGAATTGATTGGGCCAGCGATTATAGGCCTGCCAGGTGTGATCACTGCATTGAAACATGAAATCAGCTTGGCGCTGATCTTTGACAATGAAGATCACATAGCTCTGCAGCCAACTGCGATGTTCAGTGAGCTTGGCAAGGTAAACGCCGCTTAGCCAATCGGTTGGAATACTCAATTCCAGGCAGGGGTCCCACTGACAGTCCTGAAGACGCTTTTCCGTAGGTTTGGGATCGGTTTGGGACCTTCCCTTAAAGGGACCCCATGAACCCATGTGACGGCCTCCATGACCCTGGTAATAACCCATCCGATAAATGTCGATATGATAATCCGAAGCAGGCCGAGTACTGACAAAAAAGGCAATGGGTTCTCCAGCCATCACGCGGGTCTTGGAGGCATAGCCTTCGACCCATGGACAGCGGTAGCGGGAAGCAGGATCAATGGCATGATTTTCAAGTATCCACGAGCGAGTGCCTGGTTGTTGGTTTTCCTGTGCTACCTTGGAACTACTGAGACCCGGGCGATGAAGGCAAGCTCCTGTGGAAGCAGCCAGCGAGGTTCCCATTGCCATCCGGGCCATCCAATGGCGCCGGCTTAGAACCCGTTGAGGATGACTCTGGGGTTGGCTCCAGCTCATGCAAGTTGGTAGAAAGACTCCCAGCCCTTTCGAGGCGGAGTCCCACGAAGCCATTGGTTAGCGGCTTCATGGTTGGTGATTTCTTTTTTGACGGGGTCAAACTCCAGGCGAGCATGGAATCGCTGAGCAGCCACTCCCAGGCAGAAAACCTGACTCAGTGGAGCTGCCACTTCAAAGGGTGAAAGGCAAGGCTCCAAGCCCTTGCATGCTTTGAGAAAATTGGCGTAATGGTTGGTGGTATTGCGGGGATAATCCAGCAGCTCTTTGGGCAAGTCAGCCGCCTTCTCTTTTTCTAGGATACTCAGTGTGCTGCCGTGTGAATGCCCCTTGAAAGTCCAGTCCTTGCCATAGATCTCCTTACCCGCAGGCAACTCTTGAGCTGGCATGACTCTACCGTTCACTGCCTGGATGTCCTCTCTGGTTGCAATATCGCCGTAACTAGTTGGCACCAGTGGATGATTGTGTTTGCCATCATACCAGGTCACTTTTACTGGCGGCATGGAGTCTCGAGCCGGAAAACGGAATTCCAAGGTGCTGGCTTGGGGGAAGAACAACGGATTGTGGCCATCCAATCTTAATGGAGTGATTTCTGTCGGGAGACCCAGTTTTAGGAATTGGTGGAATCCATCCATGATGTGGGCTCCCCAATCGCCGAGAGCACCCATGCCAAAATCATACCAACACCGCCACTGACCTTGAACAAAGTTGCGATGATAGCCGTGCGGTTGGGCTGTCATGAGCCAGGTGTCCCAATCAAGGGTTTCGGGGATGGGCTGAGCTTTAGGAAAATCTGCCATGTGGGTGTCCCAACCATGCCAGCGACGCCCACCGTTCATGTGGGCTGTGATTTCTTCTACGCCGCTGATCAGCCCATTTTCCGCCCAAGTCTTGAATTGATAGTAATTATCCTGACAGTGTCCCTGATTCCCCATTTGAGTGGCCACGCCATACCGAGAGGCAGCTCGCATCAGCAATTCGGATTCCCAAAAGGTGCGAGTCAAAGGCTTTTCGACATAGACATGCTTGCCCAGGGACATGGCCAGCATGGCTATAGGAAAGTGAGAGAAGTCAGGTGTCCCGACAGTCACCGCGTCGATTTGATCGGCCATGCGATCAAACATCTCTCTAAAATCCTGAAATCGAGGCTGCGAATCAAAGGTCTTGAGGTTGTTCAAGGTGTGAGGCCCACCCATGTCCACATCGCAGAGAGCCACAATATCAGCGAGTCCTGTTTGATGCATGGCTCTGAGATCACCACCACCTTGATTGCCGATGCCGCAGCACGCCAGCCGCACTTTTTCATTCGGTGTTTGGGTAGCAGGCTCGATGAGGCGGCCTTGGTCATCACGTTTTGCTGACTGGGCTCGAATCACGTGAGCTGGGACGATGGAAATACTGGCCAAAGCCGCGAGGCTACGGTGACCAAAACGACGACGAGAAATACGTGAACAGGTCATGGGAAATGCTTACTCAATGGAAAGACCGAATCCTAGCCTCATCGAATCGTTGCTTCCAGTCTCAATTGGTTTCACTTGGGGCCCGCTTTGCCCTTGTTCCCCTCACAGTGGCTTCTTAATCTTTGAAGCGACTCCATGAACAACACTCAATGGCTCCTATCTGTTTTTTTAGTCTCACTGAAACCTTTGGCTGCAGAGCAAGTGCCTGATGATTTCCGCTACCAGGTGGAAGTGCTGGATCAGACTATACGTCAGCCAATGGAATTGGAGTTGGCCCCTGATGGCCGTTTGTTTGTCAACGATTTCAAAGGTGGCCTTCACATTGTTGACCCTGCATCCGATCATGCCCCAGTCCTGGCCGGACGACTTAAGGTATTTAATGAGCAGGAAAATGGCTTTCTTGGTTTCGCGCTGGATCCAGCTTTTGAAACCAATCATTGGATCTACTGTTTTTATTCACCGCAGGATTTCAGTGGTCAGCGTCTGAGTCGCTTCCGAATGGAAGGAGAGATGCTGTTACATGAAACTGAAAAGGTGCTGCTCGAGTTTGCTGAGCAGCGGGAGCAATGCTGCCATCACGCAGGCAGTGTTGAATTTGCTCCTGATGGCTGCCTGCTGATTTCAACCGGAGACAATACTTTTCCCGGTGCCCCCACGGGGGGTTCCGCACCGATTGATGAGCGACCGGGCAAGGGACCCTGGGATGCGCAGAAATCCAGCGCCAACACCCATGACCTCCGTGGGAAAATCCTTCGAATTCGCCCGACTCCTGAGGGGGGATATGAGATACCTGAGGGAAACCTTTTCCCCAGAGACGGTTCAGATGGCTGCCCTGAAATCTACATCATGGGATGTCGCAATCCGTGGCGAATGAGCGTGGATGAACAAACCGGATTTGTGTATTGGGGTGAAGTCGGTCCAGATGCAGGCGGTGATTCTGAGCGAGGTCCGCGAGGGTATGATGAACTCAATCAGGCCAAGGCGGCTGGCAACTTTGGATGGCCTTATTTTGTGGGGAATAATTTTGCTTATGCCGAGCATGACTTTGCTACCTCTGAAAATGGCCCTCGTTACGATCCGCTTCAGCCCATCAATAACAGCCCCAACAACAACGGGCGTAAAATGCTTCCTCCAGCGCAACCTGCTCTGATCTATTGGCCTTATGGAGCTTCGGCCGAGTTCCCTATCTTAGGTAGTGGTGGGCGGACGGCGTGTGCTGGCCCGGTCTTTTACCATCAGCCCACTTTTGAGGAGACTCAAGGTTTCCCAGCCTATTACGATCACTGTCTTCTTTTCTGGGATTGGCAGCGTCCATTTCTCTTTTGGGCACGCCTTGATGCACAGGATCAATTGGTGGGTATCGAGCCCTTTTCTGAGGCGGTGCTCTTGCGCAATGATGGCCAATCAAAGCCTGAAGGAGAGGATACCCAGCGTTTTCTCATTCAACGACCCATCGACGCTGAGTTTGGTCCGGAAGGGTGTCTTTACCTATTGGATTATGGCCGCACTTGGGGAGCCAACGAGGATGCACGTGTGCTCAAGATCAGCTACTTGCGTGGCAACATGCCGCCCAGGGCCATGGCTTCGATTCAGCCCGACGCAGGCAAGGCACCTTTGAAGGTGACTTTGTCTGCGGCAGGAAGCCATGATCTCGATGGGCATGATCTTGCCTACCGCTGGACACTGCACCCGAGTGGTCAGACAATAGCCTCTGGTAAGGACGCCACTATCGAATTAAAGGATACCGGCAATCACGTCATTGCGTTGGAAGTCCGAGACGCCATGGGGGCCAGTGCATCAGTCAGTTTACCAATCAGCATTGGCAATGCGCGACCCTCCATTGATTTTGAAACCCCACAGGATGGCGACTTCCTGGAAGCTCACGGACAAGTCACTTATCAGCTTCGAGTGCGCGACCAAGAGGATGGTGATTCGAGGTTGAATGACGAATTCATGGAAGCTGGTGCAAGCGTGACGGCACAGCCCGCAGATTCGAATGCAACGCAAGCCACCATCCCACCAGGTCATCAGGCAATGTTGGCAAGCGATTGCTTCAATTGCCATGCCATCGCTGAAAAAGTGGTGGGGCCGGCATTGCTGGATATCGCCCAGCGCTACCGTCATCAACCCGAGGCCTTGACTCAGTCAGTGCAAAGAGTCCTGAAAGGATCTGCTGGCGTGTGGGGTGAAGTGCCTATGCTGGCCCATGCGAATCTGGCTGAACAACAGGTCGAAGCCATGGTGCAGTGGATCTATGACCTCGAGCCATCAGAATCGGCATCTATGACTCAAAGAGGTCTGCAGGGTAAGCTTGAGCTGGGTGAAATGATCGACGGCAAGCCTTGGGCCTTGAAGGCGACTTATAGGGATTTTGGTTGGGAGTCTGTCGCCCCGCTTACAGCTACAGCCACGATTCACCTGCGCCACAGACGGATCGAAGCCGAACATTGTGATGACTATCAGGGGCTTCGGATCTTGGGAAACAAGCTTGGAGCGATTGAACATGGTTCCTATGCCAGATTCAGGCGTATTCCTTTTCGTGATGTGGGTAAAATCACCATCAGGGTCGCCTCGGGGGGAGCCGGTGGACAGATCATCGTAAGAGAGGGAAGCCCGG
>Ga0181572_10003691_pt1 | contig 10703 bp, 12 predicted proteins | sample 101ome_26_FD_133004 | JGI IMG/M metagenome (GOLD analysis project Ga0181572, IMG submission 133004) | Coastal salt marsh microbial communities from the Groves Creek Marsh, Skidaway Island, Georgia - 101408AT metaG (megahit assembly) | ecosystem: Environmental > Aquatic > Marine > Intertidal... | reverse complement strand
ATATATTGAACTAATGATGTTTCACTAAATCCCATATTTGGACTATTTTCTAATAATTTCATTCTATTATGAATACATTCTGTTTATGATATGAAGTATCAAGAGAGCAAATAGTATTGGTAACAGAAAATCATAGATATACACATTTGTTTTATATAATATAGAGGTTCCCGGTTCTTCCTTCTTATCCATATTCAGAAAAGAAAGCACAACAGTAGTTACAAATGCAGATATTAATTTCGCAAGATATCCAAATTGTTCGCCCCAATTAGCACGATTTTCTGTTTCATTATACACTTGATATGCTAATGGTTTATAATACATATACTTCTTTTTCGTATTGAAATAGATGTCAATGTCATCAATAGCGTTGCTGTCGTTTATAATATCATTGTACAATGTGTCTGGATATATCATTGCGTGTGTTCCCAAACTTAAAAAACATTTACGAATACATTGTGAATGTTTTATTGTAATAACCGGAGCACATCCCAGCGATAATATGTACTTGTTCTTTCTCATTTTTGGTAGAAAAGCATTGATATTATCTATGTGACGCTGTTTTCTTATTTCATTGGAAAATATGAAATCTTCCTCAAGTATCAATATGTGTTTATATCCATTTTTCTTTGCGTCATTAAATGCTGTAATATATGCATGCGTCAAATCTTGATATGTTTTACTTATTTTCTTATTGTTATTATAATATTTATCACATTTCTTAAACCCCTCATTGTATTGGATATGTACATTATATGTTGGTTTATAATGCTGTAATTGCTTTTTAACAATGTCTTCATATTTACTATTTTCCATTATGAGTACATATGTAGCATCTACATTTTCAAATAAGCATTCTTTAAAATGTATATGTTGTGTATTATAACATTGTGTATTCATATACATGTTGTATAGAATAAAAATTGATTGAAGAATTTCAATAGCTACAAGATGATATAAACCATACCACCACCAGTAAGCTACTTATAACTACTATGGAACAACCTACTCTTTTCAAAGTATTTGGATACAACAAACATACACAAACATATGATAAAGAACTTCACGTCATCAAAGGATACACTACACAGAAATTAGACAAGGGAAAACCCGTTGATATTGGGAAATTGTCATCTAAATATCGTATTATTGCTGAAGATGTGCTGATGGAGAAGAAACGAAATATGGATAAGATGAATAACTATCAAGTAAAAAACAATTATTTCCAGAATGGCAATATAGACCAGTGGGAACACGAAGTAAAAGAACTAAATACCGCTTACAACTGGGAACTACGTGTTCTTTTGGAACAGTCGCAGACCGAGGAAGCATCACACATTCTGATTGATTTCGCCAAGAAGGCACAAGAAGAATACTGTCGCAATCCCAAGATGTTGTCAAACAGTGGTGTGTCAAAGACAAAGAAGACCAAAACAACTGAACCGCCACGTAGGTTCTCTCAACGTATCAAAAATAAACGCAACGCACAAGCACACTAATCCAACAATAGGGATCAGTTATGTAGTAGAGCAATAGAAATAACTTATAACTTTAACACTTTAACATTACGTTCAAATACTTTTTTACTGGAAATTTAATCTGTCAAGATAAGATATATACATATACATAATGACAAATAATAAAACAAAAAAGAATAGAAAAACAGTATTTAAAAAAGAAGACTACAATAGTAATGATGGTATATTGACCAGTATATGGGGACCTGCAATGTGGCACTATTTACACTCAATGAGTTTCAATTATCCTATACAACCTACAAAGCAACAAAAACAGGAATACAAAAATTTTTTACTAAGTTTACAACATACATTACCATGCAGAAAATGTAGAGAAAATTTAGAACATAATTTCAAAATGATGCCCATTAAACACGAACATTTAAAGAACCGAGACACCTTTTCACGTTATATTTACGAATTACACGAACTTGTAAATAAAATGTTGGGAAAGAAATCAGGACTATCCTATGAAGATGTTAGAGAACGTTACGAACATTTTAGAGCACGGTGCAATAATGACATTGAAATAAATGAAAATGGATGCATCAAACCCATATATGGTAAGAAATCCAAATGTGTATTAAAAATTGTCCCTCAAGAAACCAAATGCGAATCATTTGATATGGATGAACAATGCAAGAAGAAGATAATTACGTAGAGTGTTAAAAAATTTCATTGTGTATATTATATATATAAAATACACACAATGTCAGATTGTAATAAATGTGAAATGAAAGATGTCCAACAATATGAAGAACCAAAACAAGAACAAGAAGATGAAAAACTTATACCATTCTGGTATAATGATCCCAACATTATTTTTCATTCAAAATATATTTATGAAATTTACCCCAATGAAGAAATGACATACAATCAAATGCTAAATGCGGTTACACGAAGTGTGTTGCTTTTATCTATTATCATATTTTTGCTTTCACCGAGCAAGCAATTATTGTTTGTTTTAGTAATTACAATGGGTATCATTTATTTGATGTATCATTATCATGATAAAACGGTTGAAAAATTTACAGAACCCGTAAAAGATTATTTAGAAGAGAATGATGACGTTGATATGACTGATCAAGTATTTTCTGACCCTACATCTGAAAACCCATTCGGTAATGTATTGGTTAGCGATTATAATGACAATGTTGATAAACGACCCGCTCCTCCGTCATACAATGTAAATGTCCAAGAAAAAATCACTGAAGCAGCGAAAAAAGCTGTTCAAGAAGCTAATCCCGATCATCCAGATATTGCAAATAAATTGTTTAAAGGTTTAGGCGAAGAATTGTCGTTTGAACAATCACTACGTCCCTTTTCCAGCAATCCATCCACCACCATTCCAAATGACCAAGCCGCGTTTGCCGATTTCTGCTACGGTTCCATGGTGTCATGCAAAGAAGGTAATCAATTCGCATGTGCTCGCAATCTTTCACGTCATACAAATTATTAAAATAATTAATTCATTTATTTATTATTTTAATCGCAAAACTATTCTACTGGTATAATATAAATGGCATCTGTAAATAGTTTTATGTTTAATAATTTGGGAAGATTAGGCAACGAAAACAGCGATGAAAGTCAACGTAGTATCCAAAACACTAAATCTGCGAACCATATGTTAGCTGATTATTTTAGTGATAACTTATCATCTAATCACGTTAACTTTGCTACAAAACAACCCTTTGTTAATTTCAATGCAAATGCTCACGGCAATGGGTTAAACAGCAGCGTTATTGACGTCAATTCATTATTGACTGTCCAATCTTTAGAAGAACGTGCTCACGAAAAACTACAACTTCACGAACGCCCCTTTTTAACCGTTCCTTTTATGGGTCGTGGAAGCTGCGACCCCGCGTTAGAAAGCAAAATAATGAAAGGCGAAGACGTATTTGAAAAACGCAGTGAAGCTAAATTATCTCTTACCGAAAAAACATTTGACGACGTTCGTTTGTATCCTTTAGACAAAGAAATGAAAGAACGTTGTGAAAAATCCAGTTATGGTGTTCAAGAAGCGGCATTAAGTGGATGGGTTCGCGGTGGTGCTAATACACGCGAAATGGAAAATGACCCTCGCATGAAGTAAGATCCAGGTTTGCTATTAGAATTGAGTTAAAAATATATAAATAATGCTTTATATATTTAGTATAATGTCCTATGCATTTCATACATCTATTCACTATTCCAACGATTTTGAATTTAGAGAAAGTTTACGTAAAGTGTTTAATATGAAACGGAAGACCGAGTGTAAAGATATTGATAGTATATCCAATGACGAAAATAATTACGATTCAAACGCAGTATTTGATTCCATGAATTACATTTATCATATTACCAAGAATGAACCATTGTTTATTGGACTATACGAAAAAGCAGCAGCAAAAATGTTCTCCACAGACAAAAATATTGGCTTAAGCATTTTATACAGTTATGATTATTTCAAATTGTTTCATCTATGTCTGCAGGACTTTACTAATAGTGATGTTGTCTTTAATTCAAACAATATCCATTATCAGAATTTAAATAATCAATTGTAAAAATCTAATATATAGCATTAGTATATAATGGCATCTACACGAAATAAAAATACAAGAGGAGATTACACTTTAGAACAATTACAACATAGTCGCACATTTGATAATTTAACATATACACACTACGGTGTTCCAAGTCAAACACATTTACCCGGTAATGGCTTGCTTCCTGGTCGTGTTGGATCTGAAAATTTATCATTCAATTCAGCTGATATTGAATCACACCTTCGCGGCATTGGTAGTACCAATTTGGTGGAAAACAAGGCACCTATTGAACCTCGCATTAAGACGTTGAATTCACTTAATATATGTGACACGATGAAAGTACAGGTCCCTGAGCCACTTGTCATTGAACATGGACAACGTCCCCTATATTTGAACTAAATCATTACATAATTACTGTGTATGTCATACTAATTATGATTTAATTTTAATCTTGTTTGTATTTTTCTATTATTTTCGTTGTATAGAAATTTCCTTCGTCTCTGGAAGGAATACCGATGTTTCCTTCAACATTAACTACAACATTTTTTTTAGGAGGTAATTCTACAACACAATTATGTGATTCAATCATCATTGTTTCTGTATTATATACCAAGCACGAACCTCCAAATATACCAATAATGTTATATTTGTCATTCTCTTTTAATTCTTCTGAAAAATATTCCAAATATCCAACGTTGCCATCCTGCTGATATTGGTGTCCATATAATCCATCCATGAATGTTCGCATATTATCGGACCATGTTTCTTTTTCATTATCTTGCTGTGTGGAATGATTTCTAAATACTGTATTTCTAACTGTATTTCCAAATGTATTGAATCCATCCACGAAAATTTGCAAATTAGACCACATTTTTTCTTTATTGTCATGCTGTTGAGGTTTTGTATCTTCAGAATTAGTGCGTTCATCGTCATTATCTGGCTCTTTATTTTCAAAATTTATATTAATATGATCCAAACTAACCCCCATTTCCATTGGATTATCAGACATTATATATGTTGTAGAATGTATGTAGAATGTCTATATTATACTGTATAGATATATAATACAAGAAAAATTGATTGGATTTGATACAAATTTTTGAAATGCAAAATCATAATGTTTCCCCCCAAAAAGTCAAATGTGGTAATGGTCTTTGACGTAGAGACAAGTGGTCTTCTACCTAAAGATGTGAAACAAAATAAACAAACAATCAACAAATTTCCATATATATTACAATTAAGTTATACCATATATGATATTGAAAAACAGAAATGCGTCAAAACATTCGATACATTCATTGACGTCCCCAAGCGTGTTGAAATCAGTCCCCAAATCACAGAATTAACCTCAATTACTCGCGAGAAATGTAATACAGGGATGAGTATATTATCTGCATTACGTTCATTCTACAATGACTTTGTTGTGTGTGACCAAATTATAGCACACAATCTACGGTTTGATAAACAAATGATACTGGTGGAATTAACACGGAATTACGAGATTATTACTAAATCAATGCCAAGTATATTCACACTTTTCAATGCTAAATATATGGAAAAATACACCATTGAAACATACTGTACAATGAAACACGGAATAAAGTTGTGCAATATACAAGTAGAAAGCAAAGACGGCAGTGGTAAAACATATACTAAATGGCCAAAGTTAAATGAACTCTACACCCACTTGTTTTCAACCGACGCCCCCGATAATTTACATAATTCCCTTATAGATACGTTGGTTTGCTTACGATGTTATTTGAATATGCGTCATAATATTCAAATAAATGAACGTAAATTTTCAAAAATGCTGTCTCAAGTTAAATAATTAGTGATACAAATACAAAATGTTGCATTGGAAACGTATATATTAGCCTGAGCACATCTCACATACTTCATCTTCAGCATTCGCAATGGCTGATTTTTTTTCCGGTTCAATCGTAAATTGTTGTGCTTTGTGTGCGCCACGACGACGCAAATAGTAAATACCTGTTTTAAGACCTTTTGACCAACTATAAAAATGCATGGATGTAAGTGTATTGTAATTAGGATCTTCTAACCATAAGTTCAAACTCTGACTCTGGCACACAAAAACTCCTCTATCCGCAGCCATATCTATAACGTGTTTCATTGGAATTTCCCATACTGTCTTGTATTTATTTCGTATTTCTTCAGGAATAGTTTCAATATGTTGAATGCTGCCATGATTAGCAATAATGTTGTTTTTAAGTGTTTCATTCCACAGTCCCAATTCAATCAAATCATTCATCATATATTTGTTTGCTACAATGAATTCGCCAGCAATTGTACGACGATTATATATATTACTGGTAATCGGCTCTATGCACTCATTATTACCCAATATTTGGGAAGTTGATGCTGTTGGCATTGGAGCCATCAATAGCGAATTACGAATGCCATATTTTTTAATGTTTTCTTTCAAACTATTCCAGTCATATGAAAGTCGCGAATGGTCAAAATTCTCCCACATATCAAATTGGAGTAATCCTTGTGATGCAGGGGAACCGACAAACGAACTATACGCACCTACGTGCGACGAACTTTCACGCATCATATTCCACATTAAATCTTGTTCTTCTTCCTCAAATATTTCATAATACGCACTTCGCTCAACAATCTTCTTTGTGTAGTAGTTTTCCGCAATAAAATCATATCTTTCCTTTGCAATTTCATAAGAACGTTCTAACGCACCGTGGTAAATAGTTTCAAAAATCTTGAAATTCAATTCTTTTGCTTCTTCACTATGAAAAGCCATATTCATTTTGAAAAACACATCCGCCAATCCCTGAACACCAATACCAATTGGACGATGTCGCTTGTTACTGCGTTTTGTCTTATCTGTAGGATAGAAATTAACGTCAATGATTTTATTCAAATTATTCGTTACCACCTTAGATACAGTGTGAAGTTTCTCATAATTAAAGGTTATATTTCCGGAACCATCACTTTCCACAAACGATGGAAGACCGATACTTGCAAGATTACATACTGCGGTTTCATTTTCATCCGAATATTCAGTAATCTCTGAGCACAAATTAGACGATTTAATTATACCTACATTCTTTTGATTTGATTTGCGATTTACACTGTCCTTATATAGCAAATAAGGCGTACCTGTTTCCATTTGAGAGTCTAATATTTGAAACCATAGTTGTCGGGCGTCAACAGTAACACGTCCCTTTCCTTCACATTCATATTTCTCATATAGTGCTACAAACGCATCCCCATACACATCGGATAATCCTGGGCACTCGTCCGGACACATTAGCGTCCAAGATCCATTGGTCTTTACACGTTCCATAAATAAATCGGGTATCCATAGTGCATAAAACAAATCACGGGCTTTCAATTCTTCATCACCGTGATTCTTACGCATCTGCAAAAACATTTCAATATCCGCGTGCCACGGTTCAAGATAAATCGCAAAACTCCCATTACGACGACCACCACCTTGATCTACATATTTGGCAGTATTATTGAAAACACGCAACATTGGAACAATACCATTGGATTTCCCATTTGTACCGCGAATTTGGCTTCCAGACGCGCGAATGTTGTGAATATGGAGACCAATACCTCCCGACCACTTTGATATAAGAGCACAATCCTTGAGTGTATTGTATATACCGGAAATACTATCGTCTTCCATCGCAATCAAATAACACGAACTCAACTGTGGGTGTGGCGTTCCTGCGTTGAAGAGTGTGGGAGTACCGTGTGTGAAATATTTTTGCGACATATAATTGTAACTCTCCTTAATATGCTCAATATGTTTACCATGAATGCCAATACTGACACGTAGCCACATGTGTTGTATTCTTTCAACAATCGTTCCATTAATGCGCATCAAATATGCACGTTCAAGTGTTTTGAAACCAAAATAGTCAATGAGAAAATCTCGCTGATAATCAATCAAACTGTCCCATAGTTCTTTATTACCATTCACAACATCAATGAAATCTTTTGTTACCAATGGACAGTGCTTTCCATGTTTATCCTTGTAATTATATAATTTGTTCATATTGGTAGCAAAACTACTCTTTACATTTTTCTGATGATTTGAAATAATTAAATGACTTGCCAGTATATTGTAATCTGGACGAATAGAACTCATTGAAGCACATTGCTCTGCCATTAATTCATCAATTTGATGGGTAGTAATGTTATCGTATAACTGGTCAATTACTTTCATCGCCAAACTGGTGTAGTTAAGCTTCTGTATGTTTGCGTTTTGTCCGATTTTTTTAATGCGATTTAGGATTTTGTTGAATGATACCACTTCCTTTGCGTTATTGCGCTTTACCACAAACATTTCATCGTCATCATTGTCCATTGTAAGTGGTGTATCTTTAGGAGATGACATATTTACTACTATTGTATAACCATATAAAATATTTTTTATATTGTAACATATTATATCATTACAATTAGACTGTATGACGTCATTATCACCATCATTAAACTTCAATATGAAAGCAATAATGGCGTGCGATGCAAGTTATGGTATTGGCATACATAATAATCAATTACCTAATTGGAAATTAAAAAATGATTTGAAACTGTTCAAAGAATTGACTATTGGTAATGGTAACAATGTGGTCATTATGGGAAAAAATACGTGGGTTTCCATAGGTGAAAAACCTTTACTAAATCGTATGAACTTTGTACTGAGCAGTCAATATGTTCCAGAGAAAGATCAGAAAGATACTCAAGTGTGTTTTTTTCAACGTTACGAAGATATTATCAATGAATTGCGGCAAACATATTATGATACCATATGGATTATTGGAGGTTCTCAGATATACGATTTGTTTATTGAGAAATGTAATACAATTTATCTAACTCAAACAGTAAAAAAATTTGAATGTACTACATTTTTATCACAAAAATGCATTTCCGCACTTACAAGTAAAAACAAGACGATTTCAATTGTACAATACCAAAGGGAATGTGACGGATATGATGCTTACAAACGATATATTTGTTCTTGAATTGTATTATATGTACAAAAATTGATTGTACATACTTGTTCTGATAATGGTATTACAAAAAGTATTAATAGTTATACAAATGTTGAAATGTTCTTATTGCGAAAGCACTTGTCATAATATTACAACGTGTAAGGAAGACCAGGATATTGTTGATTTCATCACTAACAGTAAAACAATACCGGAATATTCATTACTGAAAGATAAACTTCTTAGACGATTATCAGCACATTACAAAATGAAAACAACCTTGCCACGAGTTCAAATTATACTTCAATTAACACGGAAGTGGCAGGAAAATAGGAAACAAAATGTGGTATATGATTCAACAACAAATAATAGTTGCTCCATTTGTTATGAAACCATTGAAAAAACGAATTGCTGTACTACAAAGTGCGGACATTCATACTGTTTATCTTGCATGCTGGAACACGTACATAGTCGCCGAGATGATAATATTATGTGTCCAATGTGTAGAAATGTTTTGAAAGAGAGAAAAATAACCACAAATAATACTATTCATAACGATAATATTATTCAATATATTGGTACTAACAATGTTACGTATGGAACGTCTGACGGAAACCTGAGAATTGATTTACAGACGGTAAATGATGGTAACAACAATGGTACAGTACAACGAAGTTTCATTTACAATGGAAATGACATTCACAACCGCCTACAACAACAGGAAAGAGAAAATCTTGTACAAGATAATCAAGTACAAGAAGAAATGATGCGTCAATTAGAGTCCGATTACATAGAATATTTTATACTAAACAGAAGAAATCGCGCTGTAGAAGAAAGACGCGAATTCATTGAAGAAATGGCATTAGTTGATGAATTATTTACAGAACCTGAAATAGGCGTTGAAGTTATACGTGAAACCTATAGGAATGTATGATGTTTATGATGATTTCAATAAATCATGTTGTACTACTTTTACATATATTTCTTCTATTATCCTATTCAACGCACGAGCATGATTTATATTTGCTGTTCCGTGTGTGCCTCCTGTTGTTGCTTCTATTGATTTCAAATACCACTGATATTCCTTAGATTCAAAGTGTTCTAATTCTTCTGGTCTCCGCTTACTATGTATGTTCTCAATATACATTACATTTTTGAATTCTATGTTGTTTATTATATGTTTCAATTGTAGCTTTTCCGTATCTTTCTTCCAACAATCTCCATCTTTGTAGTAAATTACTTTACGTTTTTTATCGGTGCAATGAATAGGTCGCTCTTCCACTTTCAAACAATACAAATACTTCTGAAACATCATTTCCATCCCTTTCATATATCCGTGCTTTGAAAAATAATCAACATCTTCCTTGACAACCTTGATTGATCTTAGAAATGTGCTTAAATCCATTGCGTCCTTGCATTGTGTATTTAAGAAATGATTCAGATTTTCAATGACATTTACATTGTTATTCACATGTTGTACATTGTTTGTAATGTGGTTAGTTACCAATGACATTCCAGAAATCTTATCTGTTAATATTTCAATTTGCTGTTTATGTTCTTCATCGCGTCGTCGTTGCTCTTCATTTTGTTCATCCAATTGCTGTTTCAGTGATTCTGCTAATCTTTCTTCATGTGTCTTATATGTACATTTCTTCTTATGGTTACATAATGATGTCATATGT
>Ga0181572_10003684_pt1 | contig 10713 bp, 10 predicted proteins | sample 101ome_26_FD_133004 | JGI IMG/M metagenome (GOLD analysis project Ga0181572, IMG submission 133004) | Coastal salt marsh microbial communities from the Groves Creek Marsh, Skidaway Island, Georgia - 101408AT metaG (megahit assembly) | ecosystem: Environmental > Aquatic > Marine > Intertidal... | reverse complement strand
TGGAATTTGGGGTATCATGGCTACTCCTCTTTCTGGAGCTGGTGCTTTCGGTACTCAATTTTTGGGAGCTTTGGTAATCTTTGCCTGGGTTTTCATAACCAGCTTTATAGTGCTAAAGGTTCTGGATACTCTAGTAGGTATAAGAGCTACTGAAGAAGATGAAGAGCTTGGACTAGATAAAGCTGAAATCGGAGTAGAAGCTTACCCTGATTTCAAATAAAGCTGCGCTAAATTATGTCAAATTGTTTGCATAATAATAAATGGGTGATCCTAGACAGGATCACCCATCTACTTTTTGAGAGTAAAAGGAATTATTTATTTAACAAGGAAGTTAACTCAAATTTGATATGGACTTAAAACTTATTAAACCTAAAGAAGTTGCTAACATTCTAATGTGTAGCGAGAGAACCCTAGAAGCATGGCGAAGAGAAGAAAAAGGGCCATGCTACTACAAAATAGAAGGTAAGATTCTTTATAAACTTGATGATATTTTAAGCTTCATAGAATCTTCCAGAGTATCTGCACAGTAAGCAGATTAGAATAAAATTTAGAGATACTTTATGGTGCAAATCTTTTAGATATGCACCATTTTAATTCGCTTTCTAAATATAAATTTCTCTGAAACCCTCATAAACCCTACAAAACCCTTAAATCTACTAATTGGCACGAACATTGCATACATTATTTGAGCAGTTTTCTATTTGATAAACAGTTATTTATATCTATAGTGACTAGACCAATTATTTAGGAGTTTTAATGAAATTAATTACAGCAATAATCAAACCTTATAAGCTTGATGAAGTCAGAGAGGCTTTATCTGAAGTAGGTGTAACTGGTCTAACCATTACTGATGTAAAAGGTTTTGGCAGGCAAAAAGGACATACCGAGTTGTATAGAGGCTCGGAATATGTCGTTGATTTTCTTCCAAAGACAAAAATTGAGGTTGCGGTGAGTGATGATAGTACTGATCAAGTAATCGACGCTATATCGCAAGTTTCTAATACTGGAAAGATAGGAGACGGAAAAATATTTGTGTCTTCACTAGAACAAGTTGTTCGAATCAGAACAGGTGAACTAAACGAAGATGCCTTGTAAACAAAGGTGAGACAATGATAAAAAAACTTCTTCTTATTTCAGTAGCATTATTTTCAATCAGTGCTTCAGCAGACGAGTTAAATTCTGGAGATACTGCATGGATCCTAACTTCTACTGCATTGGTTCTGTTGATGACTCTTCCAGGCTTATCTCTTTTTTATGCCGGTCTAGTAAGAAGTAAGAATGCTATATCAGTCCTAATGCAATGTTTTGCAATAGCGTGTATTGTCTCAGTTGCTTGGGTTGTATACGGCTACAGTTTGGCTTTTACAGAAGGTAATGCCTTTATTGGAGGAACTAGTGCTTTTTTTCTTAGTGGAATTGGTCGCGATACTTTGGCACCTGGAACAACAATGCCTCATTCCTTGTTTGTCATTTTTCAAATGACGTTTGCAATCATTACACCTGCTTTGGTAGTTGGTGCTTTTGCAGAGAGAATGAAGTTTGGTGCCATGTGCTTATTTTCTTTATTATGGTTTACAGCAGTTTACATACCCGCTTGTCATATGATTTGGGGCGGTGGATATCTTGCAGATGTAAAAGATTTTGCAGGCGGTCTAGTTGTTCACCTTACTTGCGGAGTTGGAGCTTTGGTTATAGCAATAATGTTAGGGCCCAGGAAAGGATTCCCTACCACAGCTATGCCACCACACAATAGAACCATGGTTGTGACCGGAGCGGCTTTACTATGGGTAGGATGGTTTGGTTTTAATGCAGGAAGCTCTTGGGCAGCCGACGGCTTGGCAGGTATGGCTATGTTGGTAACGCACATTAGTGCAGCAACAGGTGCTTTAACATGGATGGCAATAGAATGGATTAAAGGTGGAAAGCCTACTATCGTAGGAATAGCTACCGGAATGGTAGCTGGATTAGCCACCATAACTCCAGCAGCTGGAAGTGTTGGTCCTGAAGGCGCAATACTTATTGGATTAATGGCTGGATCAATTTGTTTTTATGCTACTCAGGCCGTCAAAGGTGTGATGGGTGTAGATGATTCTCTGGATGTATTTCCCGTCCACGGCGTCGGTGGCATCATCGGAATCATCATGGTCAGTTTCTTAGGTGTTCAAGGAGGTTTCCTAGGTTCAAGTGCAGGTGAAGATTGGGTTCCAATGGAACAGTTCATGATCCAATTAAAAGGTATAGCAGTTATAGGCGCATGGACTGCTGTAGCTTCTTGGGCAATCCTCAAATTAATTGGCTCTTTCACTCCTCTTAGAGTCACAGAAGAAGAGGAATATGAAGGTTTAGATGTTGTAGAACATGAAGAAAGAGGCTATGACTTAGCCTAATCTTGGTGCGCAGAAAAAAAACCGGCTTTTGTGCCGGTTTTTTTTTCTCTCAATAAACTATGATATACATGTGAAAGAAAACCTTATATTAACAATTATGGGACCTACAGGAGTTGGTAAAACAGATCTTGCCATAGAACTATATGCAAAATTACCCATCAGAATAATTAGCGTAGATTCTGTTCAAATATACAAATTTTTAAATATAGGTAGCGGAAAACCCACAAAGAAAGTTTTACAAGACTTTCCTCATGACTTAATTGACTGGATAGAGCCAACAGAAAACTACTCAACTGCAAGATTTCAAGAAGATGTTGTATGTTCTATTAAGGAGTCATTCGATTCAAATTTAACACCTGTTTTGGTCGGAGGAACTATGATGTACTTTCATCATTTAATAAATGGTATTTCTAATTTACCCAATGTTCCTAAACAAATAAGAGAGGATGTTGAAGAGGAGTTTAGCGAAAAGGGATCAAATGCTATGCATGAATATTTGAAGGAGATAGATGAGAAGTCTTCTTTAAAAATTCATCCAAATGATTCGCAAAGAATAAAACGTGCCATAGAGGTTTATAAAGCTACAGGAAAAAATTTTTCTGAATGGCTCGCCGAACAAAAAGTTGAAGTTAATTCAATCATCGCAGACTCTAACTTGATTCAAATAGCTATTAAACCTGAAGACAAACAACTTCATAGAGAGTCAGTAGCAAAAAGATTTAATAAAATGATTGATGATGGGTTGGTTTCTGAGGTTGAAAATATACTTAATATGGAAGGAATGAGTAGCAATTCTCAATCCATGAAGAGTGTTGGCTACAGACAAGTCTGCGAATTCTTAGAAGGTGGGTATAATTTTGATGATATGATTGATAAGGCTATAAACTCAACTAGACAACTAGCCAAGAGGCAAATGACTTGGATAAGTGGATGGCCTGATCTAGTTCTTTTAGAAAAAAATAGGACACTACCAAAATCCGTAGAAGACTTAATATTAAATAATTCATGAATTTCGAAGAGAAATTACCTAAATCTATAATAGTTCATATCGATAGATTCTCTCTAAGTAGAGATTTGCAATTAGAAGCATTACAAGAATTTAAAGAGCTATGTCTATCTTCCGGTACTGAAGTATGCGCAGAGGTTTCTGGCAAGATAGACAGACCTTCTCCAAATTTTTTTGTCAAGCAGGGAAAAGTTGAAGAGATTAAAGAGCTTGTCAGAGCTCATAAAGCTGCTTTAGTAATATTCAATAATGAATTAACTCCATCACAAGAAAGGAACTTAGAGAAATTTTTAGGTGCAAGAGTCCTAGATAGGACCTCTTTAATTCTTGATATATTCGCTACAAGAGCAAGTAGTCATATAGGAAAACTTCAAGTTGAATTGGCTCAATTAACCCATCTTTCTACTCGCTTAGTCAGAGGCTGGAGTCACCTCGAAAGACAGAAAGGAGGTATAGGCCTCAGAGGACCTGGAGAAACACAATTGGAAACTGATCGAAGGCTCATTGGACATAGAATTAAGAGCCTCAAAAAGAGACTCGATAAAGCTCATAATCAAAAAGAAGTAAACCGATATGCCAGGCGCAAAGGCAAAGAAATGGTAGTAGCTTTGGTTGGATACACCAATGCTGGTAAAACTACTTTATTTAATTATCTTACCGAAAATGATTTATATGCGGCCAACAAACCTTTTGCAACTCTAGATTCTGTTACTAGAAAAAATAGTAAGCCTGAGCTAAAACATATTTTATTTTCAGACACTGTTGGATTCATATCTAACCTACCCACTCAACTTGTTGAATCTTTCAAAGCAACTCTAGATGATCTGAGTTCAGCAGATTTGCTACTACATGTAGTTGATATTTCAGATAAAGATCACAGATTTAAAGTAAAAGAGGTAGAAAAAATCCTTAAAGAACTTGGGCTATCAGACAAGCCAATAGTAAGAGTTAATAATAAGTGCGATAAACTAGATTTAACTCGCCTAGAAGACTTATCTAAAAATGACAAAGATCAAGTCTGGCTGTCATCAAAAACCTATGAAGGTTTTCAGAGTTTGTTTGATGCTATTAATTTGAACCTAAAGGGAGAAATTTCTGCTAACTGGATTAGACTAAATCCTGAATTAGGATGGCTTCGTTCTCAGTTATATGCATCTGGAGGTGTAATTGAAGAGAGAATATCTGACGAAGGTCTGATAGAATTACATCTTGTAAGTTTTCAAAATGACCTCATAAAGTTATTAGAAATAGAAGGTTTCACCTTAATCGAAAAAAAACAAACACAGGAAGCAATATAAATGTCTTGGAATGGAAATGATAATAAAGATCCATGGGGAGGAAATGATACTCCCCCAGAGATCGATGAAGTAATAAAAAAAGTTCGAAAACGCATAGACTCTATTTTTGGAGGTGGCTCCTCTTCTGGAGACTCGTCAGGTGGAGGTTTTGGTCTTAAGAATTTACCACTCATTTTGGGCATTTTGGTCCTCTTATGGGTAGGCGCTGGTATCTATCAGGTAGAACAAGCTGAGAGATCCGTTGTTCTTAGATTGGGCAAATTTGAGGAAATTAAGGGACCTGGCCTTAGATGGAATCCTCCAATTATCGATTCTTGGGAAATAGTCGATGTAGTAAGGGTAAGGCCACACAGACACGATGCTCTTATGCTTACTAAAGATGAAAACATTGTTGATGTTACCGTATCTGTTCAATATCAAATTGCTGATCCACAGAAATATGTTTTAGATATTAGAGACGCTGATGCAAGTTTAGTGCAGGCAACTGAGAGTGCATTAAGGCATGTTGTTGGGGGTTCAATAATGGATGATGCACTTACGACAGGTCGTGAACTAATAGCACAAGAAGTGAAGACTAGGCTGCAGCGCTACTTAGACAAATACAACACAGGACTCGAAGTCGTTATTGTTAACATCGAGGATTCATCTCCACCAAATCAAGTTCAAGAAGCCTTTGATGATGTTATCAAAGCTCGTGAGGATGAGGTTAGAGCGAGGAACGAGGCTGAAACATATGCTAACGGCTTAGTACCAGAGGCTAGAGGACAGGCTCAAAGGATGCTGCAAGATGCTGAGGCATACAAAGAACAAGTGGTTTCTGAGGCCGAAGGTGATGCTACACGTTTCAATCTTCTTCTAGCCGAGTACCAGAAAGCACCAGATGTAACTAGGAACCGTTTGTACTTAGACTCAATCCAAGGGGTGATGTCCAACAGCACAAAAGTGATGATTGATGTAGAGGGCGGTAATAACATTCTTTATCTTCCGCTAGATAAAATTGCTGAATCCACCCGAGGAATTGACAGTTTGAATATGCCTTCATCTTCTAACAATAATACCTCTATAAGAGATTTAACAAATCAGGTTATAGAGGAGATAAGAAGAAGAAATAGACAAGAGGAAAGAAGATAATGAAAACCCTTAGATTAATATTATATCCAGTTCTTATTTTAGGAATTATATTACTTAGCCAATCTATATTTGTTGTTAAAGAAACTGAGCGAGCTGTGAAGCTTAGATTCGGTGAAATCGTTGAGGCAGATGTTCCTCCGGGTTTTCATTTCAAACTTCCAATTGTTAATACAGTTAGAAAATTTGATTCCAGAATTCTTACTCTAGATGCGGCTCCTCAGAGTTACTTAACCTCTGAGAAGAAGGCTCTAACAGTTGACTCTTTCGTGAAATGGAGGGTCAGTGATGTTGCTAAATATTTCACTACTACTGGTGGTGATGAAGAAAGACTTAGACGTTTGTTAATCCAAAGGGTTGATGCGGGTTTAAGGAACGAATTCGGTAGCAGAACAGTTAATGAGGTTGTCTCGGGTGAAAGAGATGAACTGATGGATAAGCTCACACTCCAGCTTGATAAAATCGCAGTAGAAGAACTTGGTGTACAAGTCATTGATTTACGAGTTAAGAAAATTGATCTACCACCTGAAGTAAGTGACTCTGTTTACAACAGAATGAGAACTGAAAGGGAAAGGTTGGCAAAAGAATTACGAGCTCAAGGTAATGAGGTAGCAGAAAAGATTAGAGCAACAGCGGATAAAGAAAAAACAATTATTCTTGCTGACGCATACAGACAGGCAGAAGAAATCAAAGGTAACGGAGACGCAATAGCGACAGCTACCTATGCAGATGCTTATTCAAAAGATCCTGAATTCTATGATTTCACAAGAAGTTTAAAAGCTTATCAGTCAACATTTGGAAGTAAATCAGATATTCTGTTAATCAATCCGGATAGCGATTTCTTCAAATACCTGGATGACTCAAACGCAAAAAACTAGTTGATGAGTTCAAAGATACGCTGGAGTTTACCTGATGGCGTAGACGAACTGCTTCCGCCAAAGGCCTTAGAGGTGGAAATGCTAAGGCGAAAGCTTATAGATAGCTATTTATCTTCTGGTTACGAATTGATCACTCCTCCTTTACTTGAATTATCAGAAACAATAGGGGGAGAAGCTCATGATGAAATTAAATCTCATGCCTTCAGTTTTAAGGACAACTTAACAGGGAAAAATTTATCTATAAGGCCTGATATTTCTGAACAAGCTTCAAGAATCGATGCCTATAGAATTCAATCTAATGATACTGTAAGACTCTGTTATGCAGGGGAGGTGGTAAAAAGTAAATCCTCAAAAGTCCTCCGATCAAGAACAACAATACAAGTAGGGGCTGAGATTTTTGGAGATTCTTCAAAAAACGCAGAACTGGAAAGTATAAGCTTAATGCTTGATAGTCTTGAGGTTGCAGAAGTTGAAAATATAACTCTAAGTTTAGGACATGCTGGTTTAACCGCATCAATTCTTCAACCATTTAAGAAATTAGGTGTCGAAGTATTTTCTAACATAGAAATGGCCCTTTCAAAAAAATCTAAGTCTGATCTAAATAACATCATCTCCAATGATCATAAGAATAAAAGTTCTTTGTTAGCTCTGTGCGACATGTATGGGACTCCAGAAATCTTAAGTAAGGCTAAAGACGAGTTCTCTTATATTGAACAATCGGCTTCATACTTGGAGCATTTAAATTCTATAGTTGAAGATATAGATAAAAAAACTGAAGTAAACATTCATATTGATTTAGGAGAAATACAAGGTTTCAAATACCATAATGGAATAGTTTTTTCTGCTTACTCTGACTTGGCAAGCTATGTACTGGCTAAGGGTGGAAGGTATGACGGCTTACGTAAATCTTCTGATCATGACAGACCTGCAGTAGGGTTTGATTTGGATTTAATAGCTGTATCTAATTTATAGGAATTACTCTTATGAAACGAAATATTTCTTTGTTGGGTCTTCAGTGGGGTGATGAAGGCAAGGGTAAAGTCGTTGATAATTTAGCAAATGATTTGGATGCGGCTGTTAGATATCAAGGCGGCCATAATGCCGGACATACTTTGATAGTTAATGGAAAAAAGATAGTTTTTCACTTACTACCCTCTGCCATATGTCACGAGAACATAAAGTGCTATATCGGAAGAGGTGTTGTTGTGAGTCTGGAGGCACTATTCTCAGAAATTAGTGAAGCTAGTGAAGTTTTAGGGAATATTGAAGAAAGGTTGGTTATAAGCTCAGCATGTAGTCTTATTCAGCCCTACCACATACAGCTAGATCAACTGCGAGAAAAATCTAATAACCTTACTAAAATTGGTACTACAGGAAGAGGAATAGGCACTTCCTATGAGGACAAAGTCGGAAGAAGGTCAATAAGGGTCTCAGATCTTTATGATGAAGAAAAGCTGAAAGACAAACTGACCCAATCCTTAGATTTTTATAATTCAGTTTTTGAACATTCTTTCGGTGCCCCGAAGATAGATTTAAATGAACTTTTCGAATTAAATCTTGAACAAGCAGAAAAATTAAAACCATATGTTGGTAATGTAATAAAAGAAATAAGAGATCTGCAAGATGAAGGCAAAAAAATACTTTATGAAGGAGCACAAGGTGCTCTACTAGATGTAAGTCTCGGTACTTACCCATATGTAACATCAAGTAACTTGATAGGAGGTGTTTCTGCAGGAACTGGAATAAGTCCCTCTGACATAGATTACACGATTGGAATTACAAAAGCCTACACAACTAGAGTTGGAGAAGGTCCCTTTCCAACTGAACTATTTGATGAAATGGGGACCTATCTAGCTGAAACTGGAGGAGAAGTCGGAGCAACCACTGGAAGGCCTAGAAGGTGTGGCTGGTTAGATGGTTTTTTATTAAAGAACATGGTGAAGGCAAGCGGAGTTGATGGTCTTTGCTTAACTAAAATTGATGTTTTAGATGGTCTTGAGAAGATTAAAATTTGTACAAACTACGAGAGTGATCAGTCTGAAGCAGAGCTTATTGAGACTATGGATATAGAAGATGCCAAACCAGTTTACTTAGAGTTAGATGGTTGGGATGAACCTACTGCAGGACAATCCTCTTTCGAAGAATTAAATGATAAGGCAAAATTCTTCATAGAGAAAATTGAAGAAATTTCAGGTGTTCCTGTTATTATGATCTCCACTGGCCCAAAGAGAGAAGATACTATTATTAGGCAAAAGATTTAAGATATGAGATACCTTTTTTTACTTTTATTAATACTTCCTTTTTCTATTCATACTGAAGAATATGAATTCAAAGAGGGTGATGAATTTCTAGCAAAGAAATATGAAACTATAGCTTTATTTTTATATAGAGCTGATGCAACTAGGGTGAATATAGCAAGAGACCTGTCCTACTCCTTAGATGATTTTATGAGTTACGCAACAGTTGACCAAAGGGATATTTATAAAATTAGAAAGGGTGAAACCTTTGTATTAACAGAAAGCTTGAGAGATGGAGATATCTTTGAAGTCAATCTAAAAAGCAAACGCACTTCTAGAGAAAAATATTTTGTTCTATCTGAGGATTTAAAGAAATCATCTATAGCCCTGATCACTGAAGAGTCTTAAATACCTATGAAGGGCTATTTAAAAATAGCATTAAAGGGAATTGGTTGGCTTCTTGCTCCCTTAGCAGTTCTTTTCTTCGCTCTATTTTTTGATTTCTTCGGCAAGCATCAAGAAAAAGGAAATATCCAAGAAATTCGAGCCCCATATCTGAATCAATCTATCCCGCAACAAGATAATAAAATGATTTTATTTGGGGATTTGCATGTCCACACGACTTACTCTTTGGATGCTTTTTTAGGTAACTTGCCAATATTAGAGGGCGAGGGTGCCCATCCTGTATCCGATGCCTGTAATTTTGCAAGATATTGTGCCAACCTCGATTTCTTTTCTATCAATGATCACGCTGAGTTCCTAACAAGAAGAGAATGGAAAGAAACTATTGAGTCTTTGAAGAATTGCGCAGATGTATCAGCAAGAGAAGATGAAAATGAAATCATTCCTTTCTTAGGTTGGGAATGGACACAAACAAGCTTAGACGTTGAATCTCATTACGGACATAAAAATGTAATTCTAAAATCTCTTGAGGAAAATTTACCCGCCCGACCCATAGGGGCTCCAGACCATAAATTTTTTAAAAGTATTGTTGATGCTCCAGTGTACGTCTTATACGGTGCTATGCTCTACGACTATGAGAATATGTTAGATTATTTTAATTATCGTCAAAGACAACTCATTATTAAAAATTTGGAGTATTGCGATCAAAATACTCACGTCAAAGACTTACCTCTCGACTGTCTTGAAAGAGCAGAGAAGCCTTCAGATTTATACAGAAAATTAGACGAATGGGAAGTTGACTCTTTAGTTATCCCTCATGGATCTGCTTGGGGTAATACATCACCTCCAATGGCTACCTGGAAAAATCAACTCAATAGTAAAGATCATGATCCTAAATACCAAAACCTAATAGAGATATTTTCTGGACATGGAAATTCTGAGGAGTTTCGTACTTGGGAATCATTCAGGGAAGTTAATGGCTCATATACTTGCCCTTCACCAACAGAAAATTACCTACCAGATTGTTTTCAAGCTGGGGAAATTATCAAAGAGAGGTGCAGAGTTTCTGCTGGTTCAGAAGAAGAGTGCAATGCAAGAGCTCTCGAGGCTAGACTTAATTTTACAAATGCAAACCCTTATGGTCTTTTAACTATTCCAAACCAAAAGCCTGAGGAATGGCTTGATAGCGGCCAATGCAAAGATTGTTTCCTTCCGGCCTTCGATTACAGACCCAAGTCTTCTGTTCAATATGCATTAGCTCTAAGAAAATTTGAATATACTGTAGCACAACCTTATCGTTTTGGATTTATAGGTTCTAGTGATAAACATTCTTCTAGACCTGGAACAGGTTTTAAAGAGATCGACAGAATTAAAAAC
>Ga0181572_10003659_pt1 | contig 10750 bp, 10 predicted proteins | sample 101ome_26_FD_133004 | JGI IMG/M metagenome (GOLD analysis project Ga0181572, IMG submission 133004) | Coastal salt marsh microbial communities from the Groves Creek Marsh, Skidaway Island, Georgia - 101408AT metaG (megahit assembly) | ecosystem: Environmental > Aquatic > Marine > Intertidal... | reverse complement strand
TCGATCGGTTTCAAATTGGTTTCAAATCGATCGTGCGGTCGATGGGTTTCACACCGGGGTGTTATTACAAAGGGGGCTCGACGCGACGCGCGAGCGAAGACGGGGAAGCGCGAGCTCGCGTCGACGCACTGGACCCGCGATAGAGTACGGCGCCGTGTGGTGGATCCGCGTACGTACGCGCGGGACGGTGCGGAAAGCGAGAGGGTGGACGAGAACCGGTCGCGCGTCGCGTCTCGTATCCGAACCGCGCGCGTCGACGAAGAGCGACGACGGAACGGGACGACGTCTCGTTTAGGTGCTCTTGGCGACGCAAACTCTGCCTTTGGACCATTCGTTTGAAGTCTGTACCTCGGCGGCGATCTTGCGCATGATGCCGCCTCCTTCAGCCCAACCGGCACCTTTTTGCACTCGGAACCCTTGGAACGCCCCGAGACGGCGAAATTTCACGTCCCGTAGGCTCTTGTAAGTGGGCTCGGTCGTGGGCTTGCCGCTTTCAAGCATGCTGTGCCCGACCCATGTGTAGAACGAACCGTCTCGAGTGATTTTCGTCGTCCACTTGACTTTCTTAGCGTTCTTCAAAACTGTTCTAACGTTTTGCTTTTTGGAACCGTTCAGCCAGTAGCCGTAGCGTCCACGTGCACCTTGGCGCGTCACGTATCCCGAGTTCACGCTGGAATCCTTTCCAGAGTTTTTGACGAGCGCCCTGAATGACATTACTTTTCCCCAGTTCGTACAGCAGTTCGCGCGACCGTTTCCGAGAGGTCTGCTAAAGGTGCAATAACTGCCCCTCGAGTACTTGTCGTTCCCGCAGATGTCGTCAGACTCCGCACTCATCCACACCTCTGTCCAGTGGTCCACCTCTTTAATGTCTGGACCGAAAAGTTTGTCTGCGTACACAGTGGCATAAGATCCGTAAGCGTGACCGAAGTAAATCGCTGGAGTTGTTGCTGGAGCTGTGCCTTCAAGTATCGGAGAAGTGAATGTTTTCTTTGCGTCATAGCTCACATCAAATTCAGTGAACATCTCTTGCCCGAGAGCGATACTAAGATGAGTACCACCGGATTCATAGCCAGATGGGCAAGCGTCGATGCACGCGCCCTCATGCAAGTATTTGTCATTTTTGCACTGCTTGCAAACACCATTTTCGCAAGAATCGCAGTTTTCATCTTCACACGCCACGCACTGGTTATTTTCGTTCGCGCCGAAGCCAGGAGAGCACTGCCAGATGCACTTGCCGTCTTGTCCCAATGCCCCGTCACTGCACTCTATAGGCGGCGTTGGTGGTGGCGGAGACGGCGGTAGTGGCGGAGGCATCGGTGGCGGTGCTGGCGGTGATGGCGGAGGCACCGGTGGTGGTGCTGGCGGAGGCATCGGTGGCGGTGGTGGCATCAGGGCGGGGCATTCGTGTTCACAAGAACCAAACACGAGATGTGTTTCATTCGAATGTTCAAAAGTCAAGACTCGATTCCAAAAGCGACCATACATCTGCACGTTATAGCACTCAAGGTGTCTGAGCGGAGTTTTTTTACCTTTGCCAATCTCGTACAAAGTGTGGCCTGCGGCATTTCTGAGTACAAATCCCCATTCAAAATTAACTTTGTTGGTCGTGAGCTCGAAACCACCGAATTCGCTCGGGCAACCTGTGGCTGAACATGTTCCGTTTACGGAATCAACGGGTATCCTGTTCATACGGAGGCCAGTCTTCAGGTCGAAAAAATTCGTTCCTTTATAGTTATGACGCACTATGTACGCTGCCGTGATCGGTGAGCTGAAGAAAGACGCATGTTGATTTAACACGTGCGGTGTCAAGCACCGAGTTCCGGTGAATACTCGAAAGTGCTGCGGTCGCTGCGGTCCTTTCGGTATCGGTACGTGGGAAGCGCGACCGGTGCCGAGCTCGCCGATATCTACCGTCACGTCGCTCGCGTTCGGTGGCACCGCATGATCCGCGACGGCGAGAGGACACATCTGGTCGATCACCACGTCCAGTTCCAAGTTGTCTCCCGGTTCTCGTTCGCACTCTGGCGCCGTGAACAGGCAGCTCGCGTCCGGCGTGTCGCGAATCACGTCGCAATCCATCGGTTCCGCCTCGATCGCGGCGACGAGATCGGGAACGACGCTTTCACACGCATCGAGGCACGCTTGACTGATTCCGTGCGCGTCACCGAGAGTGGCACGCGCGCGCCGCGCGTTCCCCGTGGATTCAACACCCTCTCGCACACCGAGCGCGACGATTCCCAACGCGGCGAGCGCGACGACGACGACATATCGCGTCCACCTCTTCACCGATCGGTCGTCTCCGAAGACGCGCGTCGATCGCAACAACCCATCGCGCTCGTCGGGCGCCGCCTCCATGGGTCTCACGGACGCGGTCGCGTCTCGCGGTCTCGACTGGGCGCGCCCAATGCGGGATGGATGTGGGGCGGCGGGCGGGCTCGTCGACGAGTCATGACTCGTCGAGTGGGGATGAACGGCGGCGACGACCACAACGCCCGTTCGAGCGCGGGACGACTCGCGCGCGCACGTGTCGAGCGACCGCTCGTCTGTCCGCACCGCGCCGCCGGCGCGTCGGCGGCGAGGCGCGTTCGACGCCGTGTGAATTCGCGCGCGCGCGACCGTCGACGCGCTGCGACGACGACGACGACGACGACGGTCGGTCGGTCGGTCGGTTGCGCGCGCGCGCGACGCGTTCGAACGATGATGTCGATGACGTCGTCGAGACGTCGAGACCTCGCGCGCGTCTCCGTCGGCGTCGTGTTCGCGTTCGTCTCCGTCGTCTTCGCGTTCGTCTCCGTCGTCGTCGCGCAGGAAGGGGACGGGGAGGACACGTGCGTGGCGAGCGGGCAAATTGGCATCTTTGTGCAATATTCGGAAAACGCGGGGAACGCGGTGTTTCAGAGCGAGGACAACGCGTGTCTCGCCGGTGGTGGACGAGGGGTCGGGTGTTGCCCGGGATCGATCTGTGACGTGACGACGTGTAAGGTGCCGTGTAAGGACGCCGCGGGGGAGAGCGTGGAGTGCGACGCGGTGGGGGCGACGGAGGACGTCGACGCGGGGTTTTTCCAGTGTCCGTGCGCGCCGTGTCCCACGGGGACGGTGCAGGCGTTGTCGTCGAAACACGAGTGCGTGGAGTGTCCGGCGGGATGGTATAATTCGAAACAGGGGCAGGCGACGTGCACGCCGTGTCCGGTGGGGACGTTTAGCTCGAGAGTGGGGAATCCGACGGGGTGCACGCCGTGTCCGGTGGGGACGAGCGGGCGGAGCACGCTCGAGGAGTATTACGCCAAGACGACGCGCGCGTTTCGAGCGCCGGCGAGTGGGCCGGGATCCGTGTTCGACCCGACGATTGGCGCGACGTCGTGCACGGATTGTCCCGCGGGGACGTCCGGAGGCGGTGCGGGCGAGGCATGCGTGCCGTGCGCGCCGGGGACGTATTCCGACAAGCGCGCCGAGACGTGTACGCCGTGTCCCGTCGGGACGTACGGCGTCGAATCCGGTGGTTCATCCATCGACGCGTGCATACCGTGCGCCGCGGGTGAATCCAACGACGCCCCGGGATCGACGTCGTGTTGGCAAGTCTGCCCCAACGCCCTATTATCGTGCGCCGAATCCGAAGTCAGAGAAGCCGGGTACTACGCGTCGCTCGAAGTCGACCGACCCCGCGTGCGCTACGCCGTCGACACCACCGACGACTACCGCGCGAAAATCTGTCGTCTCGGGTGCGAAACCTACGGCACCGATCACTGGTGTCCATCTTACGGCGATCTCATCGCGAACGATTGCGTCGCGCTCTCGCCTCCGAGTCCCCCGAGCGCGCCGCCGCCGCCGCCCGCGCCGCCGCCCGCGCCGCCGAGCCCGCCTCCGAGCCCACCGCCCGCGCCGCCCCCGAACGTCGCCTAGCCTACACCAGACACAAATACGTAGACGAACGAGTAGCCCCCCCGCCCCCCAAGACACTCGGTCGACCCTCGCCCTCCTCGCCGCGCGCGCTCGACAGGGAGGACAGGAGTACACAGAAAGAACGACCCCTCCTCCCGAGATGGACCGACCGACCGACCGACACGGACGACCGACCGACACGACCGACCGACCGCACGACCGACCGACCGACCGCACGACCGACCGACCGACCGACACGGACGACCGACCGACCCCCCCCCATTCCACCGGTCACGAGTCACCACCCACCCCCCTCGTCCCGATCGCCGACCACGCGTGCGTTCCCCTTCCCGCGCCCCCCTTCCGTGGGATCGATTCACGACTGATGACTCAAAAACCAGTCCCTCGACTCCACGCGCTCGGTGCCACGTCATCGACGCCACGCTAAGCGACGATCGATCGATCGGGTCGAAGCGATCGAGCGATCGATCGCGTGTCCCACGTCACTCTCCGACGCGCACGATGTCCACCCAACTCGCCACGCTCTCCGGTTTCACCACCGCCCGCGCGTCTCTCTCGCGCACCGCGTCCAAGGGCGCCCGATTCGCTCGCGGTGTCGTGCGATGCGAGGCGAAGAAGAAATCCGTCGGCGACCTCACCGAGAAGGACCTGAAGGATCAAGTCGTCTTCGTTCGATGCGACTTGAACGTCCCGCTCGATGGGGATTTGAACATCACCGACGATACGAGAATTCGCGCGGCGATTCCGACGTTGGAGTATTTGACCAAGAACGGGGCGAAAGTGCTCGTCACGTCGCACTTGGTGCGTGATCGATTCGACGCGGATGTGGATGTGGATAGGGTGACGATTGTTTCCTCGGGCCCGGGACGGGACGATCATGATTGATCGATCGATCGATCGAGACGGCGTGGTCGCGACGATGACGATTGAGGGTTTACGTCGCGCGCGCGTGACGCGTGTGTGTGTGTGTGTGTGTGTGAAGAGACTGACGAGTGATTCGCGCGCGCGTACGCGTTCGTCTCGGCGTAGGGTCGCCCGAAGTCTGGTCCGGAGGATAAGTTCCGCCTCACCCCGGTGGGCGCGCGATTGTCTGAAAAGCTCTCGTGCCCGGTGATGAAGATTGATGATTGCATCGGTGATGAAGTCTCCAAGGCGGTCGCCTCCATGCCGAGCGGTTCCGTCTGCTTGCTCGAGAACACTCGCTTCTACAAGGAGGAGGAGAAGAACGAGCCGGATTTCGCGAAGAAGCTCGCGGGCTCCGCCACCATCTTCGTCAACGATGCCTTCGGTACCGCGCACCGCGCGCACGCCTCCACGGAAGGTGTGACCAAGTACTGCAAGACGAATGTTGCCGGTTTCTTGCTCCAAAAGGAGCTCGACTACCTCGACGGTGCCGTCTCCAACCCGGAGCGCCCGTTCTGCGCCATCGTCGGCGGTTCCAAGGTGTCCTCCAAGATTGGCGTCATCGAGTCCTTGTTGCAAAAGACTGACAAGATTATCCTCGGTGGTGGTATGATCTTCACCTTCTACAAGGCGCTCGGCAAGTCCGTCGGTGCCTCCCTCGTCGAAGACGACAAGATTGACCTCGCCAAGGAACTCATGGCCAAGGCGGAGGCCAAGGGCGTCAAGCTCTTGCTCCCGACGGACGTCGTCGTCGCCGACAAGTTCGCCGCGGACGCCAACACGCAAATCGTCTCCGTCGACAACATCCCGGAGGGCTGGATGGGTCTCGACGTCGGTCCGGACTCTGTCAAGGCCTTCCAAGCCGAACTCAATGAGTGCAAGTCTGTCATCTGGAACGGCCCGATGGGCGTCTTCGAGATGGACGCCTTTGCCAAGGGTACCTTCGCCATCGCGGACACCCTCGCCAACCTCAACGGTATCACCATCATCGGTGGTGGTGACTCCGTCGCCGCTGTCGAAAAGGCTGGCCTCGCGGACAAGATGTCCCACATCTCCACCGGTGGTGGTGCCTCCCTCGAATTGCTCGAGGGCAAGGTGCTCCCGGGTGTCGCCGCGCTCGACGAGGTGCGTCCCCGCGTCTCGCGTCTCTCTCGCTCGCTCGTTCGTTCGTCGTCTCTCGCGCGCCCGCGCGTCGCGTCTCGATCGCTCGACTGACCCCGATGTGTGTTTCTTGGACGCATCACAGGCGTAAACATTCGTTGATTTGATTGATTATCAGCGCGTTTTATCATAATCGACGGCGAGTCTTTTCTTCTTCACCCTTCATCTTCATTCGACGCGTCCCCACACCTCGTCATGGAGTCCACCGCCGTGGCCGACGTCACGCCCACGGGTGCCTTCGCGCGTAAACCGAGCACGTTTCGCGACACGTTTGACGTCGACGGCGCGCACCCGCCCGCGAAAAACCGTTACGTTATCCACGTCTCTCTCGCGTGTCCCTGGGCCCACAGAGTGCTGATCGCCATTCGACTCAAAGGGCTCGAGGACGTCTTCGACGTGCGCGTCACGCACCCGGTGTGGGCGCGCACGCGTCCCGATCTCGCGGACGACGCGCACTGTGGATGGCGTTTCGTCGCGCCGGGAGAGACGACGAGTAATCCCGATGGGAAGGGCGAATTCGTCGCCGACGGCGCGTGCGCGGCGACGGGGGCGAACGGCGCGACGACGGTTCGCGCGTTATACGACGCCGTGCATGCGCCGAAAACGCAGAGATACACCGTACCGTTGATCTGGGACGTCGAGACGGGGGACATCGTCAATAACGAGAGCTCGGACATTCTTCGAGAGTTGAACGCCAAGTTTGACGGTTTCGCGCGGAGACCCGAGGTGGATTTGTATCCCGAGGCGTTCCGCGCGCGCATCGACGAGGTGAACGCGTGGATTTATGAAAAAATTAACAACGGCGTGTACAGATGCGGTTTCGCGACGAGTCAGGAGGCGTACGAGGAGGCGGTGCGCGCGCTCTTCGACGGGTTGGACGAGTGCGAACACATCTTAAGTCGTTCGCGGTACATCGCGGGCGACGCGCTCACCGAGGCAGACGTGCGATTATTCGTGACGCTCATCAGGTTCGACGAGGTCTACGTCGTGTACTTTAAGACGAATAAAAAGTTCATTAATCAGTACGAGCACTTGTCGGGGTACGTGCGAGAACTGTATCAAATGCCCGAGTTTCGAGAAACGACGAATTTCAAGCACATTAAAGAGCACTATTTCGCCTCGCATCCGTCGTTGAATCCGCACGCGATCGTGCCCGTCGGACCAGGAGTAGATTTGGACGCGCCGCACGGACGCGATGGAGCGTACCCGCGATAGTTCCAGTCTAGAGTCTATCTCCCCGTTTTAGTTGCAGAGACAGTTGTATTCGTAGTCCCGAGGGACAAAGCTATGCGTGCATCGCCTCTCGCGCATCGGGGGAAAGGGTGATGATGAAACTCTTCTTTCCGAGAGTTTCAAAGTGCGCGCGCAATTCTCGCGCCTCGTTCGCGCCTCTGCACACGAATTGCACCGCGCCGTCGCCTTGACTCCCCACGCCCTTGGCGCCATAAATCAAGTGCGGAAGCGTCTTCTCGACGCTACGAATCGCGTCGTGCATGATCGGTGCGCTGAGCTCGGACGGACACAAGTGCTTCGCGGCGTTCATGAACGTCGCCTGCGCCGCCGCACACGCGGCTCCCAACTTTTTGGCGTCGCCAAGCTGTATCGCACGAAGCGCCTCGTCGACGTGCCGTCGATTTTCTGAGCCGAGCGCCGCTCTCAATTTGACGTCTCCGGCGTCGAACGCGCGCGACAGATCCGCTAAAATCCGAATCGTATCCTTTGTTCCCTCCAAATCCACCACCAAGACGTGCACATCCCCGCCGCTCGTCACGCGCGTCGCCGTCACTTTTTTCTCCGCGTCGAACGTCATGAGCGTGCACCTCTCGGGCCCGTACGCGCACGCCTGATCCATCCGTCCGCACTTGGACGGCGTCCACCTGCTCTCACCCAGATACCCGACCTCCATCTCTCGCTCCACCGTCCATCCGCGCGCGTACGAGAGGTTTGCCAGTCGCGCCACGAGGACGCACGCCGCCGCCGACGAACTCAACCCGCGCTTCACCGGTAACCCTTTCGACGTCAGCGTCGCCTCTAATCCACCCTCGCGCATTTCTGGAATCGCCCGCACGCACTCCAACAGCGTGCCCGCGACGTACGACCACCGCCCGCCCTCGCGCGCGTCTCGCTCCAGCTCCAGCTCATCGCTCGCCGCGCGCGAATACGTCTCCCCATCCTCCGCGCTGCGCACCGTGAATCGCCCGCGACGCGCGCCCGCGGGAACGAACGCCTCACCCTCGATCCCTTCGCGCGTGCCGACGACGAGACACGCCCCCGGCCCGTCCGCGCTCGCGCGCTCAGCGGCCCAGTCACTATGCTCACCCAGAAGACATAATCTTCCGGGCACGAACGCGCGGACGACGCGGTCCTCGGCGCGCGCGCGGTCGGCCGCGGCGTCCTCATCCACCATCGCGTCGTCCACCATCGCGCGTTCGGACGGTGGACGGCGTTCGACGCGCGCGCGCGCCTAACGGTGACGCTTCCCACTTTTGAGCTCGGAGGCGACAGATGGCCGCGGACGACGTCGAAGTCGTCGACGACGACGCCGACGACGGCGCGCGACGCGTCGTCGTGCTCTTCAAGGCGACGGGCGATGCCCCCATACTTCGCAGGAACCGCGTGCGCGTGCGCGCGGACGCCGCGTTCGAGGATGTCGTGGCGCATCTGAGTCGACTCGTGCGCGTCGAGCGCGCGTTCGCGTACCTCGGCGCGGCGTTCACGCCGAGGCACGACGCGACGATAGGGGATCTGTGCGATGGGTACGGGGAGCGGAACGCGTCGGGAGGGAAGCTCGTGGTGTTTTACAGCACGACGCCCGCGTGGGGGTGAGCGCGCGCGTGAGCTCGCCGTCGCGAGAGGCGGTGAGCGCCGAGGCATGGATGGGATCGTCGAACGAATGTGGTTTTTTTTCGTTACACGTGGTCACGCATTCTTTACTTACTTAGTTAGGGAACGGCGGGGCCGACGTTGTAGGCTTTGAAGATGTTGAAACCGTCGGCGGCGGTGGTGACGCACGCGCCGGGAATTTGGGCGTGCCACTTGATCTCTTTGGGATCCTTCAAGCCTTGGTGGACGAACATCAACTGCGCCGGGAGGTCCTCTGGTGGCGCGGCGTTGTCCTTGGCGGTGAGCGCCGCGGCTTCTTCCTCGGCGTCACGCTCGACGGCTAAATCCCACACGCAGACGGTGTTGTCGGCGGAGGAGGAGGCGAGCATGGCGGAATCGAATGGCGCCCAATCGACCGACGTGACCGGGGCGCGGTGGAAGGTGAAATTCGCCACGAATTGTGGGTTGGACTCGTTAAAGTTGCGAAGGTCCCAGATGCGCAGCGAGCCGTCGTCGGCGCCCGTGGCGACCATGCAGTTGGCGAGTCTGTTCCATGACATGACGTTGACGTCGGCGTCGTGCGTCTTGACTCGCAGCGCAGGCTTGGCGCGCATGCGTGCGTCCCACACGCACACGGTTTGATCGGCAGAGCACGACATGAAGACGTCGCGCTCGCTCGGAGACCACTGAATGTCCTCCACGCTCGACGTGTGCCCGGTGAAGGGCGTCGCGCCGACGTCCCATTTACCCTGCACCGGCTCCCACGTGTGAATCGCGCCGGCGCAATCACCGCTTGCCAGTCTTCCCTCGCACACCGGGGACCAGTCGAGCGCGTACCCCTCGTCTTTGTGTCCCGTGAACACCTGCGTGGGCGTCACGCGCTGCGGAGGATCGACCTTTCCCTTCACGTCCTTGGTCGACGTCATCACCTTGGTCGCCTGCGCGCTCAAATCCCAAATCATCACGTGACCGGAATCGCTCCACGTCGCCACCGTGGTCGGCTTTTGCGGCAAGCAACGCACTCTGTTCACGCAGCCGTGATGCACGACGCTCGCCACCGTGAGCGTCGGCGCGTTGTCGCTCTCGTCGTCCTCGCTGTCGCTCGCCTCCATGTCTTCGTCGGCGTCCGCGTCCCGCCGAGTCTTTTTAATCCGACTCACCCGCATCACGCTCAGCACGTTCTTAGACGCTTCCACCGCCTGCGTACCCGTCACGATGGTCATCTCGTGCGGAAAACTCTCGCGTTTCTCACCTAAATCATCCTTCGCGATGTCAAAGGACAGACACGGCCACTCGTGCGAAAACGCGTGCAACGCGTCGTACGCCGTCTCATCGTACTCGAGCTCGACGTCCTCGTCCTCCGCCCCCGTAGGCCGCCACACCTCCGGCCGCTTGCTCCCGCCCTTGTTCTCGCCTCCGTCCTCGTCCATGGCGTCGTCGCACTCCTCGTCCGAGGATTCCTCTTCCCCTTCACCCACGGCTTTGTACTCGACATCCTCATCGTCGCCGTCCGGCGCGCTCTTGCGCGATGGCAGTCGCGGCATGGCTCGAGACGACCGGTCGCGCGCTCTTCGTGCTCGTTCGCTCGCACGTTCGACTCGCCGCGACCGTCGTCGACGCCGCGCGCGCGCGTGAAAATGCCGCCGCCGCCGCCGAAAAATGGTCCGACGCCCGAATCCGCGCCCATCGCGACAGCGCGGCGCCATGTCGCTCGCGAGCGCCGTTGCGGCGTCGAGGCGCGCGCGAGAACCTCTCGCGTCGTGTTCGCGACCGACGCGCGCGCGGACGCCGTCGTGGACGCGGGACGGCGTGGGGCGCGCACGAGGGGCATCTTGGGGACGCACGCGCGCGACGTCCACGAAGGCGCCCGAGGACGCGCGCGCGGCGCCTGAGCCGCCGGATGGGTATCTGACGTTTTCTGTCGATCGTACGATCGCGTTGGCGGTGCGCGACGCGCGAGACG
>Ga0181572_10003657_pt1 | contig 10753 bp, 7 predicted proteins | sample 101ome_26_FD_133004 | JGI IMG/M metagenome (GOLD analysis project Ga0181572, IMG submission 133004) | Coastal salt marsh microbial communities from the Groves Creek Marsh, Skidaway Island, Georgia - 101408AT metaG (megahit assembly) | ecosystem: Environmental > Aquatic > Marine > Intertidal zone... | reverse complement strand
GCATGAAGGTGTGCTGCGTCTGGGCATCGGGCACTACAACACCATGGAGGAGATCGAGGAAGCCCTGGGAGTCATCCAGTCAGCTTTGTCGCGCTGACTCACAAGCTTCGCCCCTTTGGCCAGGCGGGGCGCTGCGCTCGGATCGGACTGGTGCAGACTGCGTCACGCTTCAGGAAAGGGCAGCGTCTGCGGCTTCGCAATCAGTCCAGATATCCTTCACCCACTCGCGTATTTGCATCCCTTCCAGCCAACGATCAGACAGCTCACGCTGATGCGCATCGGTCATGGCGTAGGCGGGCGGCCCCAGTTCCACCAGAAAATTGAGCGTGGCGTCCGCCTCTTGCCTGGCCCGCCACCCGCTAATCCCTTGCGACCACCACTGTCGATACTGGGCGACCCACTCCTGATGTTGCGGAAAATCAATCGCGATCTGTATTTGTTGATTATTCGAGATGCGACCCTGAAACGAGTCTGATCGCTCCAGAATCGTGGCGAAGTAGTCAGTATCGGTCTGGCTCAGTGGCAGTTGCAGTTCCCGATCGATGACAAAGTGTGATAGATCAGCGCAGAGTCGCAGGTCTGGAACGGTTTTCAGCACTTCGAGCGTGTAGTAGAGGTCGTTCAGTGTGCCATTACGATGGGTCTCGAGAAGCAGTGGGAAATCATAATCCTCCGCCATCGAAAGCCATGTCGCGACGACCGGCACTGCTTCAGCTGGAGTGAGTGGCATGACTCCGCCAATCACATTGACCTGCGTGGCATTCATCTCCGCCGCCATGTCCAGAAGCGGTTTCAGCGAAGGCACGTCGTGGGGAAAAGCATTGACCATGCACTTCAGGTCAAGTGATTCGAACGCTGGCTTGAGCTTCAGGCAATCGTCTATCTCGGCAACGTTTGGATCCAGACAAGCTCCTGCATAACCTGCCTCCGCGATGCGCGCCAGATGCGTTTCAACGGGGTCTTCCGCTTGACCGGGAATGCGCTGCTCCATTGCCCAGAGGGATTGGTAGATATCCAGAGCAAGGGTCATGTCAGATTCAGAAAGAGGTGAGAAATGATGCCGCGTTGCCGCCAGTGAGCTGCGCAGATTGCGCGGCGCGAAGAAAATCTTTGCCCTCTACGGGGGTAAGCCCCGGCGCATCGTGGAAAATACGGTAGCGGCGATAACGCACATACATGATCAGCTGCGGCCAGAGCCGAATGACGGTGTCAGGATCTTCACCAAACAGCTCCCGATGCAAGGTCGGAAGCTCAAACCACGGCGTGGTGGGCTTGGCATGGTGGGCATTGTGATAGCCAAAGTTGAGGATCAGCCAATTTATCCATTCATAGCGCCACGAGAGAATGGGGCTGAAAGTATGCTCTTGCTCCCATTCCAGATCGCCTTTGTGCTCAGAGACTTCATCGGTGTAAAGATTGGTGCGGTAGGGATAGTCGTGCTCGAGACCGTCGACAAACCGCAGAACGATAATCATGAGCATGTAGGCGATGAGGTAGCCCACTAGAGCGATAGGTGCTACCCACGCCAAGATGCCCATTACGGTAAATCGGGTCAGAATTACGGCCACGTTGCGCGAGAGTTGCTCGCGGCGCTGGGGGATAATAAAAGCGGTGAAGACCATGATGGTGTGCATGAGAATGCAGTGGGCCGGTATGAAACACCACTCCAGAAAAATCGTCACCCGATACACGAGCGGATGCTTGCGGAAGAAGGCTTCGTAGTCGAACCACACCACGTCGTCGTTTTCTACGTGGTGTCGAAAGTGCTTGGTGCGAATATCCTCGACCGTGCCGTAGCAGCTTCCACAGAGCCAGCCTAGATAACTCGCCAGTTGGTTATTGTGGCGATTGACGGTAAACACCGTGTTGTGGGCACACTCGTGAATCATGTAAGCCGCAATGATCATACCGTGCCCGAGGAGGAGGACGCCGGCAACAAAAGCTGGCCAGGTACCATCGAGCAGCAGCCACCACCCCAACCCGTAGGCGACTAGCGCGTAGGCGATGGCGCCGGAGTGCCAGCGCCGTCCTTTGGCTGTTTTGAAAGTCCAGGTTGTCATCGGAGCCGACAATTCCAATTGCTGCGTCACGCCGTTTGGCATGACTCGAGTAATAGCGGTGTGTCTGCACCGCTCCGGGCGCCAGTATACGGACGCAAGGGAGCGGAAAAAACCGTTCTCACCACCACAATGCGGGCGGGCTACTTCCCTGGAGAATTCACTGGGGCTGAAAATCTTCCACGGGTTGTCCCAGCAGTCTGAGACCCAGCGCGGTAGCCGCCGCTGCCAGGAGCATGCCTGCCCACCACGGGGCGCCGAAGCTGATGGGCAAGGTACCAAAACCCAGGGCAGTGGCGCCCGCTAAAATCGCGTAGGGCAGCTGAGTGCGCACGTGTTCGATATGATCGCAGCCCGCCGACAGCGATGACAAGACGGTTGTGTCTGATATGGGCGAGCAATGATCGCCCCAGACCGCACCGGCCAGCACGCCCGACACAGAAGCATAGAGAATGAAGTAGTTTCCCTCGGTCGCAAGACCTTGGCCGCTCATGACGGCCCAGCACAATGGCAGAACCAAGGGCAACAGGATTCCCATCGCGCCCCAGCTGCTGCCAGTGGAGAACGCTGTAAACGCCGCCAGCACAAAGACGATTGTCGGCAGAGCCGCAGCGGGAAGGCTATCGCCCAGACTGGCGATCAAAAAGTCAGCGGTATGCAGGTCGCGGCTGATTTCGGACATCGACCAGGCCAGTACCAGAATCATCATGGCAATAAAGGTAAAGCGCGCGCCCGATACCCACGCGTCGACTATTTCATCCAACGTCAGGAGTCGTTGAGCGGCGGTCATCACAATGGCAGTGAGTGCGGCGGCCAGTGATGCCCACATCAGTGCGCGGTAGGAGTTGGCGGAGCCGACAATCTCGCCGATGGTGTCTCCCTCGCCGGTCAGGTAGAGGCCAACCAGAATCCCGACGATCATGGTGGCTACCGGGATCAAGGCATTCAAGGCTCGGGGGGGTAATCCGGCCTTCATGGCGATTGCAGCTTCATCGTCCTGGCCCACTGTAGATTTCACCGGGGGTGCCGTCACGCCGGTGGAGCGGGCGCGGCGCTCCGCGTCAAGCATGGGCCCAAACTCGCGACCCGTGGTAATCACCAAAAAGACCAGCCAGATAGCCATAAAAGGATAAAAGCTATAAAGGATGGAATTCAGAAAGATGCTGTATGCGCTCATTTCTATTCCGTCCAACGCGGCGATGGAATCGCCGATTAAACTGACCTGATAGCCGATCCAGGTAGTGACCAACGCCACCGTTGCGAGTGGTGCCGCAGTGGAGTCGACAAGGTAAGCGAGCTTTTCGCGAGAAATCCTCAGGCGGTCGGTAATCGATCGGCTCGTGTTGCCGACCACCAGCGTGTTGGAGTAGTCGTCGAAGAAAATCACCAATCCGAGGGACCACACTGCGAGCTGACCCCGCTTGGCGCTATCAGCACCGGTGATGATCCAGTCGACGATCCCCCGCATCCCGCCATTGCGGGAGATGATGCCTACCATTCCCGCTATCATGAAGGTGAAAAGCATGATGGTCGCGTGATCTGCGTCGGCAACCGCATTGGCGACGTAGACTTCAAAGCTGGTAAACAAACCGATAAACAGACCCTCCGCGCTGAGGCCCTCCAGCGCCCAGGCTCCCAGCCACAACCCTAGCATCAGGGCGGGCAACACACTTCGTATCAGCAGCGCCATGCCGATAGCAATCAATGGCGGCAGGATCGATACCCAGGCGGGAATCACCGGAATCACTGCAGAGAGGACAGGTTTACCATTGTATTCGAGCTTGACCTCGGCCTGATCAGAGTCGCTCGCGATAACGTTCCTGAAAGTCCACTGTTCATTGATTAGCGCTGCAGCAAAGGCACGGTCTCCAACGCGAAGTAGCGGTTTGAGCGATGCCTCCTTTGAGTCGTAGGTTGGGCCGATCAGCGCGATGTCGTAGCCAATGCCCTCGAGAAAAACCGGGGGCAAATCAAGATCGATCTCGGTAGCGGCTGAGTCTGTCGGCATACCCAGCGATAGCCAAACGAGGCAGAAGCCTTGTAGCCATGTGAAGAAATTGCTGCGCATGATCCGCCCCCGTGAATTATCTGCCCGATTATTACAGCAATCGGTCATCATGTGCTCCAAAGATGGACGTTGGGTCGAGAGGGGGTGTAAGGCGGTGCGAAAGCGTGTGGATGACCGATGAAGTGAGCGTGGAAGCGGGGCTATTTCTGGCAGGTTTAATCGGTGGGATGATCAATTCGATTGCCGGGGGCGGCAGCTTCATTACTTTCCCCGCGTTGATCGCCTCAGGCGTACCACCCATCGCTGCCAACGCGAGTAATACCTTCGCTTCCTGCGCGGGTTACCTGAGCGGCGCTGCGGGGTTTCGCGGCGAGCTGTGGGCTTACAGGGCTCATTTACCGCGACTCCTATTCTTTGCGCTATGCGGAGGCGCGGCGGGCGCGTGGCTCTTGTTGCAGACTGCGGAAGCGGCATTTAGTCGGGCTGTGCCGTGGCTGTTGCTCGTGGCAACGATGCTCCTCATTTGGGGAGAGTCGCTGCAAGCTTTGCTCTATCGGCACTTTGGCCATCGACAATCTTTTTCGACCGCTAGCCAGTTCCTATTGACCCTGTTTTTTATCGCGATCTGCGCGTATGGCGGATTTTTTAACGCAGGCTTCGGAATCATTCTTCTGGGGTACCTCACTTTGGCCGGCCATAACGATATTCATTTGATGAACGGACTCAAGCTACTGGTTTCCGCGGTGGTGGCGCTGCTGGCTATCGTGGTCTTTGGCGTCGGCGACATCATCGCCTGGCGCGAGGGAGGGATTGTGCTGGCAGGTACGCTCATCGGCGGCTACGCCGCCACGCGCTTGATTAGAGTGATCAATCAGGTGTGGGTGCGTCGCTTCGTTATTGGCGTTGCCGCGGGGATGACGACTTATTTTTTCATTGCGAACTAACGAAGCCTGCTACCGGTCTGCTGCCCAGACTGACGATCGAAAGCGACTGCCGCCAGCGCACCCACCAGCGAAAACACCAGTAGCAATATGAAAAGATACTGAAAGCCTGCGAGGCCGGGGTGCTGGTCAATGAGATAGCCCGCTACCGCGGCAATGTAAACATCTGGCGTGTAGCCAATGACCGAAACCAGCCCCACAGCGGTCCCCGTAGCTGCTGTGGGGATGTTTCCTTCCTCTAGCAGCCCAAAATACAGGCCGCGAAGCCCAAAAATAGCGATGCCGGTTACGAGCGTATTCAGCAAAATCATGGATAGAGTCCCCAGCGCGGTACCGGTAAAGGCAAACAGCGCGTGACTCACCATCAGCATGGCAAAGCAAAGTACTGTCATCCGCGAGATTCCGAATCGATCTCCCAACAGACCCAGTACCAGCGCAGCAAGTGGTCGCGTCCAAACACCCCAGGCCACAATCTGCGCCGCATCAACTTCGTCGATACCATGCCCGCGAACTGCAAACAGCGCGTACTGATCAAATGCCTTGTAACTGGTGTAGGCGCAAACGATGATGACCGCTTGTAGCCACACGACCCTCAGCCGCACCACGGTTTGGATTTGGCGGATGAAATCCGAGAACAAACGTTTGGAGGGGGGTGCGACTGGTTGTTCCAGGCCGCGAAGGGTAAACCAAACGAGCGCGCCCACTCCCGCAGTGACCGCCGTGTAGCCGTAGATGACCTGGCGCAGTACCCAGCTTTTTTGTTCAAGCGTTGCCGCGTCGTACCCCATTGGGAAAGATAGCGTAAAAGCGAAAACCCCGGCGGAGGCGAGTACGGCGGCAAGCAGTCCCCTGCCTCCATCGAGTAGCCCATAGGCCAGCCCCTGTTGATCGGCTCCGCCCCACACCCGAGTGACCTTGATGAGTGCGGCCCAGAACAGCAGGATATTGGTGAGACCGAAAAAGCCCCACAACAGCGTGAGGCCTGCCATAGATGGAAAGGACCCTAGGTACATCCCGCCGGCAGCCGTAGCCCACAGTGAGATAGAAAGCAGCTTGCGCGGTTCGAAGCGATCTGCCAGCGGCCCGCCCAGAAAATATGCGGCCATGGCGATCAGGCCGTAAGCGCTTTGCGCCACGCCCAGCTCAGTGGCGGACAGTTCAAACACTTCTAGGAATGTGGGTCGGAAGAAGCGCGTGACATGATAGGGCAGGGTAAAAATCGCTTCCCCCGCCGCGACAAGAGAGAAAATAATCAGGCCGCGCTGCCACCGGCTATTGTTCACCTTAGAAAACCCATTGCCGGCGACCAGTGTGTCTCTCGCATCCGCGCCTATCCCGACTTCAATTTGAGCAGACCGAACCGAGGGTCCCAGCCTTGTAAGGCTTAGCCCCGATGATGAGCCTCTTGCGCCATTTCCTGTTCGAGTCGTTGTCCTGCCGAGGCTCTAGCTTTGGCAAAACGCGCAATACCAAGATAAGCAACGGGGGTCAGATACAACGTAAAGACAGTGGCCAGCCCCATGCCGCCAAACACCACCCAACCGACGGCGGAGCGCGCTTCTGAACCCGGTCCAGCCGCGAGAATCAGGGGCAGCGCGCCAAAAATAGTCGAAACCAACGTCATGACGATAGGACGTAGCCGGACCCTGGCTGCCTCTTCAATGGCGTCGCGGACCTGATATCCCTGGTCGCGCAGTTGATCCGCAAACTCGATCAAAAGGATTCCGTTTTTAGCGATCAACCCGATTAACATGACCAAGCCGACCTGTGAGTAGATGTTGAGTGAGGTACCCGTCAGGAAAAGCGCGCAGATTGCTGCGGCCAGTCCAAAAGGGACGATTGCCATGATGACAAGAGCGGAGGTGATGCCCTCAAATTGGGCGACCAGCACGAGAAATACAATCAACATGGCGAAACCATAGGTGATGACGGTCTCGCGATTGGTTTCAGCGAGTGCTGCCGCTTCACCTCGGGTAATCAGCGTCACGCCGTCGGGGAGTACCTCTTCCGCGAGCGCAAAGAGCTCATCGACCGCGGTCTGCATCGCGAAACCCGGATTGATTTCGACATCGATTTCGATAGCACGCCGCTGTTCACGACGGTCAAGCTGGCCCGCAACGCCTTTCTCGTCCAGCCGGACGACGCTGGATAAGGGGACCAGCGCACCCGACCGGGTTCGGACGTAAAGATTGATCAGGTCATCCGGGTCACGGATTTTGTCCGAACCCGCCTCCAGCATGATGGGCACCGTCTGGTCGTCGGCGTTGAGGTCAACGATACGTGCGCCGTCCACCATCACGCGGAGCGTCTGGGCGATGTCCTCGAGGGGTATGTCCAGATCTGACGCCCGCTCTCGATCAATTTTCACCGCAAGCTGGGGTTGTGAGGGATCGTACCCAATGCGTGGCCGGCTTACTGTCTCAAGTCGCTCGCGGATCTGGTCCGTGAAGGTCCTTGCTGCCGCATAGATCTCATCGTAATCCGTACCGAGCAGCGCCAGATTCAGGCCGCCACTTGAGGCACCTCTCAGATTGAGCGAATTGGCACTGAATATTCTTGTCGTCATGCCGGGCAGGTCGGCAAATAGCGGCTTCAGTTCCGCCGCGATGTCCTGCTGACTGCGATCTCTCTCATCCCAGTCGGTCAGCCGCGCCACCATGAACACGATATTTGGATCCCACTGCCCGATGACAGAGTAGAGGGAGTCAATCTCTCCCCCCGCCAGAAGCGGGACGAGGATATTTTCCATCCGATCAGCTTGTCGTTCGGCGTAGTCCAACCCGACGCCATCAGGGCCCCGTGCGAACAGATTGATCGAGCCGCGGTCTTCCTGGGGTAGCAACTCTTGGTCGAGCTGCGTGTACAAACCTGCAGCCAGGCTGGCGGCGAGCACGGAGAGCGCAACGGTCCGCCTCGGCGCATTTAATACGGCGACAAGTGATCGCTGATATTGGCTTGCGAGCTGGGTGCCCCAATGGCTGACTCGCTGTGACCTCGGTTTAGCCGTGGCAAGCCTTGCCATCGCTGCAGGCACCAGGCTCAACGCCACGAACGAGGAAATCATCACCGCGACGGCGAGTACCAGTCCAAATTCCTGAAAGAGTCTGCCCGCAGTACCAGGCAGAAATGCGATGGGTACGAACACTGCCACCAGCACAGCAGTCGTTGCGATGACGGCAAAGAATACCTGTCGCGTGCCCGTTACCGCCGCGGCACTGGATCCCGCGCCCTCTGAGCGGCGGCGCTGCACACTCTCCAGCACCACGATGGCGTCATCCACGATGAGACCTGCGGCCAGTACCAAAGCCAGCAGCGTCAGAATGTTGATCGAGAAGCCTAGTACCCAGCTTGCAGCCAGCGTGCCAAGCAGTGACACAGGAATGGCAAGTGCCGGAATCAAGGTCAAGCGCATCGATCCTGTAAACAGGCGGATGGTGCCGATGACCACAAGGATAGAGATCAGCAGGGTGGTAATGACTTCCGTGACGGATCCCCTGATGAAAATCGAGTCATCCGAGATGATCTGAAGTTCCACCCCTTCCATTCTGGCGTTGACGTCGGCCACGGCTTGCCGAACCCCTTCTGCGATGCGGATCGTGTTGGAGCCTGCCTGACGGATGACACCGATACCGACCACCCGCTCTCCGTTGAGTCTCACAAACCCTGTTGAATCCTCGGGAGAGAAGGTCACCTTGGCGACATTTTGAATGCGAATATCATCGCGGATGATGAGCGATGCGATGTCCTCTTCTTTTGTGACGGCTGCGTCGGCACGAACGAGCAATTGCTGATCGCCCGCTCTGAAGCTCCCTGCGGGCACGTCGAGTGGCGCTGCGCGCAGTACCGCCGAGACATCTGCCACGGTCAGTCCGTAGCTGGTGAGTCGGAGCGGATCCAAAATGATGCGCAATACGCGTTGGCGTGCGCCGAAAAGAGGAACATCTGCAACACCGGGGAGGGAGATAAATCGGGGGACGATGTCCTGCTCAATAACCTGGTTCAGCGCCTCTTCCGCGTATTGGTTTGATCTGACGGCGATACGGATGATTTCCTCGGCGCGTTCATCGGCCTTGTAGACCGACAGCTGTTCGATGGCATCGGGCAGGTCCCGCTCAATCCGACTGACCGCCTCCCTCACGTCGGAGGCGGCTTGGTCAACGTCGATGTCGGGGCGAAACTCAATGTAAATACGAGTGCTGTTTTCCTCGCTGGAGGAGTTGATTTCCAGTACGCCGGAGACGCGCGCGGCTGCACCCTCGAGTAAACGGGTGACCTCTGCGTCCATTGTTTCAGGAGATGCTCCCGGCAAAAAAGCACGAACGGAAACAATGGGCCGATCCACGTCGGGTAGCTCGCGAACTTCTACTGCCAGTAATGCCGCTAAACCGCCAATGGCAATCAGCAAGTTGAGCACCAACACCAGCCAGGGACGCCTGACCCCGAGTTCGGGCAGGCCTCCGCCGAAAAAGCCAGCTTTTTCAGCCATTGGGAGCTCTGTTTAAGGCGTCCAGATCGGCGGCGGTCACGATCTTGAGTGGTGCACCGGCCCTGACGCCCTGAATGCCTTCCATGACAACTTGGTCGTTTTCGGAGAGATCGCCCTCTACCAGAATACTGCCCGCCAAACGCTTGACCAGGCGTATCTCTCTGCGCGCTGCGTTGCCGTTCTCCGCGATCCAAACGTAGGCACCGTCGGCACCCCACTGAACCGCCACGTCGGGGACCGACAGAAACGATCCGCGGGAGGCATTGAGCGTGACCTCAAAAGCCATTCCCGGCCTAAAGTGATCCGCGCGGTTGTCAATCGCCGCTCTTGCAGTAAATGAACGGGAATTGATATCGATGCGCGAATCGACCGCGACGATTTCTCCTTTCACACCAACGTCTGCGGCGTCCCACAGCTTCACGCCAACCTCTGTGCCCCTGGCGACGCGCTCAACGTACACCTCGGGTACGGAAAAATTAATCAGCAACGAGTCGCGGTTATCAATGGTGGTGATCAAGGTATTGCTATCGATACGATCCCCAACATCGATCTCTGTGAGGCCCACCCGGCCGGCAAAGGGCGCGGCGATTCGCCTTCGATCCAGCGCCACTTTCGCCTGCTCCAGCGCGATTCGGGCGCTATCGACGGCGGCGCGCGCGTCGTCAAGCTGGCTTTCCGGAATATTGGCGTCCCGAGCATTGACGGTCAGATATCGCGTGACCAGTCGCTCTGCGTCCGCCAGTCGCACCGTAGCCAATTCAACCGCCAACTGCTCGTCGCGATCGTCGAGTTGCAACAGTAGCTCGCCTGCAGCAACAGCTTGGTCTGCCTCGATATTGACGGCTGTTACGCGACCGGATGTCTCTGCATAGACCGATACGCTTTGCAGTGCTCTTGCGGTGCCGACGGAAGTCAACGTTTCGCGTAGGTCGGTCATCCGCGCGGGCTGGGTCATCACGGGTACCGCTGATGCGCGGGCCGCATAGCGCGGGGCATTACCAGAGCTTCCCTCTCCACAGGCTACCAAGCTGGCGGTGCAGGTGCAGACCAGCAGTGTGATGGCTAGCTTGAAGTTTCGCGTGGAGCGCATGAGCAGTCAGTCTCGTTCATCGAGGAGGTGCGACAAGCGACCCCGCGTAAAACGGGGTCTGTAAAGGATTGTCAGGGCTAATTCTACTGCAGTTTGGGGTTTTGGGATTGGTGCGATAATCCGGCGGTTTACGCTGTATTCACCGGGGTGTGTGCGTGGGGTGCACTGAGG
>Ga0181572_10003648_pt1 | contig 10760 bp, 15 predicted proteins | sample 101ome_26_FD_133004 | JGI IMG/M metagenome (GOLD analysis project Ga0181572, IMG submission 133004) | Coastal salt marsh microbial communities from the Groves Creek Marsh, Skidaway Island, Georgia - 101408AT metaG (megahit assembly) | ecosystem: Environmental > Aquatic > Marine > Intertidal... | reverse complement strand
CATGAAAAAGATGTAAATGTTGATATATATAATAAATACAATTGTATCATAGATAAATATTTATAAAATATAACATCTCTTTTAAATTTGTTATAATTAATTATTCCACGATAATAATAAACATATATATATTGTATGTAATGTATATACGATGTGCCTATTAGAAATATTTTATAGTCAGTTAAATAGCTTATAATTAATAAGCTTGTTATGTAATAAATATTACTGTATTCTTTTTTCATTATTTTGTATTCTCTAAAATCCCAAAGATGTACAATATATCCTTTTGATACTAGATAATCAGTTGTATAAACAAATATGAGGGGTAATATACCAAAAAATTTATATAAAATAGTATTATTATAAATTATTTTAGATTTAATAGAACTTGTTATTATAAGTGGTAATAAATAATAAGTATGTTCTGTAAATTGTTTTATAAAATTAGGTGAAATATATTCGCTATTAATATAACTACTTTGATATGTAGATTCATTTGTTAAATAATGTGATAAGTCTTGTGCTAAATATCCTATAATAAATACCAATATATTATACAATAGCTTCATTTTGATTTTACTAGATATAACAACAATAATTGAAATAGCATAAGAAGTTAGATAAAGAACATTAAAAGGTATATCATTATATGCAAGAGAAATACAATAAAGTAAACTTAAACTTTTAACAAATAACGCATTATTTGATATTTTATTTATAATTGATATTAATTCCAATAATGATAATGGTGTAGTTATTAAATGTATAAATATATTTATATTATTATTATGATATAAATTAAAATTGTTTGATAAATTGTTATAGTACTTAATATTTGCAATTGTCATTTTGTTTAATTATATAAAAAATAATTGTTTATATAATTAAATAATGTATACTAACTTACATTATATGTTCGGTGGCAATAATAGCTATGTTGATTATTACTTCGGTAATAATTATGTTTTAAAACAAGAAAATGAATTATTGAAAAAAGAATTAAAAAAAGAGAAAGAAAAAAACAAGGATTTAAAAGCTACAAATAAGATAATTCAAGATTATATTATAAATATAGAAAATAAAAATGAATCTTTAAATAATGATTTAGATGAGTTGAAATTCAAATACAATATGTTAAAAGAAAATAACGATGTAATTGAAGATTTTGAAAAGATATAAAAGTTTGATTTATTATATTTAATAAATAATGTATAAAGACCTAATGAACTTTTATAACTTTCGCATGTCATCTCTTTTGTATATTCTAGATAATACAAAACACCTTGAAAAGTATAAGTGTAAAAAAGAAGATGTACTAAAAATTGGCGGTACTCATTATTGTGTTTATGATAGTGTAAATACAATTGATACATGGGCGGTGCCCCATAATGAAAATGGTATTTCGCCAAATATTCCGATTTATTCGGCAGATGTTCCATTTGGTGTAAATAAAAAACGTTATGAAGTTAGAGGGTTTTAAAATATATTATTTAAGAATATAACTAGATATAAATATATATGACAGATTTTATTAAAGAGTATCATTCTTTAAAAAATAAAAAGGATGATTTATATTTTATGAATAAAGCAATTGAAAATGCAAATAATAGCGATGGTGGTCCATTTGGGGCTGTAATAATTAAAGATAAAAATATTATTTCTAATGGTAATAATAAGGTAACAGTAGATAATGACCCGTCGGCACATGCTGAAATTGTTGCTATTAGAAATGCATGTAAAGAATTAAATACTTTTAACTTAGAAGGCTGCTCTATTTATACGAGTTGTGAACCTTGTCCAATGTGTTTGGCTGCTTGCTATTGGGCAAGATTAGATAAGATATATTATAGTAATACAAGAGTTGATGCAGCAAATATTGGTTTTAGTGATGATTTTATTTATAAAGAATTAGAAAAGTCTAATGATGCTAAATGTCTGCCAATAATAAAAGTAGATAATAAAGAGGCTATTAAGACTTTTGAGAGATGGGCTGCTAATACAAATAAGGTTGAATACTAAAAATGTACGGGATTAATATGTCCTGAAATAACGAAAAATTGATAGCTCTGGGTTGAAACTGAGATATATACTAGCAATCATGACTGGTAATGCGAACGAAAACAATTGGATCATTCGTATTCAGGACGGCAAACACTTCTTCCAACAAGCCCATAATGGCATATGGGCTATACGAAATATAACAAAATATCAAAATATCTTAAAAAAATTCAAGAAAGGAGACAATATCTGGTTTATGCAAAACAAACAGTCTACGGGTGAAGATGGCAAATTGACTGCATATGGAAAATACGAAAGTCACTTTATAAGAGAAGCTGGTACCATTGACAGAGAGAACAAGGAAAGAGGGTGGGACAAGCATGCCCCAATATTTGGAGGAACATGGGGTATAGAGATAAGATTTACTGAGTTTAAGGATCTAAGAAAACGCACTGGCTTTGTAACAGGTATATCTTCACCTAGTCCAGATGCAGTTATGCCAAGATGTATATATGAAACACATATTGACTTTGACAGTCTCAAAGCTCGTCTAAACAATATGTAAAGAATTAATAAAAAATTGATATTATATATTATTTATTTTTTTACATTATAATATGGCAACTGCAAGTTATATTGAGTATTTCAATGCTATGCCAGATGATATCAAGGAAATGGTATATAGCAAAATTACATATCCTCAATCTAAGGAATTATTACAGGAAATCAGAGATCGCAAAATATATACTGTTGTACTAAAAAAATTAGGGTATGAAAAAATGAAACCTACCTTGGATAATATGACAACAGTTCTTTCAAATACACCACCAATATACTCTATATATATTATGAATATTATTGGACTAATGCGTATGCAAAAAATAGATATAGAATAAAATATAAAAATATATACATATATACATACTATCTATTTTTTACTTATTTCAAGCCTCGGTGGTCTCAGGCTTTTTTGGGCTTGCTACTACGCTTCTTCTTAGGAGCTTCTTAGACGGAAGGCTCTTCTTCTTGAATCTCCTCAATTTCAGGAGTTGGGTCAGTTTTTTTCTTGTTGGCTTCCTCAGCTTGTGCGGCCTTAAATTCCTGCCAAATCCTGGCAATTTCTGCGAAGATCTGAGTTTTATCCATCTCAGGATTGGCTTCCTTGATTTCGGCATACTTCTCCTTTACGAAGATGTTGTATGCAGAGGGTGGGCGCTTCTCCTTGGGGTTGCCATCTTTGTCAAAGCCCTTTTTGCGCTTGGGCTTTTCAGCCTTGGCTGCCTTATCAGCTGCCTTGGCTTCCTTTGCCTTTTCCTTGTAGTCCTTCCAGAACTGCTTGCAATACTCTTCAACATCCTTTTTGGTGTTGAGAGCATCAGGCATGTTCTCAATGTGAGCCTTAAAGAGAGCGGCAGCAGCGACAGTGGTCATTGTTGAGATAGGTTGGTTTGGTTGGTTTCGTTGACTTCTTTGCGTATCTGGGTTGTTGGATAAACAGAAAACTATAACATACATAGTCAATTTTTGTATTTTTCAGGACAAAATTATTCCAGAGATATATGGGGGATCCAGGGTGTATACTGGGATAAAATTGTTCAGGTATTTGCAAATATTGATAGTAAAACATAAATAAATGCTATTTTACCGAAAACACAGATAAGCAAATAGATCGAAAACCTACCAAACCAAATCAGTCACCACAATGACCACTGTCGCAATTGCTCTCTTTAAGGCTCACATCGAGAACATGCCTGATGCTCTCAACACCAAAAAGGATATTGACGAGTATTGCAAGCAGTTCTGGAATGACTACAAGGAAAAGGAAGCCAAGGCAGCTGATGAGGCAGTCATGGTTGTAGAATCCCCATACAATAGTGTTTCGTATATGTCGCTCATCGACGAACACTACTTTAAGTCCCCAGTAAAAAAATGGATAAAAAAGCTTTCCTTCGATAATGCTATCACTTTCGAGAAATATAATAAGAAGGCTGAATTCATTCCTATTGCAAACGTTCTTTTGGACAATGACGTAAATAGCAGTGGAAAAAAGAAAAGAGAAACGTTAATCAAATTTGCACCTCTCATTCCTGCAGAAGAATTCAACGAAAATCAGGAATGGTTGTACATATTTACGGTTAATGATAAGATGGTAAAAATTGGCGGAACAAGAGATGGCATAAAGGCAAGGTGTGGTTCTTATCTCTGTGGACATCATGTCGTAGAAAGAGGAAAATCTGGTCGTAACTCTGTAACGAATAGCATGATTTATAACACATTTGAGTTTTACTTGAAACTAGGATACAAAATTCAAATGTATGGGTATAAATTGCCGATAATTAAAACTACAATCGAAATCGACAATAAAACATATGAAATAGTGGTACAAACATACCATAAGTATGAAAGTGTATACATCGGTAATTACGAATATAACTACAAAATGGAACTATTATTGGGTAAAAATAGAGATCAAACAGCCGAAAAAAATTGCAGCTAATCCATCCAATACTTTCGCTATCTCACGAAGATTACCCCATGACAATAATGACAAAAACGCAAATTATAACATATGAACACTCCTAGATACTATGAAAAATATGTAGAATTGTATGCTATATATTTTTTATTAATTGTAGTATTATATTAGATATTCTCACAATGGATTGCATTAGTGATATATACTGTTATAAATTTAAAAGCGAAAAAAATACAAAACTATTAGTTAGTATCATCTATTATACTATTGTATTTTTACCTTTGATAATTGGAATGTCAATTGGAGCAATTTATAGTAAAAAGTGGCAGGAAGATAAATATAATAATTTAAAAAAACCCGATTATTATCCTCCTAATTATTTATTTGGAATAGTATGGCCTATATTATATTTATTAATAGGAATAATTTATAGTTATGCTTTATATGATGTAGATTGTCGCCCTTATGGAATTTCTAAGTGTGGTAAAATAACATACTTTAAAAAATTTAAATATTGGATAATACCTATTATTGCTCTCGTATTTAATTTTTTATATATACCTGTTTTTTTCAGTGAAAATGGATTATTTAATGGATTTATAATAGTGGTATTAAGTTTGGTATTTGCAATATTAACATTAATACAATTTGTATTACAATTAAGTTATCATCGCTATATACATATTTTTGCAACGCTTGCATTGGTTCCTTATATAATATGGTTGAGTTATGCTACTTATTTATCGTATAATATATATATATTAAATGATAAAAAAAAACTATAATTACCCAGTTATAATATTTACAAATGGCTTAATTGCAAGTACAATACTTACATTAAGTTTTTATACAAAACGTATTAGAAAAATATATTACGATCCTCATATATGGATACCATGGAAAAATAAAAATCCGTGGAAAAATAAGATTTCACAATGGTGGCACAATAAAACTCCTTGGGAAAATATTAAACCTTGGCAGAATAAAAATCCCTGGATAAATAAAAATCCTTGGCAAAATAAATAATGAGATTTGTTGAATTAAATGACGATGTTAATAATATTATATATGATTATATACTAAATGATATAGAAAAAGATATATGTTTTCTTGAATATATTTTAAGTAATATAAAAATAAAATATACGAATACGAATATGAAATTATCGAAGAGTTATAAATTATTTCAAGCTAAACCGCGAATGTTTACTAGCAATAGAATGTTTAAATTATCTAAATAAGTTTTAAACCAACATCGTTAACATATTCTTTTACCATATTTATATCTATATCAGATATATCTAGTATTTTCTTTCCATATGTCTGAGGAACTTTTGAAAATAATCTAGGTTTATGAGGCCAATGAGATGTCATTCTCAAATCTTCAAATATTTTTTTTCTTTTATTTAACTCTTTGCTCGTTGCAAGTTTTCTAGGTGTCATACAAATATATACTACACAGCGATAATTATAATTTTCACTAGCAATTTTTTGTACTGGATTTCCATAATGCAAAGTTCTGCTATCCCAAAATACTCCATATCCACGCGGACATTTAATAGCTACTTCACGACAGCCCTTGTCAATATAGAAATCATACTGTTCTTTACTTTTCAATTTAAACCAATCTTTTTTATCTGTAATGTTAAATTCTTTTTGAAAATCACCATGATATTTATTGCTATTTTCTAATATAACTAACGTCGCATCACCTTCATTTGTATTATACGCATTTACCCATCCTTGAATACATTCAAAGCCATTGCGTGTATAGCTTTGATCAACATGAAACCATGATTTTGATTCACGTATAGGTTTATCTAAAATATAAATACTAGCACCATCAAAACTCGTAATTAAATCATCTGTTTTCCATATTTTTTTAAAAGCATCTATTACTTTTGGATTTTGTCTTACATTCCAAGTTAGTTTAGAATGCCCAACTTTCCAATGTTGTAGTAACATTTTATGATTTGGAAATAATTCATAAATTTGCTTATATGTGCTTTTATTATTTCTATCAATAGGTATAGCAAAATTTTTTGTTAAGTATTCTAGCATTTCCCATTTATTAATAATCATTTCATCACATTCACTACTATCTAATAATGGAGCAATAGCTATACCATATTTTTCAATAGTTTCCTTAATGTTCTCAGTATCACATAGATATTTTTCATATTCATAAACAAATGTCATGATGCATAACAGTAATAAAAATAAAATATCAATTTTTATAATTAATAGTAAATATAAAACTAAAAATACTAGAAAATACGTCAATTTTTATTTCCGAATGTTGATTCTCCATTGTAATATATATACAAAAATCCATCTTCGTTTTTCATATGTTCATATAAATATGCCATTGTAGATGTTAATGGTGGTAAAATATTTTCAACAAATACAAATATTGCTTGATCGGCTTCAATTTTAATACGTTTTCTAATAATAACTATAAACTGACTAAGTGTCATATCAACAGGGGCGAGATATTTGCTTTTATCAATATCCTTTAAAGCAGAACCAGCAGATTTTTTTACGATAATAGGGATGCGTTCTGGATATTTCTCTCTAATTCTAGTAGTTTCTTTAATTCTATGTTTAATATCACTAGAAATCATAAGAATTTCTATAATTATATGTATATTTAATTCTTAATTAAAAAAGAGTACATAATTTTATTTTTCTAATGATTTTTATAAACTTTATAAAATTCAATAAATTATATAAATTATGTACTCAAAATATATTATATAAAAGATATATAATATAGAAATTATAAATGGGGAATTTTAAATTATACGATATTCTTGGTGTAGAAAAGAATTCATCTGAAAATGATATTAAAAAGGCTTATCATAAACTTGCTATGAAATATCATCCTGATAAAAACAAAGATAATCCTAACGCAGAACAAAAATTCAAAGAAATTTCTAATGCATACAATATATTAAGTAACAATCAAGAACGACAAAAATATGATATGTGTGGTGACGAAAATTATAATAATAGTGGTAAGGATGGACCTATGAGAAATCCTCATGATATCTTTGAAGCCATATTTAGAAATCATGGAAGAGGTGGTTTTGAAGATGAATTCTTTAGTAACTTTGGCGGATTTGGCAGAGGGGGGCAACAAAGAAGACCATCAAAAGCTGGATCAATAGAAAAAACATTTAATTTAACGCTAGATGATATTTATAATGGTGTAAAGAAGGAACTTAACATAACCATACAAAAACATTGTATGGAATGTAATATCACATGTCCAGATTGTGATGGTAAAGGCAGTGTTCATAGAATACAAAATATGGGTATAATGCAAACAGTTTTTCAAACAACATGTAAAAGATGTGAGGGTGAAGGTAATATAATTAAAGGTAAACCAGGATGCAAGATATGTAACGGTAAAGGGCATTATAATAAAGAAAGAAGAGCTACGCTAATTATACCCAAGGGTGTTGATGAAAATTATAAAACAGCATTTCCAGAATTAGGAGAACAGCCAAAAACAAATGATATTAAGCCAGGTGATTTAGTTATTGGTATTAAAATTGATAAACATAAGGATTTTGAAAGAAAAGGCGACGATTTGTATTATAAAAAACAATTATCATTTATTAATTCAATTGTTGGAGAAAATTTTAAAATACCATATTTCAATGAAACAATAGAAATAGATACTACAAAGTTTGGTGTAGTACATAATTCTAAGAAATATTTGGTTGAAGGCAAAGGATTGCCCACTTTAAATGGTAAAAGTAAAGGTAATATGTATATCGAGTTTATCATTAATTATCCAAAAATCAAAAACAAAGAAAAAGTAGATAAATTACGCGAGACATTAAATGATGTATTTATATAGTTGCGCTATTTTTATTATGTTCAATTGCATATAAAATATTATATATTGGTGATAATTCAGTTGTATTATCAAAACCGAATCTTTTAACAAACTTAGCTAACTTTTTAGCATAAATATCATCCAATATTTTCTTATTATCTGGTGTAGCTACAATATATAAATAATTGCCGTCTGTTATTATTTTTTTATTTATATAAAATAGTTTTTCTCCATTATCATATTGTAAGAATTCAGTATCTAATTTATCTAAACTAAAATATGAAAATGCATTAGAGAACCGCGATTTATTTAAATTAGGACTATCTGTTTCAGAAACATAATCAGAAAAAGTAAGACCATTTACATTTTCTGACTTACCAAAATATACAATAGTTTTTTCATTTATAAAATCATACTCTAAACATATACTATAATTATTGAGAATATCTTTTGCTAAATTCTTTTGGATTATATAAACTCTATAAACATATGGTTTCTCATATGTTTTATTTATTTCTATTGTATCTTCTATATCTCTACATCTTTTAATTTTACTAGCATCTCTGTAAACTAAATCTCTATACAATATATATAATATAACAATAACAATAAATATAAATAACAAATTTATAAAATGTTGATAATATGGCATCTTATATGTATTATTTTTAATTAATGATAGAGTATAAAATACATATTGAGCATTTGCTTCAATATTTAGTAAAATTTTCTGATATGCGTCAAATATTAAATTGACTAAATTATTATTACTCATTATAATCTACTTTTATAATGATATTTTATCTTTATTTTTATTAGCAAATAGAATATTATAGATAATAGAAGTATTATAAGATTTATTTTTAGCAAACTCTTTTGTAAACTCAATTAATTTATTTGCCGTATATGTTTTAATCGTATTACCATCTTTATCTACGCATACAAATTTATACTTGGTACTATTTAATGATGCCATATTAATATTATCAATTGACATACCATTCATAGTATTCAAATCAAAATAGTTAAAATTTTTATAATTACCTTTATTTTGCTTGTATATTAAAGCTCTTTTATATAATTCAGAATTTTTAATTAGATTTATTTTGGCTAATTTCATTGATCTATAAGATGATATTTCTAATAATTCTATAAGTTCATTATATAATCTTTTAATATAATTTTTAATTTTATTAATATCACTTGTATCTTCATATATTTTATTATTGTAATTACTAAATATTTTTATTGCTTTTTCCGCTTTTTCTACATCATATATTTTAATAAATTCAATAATTTCATTTTTAATACTATTAGTATTATCATCAAATATATCAATTAATTTAATATTAATATTTTTTTCATCTATTTCATCACTTTTAGTTATTAAATCATATAATTTATTATAATTGTTTAAATATTTGTTTTTAATATTTTCATTATTACCACTATCATCTTCTAACATTTTAACAGTATTTAATATTTTATCATATTCAGGACCCATGGAATTGAATACATTATTATCTGCACCCGTATCTGTGCCATATTGTATCTTCGTTGTCTTTGATTTGAAATTATAAACTATTTTAATTAAAAAATTATGAGATGATAAAGATATTTTATCGTGATTAATTATTATAATATTATATATATATGGTGTTTTACTAACTTTATTTTCTTCAATTATTTTTATGATATTATTACAATTTGATAATTTTTTAGCATTTTTATAAACAGAATCCCAATATAATACTATTGATAATATCATAACAATAAATACAAATGTAAAATTAAATAATATATCATAATATCCTATTTTTGATTTGTAAACATCATATAATTGATATTGTATTGCATAATAATAAAATTGTACAATATTTTGTTCCTTGATATAAGTATAAATATATGCAAATACTATTAATATTGCTATTGCAAATATTAGATACTTAAATATTTCCATACTCTACTTTTAATAAGATATAAAAGACTTATATTTTTAATTTCTTAGAAACCATAGATTGTAATGATATTCTACTGGCAACTATATTATTTTCACTAATAACACCAGATACCTCATTATCATCCATATCAGGCGTTATTATTTTATAATTTTTATATAATGATGCTTCATCACTATGTTTATAAGTTTTATATGCACCAATATAATAGTTATCTTTTAATTTATAATAATTTTTTAGCTCATTATAATAATCATCTTCAATATATTCTTTATTTGACGAAAAGGTTTCTATAACTTTTTTATTAGTAAAATTTTCAAAGGATTTTTTTTTATATTTTTTCATAGCATCTTGCAAGTCTGATGTTAATTCTCTATTAGCATTTTGTAATATTTCAATTAGTTCATTATTATATTTATTAAAGACTGGCTTAAATGGTATTTTTTTTAATATTACTTCAAATATTGGAGTTAATTCTTTG
>Ga0181572_10003642_pt1 | contig 10775 bp, 9 predicted proteins | sample 101ome_26_FD_133004 | JGI IMG/M metagenome (GOLD analysis project Ga0181572, IMG submission 133004) | Coastal salt marsh microbial communities from the Groves Creek Marsh, Skidaway Island, Georgia - 101408AT metaG (megahit assembly) | ecosystem: Environmental > Aquatic > Marine > Intertidal zone... | reverse complement strand
GGAACCACAGGTGCCGGGACTGAATATTTTTGGGACCCGCATCAGGAACTGGGCCTGGCACCGCCAACCCGCAAGGCTGCCCCGGCTGTGGAGCGGCGTGGAGAACGCCCCATCATATCCAAAAGCCACACCCGAACCTGGGTCCCCAGAGGCTATGTGGTTGTCCATTCATCTTCCCCCGGCACTGGGCTGTCACAGGGTTGCCCAACAGTCGGTGGCATCAACGAATCCCTGGCTCCAAAAGCCGTCATTGAATGGCTCACTCACAAGGCTCGTGGTTTCACCACTGCTCATGGCATGGAAGAGGTCAAAGCCTACTGGTCAACGGGCAAGGTAGGCATGACGGGCACTTCTTACAATGGGACCCTCCCACTGGCTGCAGCCACCACTGGAGTCGAGGGGCTTGAAGCCATCATACCCATTGCCCCGAATACTTCCTATTACCACTATTATCGTAGCCATGGCCTGATCAGACACCCCGGAGGCTACATCGGGGAAGACATTGACTGCCTCTACGACTTCATTCACAGCGGCAATCCTGAGCGAGCTGAGTTCTGCGATACGACCGTCCGCGACCAGGCCATGGCTGAGGGCATGGACAGGATCCATGGTGACTACAATGATTTTTGGGCTAGCAGAGATTACCTCAATCAATTGGGTCCACTTAAGGCAGCCACTTTGATGGCGCATGCTTTCAATGATTGGAATGTCATGCCCGAGCATAGTGTCCGGATCTATCAGGCACTCAAAAATAAAGGGATTCCTGTGCAGGCCTATTACCATCAGGGCGGGCACGGGGGCGAACCACCACTAAGACAAATGAATCGTTGGTTCACCCGCTACCTGCATGGGATCCAAAACGACGTTGAAAACGAGCCAAAGGCATGGATTGTTCGAGAGCGAGATGAGGCCAGCAAGCCGACTTCCTATTATGATTATCCTAATCCTGCAGCGTCAATCGTGACGCTTTTTCCACACCCTGGCGCACCCGGACATGGTTCACTCAACCTGCAGTCTCATGAAGAACGAGTCCTGGAGACCCTGGTGGACAACCATTCCTTTGACGGGGCCTCATTGGCCAAAGCTGAGTGGACCCAACATCGTCTACTCTATCTGAGTCAACCACTCAAAAAACCACTCCATTTATCGGGAACCCCTTCAGTCAGCATCACTCTGGCCAGCAGCAGATCTGCAGCCAATTTGTCGGTATGGCTTGTTTCCCTTCCCTGGCAGGAGGGTAAGGATACCCGAATCACCGACAACATCATCACCCGAGGATGGGCCGACCCTCAGAATCGAGAATCCATTCGAGAAAGTCAGCCACTGGTACCTGGTGCGTTCATCACCCTTGAATTTGACCTGCAGCCTGATGACCAGATCATTCCTGAAGGCCAGCAACTAGCGTGGATGATATTTTCAAGTGATCAGGATTACACGCTCTGGCCTCAACCTGGAACCGAGCTCACCATCGACCTGGAATCAACCCGACTCAACCTACCAGTGGTTGGCGGACAGGAGTCCCTGATGGCAGCCTTGCCACAAGGTAGCTCTGGTTCGGCTGAGGAAACCCAGAAATCATCCAGTGAATAATCAAGAAGCTCGTCAGGGCATCCTCATCATCGGAAGTATTAACACCGATCTGGTAGCTCGAGTCGATCGGTTGCCTGATTCGGGTGAAACCCTTGTCGCTGAAACGCTGGAAACTTATGTGGGAGGTAAGGGCGCCAATCAGGCAGTTGCCGCCGCACGTCTGGGGGCTCAGGTATCGCTGGTAGGGCGATTGGGAAAAGATCCCAACGGCCAACACAACCTGAAACAACTCATTGAAGATGGCATAAGGTGCGACGCCATCGCCCTTGATCCCTCATGCCCAACGGGCACGGCTCTGATACTTGTGGAAAATTCCGGCGAAAATCGAATTATACTCATTCCCGGAGCCAATCATCGGTTTGAACCGGCAACCTTAGAGGGCTTACATCACCTTTTTGTCACCTCAAAGCTGCTTCTGCTGCAGCTTGAAATGACCGACCCGGTGTTGGAACGTGCCATGGAATTGGCCCGCCAATACCATATGCCTATCATGCTCGATCCTGCACCGGCCCGTCATCTGCCAGGTCGGCGCAGCCATCCGATCGATTACCTGACGCCCAATTTGGTGGAATTGGCTCAACTGACCCAACGGGCGATTCATGGCAACTCCCCTCTGGAGACGATCAGTCAGGCAGCCCTTGGACTCTGTCATCAGGGCCTGGCCAAGAAAGTGATCACCAAGATGGGACCCCGGGGAGCCCTCATGACCACTGCGCTGAAAAGCATTTACTTGCCTGCACCTGAGGTGCAAGCCGTGGACACGACTGCTGCAGGAGATTGTTTTAACGGCGTTCTGGCGGCTTGTCTGGTTGCAGGCATGGCTGATGAAGAAGCCATGGATCAAGCTGTGCAGGCAGCCAGTCTTTCGGTGACTCGCAAAGGAGCTCAAGCATCGATGCCATCCCTTGAAGAGCTCCAACCGGCCTCGAATCGCGTCGAGGCCGAATCTGGATCGAGTTAGCTTTGAGTGGAGGCCGAAGCAGGGTCACCCGCATCGACAGCGGATTGATTGGAGGCCGAAGACTCGTTTTCAGGGCGATAAAACACGGCCACATGCCCCACCATGGTCACCAGATGGCAAGCCGTTTTTTCAGCCAGCTCCTTGGCCATCGTTTTTTTCTGATCCTTGAATTCTACAAAACGAACCTTCACCAATTGCTGGTGCTCTAGAGCCTGATTAAGTTGCTGACAGAAGGCCGGGCTCATTCCCTGCCGGCCGAGTTTCAGAGAGGCCTCCAGACGCTGGGCCCTCGATTTGAGTGCGCGCTTTTCGGAGCCTGATAGAGGTTGCATTGCTTGCATGAAAGATCAAGTCGGTTGAAATGAAACAAAATCAGACCCGCTCGTAAACATCCACTCGAGCAGGAGGGAAGTTGGCCCAGATAACTCGGGTTTCCTGACGTTTGAATATGGCGAGCACTGGATTCTTTCTTGGACGGATGTCGTAAGTGAACTGAATAAAGCGTCCACCGGGTGAGAGGGTTGCATGCACCTCCCTGACGATCGCATCCACCACGCTGCTTGGCAGCGACTTGAGGGGAAGCCCAGAAACAATCGAGGCAACTGAGTCAGGCGAAAGGCCCAAATGCTGCTTGAGCAACTCCCTAAGCTCACCCGCGTCCCCCTCCAATACCCTTAGCCCCGGGAAAGTCTTGCGCAGGTGGGTGGACATGGCTGGTGATCTCTCAACGGAAACCAACTGATCCCCCTTGAGACCACTGTTAATTAATTGCCGCGTGATCGCCCCGGTTCCCGCCCCCAACTCAACCACCACCTCACCATGTTGAAGGGAAGGTACTTTGGAGGCCATGGCTTTACCCAGAATGGGGCCGCTGGGAGCAGCCGCCCCCATGAAGCGCCTGCTCTGAAAGATTTCCCTAAAGAAAAGACCTAAGCCAGAAAGCTCATTTCTGGAATGATTTGAGAGAATAGCCATGCCAAACTCGCCCTTTTTTCGGAGTCCCTGCCCATTTGAGTCTGGCAGATTCGACGGATCTCCAAAGAGAAGCGCGCAAGCTAACAACATGGATGGAGGATGTCAAAGGTTCTCATTGCCAAGACCCGAGGCCTTTGGCCATGCTCTGGACATTGGCTCATGATCCAGCTGCTGCGGCATCCAATCAGACTGATGACTCGAGCCTTTGCTTTTGCAAGGCTTCTGATCGCAGCACATCGTGATGCTCGTCGCCTTTTAAACGAGGGACCCTGTTCCCTGAGGCAACGCAACCTCTGGCTTTCAAAGTGGAGTCGTAAGAGCCTTGAATCCATGGGAATTAGGTTGAAGATCACGGGTATCCCTCCCTTGGAAGGCCTGCTGGTTGCCAATCATCTGAGCTACCTGGACGTCATGGTCCTCTCCAGCGCCTTGCCGGTCACTTTCCTCAGCAAAGATGAGGTGCGTCATTGGCCGATCATGGGCAAATTTGTGGATTTTGCTGGCACACTCTACATCAAGCGGGAAAACAAACGGGCCTTGGTCGGTCTGCAGCAACACTTCAAGGATATCTGGGATCAAGGCGCCACACTTGCCATGTTCCCTGAAGGCACAACCACCAATGGCGACTGCATCCTTCCCTTTCATCCCTCATTGTTTCAACCAGCCTGTGAACAGGATAAACCGATCACCCCGGTTCATATTAGCTACAGGTGCGAAGGAGGCAATCTGAGTGAAGACGTTCATTTCTGGCGAGACATGAGCTTTGTGCCTCACCTGCTGAGGCTACTGAGTGTGCGCACAATCACAGCATCAGTCTCTTTCGGCAGGACCAGGCATCCCGACAATCTGGACCGCAAATTACTGGCCAGCTCCCTGCGCGAAGATGTCCTCGAGCTGAGCTCAAGCACGCCATCATGCCAGGACGGATGAGGCAGCAGCAGGACTGGCTAAAGACGCTTGGCAACCACAAAGCCATTGAGCATGGCATATTTCCAGGGACCGGCATTGAGGCAGGCATCTAACCACCCAGCCACCGGACGGTCCGTGCAGGCAACGGACTCAATATGACAACCCGCATCTCCAAGGAAGGCAGCGATTTCCATGGGGTTGGTGGCAATGATGGCATCATCATCCGGCGAAAACACCGGCCGGTTGATTGGCTCCATGCGGTCAAATGACCAATGTTCACGGGCTCCCTTGAGTATCCTACGCTTCTGAAGCAGGCGTCGCAGGTTGCCCCATTTGTTGGCGATGCCACGCATCCTCGGATGGTAGTCAGCCCATCCTAGGACCCTGAAAAAATTAGGGCTAGACACCACGACCCATCCCCCAGGTTGAACAACGCGCACAAGTTCAATCAGAAAGCCCTCGGGATCATCAACGTGTTCAAGGACATTGAAGGCACCCACCGAGGCAAAGGAGCCCTCTTCAAAAGGAAGACACTTACCATCGTATACCTGGCAGGCAAGGCCTCGGGCCTGAGCCTTGCGGATGTTAGGAAAAGAGACATCGACACCCATTGCTTCCACCTCGTGGTGGAGAAGAGATTCCACGACCTGCCCAACCCCACAACCGACATCCAGCACCCTGCCCTGTCCCTTGGCACGCAGTAAGGTCGTGATGTATTTTTCAAAGAAAGAAACGGGCCACCCTTCTAGGAAGGCGGCGTAGTCTTCATTGTGACGATAGGTTTCCTGATGGCCCATGAATCAAATCATTCAGCAACTAGCGTGACTGGAGGCAGCGATCGATGCATCCTCTTGACCACAGTGCGAGCAATGCGGCAAGAGGCTATGCCGGTTTTTCCCACACTCCGAGCAAGCTTCAAAGAGTGTTGTACCACATGAGGGGCAACAATAGTCATCCTGGTTTTCCGTTCCTGCGGATTCGGTTTGAGGCGGGATGGTCTTGTGAACAGTTCGGCGAGTCCAATACAGGTACTTTCTTGGACCAGTTCGTATAGGATACTCACACACTGGACAGAGAAACCGCTCATAGGCCTCACGGTATTGGCGGATCAACCATTTTCTGGCGGGGGAAATCATCATTCCAAGGGAATAGGCCAAGAGTTTACCAACCACTCCGAGTAGTAGGATGATAAGCACATAATTCACATACCTCGCCGGAAAATAGCGGTCGACAACCAGGTAGCACTTGAACAGGGTTGCCAACCCGAAGGCCAGAAAGAGCGGCTCATAGCGCCCCTTGGGCCGGCGCAAGATGCAGTAGGCGCTCCCCAGAAGCAAGGGGACCAGCACCATCAGCTGCAGCAGTGCCAGTCGCATGCGAAAACGGCTGACTTCACGATCATAAGATTCCCGAATCGGCTTGAGTGCTTCAGCGGCCTGAGTGTCAACCTGACGTTTTTCATCTTCAGCCTGCCCCTTTTTCTCAATTTGATCCTGCAGCTGCCTATTGAATTCCTGATAGCGAGTTTGCGTCTGCAAAAACTGGTTCAGAGCACTGGAGAGGTTGGATTGATCCTCCTGACTCATCGCAAGCTCCTTTTGGATGGCCAGACGCTGCAATGCCACCAACTGCCCAAGGGTCTCCTGCAAGTTACGTGAGCCGTCCTGCAGCACACGCTGTTCCTCCTGCTGCCGAGTGATCTGACGCGCCAGGTCCTTGAGATCCAGGTCAAGCTGTCCGGAGCGCTCCTGGAGTTCCCCCAGAGACACATCCATTTGCTGGCTCTGGTAGGTCTGCCAGTTTGGCTGAGGCATAGACTCGATATCCCGTAGGATGAAACCTTCGAGCACGAAAGCCAAGAGACCGAAAGCTCCAGTTAGGAACCAGATGAATACCCGGCTGATCCACGGGCCTCGAGGAGCAGGTCCAGCAGGTTTTTTTGAGGTCTTGGCCGAAACTTCCATGAAATAAAACCTGACCCAATTCCCAACAAAGGTCCAGCATCGGTTTGCAAGCCCATTGAGTTCAGGGAGCGAGTAAGTAAGCAATGAGATCTGCGACATCCTGAGGAGAACGCCCATCCAGAAGACCTTCAGGCATGATGGAAAATTCAGACCATTGCCGCTCAAGGATATCCTTTTTAGCAATGACCTGCTCTTGCCCAAGCAGATCAAGCAACCAAACATGGGAGTCGGACTCCTTGATCAACCGCCCGCTTTGCCCCTCACCATCAAGGGTTTCAAGGACCAGCAAACGGTAGCGTGGATCCACCCAATCAGAGGGGTTGAGCAAGTGAAACAGTATCTGGTCTCGGCTGTACTTGAGATGAAGTCCGTCCAGAGGCGGTCCCAGCAACTGGCCCTTGCCTTGCTTTTGATGACATCGACTGCATTGCAGGGATGCATCATCATGAAACAAAAGCTTCCCGCGATCTGCCTCACCCTGCAGCGTGCCTATGGCATCGGCATCCAGTCCATCAACCAAGCCATCAGAGGACTCGAAAAAACGGATCAGGATATCCCTTGAAAGCGGATCTTTGAGGGTTTGAAAGCGTTGTTCAATCCTGGCCCTCAACTCAGCACTCAGGGCTTTCTGATCCAAGGCTCTGGACAGGGCTAATAACCCGGGAAGGGTTTGCATCATCCTGTCGAGCTGCGCTTCCTGCTCTGGCTCTTGCATGGCATTCTCAAGCCCCTCAAGCGCTTTCAGCGCCTCCACAGTCAGATTGGGCTGACCCACACTAGGTTTCATGGCCATGATCCAATCAAACACATTCGCAAGCGCTTGAGCATCCACACGCCTTGGCCCGATCAAAGGCATATGACCAGCCCCAGATTTAGCCATTCTCAAGTAAAGCATGGAGCGAAAGGGATCACCTGGGGCGATCACCCTTGCATCCTGCACCCCAAAATCCCCGCGCATGGGTGGGTGATCCAATAACCCAGCCTGATTCAGGGGCTTGTCCAGATAAAGCATGCTCTCCACCATGCCCCCTGCGTTCTCTCGGTGACAAGGTGCACAGTTGGCGTGCAGGTAGGAGCGAGCCTCATAGTTCAAGGCTTCCTGATTTTCAGCCGCCAACTCCAGAGCAGGCAGGTCCTTCTGAATGAGATCAAGGGATCGCAACACCTGGGATGACTGGGCCACTTGAGTCTGCTCTGGCCGATGCGGACTCAGTTGGAGGGGATTCCAGCCCAGAGCAAACCCATTCCAGGAATTATGACAACGCAAACAGTCGGCTCGAGCACTCACCTGCCAAGAATCAGGCCCTCCGATGGCCTCAACGCGGGCAAGAGGGCCATCCTTGTCATGAAGATGAAGGCGCCTGCCTTGTGCCGGAGCCAACTCAGCATCTTGACCTTCCGCATCCCAGATGTAGCTGTAGGCATACCACTGCTGGCCGTCGAAATGAAGGATCTGGGTTTCAATGGGCTCATGGCGAGTGCGGTCAGTGTTTTGCCAAGACAAAGTCTTTGCCAGCACACTCCCACTTGGAAAAGCCGGGGAATGGCCGTTGAGTTCAACGGGGACCATCTCTGGTATGGCTACCCAGCGCGAAGCCTTGGCTCCATTTTCCCATGGCTCCATGGTGACCTGATAGGCCGCAACTCCGCTGGCTGGAATCTGCTGGGATGTATCAGAAAAGACCCCTGTCTGACTCAAAAGCCTGGGGAACTGCCCTATTGTGTCCGGCTCTGAAATGGGCCGAATCTGATAGAGGCCCCCACCGTAATCCAAGACCAGGAGTTCTCCTTGAGGGTCCTCGGCAAAAGCGATGATCTGCAGCGAGCTATCGAGCAATTCCTCAGTAACCGCGGGCTTATCACCATGGTGACTCAAGGCCCAAATCTTGCCTGTTTGCCAGTCACCGTAAATGTAGGCACCTTGCAAGGCTGGCATGGATGATCCTTGATAATGCAGGCCGCCAGTGATGGAGGCTGCCTCAGAATGCGGGTGCTCAACCACCGGTTTGACCAAAGCTCCTGGCCCCTGCTTTCCGATTGTTTGAATCCGATGACTTCCCTCAAACAAGGACCAACCATGGTTCCCTCCTGGCTTGACCCGAACCACCAATTCCCATAATTCCCAGCCTACATCCCCTAACCAGAGATCGCCTGTGCCGGGCTCAAAGCTCATCTTGAATGGATTACGAAACCCAAAGGCCCATATCTCAGGCCGGGCCTCGGGGAGTCCGACAAAAGGGTTGTCCGTTGGGATGGCGTAGGCCAGCTCAGAGGTTCTATGATCCACATCAATGCGCAGAACCGAGGCAAGCAAATCCGAAAGATCCTGCCCAGTGGCTAAACTGTCGGGGGGAACGGGACCGCTACCATCACCCGTACTGATGTAGAGCATCCCATCTGGACCAAACCGAAGACACCCTCCGTTGTGCCCTCCTCCTTTCCAAGTCAGTAGGATCTCTTCGCTTTCGGGCAACAGACGAGGAGGCCCCGAAACATCGACCTGAAATCGGGAGACCCGCGTTCCATCCTCGGCGCCGCCGCCCATGACATAGCATAAAAACACTTGGTGATTGCGAGCAAAGTCAGGATGAAAAGCCAAACCATAAGCCTCGGCCACGCCCTTGATGGCCCGCTTGAGATCGATCACCAAATGAAGGGGCGGATTATCTAGATGCCCCTGAAAGGCGTGAATCCCACCCCTCAGTTCCATCAACCACATCCAGCTACCCGACCCTGGCATCGCAGCCGCCTCAACCGGATTGTCGAATTTCAGCTCAGGAAAACGCCGCTGCAAGGCGTAGCCAGGGGTAGCATCGGGTCTCCCATACATGCCAGAAGTGGCCCAGCGAAGGGACTGGGCTTGGGCTGCCTCAACCCATGATGCAGCCAGCAAGCTCATCAGCAGGCAAATACCTATCCGATGGGTAGGAAAACAAGGCGTCACAGGTTGGGAAAACACGAAATAGGTTTTAACCGTCAAACCGTTTGTTGGCAATGAGATTGGGGGGACCTTTGCAAGGAATGCAGGATTGAGTTCAGACAAGCAACTTGTTAATTTAGAACCATAAACAAATTCCTGAATGCTCTCTCAGCTCAACACATTTGACCTCTGGCTCAGCCTTTCCCTGCTTCAAATAGGCCGTTATGCGTTCATGGCACTGATCGCCTGGTTACTGGCCTACCGCCTTTTTCGGTCGCGCTGGTTTCACCGAAAAATCATTCAAGCTTGGCCAGGCTGGAGAGATATCAGCCGAGAAATGCGCTACAGCCTCTCCAGTGCGATCATTTTCGGTTGCGTCGGAACGCTGACCCTCAAGGCCGCAAAATTAGGCTGGACTCAGATGTATTTTGATTTTGATACCCATGGCCCCTGGTGGTTTGCTCTGAGCATTCTACTCACCATTTTGCTGCATGATGCCTACTTTTACTGGACACACCGATGGATGCACCAACCGAAGGTTTTCCGGTGGATGCACCGGGTTCATCATCAATCCCACAATCCCACTCCTTGGGCCTCCTTTGCCTTCAGCCCATGGGAGGCATTGGTCCAGGCAGGCATTTTCCCATTGACGGCCCTGCTCTTTCCCATCCATCCGGTCGCTTTTGGAGCATTCATGAGCTGGCAATTGCTGAACAATATCCTGGGTCATACTGGCTTTGAGATTTACCCAGCCTGGCTGATTCGCAGCCCCTTCGGTTTGATCTTTAACACGCCCACCAACCACGTCATGCACCACGAGAAACCCAACGGTAATTATGGCATTTATTTCAATTGGTGGGATCGCTTAATGGGCACCAACCACGTCGACTACGAGGATCGACTCGCTGAATTGACTCGCCCCGTTGGCAAGACCGTTCGCTGATCATTATGATGGGTCCAACACTGATCAGATCGGGTCAAGGAGTCAGGGCTGCAGAGAGCCCCTCCATCGAGGGAGCGGCTTCCAGCAAGGGGCGATAATAGTGCAAGGGTTCGCCCAGAAAGACATCCAAGCAGTCCTCACAGCATAACCTTACCAGCAGCCCATCGTGATCGTAATCCAGCCCACCACCCAGAGCATCCAGATCTCGACCATCCACCAGACATACCCTGAGCGGGTAATGATCTAGCTGAGTTCTCAGGGACTCATCATAGGCATGATTAATAGGAGGGATCCCTTTCGACGGGTTCACGATCCCCCCTCCAACCTCCTCGGCTCATCCCTTGCCGGAAACGACCTCGCTCCTCCATTTGTTGACGAACCAGAAGTAGCGCAATGATGAGCATGGCTGTCCCATAAAGCAGGATCCTGCCGACAATTGCCCAAATCCAACCTAAGATGGGTTTCCAGGTCATTTCAGACCTCCTTGACCGTGCCCCAATGAACATCCAGCCG
>Ga0181572_10003635_pt1 | contig 10791 bp, 8 predicted proteins | sample 101ome_26_FD_133004 | JGI IMG/M metagenome (GOLD analysis project Ga0181572, IMG submission 133004) | Coastal salt marsh microbial communities from the Groves Creek Marsh, Skidaway Island, Georgia - 101408AT metaG (megahit assembly) | ecosystem: Environmental > Aquatic > Marine > Intertidal zone... | reverse complement strand
TGGGTGATTTAGCATAGGGATGGCCCTGTAAATGGGCGTCCAGTTTGATCATCAGCGCCTCTGGGCCAATGGGGTCAGCCCCAATGATCACTGGGGCCATTTCGGCTATCGCCGGGGCCACACCACGGGCATAGGCTGGTAAATAATGTGGAATCGGGCAAACCTCACCCCAGCCGCTTAAGCCGGTGTCAGTATCCAGCCGGATAATGACCGTTTCGACGGTGTCACATGTTTTGCCATCGGCCATGTAATAGGGTTCATGGCTGGTCAGCGGGCAATGCCAGAGTGAAAGACGTTTTATTTTCATTGATACACTGCCACCGCTGTGCCAAGCGCATCCGCATCGGGATGGACGCCAAGCCCGGGTGCTTCTGGTAAATGTAAATGCCCGTCAATGTTACGCGGGCCGCGCCCACTGGCGATATCAATTGTCAACATGTCCTGACAGGCCCAGACAGCATAACAGTTTGCATCTGGTATCGTGGCGGCCAGATGCAAGGCTTCGGTATCGGCGAGTACCGATCCACCGGTGGCCATGACAAACATATCTATCCCATGTGCCAGCGCGATATCACGCATGCGTGCCGCTTTTGTCAATCCGCCAACACGGTTGAGCTTGATGCCAAAAATTTCAGCCACGCCATCACGGGCGATGCGGGCCGCGTCCTGTAGTGTGACAAGGCTTTCATCAACGCTCACCGGGGTTGCATGTTTGCCGGCAATGGCGGCGATATCATCAAGGGTTTCGGCAGGCTGTTCCACCATGACATTAAGATGTTCAACAGCGCTTAACACATGTAACGCTTGTTGGCGGGTCCAGCCACGATTCACATCATAGAGGATAATTTCATCTGGCCTGCGGTTGGCTTCGACATCTTGAATACGGGCGATATCAGCCGTGGCGTCACCGCCTATTTTCACCGAATGGGCGATATAGCCACGTTGCCGGTAGCGATCCATGACAATGCGCGTATCGGCAATTGTTTTAGCACCAACAGATGATGCGATGGGGCGCGGTGTGCGTGACCCGCCACCCATTAGATCGGCGATTGGCAGGCCGGCGGCTTGCCCAGCGATATCCCAGCACGCCATATCTATGGGTGATTTGGCGTAAAGATGGCCGGGCAGGGCAAGATCCATCGCACGTTCAATATCTAATAAACGCCGCGGGTCAAGACCAAGGATAAAAGGCGCCATGGTGGCGATGCCAGCACGAATGCCGGGGCCATGGGCAGGCACATAGGTATGCCCCCATGGGGTGCCTTCACCCCATCCAACGATACCGTCATCCGTCTCAATTTTAACCAAACTGGCATCAAGCACTTCAAATTTAAGACGCCCGCCGGACAGCCAATAGGGATGTTCTAAAGGCAAATCGACCTGAAATACCGATATTTTGGTGATCTTCATGGTTGCACCACAATATTGCCGCTATGTTTTTTGGAAATAAACGCCGCTTGTGCCGCGCGCAGTTCGGTCAGCGGGTAGGTGGCCGCTAATAGCGGGCGTATCGCGCCGCTTTCAATATAGCCAATTAGATTTGGCATGATTTCGGGGTCGATAACAGTGGATCCGAAAAAACTCAGATCGCGCAGATATAATGTGCGTAGATCAAATTCAACCATGGGCCCAGCAATCGCCCCGGAACAGCAATAGCGGCCACCGCGATCCAAACAATCTATCAGTTCTGCCCAGTCTGGACCACCAACAATATCAGCAATGACGGTGACTGTTTCATCGGCAAGCGTGCCTGCCAAATCATGCGGGTGGCGGGGCAACACCCGGTCAGCCCCTAATGCGGCGACAGCTTGATGTTTGGCCTCTGATGCCAAGGCGATAACCCGCGCGCCACGCAATTTTGCAAGTTGCACCAGCGCCCCGCCAACACCGCCAGACGCCCCCGGCACCAAAATTGTGTCCTGGTTGGTTACCGCCGCCCGCGTCAACATGCCTTCGGCGGTTGAATAGGAGCAGGAAAATGTTGCCAGTTCGGCATCGGAGAGCGCACTGTTTATAGCCAGCGCATTATGCTGATTGATGATGGTGTATTCGGCGTATCCGCCATCACATTCCGAACCAAAATAGCCTGTTTTATTTTTGTTCGCCGGGTCTTGTTGGTCGCGTATCCAGTTATCGGTAATCACCCGCTGGCCGATCCGCGCGGCATCAACATCCGTGCCAACTGCGACAATGATGCCGCAAACATCGGCGCCTTGAATGCGGGGAAACTGGATCGGTTTGCCGCCCCATGTCGGGTCTTGTTGGTCGACATCTTCCAAGGCATCCCCAGTGGTCGCGCTGGTGACGGTTTTGGAATACCAGCCTGAACGGGTGTTTACATCGGTGTTGTTTAACCCGCAGGCCTTAACCGCGATCAAGACATCCTGCGGTCCGGGTGTTGGGCAAGGCCAGTCTTCATGATAGACAAGCTGGTCAAGCCCGCCATGGCCCATGGTGACCATCGCACGCATTCTATTGGGGATTGCTGGAAAGCCGGGCGCGGTCATGCAACGGCCTCGCTTGTTTCATCGCTACGTGGTCGCAGGCTTTGCGGGTCATAGGCCGCTTTGGTTAATATACGTGCCGGCCTTGCGGTGCCCGCGATCACCACTTCTAGTCCACGACCAGCGGTGGCGGCATCCGGTTTGATATAAGCAAATGCCAGTATTTTACCAATTGTATGGCCATAAACGACCGAGGCAGTGGCCCCGACAACCCGGCCATCCAGCAGAACGGCTTCACCGCCATGGCCATCATTCTGGCCATCAGGTTCAATTTCCAAATAGGCACATATCCAAGGCATCTGGTCGATGCCGGCAAGGGTGGCGGCTTTGCCCAAAAATGCTTTGTCAGGTGACACGAACCGCATCACATCGGCTTCGGGCAACGTCACTTCATTGGTCAATTCACCGGCCCCTTTAAAGGCTTTTTCCATGCGCATGACATTCATTGCAAAGGACCCGTAATCCACAATGCCATAGGCCTGCCCAGCTGTTGATAATGCCGTATAGACATCAACGCAGGCCGCGTTTGGCATATGCAATTCCCAGCCAAGCTCGCCAGCATAAGACATGCGCAATGCCCACACGCTATGACCAGCAATGGTGATTTGCTTTGCTGTCAGCCATTTGAAATGGGCATTATCAAGCCGCGCATCGGTGCAGGCGGCTAGCACATGACGTGCCTGCGGGCCATTCAGTGCCAAGGCAGACCATTGGTCAGATAGCGTCGTTATGGATAGATCTGCCGCAGCACGATTTTGTGTCAGATGATCGCGAAGACGTTGTTCAAAAAATGCCGCACAGACAAGGTAGAATTTGTCAGAGTCCAATCTGATGATGGTGGTTTCCAGCTCAATACGGCCGCGGCGGTTCAACATATGTGTAAGCGTAATGGCGCCATTTTTTTGCGGCATTTTGTTGGCGGTCAGCCGGTCCAGCAGATCATAGGCATCTTTGCCACTGACCAGAATCTTGGTAAAGGCTGTGACATCCATGATACCAACAGCCGTCCGCACCGCGGCAACTTCCCGGCCCACAACATCATGAAGTTGATTGCGGCGGAATGAATAATGATCATGCTGGGCAACGCCGTTGGTGGCGAACCAGCGCGGTCTTTCAAAACCATACACTTCTTCATGCACGGCCCCTTTCGCTGTGAGGAGGTCATAAAGCGGCGATGGTTTTACTGGCCGGCCAGCCAGCCGGTTAAAATGCGGGAACGGAATCTCGTGGCGCAAACAATAATCTTCTTTGGCCTTAATGACTTGCCAGTCTTTTGTGGCATAACTGCCAAAGCGCCGCGGGTCATAGTCGCGCATGGAAATATCAGCCGCCCCATGCACCATCCAGCGGGCCAATTCCCGCGTTAAGCCCGGTCCCCAGCCAATACCGATCTGTGTGCCGCAACAACACCAATAATTCTGCACACCCGGTGCAGGGCCAATAAGCGGGTTACCATCAGGCGGATGCGAGATGGCTCCATGCACCTCGCGGGTGATTCCTAGTTCAGCGAAAATCGGCATGCGGTTCAGGCTTTCTTCAAGCCACGGCATCACTCGGTCATAATCTGGATCAAATAATTCGTTTTCCGCTTCCCACGGGCAATGGTCTTCCCACACTGAATTGGGGTTTTGTTTTTCATAAATACCAATCAGCCCGCGCTTTTGTTCCATGCGGATATAGCCAGATACTTTTTTGTCATCGCGAATAACTGGCAATTCGGTCTCAAGGTTGGCGAATTCGGGAACTGGTTCGGTCACAAAATAATGATGCGTCATCGACGTCATAGGCAGTTGCAAACCAGACCATTCGCCCATCTGACGGGCATAGGTGCCGCCAGCATTGACCACATGTTCGCATCTTATAGGGCCTTTTTCAGTCTCCACTATCCATTCACCGGTCTGGCTTTGCGTGATATTTGTGGCGCGGCATCGCCGTATAATTGTGACACCAAGCTGGCGGGCGCCGGCGGCCATCGCCATGGTGACATTTGTCGGGTCAACATGACCGTCATCAGGTGTATGAAGCGCACCGCACACACCGTCTAAATTGTAAAAGGGGTGCAGGGCCGCAACCTGTTCGGGGCCAACAAGTTCAATGTTAAAGCCAAGCGCCCGCCCCACCGATAAGGTGTGACGCAACCAATCCATCTCATCTTCGGTATAAGCCAGACGGAATGATCCGCAGCCATGCCAGGTGACAGCTTGGCCGGTCTCTTTTTCCAAAGCGCCAGCATAAAGACCAATATTGTAATCAACACATTTGCCAAGCCCAAAAGAGCTGGTTGAATGGGTGATCTGACCGGCGGCATGCCAAGTGCTACCGCTGGTGAGTTCGGCTTTTTCGAGCAACACAACATCGCGCCAGCCTTCATGGGCCAGATGATAGGCCAGCCCGCATCCCATGACACCGCCGCCAACAATCACCACTTTTGCCTGTGTTGGCAATTTCGTTTCAGCCATCTGCCGCCTCTTGAAGAAATCTGCCTAGACAGGATAGTAATACAAATATATCATAGTCAACTATGAATAACACAAATGTATCATCTTTGGTGCTGGAGCGTCTGGCTGACGAATTGCCGGACTTCACCCCACAAGCCCGTAAGGTGGCGATTTACATTCTTGAAAATCCGCTTGATGTTGGTGTGTCCACCGTACGGGAAATCGCCGAGGCGGCTGATGTGAACCCGAACACCGTGATGCGCATGGTGCGTCAGGTTGGCTTTTCAGGATATGACGATTTCAGGGCGCCGTTCCGTGAGGCCATTCGCCAAGGCGCGATTGATTTTCCAGAGCGTGCGCGCTGGCTTCAGGATATTGGTAAATCTGGTGATCTTGGCCAGCTCTATGCTGATATGGTGCAAAGCGCGCTTGGTAATATTGAAGATAGTTTTGCCAGCATTGGCATTGATCAGCTGATTGCCGCGGCCAATTTGATATGGGAATCGCACAATGTGTATACGCTCGGGGTCGGCATCAATCATTCCAATGCGCATAATTTCACCTATTTGGCATCAACCGGCATGGTGCGGTTTCATGCGATACCGCGTGCCGGTTCAACAGCGATTGATGATCTTGCTTGGGCCGATTCGGGTGATGTGCTGATCGCGATTAGCTGCAAGCCCTATCGTAGCGAAGTTGTCGAGGCGGTCACATTGGCGCGTCAGCAAGGCATCAAAATCATTGCCATTTCAGACAGCCCGGCCAGCCCGCTGATCCGCAATGCAGATCACGGCTTTGTTGTCAGCGTTGACACACCGCAGTTTTTTCCGTCTTCTGTCAGCATTATTGCTTTGCTGGAAACATTGTTGTCGATTGTTGTATCTGTGGCAAGCGATGAGATTGTCGCACGTGTTGATAAATTTCATAAACGCCGCCATCAGCTGGGCCTGTATCAGGAGACTGCGTCATGACCGAAGCGATCCTGTCGCTGGATGCGCGCTATTACACCGACCCAGAAATTTTTAAAATTGAATCTAATGGGTTGCTCGCAAAGACCTGGCAATTTGCTTGCCATGGTGCCGAAATTGCCCGCCCTGGTGCCTATAAAGAATTTGAAATCGCCGGTGAAAGCCTGTTTGCCGTGCGCGGCCGTGATGATGAGGTGCGGGTATTTTACAATGTATGCCAGCATCGCGGCCATCAATTAGTGACTGGACAGGGGCGCGCCCCGACCATTGTTTGCCCCTATCATGCGTGGAGTTACCATCTGGATGGTCGCTTGCATGGCGGCCCCAATATTGAGGTTGTCGAAGGGCTTGATATCGCACAAATTTGCCTGACTGAAGTGCGCTGTGAGGCATTTTTAGGGTTTATTTTTGTCAATCTTGACCCGGATGCGGCGCCAATGGATGACTGGTTTCCAAACGTCCGTAGTGAATTGGCTGAATGGGTGCCGAACTGGCAGGCCCTTGAACCGCTGACTTGGGTGGAAATACCAGAAAATTGTAACTGGAAAATATCGGTTGAAAATTATTCTGAATGTTATCACTGCGCGTTAAATCATGTGACATTTTCAAATGGGGTGGTGAAGCCAGAAACCTACGATATTCAGCCACAAGGAAAATGTTTGCGGCATACGACTGAATGCCAGAATTTGGAAAATATGACCTATGATATCCAGTCTGGCTTTGCGCATTTTGATCAATATTCCAGCTGGTTTTTATGGCCGATGTTCAGCTTTCAGGTCTATCCCGGCAATGTGCTGAACACCTATCATTGGCGGGCGGTAGATGTTGGGCATGTGGTGGTATGGCGTGGGTGGTACGTCGCCAGTGACACCGATCACGAAACGGTCAGCAAGCTTGCAATTCAGGACCGTGACACCACTGTTGCCGAGGATATCCGGCTTGTTGAATCGGTGCAACGGGGGTTGGCGTCGCGTGGCTATCGGCCCGGTCCTTTGGTGGTTGATCCGCAAGGCGGGGTCAATTCTGAACATCCGATCATGCATTTACAACGCTGGATGCGTGCCGCGATTGATGGCGCTTGACCGGCCAGCGTTGCACGACACATAACATGCGGGTTCGCAACGGCAACAAAAGGCATAATCTATTCCATGATCGAGATACAACCCTATTGGCAAAATTACATTGATGGCACATTTGTTGATGGTGGTGCTGGACGCATAGCTGTTGAAAACCCGGCAACCGGCGCGGTTATTGCTGAACAGGCACTGGCAAATGCCGCGGATGTTGGCCGTGCGGTGACGGCGGCGCGGCGTCTCCATCAGGCGCGGACGCTTTCCAGTCTGCGCCCAGTGGACCGTGGCCGTATGGTGCAGGCGATGGGCCGTTATTTGCTGGATCATATTGACCAAATTGCCCCGGTTCTAACGCTTGAACAGGGCAAGCCGTTATGGGAAAGCCGTATTGAGATTGAAGGGGCCGCCCGCTATTTTGAATATTACGGCAATCAGGCCGAAACGGTTGAAGGCCGTTCAATTCCGCTTGGCAGTGCTTATTTAGACTTCACGATTTACGAACCCTATGGCGTGTCGGCGCAGATCATACCCTGGAATTACCCGGTCGAAATGACCGCCCGGTCATTATCGGCGGCCTTGGCAACAGGCAATAGCGTGGTGGTCAAATCGCCAGAGCTGACACCGCTTACTACGGCATGGTTTGCGCATGCGGCGGCGGCGGTGGGTTTGCCAGACGGTGCGGTGAATATTTTATGCGGTCTAGGGCACGAGGCCGGCGCCGCTTTGGCGGGTCATCCACAGGTCAATCAAATTGTCTTTACCGGGTCGGTGCCAACCGGCGTGGCGATTGCTAGCGCCGCGGCAAAGACGATTGTGCCGTGTGTTCTTGAGCTTGGTGGAAAATCGGCGGCGATTGTGCATGAAGATGCTGATTTAGCGGCGTTTGAAAATGACCTTAGATGGGGCATATTTTTCAATGCCGGTCAGGTCTGTTCGGCGATGTCGCGTGTGATCGTGCATAAATCACGTCATGCAGAAATGCTGGAACGGGCAGAAAAAATAGCCAAATCACTTCGTCTTGATGATGGCATCAATTTGCCGGAATTTGGCGCAAATATGGGGGCAATGGTGTCACTAGCACAACGTGACCGCGCCGCCTTGATGGTGGCACATGCCCGCGATGAGGGCGCACGGATTATCACTGGCGGGCACCGGCCTAATCGACAGGGTGCGTTTTTCGAACCGACGGTAATAGCGTGCGATGCGCAAAACAGCATTGCCAGCGAGGAAGTGTTTGGCCCGGTTTTAAGTGTGATTGATTTTGAACAGGATGACGAGGCCATTGCCATTGCCAATGCCACTGATTATGGGTTGGTTGCCGGGGTATTTACCAAAGATCTCGACCGGGCAACACGGGCCGCCGCCGATTTGCGGGCGGGACAGGTGTTTGTCAATGAATGGTATGCGGGCGGTGTTGAAACACCGTTTGGCGGCTATGGCAAGTCAGGCTATGGCCGGGAAAAAGGCCGTGAAGCCCTGTGGAACTATGTTCAAACGAAAAATATTGCGGTGCGCCGTAAACCATAACCATTGCAATTTTATGAACCAGTCGATGCCGATTGCCATGATCCCACATGTCAACAAATGCTATACATACCCGTAACCCTCATCTAAGATTTTTTCGAGTAATTTTAGTGGGGAGACAAAAATGACACTTGAACGCTTGCAAACAAATGATCGTATGAGTCAGGCGGTGATCCACAATGATACGGTCTATCTTGCCGGTCAGGTCGCGCTGAGTGCACCCGGGGCATCAGTTGCCGATCAAACCCGCGCTATCCTCAAGCAAATTGACGACTTGCTGGCGGCGGCCGGAACTGACAAGTCAAAGGCCATTACGGCGACGATCTGGTTGTGCAACATGGATGATTTTGCCGAAATGAATTCGGTATGGGATGAGTGGTCAAAAGGTGGCAATGCCCCGTGCCGGGCGGCAGTTGAATCACCCCGGCTTGCTGCCCCTGAATTTACTGTAGAGATTGGGTTGATTGCCGCGCGGTAACGATCAGGCGCGATGTAATCAACGATCGTAGATGCACATAGTTGTTTTGGGCGCAGGTATCGTGGGTGTTACCACGGCCTATCAGCTTCTCAATGATGGCCATTCGGTCACGGTTATCGATCGCGCGTCTTCACCCGGCCAATATACAAGCTTTGCCAATGCCGGGTTGGTGGCACCCGGTCATGCCTATGCTTGGGGGTCGCCCGCGGCCCCTAAAATGATGTGGCAATCGCTGTTGCGTAATGACCAGGCGATCCGTCTTAAACCGAAACTATCTATGCGGCAATGGCGCTGGGTGCTGGCATTTCTAGCGGAATGCACAGCTGAACGCGCCGCCGCCAATACGCGCATTAAAGCCCGGCTTTGCCAATATTCACAAACTATGCTGGATGCAGTGGTTTTGGAAACCGGGGTCAGCTATGCCGGCCGATCGGGCGGGTTGATCTATTTCTATCGCACGCCTGAAAAACTGGCGGCAGCCAGCCAGAAAGCTGATATTCTGCGCAGTCAGGGATTGACCATTCATGAATTAACTGGCGATCAGGTGATTGCCACTGATCCGGGGTTGGCCAGCGCTGGTGATGCCATTGCTGGTGGGTTATTTGCGCCAACAGACGCCAGCGGTGATGCGTATTTATTTACCAAGGAGCTGGCAGAAATATGTAAAGCGAGGGGGTGTGTGTTTTTATATGACACCGAGATCATTGATTTTTTGAAAGACCGTCATGGTGTAAAGGCGGTGCACACAAAATCTGGCGATATCAGCGCTGATGCCTTTGTTTTATGTCTTGGTGTTTTCAGCCCATTGCTTGTTGAAAAGCTGGGGATGTCGTTGCCGGTCTATCCGGTCAAAGGCTATTCAGTGACCGTTGCGGCAGATGATTTGCCTATTTCTCCGACTCTGGGCGGTGTGGATGAAGAAAATCTGCTCGCTTATTGCCCCATGGATAAGCGTCTACGGCTCACCGCAACAGCTGAGATTTCAGGCTATTCAACAAACCACAAACCGTCAGATTTTTCGGTAATGCTCGCAAAGGCGCGTGAATTATTTGGTGACAGGTTAGGTGCATCAGCTATTGATTATTGGGCAGGGTTGCGACCCATGACGCCCACTGGTTTGCCGATTATCGACCGCGCGCCGGTTGATAATCTATTTATTAACACTGGCCATGGTCATATGGGCTGGACAATGTCAAACGGATGTGCGCGGATGGTGGCAGATATGATTGGCCAAAAACCGTTGGCTCATTCAAATGAGGGGATGCGATATGGCAAATGAAACACAGTTAATTGAAAATTTACCGTTCACAACGAGTCGTGTTATCGCCGCGCGGGCGCGAATCGGTATGGTGGTGCTGGCAACAGATTATACGCTCGAACATGAATTACGTCAGATGGTCAATCTGCCGGGTGTTGATTTTTATCACGCGCGGATTGCCAATTCGCCAAATATTTCACCAGATAGCTTGCGGGCAATGGGACCCTTAATCACCTCGACAGCTGAACTAATTTTGCCCGGCGATACGCTAGATGTGTTAGCCTTTGCCTGTACATCGGCGTCCATCGTTTTAGGCACGCCAACGGTGGCCAAAAATTTAAATGCCGCCAAGCCAGAAGCAAAAACAACCAACCCGGCATTTGCCGCCTTTCATGCCTTTCGTACCTTGGGGGCCAAACGTATTGCGGTGCTGACGCCCTATGCAAAACATGTCAATGACATGGGGCAAAAATCAATAGAAGAGGCTGGATTTGATGTGCCTGTTTTTGGCAGTTTTAACGAGCCACATGACCCGACAGTTGCCGCCA
>Ga0181572_10003630_pt1 | contig 10794 bp, 10 predicted proteins | sample 101ome_26_FD_133004 | JGI IMG/M metagenome (GOLD analysis project Ga0181572, IMG submission 133004) | Coastal salt marsh microbial communities from the Groves Creek Marsh, Skidaway Island, Georgia - 101408AT metaG (megahit assembly) | ecosystem: Environmental > Aquatic > Marine > Intertidal... | reverse complement strand
TAGTGGCATCAGGCTGCGTAGCAACCTGGATGGGTTGGGAGGTCACGCCACCCGTGGCCGTGCCCGTCTGCTGGGATTGCGAGACTACGCCTGTCGGCGGGGCGGATTTCGCCACCATCAGGACAGACACCTGATAGTCGCCGGTATTGTCCGTAACCACCTTTTGAAGGGTCGCCTCGTATCCCGCGGCTTCAACGTAGACGGAGAACTGGACCAGCGACTCGCCCGAGGGAACGCGGTCATCCGAGAGACCCACCGTGAAAAAGCCGTCACCGACCTCCAGCTCCTCCACGTTGTCGAAGAAGATCGGATCGATGATTGAGGCGGCATCGCTTCCCGAGAAGACGACGCGGGCGGAACTCGTAAGGTCTTCTCCCGTGGCAGCGTCCTGCAACTGGAAGGAATAGGTTGTCGCCACGCCAGGAATGTCCAAGGCTACCGCGATCTTGTCCTCAAGCGTCTCGAACCCGGAAAGGTCACAACTGGAGAAGAGGAGGCCGAAGACGAGCAGCGACGCGGCGGCAAACGATCGGTTGGAAATCATGCTTCGTTTCATGATGAGATGCGAAAAAGGTGCGTTTGAAGCAGTTTAAGTCGACTCTTGGTAATCACTGCCACGTACTGGTGCCGTGGCGCCATCAGGAGGCCCAACTCACGGGGTCACAGCCGCACGGACAGGCCGAGCGAGAGGACGGGGAAAATCTCAATTCCATCCAGCGCCTCCTGGATGGTTTCCTGGTTCTCCGTTGCCGTAGGAGCAATCATGCCCGTACCGCTCATCGTAAGCTCGGGCGGCCCACTGAGCAGCACACCGGCATCGAACAACAAACCGATACGCCCCCCTCGGGCGGGGTTACCGAATCCGATTCCGACGTAGGGCTGTATGCTGGAGCCATAGCCCAATTCAGCGGTCAACGAGCCAATCTGTTGCGTCGTGAATGTTCTCGACTGGACCGAGTACGAATCCGTGGGAGATCCCGTCGTGGAGATGCTGCTGTTGTTGTACGTGGCGCCTGCCGTCAGTCGGATGCCGTTGCGGAATGGAAAGAGGTCCGCAAGGAGGCTGGCCGTCATGAGCGACGCATCCCCGGTGAAGGCAACGTCCACATTCTCATCCTCTATCGTTGCCTCGGGCAGCGCAATGGAGAAGGAAGTCCCCCCTGCACGAACGTTCAGGAAGCTTGTCAGAGCCAGGGAAAGATCCGCGCCAACCCCTTGGCTGCCAACCCGGACGCCAATGCCGAGCTTTTGTGAGTATGCCGGGCTGAGCGACATGGAAACAGCAATGAATAGGGCGATCAGGTGTTTCATCTTGACTTCGATGCGCATGGATTCGACGCGCTCCTGGGGAGCACTAATTCGTAAGAATATAAGGTGTTGACGCGTGAGCAACCATTCCTACCCTCCGAATTAACACTCTGCAAACCAAAAAAAGCAGGCGGTATTGGCCGGGTGCCAGCTCATGACGGGGCGGTTGTGGGTATGTCGCCTGCACCGTGCAAGATGAATGTGTAAGATGAGTATGCAAGATGACCTGTGACCAGGGAAATCGCCCACCCGGAAAGCCTATCGTATTTCAAGATTGGCGGAAGAATGCGCATTCCGTGGTGCGCAAGGCCGCGATGGGACACAAAATCCGCCTTGACGCGTGTCAGAAGGCCTTTTGGAACCACCGGTAATTGACCAGTGCTCAAAAAGGTCGTATTTTGGCGTTCTGCGTCATTATTTCCGGCGCCCCACCGATGGCACAGCGCCCTCATGCCGGAGTTGAAAAACCGAGAGCCTCGTGCCCTCAAAACGCTTCCCGAGTCCCGATGGACATCAACAGTTTCAAGACAGTCAGCGCCAAGGCCAGCGACGTTGAGCGCGCCTGGCACGTGGTCGACGCCGAGAACATGGTCGTCGGTCGCCTTGCATCCCAGGTCGCCAGCATTCTGCGTGGCAAGCACAAACCGAATTTCACCCCGCATGTCGACTGTGGTGATTTCGTTATCGTCATCAACGCTGACAAAGTGCGATTCACCGGTCAGAAAGAGACCGCAAAAGAGTACTTCCGCCACACCGGATATCCGGGTGGGGGTCGCGTCCGCACGCCGAAAGAGGTGCGCGAAAGCAAGCCGACCTTCATGGTGCAGAACGCTGTCAAGGGCATGCTCCCGAAAGGTGTGCTCGGCCGCGAGATGTTCCGCAAGCTGAAGGTCTATGCCGGCGGCGAACATCCGCACGGTGCACAACAGCCCCAGGCGCTCGAACTCTGATCGCGCTCTCCCCGAGTAACCGCAATAACCCTCTGTCATGGCAACAGCCCTTACACAGTTCAACGCAGTAGGACGCCGCAAGAATGCGGTCGCCCGCGTGTACCTGCGCCCGAACGGTTCCGGCAAGATCGTAGTCAACAAGCGTGACTACACCGAATACTTCCCGACCGTATGGCGCCAGACGGCCGTCACCTCTCCTTTCAAGGTCACCGAGACCGAAGGACAGTTCGACGTGGTCGTCAACGCACGTGGTGGCGGCATGACGGGTCAGGCCGAAGCCATCCGGCTCGGTATCTCCCGTGCGCTGGTATCCTTTGATGATGAGCTGAAGAAACCACTGCGCGATGCCGGCTTCATGACGCGCGACCCCCGTATGGTCGAGCGCAAGAAGTACGGTCAGCCCAAGGCCCGCAAGCGTTTCCAGTTCTCGAAGCGTTAATCGCCCTTTTCCGACCGCTTGGAGCCTCGGCCCCAAGCGGTCTTTTTATCACACATACATCCGGATACCTGCCGGGGTGATCGGGACATACGTCTTGATTTCGGTGGGTGCGAGAAGGATGTAGCGGATCAACCCGATCAAAACAATGAGCGAAAGCAAAGAGCAGTCGGCGCACCGCGCGTCGATCGAAGACCTGCTGAAGGCAGGCACCCACTTCGGCCACCTGACGAGCCGGTGGAATCCCAAGATGCGCAACCACATCTTCATGGAGCGCAATGGGATCCACATCATCAACCTGAACCACACGCAGGCCTATCTGGACGAGGCAGCGGAAGCCGCAGCCCTCTTCACGCGTCGTGGCAAGAAGATCCTCTTCACAGGCACCAAGAAGCAGGCGCGTGACATCATCCGCAAGCACGCCTCCGAGTGCGGCTCCCCGTACGTCGTCGAGCGCTGGCTGGGTGGCACGCTGACCAACTTCCAAACCATCCGCCGCTCCATCCGCCGCATGGAAGAGCTGGCCAAGATGGAAGAAGATGGCACTATGGAGCAGCTCAAGAAAAAAGAGCGCCTCATGAAAGCCCGTGAGCGCGAGAAGCTGGAGAAAACCCTGTCCGGTATCAAGGACATGGCCCGTGTTCCTGGCGCCCTGTTCATTGTGGACATCAATCGCGAGCACATTGCGGTCAAGGAAGCCCAGCGTCTCGGTATTCCGATCATTGCCATCGTGGACACCAACTGCGATCCGGATGTCGTCGATTTCCCGATTCCTGCCAACGACGACGCACTGAAGTCGATCGACCTGATCACGGGTGTCATTGCCGGCGCCGTGACGGAAGGCAAGAAAGAGCGCGAAATTGCTGAAGCCGCCCAGAAAGCGGAGAAGGAGAAGCGCGCCCAGGACACGAAGGAAACGGCCGAAAAAGACGCATAAGCGTCACCGGTAGCTCCGAAGCTACCCTGTTTCCCCGGTTTCATGTTCAGATCAGCGAACTCCGGTTCCGCTGACGTCAATCAAAGAGAAACGATAGAAATGTCTATTTCTGCTGCTGATGTAAAGAAATTGCGCGAGGCCACCGGCGTCGGTATGATGGATTGCAAGAAAGCACTCCAGGAAGCGAACGGTGATTTCGACGCGGCCATTGACCTGCTGCGCACGAAAGGCCAGAAAGTGGCTGCCAAGCGTGCTGACCGCGACGCCAAGGAAGGCGTCGTTGCTACCGGTACGACTGCCGATGGCAAGACAGCCATCCTGGTCGAGGTCAACTGCGAGACCGATTTCGTGGCTCGCAACGAGGACTTCCAGGCCTTTGCCGAAGAACTGGCTGCATTGGTTCTGGCCGAGAAGCCAGCCGACCGCGATGCGTTCATGAGCGTGACGATGGCCAGTGGCCGCACGGTTGAGGATGCACTGACGGACATGACCGGCAAGATTGGCGAGAAGATTGACGTGCGCCGCACAGCCGTCATGACGTCCGACGCCGGCAAGGTCGTCTCCTACATCCACCCGGGCGCCCGCCTCGGCGTGCTGGTTGATGTTTCTGGTGATGGTGATCTCGAGAGCGCTGGCCGCGACGTGGCCATGCAGGTCGCCGCACTCAACCCGATCGGTACGAACCGCGACGACGTTCCGGCAGACGTACAGGAGAAGGAAATGGAGATTGCCCGGCAGGCCGCCATCGAAGAAGGCAAGCCCGAGCAGATCGTGGATCGTATTGCGACCGGCAAGCTCGAGCGCTACTTCAAGGACAACGTGCTTCTCGAGCAGCCTTTCGTCAAGGACTCGTCCATGACCGTCGGCGACATGCTGAAATCGGCCAAAGCCGACGTCAAGACGTTCGCTCGCTTCGCCCTCGGCGAATAAAACCGTGCGCTTTTGCAGGCGCTCAAAGGGCGGGGCTGCGGATGCAGCCCCGCCCTTTTCTTTTTTCAAGATTTTGGCCGGCCGATCGTTCGCCTTCAAATTGATATGCCGGGCGGCCAGCGTTAATTTGCTTCCATACGACGCGCCCGATCTTCCACCTCCGATCCTGTGACCGATCCTACCTCCAACGGACGAACCTTCAAACGCATCCTGCTCAAACTGAGCGGTGAATCCCTCATGGGCAACAAAGCGTTTGGGATTGATGAAGAGGTCTTGGGCGCGTACGCCGCTGAAATCCGCCAGATTACCGAACATGGTATCGAGCTGGCACTCGTCATCGGTGGTGGCAACATCTTTCGCGGTGTAAACAATGCCACGAAAGGTATGACCCGCTCCCACGCCGATTATATGGGCATGCTGGCCACCATGATCAACGCCATGGCACTCCAGGATGCCCTTGAGCAGGAGGGGGTGTACACGCGGTTACAATCGGCGCTGAACATGGATGAGGTCGCCGAGCCCTTCATTCGCCGACGCGCCATGCGTCATCTTGAAAAGGGTCGCGTCGTCATTTTCGGTGCAGGCACGGGCAACCCGTACTTCACCACCGACACGGCTGCTTCGCTGCGAGCTCTCGAAATCGAGGCCGATGTCATCCTGAAGGGAACGCGCGTGGACGGCGTCTACTCCGCAGACCCTGAAAAGGACCCTGATGCTGTTCGCTATGCCGAAATCCACGGTAATGACGTCATCGCTCGCGACCTGAAGGTAATGGACATGACCGCATTCACCTTGTGCCGGGAGTCGGACATGCCCATCATCATCTTCAACATGGATGAAGGAGGTAATCTTCTGCGTCTCGTGCGTGGTGAATCGGTGGGGACACTGGTTCACTGGAAGGACACCGATACCGATCCGATCCTTGCCTGAGGGTCGCCACCAACTTTTTCCGCCAACATGATACACGAAGACCTGCAACTCATTCTCGCAGAAGCCGAGGAGAACATGGACAAGAGCATTGAGCACTTGCGCCATGAGCTGATGTCCATCCGGGCTGGTCGCGCCACGCCGACCATGCTTGAAAACGTGAAAGTGGACTACTACGGCTCGATTACTCCGTTGAGTCAGATGGCCAGTATCAGTGCCCCACAGGCTGATCTGCTGGTCGTGCAGCCATGGGACACATCTGCCCTGGGTCAAATCGAGAAGGCCATCCAGGCCTCCAACCTGGGTCTTAATCCTTCCAACGATGGAGGGATGATTCGCCTTCCTGTGCCGCCGCTTTCGGAGGAACGTCGGCGGGAGCTTGTCAAGGTGGCGCGCAGTGTCGGGGAGGAGGCGAAAATCTCCATTCGCAACGTGCGCAGGCAAGCCAAGGACGATATCAAGAAAACGCAGGAATCAGAGAAGCTTCCAGAGGACATGCGCTACGAGGCCGAAGAGGAGCTGCAGGCCATGACGGACAAACACACCGAAAAGGTTAGCTCCCTTATGGACCACAAGGAAAAGGAAGTGATGGAGGTATGATCGAAGGCAGGGGTGTAATCTGGCACGGCAGGCGCGGTCCGAAGATTCACCAAGCCTGCACGAGACCCCAGAAACAAGCCCTTGCCGCCGGCATTGGTGCCATTTTAACCGGAGAGGTGCCCGAGTGGCTGAAGGGGCTCGCCTGGAAAGCGAGTATGCGGGTTGACCCCGTATCGAGGGTTCGAATCCCTCCCTCTCCGCACGAGACGAGAACCCCGGCTGCCGACAGGCAGCTGGGGTTTTCGCTTTTGGACGGAAGGAAGCTTGCTTCCGGACGGCCAGAAGCAAAATCCCAGGGCCCGCGGAGCGGGCCGGGGTTCGTATCGCTAAGGAGTACCAGGGATGCACGCGAGCGGTAGCGAGCGTAATCCCGACCGAATGTAGGAGGGCGCGAGCACCAGCGAGCGTAATCCCGACCGAATGATAGGAGGGCGCGAGCGCACTACCATTGGAATCCAGAGGCGGGGCGCATCGTCTTAGAGGGGTCACGTGCTCGCCTACCATCTTTTCCTGCGACGGGTTTGTTTCGTACGTTCCTCGGCCGCTCTCCCATGATCATCTCTTACGGCCCTTACCGCATGCCGCGTCAACTGCTTCTGCTTCTCCTGGCTATCCTGGTACTCGTTCCCAGCATTCGAGCGCAAACGTTCACGAATGAGTCCTATCGTCTACGTGGATTACCCGACCCGACGCTGGCCTTGGAAGATGTGGCCATTGCGGACTACAACGCCGATGGGCGTGTGGATTTCTATCATGCTGGGCGCCTGTATCGGCAGGAAGAGGACGGGTCGTTTGAAAACGTCCTGTCGCAGGCTGGCATCCTGCTCGAAGGTAATTCCGTCATGGGTGGTCTTTTTGGCGATGCCAACCGGGACGGACTGCTTGACCTGTTGATTCGTGACGCCACGCCCGGCAGCCGCTTCTATCTCAACCGTGGTGGCGAGAAGTTTGACCTGGGCAACAGCGCGACAAACCTCATCTTCCAGAACCCCCCAGTGGGAGGCTTCTGGGCCGACGTCAATGACGATGGATACGTAGACCTCGTCGCAGGCAGTTCCAATGGCAACAACCCGGTATTCCTGGGTAACCAGTCAGGCAGCTTTACGAACGTAGGTGGCCTCATGCTGGCTGGTACCGAGCCGCTGACATGTGGGCTGGCCATGGCCGACTTTGACCACGACAACGATCCTGATTTTTATGCCGCCCGCTGCGGCGCAGGCAACGAACTGCTGGTAAACAATGCCAGCCGGGATCGCTTTGGCACCAGTTTCCGGGGTGCGGGAGTCGAGAGCAGAAACAATACGCAGGATGGGTATTGGTTCGACTACAACAACGATGGGTGGGAAGATCTGCTGGTGGTCAACCACAATGCGGAGTTCCTCTTTGCCTATAACGAGCTCTATCAGTTCGATGGGCAGAACTTCACGGATCGGGCTGAGGAAGCTGGTCTTCGCAGTTTCCCGACGCAGGACAACGGTCCTGCCGCCATTGCTGACTTCGACAACGACGGCTGGTTGGATGTCTACCTTCCCTTCGGCAACCAGGGGCGCCTTTTCCGCAACAAGCAGGATGGCACCTTCGAGGACATCTTCGATGCAAGCATGGGACTGGATTCCGTCTCGGTAGCTGCCGCCACGGCCGACTTCAACAACGACGGGTGGATGGATTTGCTGATTCCGGCTTCCAACGGTACCGCCATCATGATGAATGACGGCGGAGCGAATAACTGGGTGACCTTCCAACTGCGCGATACCAACAATCGCTTCGGCGCTGGTGCGCGCATCCAGATCCTGACCGGTGGTATGCAGCAAGTGCGTACCGTGACGGCCGGGACCGGGGCAGGAACCCAGAGCGATGGATTGCGGGCCCACTTCGGGGTTGGCGGCAGTGAAATCATTGACGAAGTGCAGGTCTACTGGCCCGACGGCAGTCTGGAGCGATTTGGAGGGATATCCGTCAATCGGCACCATACGATTGTCAAGAATGTCGGCTTCAATGATGCCCCCAGTGCTTTTTCTCCGCTTTCACCCGTCAACGCAGGCTTCATCGACACAGCGGCCGAGACCATCCGCTTCGAATGGGAAGAAGCCACGGATCCTGTGGACGATGTGGAATACACCCTTTCCATTACCGGCAAGGCGCTCAAGCTTTCCATTCCTGGATTGACGGAGACCTTCATCGACGTGCCCACGGATATTCTTCCGGCCAACCAGATCTATTCGTGGTCCGTCCTGGCCACGGACGGTCATTCGGTCCGCGGAAGCAGCCGGGAGCATGATTTCTCGTTCGGCCAGCCGGATGTTGCCAACCAAACGCTCCAACCACCGGTGCTCTACGAGTTCGGGCTACCGGACCTGACATCGGGTATTGCGGAATTCGCTGATATTGATCTGGACGGGGACCTGGACCTGCTGGTGGGCGGAGAGACGGAAACGGGCTCGGTGCTGCGTATCTATCGTGCCGACGATGACACGGTTGTGCTGGACAACAACGGGGGAGAATTCATCTTCAAGTCGCTCAGCGTGGCCGGTATTGCCCTCGAACCCGTAACGCGTCCGAAAGCATCCTGGGGCGATCTCAATGGCGACGGATTCCCCGATCTGGTCATCAGCGGGATTTCCCGGGAGACAGGGGCGCCCCTGAGCACGATCTACATCAACCAGGTGGGGCAGTTCATCCCCGCCGATATCGACGGCCTGCCCAATGTGTGGGGTGGCAGTGTAAAATGGGCTGACCTGAACGGTGACGGTCACATGGACCTTTTCCTCAGCGGCTCAACCACCACTGCGCAGCCTTATGATGTAGTCTCAGAGGTCTGGATGAACGATGGAAGCGGATCGTTGACGCCGACAGCATCAGGCATTCCACCATTCATGTTCGGGGAAGCTGCTTTTGCCGATGTAGACGGTGACGGCGATCTGGATATGGCCCTTACGGGCGATCTGGGTGATGGCCTCCTGCACGCAGGCCTCTACGAGAATACGGGACTGGGATCGGGAGGGCAGTACCAGGCATTGCCGGCGGATCTGCCGAGACTCATGGGCGGTTCCGTTTCATGGGGAGATGTAGATGCTGATGGAGATCCTGACCTGCTGCTGACCGGCGGGTCGCTTGATCCACAGATGCTGCGTGGTATAACGCGTCTGTATGTGAATGAAAACGGCTCATTCCAAGCGCATCCCTTTCCTTTCGACGGCGTTGTTACGGGGCGCGCCATCTGGGGCGATTACGAAAATGATGGCGACCAGGACGTATTCGTGGTGGGTGCCCGCTCACCGCTTGGCGAGACAGTCGGGCGCCTTTACCGTAATGAAGATGGGCAGTTCGTGGCTGAACTGGACGTGAAAGGCTTCGTCAATGCGACCGCATCGTTTGGCGACTACAACGGAGACGGCGACCTGGATCTGATCGCATTCGGTGTGGATGCTGAGGGCAACCTGTCCACAACGTTCTACATCAACCAGCAGGTGCCCGAACCGGTGCCATCGACGCGGTAGGGCTGGCGTAATCGTATATTGGAAGTGGCGTCCTGGTGCACACAAGGTGCCCGACCACCGAATCATTCCTCACCGGACCACCCTACTGACATGATTGCCAGCATGACCGGCTACGGCCGGGGCGAAGCCGCTGTGCGCGGTTACGAAGCCGTTGTCGAACTCAAATCCGTCAACAGCCGCTACTGCGAGATTTCCCTCCGTTCGCCCAAGTCCTTCAATGCGCACGAGGCCGATATTCAGCGCATCCTGAAATCGACTTTTTCCCGCGGTCGTATTTCAGCTTTTGTCCAAGTCTCGGATCCGGCTACGGTCGATCTGTCCATCCGTGTCAATGCCCACACCGTGAAGGCCTATCGCAGCCTGCTCGAAGAGGTAGCATCCACGGCAGGAATTGATGAGCCCGTTGGCTTGGACCACCTACTAAAGTACACGGATATTTTTGAAGCGGACGAGGTCGAAGAAGACCTTGAAGCCATTTGGGAAGCCACCCAGGCCGCACTCACGGCCGCCTGCGACGGCATGCAAACCATGCGATTGCAGGAAGGCGAAGCCCTCCATAAAGAGCTCTCGGAACGCCTCGAGGGCATCGAAAACCGGTTGCGTGAGGCTGAGCGCCTGGCGCCCCTGCGTGTACAGGCATCAGGCGAACGCTTGCGCGAGCGCCTTTCGGAAATCATCGAGGAAGGACGTATCGACCCCGAGCGCATCGAGTTCGAGATGGCCATGTTGGCCGACAAACTCGATGTGCGTGAGGAGTGCGTCCGACTGGATTCGCACCTGGCCCTATTCAGGGAAGCGCTGGCTTCGGGCGAGGCCGTGGGTCGCAAAATGAACTTCCTCTCCCAGGAGATGAACCGCGAGATCAACACGATCGGCTCAAAATCCAACGATGCCGAGATGGCACATCTCGTCGTGGGTATGAAAGAGGAGCTCGAGAAGATCAAGGAGCAGGTCGAGAACGTTGAGTGACGCGGCTGATCATACCCGAAAGCCCTGTATCATTATTGTGGCCGCCCCCAGCGGATCGGGCAAGTCGTCCCTGGCCGCCCGGCTCATGGCGGTCCTGCCACAGATCCGCTTCTCGGTTTCCGCCACCACCCGCGCGCCGCGGGGCGATGAGAAGGACGGTGAGGCCTATCATTTCCTGAGCACGGAAGCCTTTCGCGAGGCCATCGCCGGGGACAGGCTCCTGGAGTATGAAGAAGTGTA
>Ga0181572_10003604_pt1 | contig 10845 bp, 3 predicted proteins | sample 101ome_26_FD_133004 | JGI IMG/M metagenome (GOLD analysis project Ga0181572, IMG submission 133004) | Coastal salt marsh microbial communities from the Groves Creek Marsh, Skidaway Island, Georgia - 101408AT metaG (megahit assembly) | ecosystem: Environmental > Aquatic > Marine > Intertidal zone... | reverse complement strand
TTATTAAAGACGCTCCAGTTTATGAGTTAGAAAAAATTAAAGGCGCACTCGATCATGTAGAAATTCCGCTAGAAGATATTATGAAGAAAGTACCTATGTCTTCTGACGATAAAGAGGCTAAGTTTGCAAACTTTGAGAATCGTTTTAAACCCTTACTTATAGAAAGTACAAAGGGAGGAGAACGCGGTTGTGCTCAAGTTAAATACTATATAGATAATGTTAAGAATTGTCCTGAGCCTATATGGTGGCGCGTGCTGTCATTAGCACAAAACTGCGCAGACCGGGATGAAGTTATTCATACAATATCTAAACCTTATAGTAAGTACGACTATAATGAAACAGAACAAAAAGCGTTAAGCACTGCAGGCAAACCACATACCTGTAAAGACTTTAACGACCATAATCCTAATGTTTGTACAGAATGTCCACATTGGGAAAGAATTACTACTCCTATTCAACTACATAGATTCCCTATCAAAGCACCCACATCTGATGATGACGAGTACGAAGTAAAATCAGTAGAGGGAGAGGTTGTAGAAAAATCCACTAAACTGGTTCATGGACTACCTGCTTCGCTTGAAAAGCGGGGATACTGGGTTGGGGGTAAAAACGGAGGCACGTTTAAGACTGTCACCATGACAGACAAAGGCGGAGCTACATTTACAGAAGACTTAATCATCTATGAATATACACTAAAAGTAGTTCGACATGTGCGTAGTTCAGCAGAGGGTAACTGCATTGTTGTGAATGCTTGGCACCCCCATGACGGCATGCAAGAATTTATATTACCTATGACTACAGTCTATGAAAAATCGGATTTAAGAAAGGCTCTTACAAGCGAGGGCGTTTACTATGAATCTGCAAAACAAGAGGAATTAATTATGAGATATTTTATTGACTACGCAAAAGATATGCAGAAGAAAAGCAAGTATGACGTTATGTATGATCAGATGGGTTGGAATATAGATAAGACTTCTTTTGTTGTAGGTAACACAGAAATTACAAAAGATGGAAAAGAGAAACCAACTCCTATTTCGTCAATCGCTCAAGCCGTTGCACCTTTCTTGACTAAGAGTGGTACTTTTGAAGACTGGAAGATTGCCGCACAGAAACTCAATCAGCATGGCCTTGAGATGCACATGTTTACATTGTTGTGTGGTTTCGGGTCCATCTTGATGGATTACTCATCAACAACAGGCGTAGCTATCTCCTTGACTGGGGAATCCGGTGCAGCTAAGACAGGAGCATTGTATGGCGCTTTAAGTATATGGGGCAAACCAAAAGATTTATCTGTTATGAACGCCACATCCAATGCCCTACAAGGTCGTTTCTTAACACTACACAATCTACCCTTTGGCTTTGATGAAGTAGGTAATAAGAACCCTTATCTATTATCAGACTTTATTTTAGCTGTCTCACAAGGTAAAGCAAAACTTAAAATGCAAGCATCAACAAATGCTGAACGCGATTATGAAGCCCCTTCATCTTTGATTGCTATCATGACATCAAATCATAGTATCTATGACAAACTTAAAACAATCCGCTCTAACCCTAATGGTGAGGCCGCTAGATTGATCGAGTTTCCTGTGCGTAAGCCTAAAGCGTTTATGGACGACGCAAGACTAGGTAAAGAAATCTTTGATGAGTTCAACAGTCATTATGGTTGGGCAGGACCTGAGTTTGTAAAAGCCGTGTATAAGTTTGGCAAAGCAACTGAGATTAAAGAAAACCTAGCTAAATGGGAAACTCGTTTTGTTCAAGACTTTGGTAATGATACAGCCTATCGATTCTATGAAAATCTTATGGCAGTGACTATGACTGCAGGCGAGATTGTAAATAACGCAGGTATCCTGCAGATTGATTTAGATCGCATCTATAAATTTATTATAGGCGAAATGATTACAATTAGAGACGAAGTTGTGAAGGTCAACGATGTAGATTACGAAGCGGTTCTACAAGATTACCTTGATGCTAACTTTGATAAGATCCTTGCCTTCAAAGATGAGAAGATTATTTTAGAACCCTACAGACAAATCAGCGTGCGTGTAGACCACGATAAAGACTTTATGTATATATCTAAAAAAGAATTTGATACATACTTAAGTGAACTGCCTATCAGTACAAAAGAGTTTGTCTATCAAATGCAACAAAAAGGAGTTGATGTCAAAGCCGGTGCCGGTGTTAAACAGCGTATGAATGCAGGATGGAAAGATGTTACTAAATCTGCAACCTCAGTCTATGCAATTAAACTCAGCACGCTAGGCGTGAAACTAAACACTCCAACAACAAATGAAGTTGCACAAGGAAATTGAGTGGTTGTTCCCCTTTGATTCAATGCAAGTGGGGGACAGCTTTTTTATCCCGTCTATACAGACAGGCCCGTTAATATTTTCTCTTGAGCGTGGAGCTAAAAAGGCAGGCGTTCGAGTTAAAACACAAGTAGTTGTAGAAGATAAATTGATGGGTGTTAGAACGTGGCGGGTTGATTAACTACCATATTCTTTCTTAATAACATCAGCGGTACGCTTAGATAAAGTGATACCGTTGGTGCTTTCTTCAATAGAACGTAGGCGTTCTCTAAATGAACGAGTTAATGTATCGCTCGTAATTGGATTAGATCTACCTAATGTGCTCCTGTTAAAGTCAGATATTTTACCGTCAATTTCTCGAAGCATCTCCATATCACCATTTTGTCTAGCTAAGAAATGAGCTGTGAGCAATCCTGAACGGCGGGCATTGAATGATCTTTCTGCAGCTTTCATAGATTGATTGCGTGCATACTGTAATGATAAGTCTTCATTGGTAAAGCCGAATACTTGTAGGAAAGCGTCGAGTCCGTTGAGTTCTGTCAGCTCTGCGCCTTTTCTTGTAAGTGCTCCCTCTGTACCATAACGAACGGCTTTCATAGGATTACGTAAGAACGCAGGTAACATTTGTTCTAAACCACGATACATGTTGCCGTTGCTCATATCACCTAGACCTCGGTTAACACTTAAGAAGTATGAGAATGAGGGGCCTAATGTTTGTTCTGCAGCGTATTGTAATACACCTACTTCAGATACACGACGTGGATCTTCACGCCATATTAAGTTAGCAAAGCCAGTTCTAGATGCGATGTCTAAGTTGAGTATTTTATTAAGGGGCCCACGATAACCTATATCACCAAAGATTTCTCGAGTAGATTCTTCAAAGTCAAATGGCTCATCATCATCTCCTAGTAAAGCGTAGAGTGATTCTGCTACAACTTGCGTAGCACCATATAAAGGTACACCTTGTAGCCCTGCAAATGTAAATGCCGCACCGTAGATACCTAGTATTTGTTTACGAGCCACACTACGCACTTCTTTAGATTCACCTTTATAAGCATCATACATACCTTTAATTAGAAGATGCATCATAGCGTGGCCGTAGCGTTTGAAGGTAAACATCACTTTACCAAAACCTGTTTGGAAATATCTAGGGCCTACTTCGGGCAGCGCAGTACCATGAGAGCGTCGAGTTAGATCTCGTGCATAGGCTTCTGCGTCTACAAAACTATCTCCTTTTTCTTTAGCAGCTAGGTAGCCTGCTAAGTAAGTTACTTCACGGTTCATACGTTCTGTATTTTGGAACATCCAGCCCATCACTGCATCAAACTTAGCTTTCATACCTATAAAGTCTTTAGCGTTCGTCTTACGCATTTCAGTTAATTCATAACCTACGCCACGTCTAAATACAGTATTGCGTATACCTTGTTCATAGAGTTGTTTAATATCGTTTGGTAGAGCCTCATTAAGTTTGCCGTTCTTCATACCGAAAGAATGATCGGGCAAGAAGCCTCGGTTGCTATCTTTACCACCCCCAAAGTAATATCTAAATGCTTGACCGATAGCTTTGTTTGCAGAAGTAAATCCATATTTAGCAACAAGAGCAGGATAAACAATAATAGCTAACTGCGATGCGTTAACGATAGCTGAAGACACGTTACCAGCAATAGTTGTCATGTAGCTTAAATAAGCGAAGCGTGATGATATAGGTCCTGCTACAGGGTTATGGAAAAAGCTTCGAGCGGCAGGCCCTGAGATTTCTTCTACTGCATAAGCAAGCGACTCATCTAATCTGGTTTTCTGCTCATTAGTCATTGTAGTATCAGCTAACGTAGCTTCTCTAGCAACTGCGCGTTCCTGTTTAATTTCATTGATGGTTTGATCAATTTGTGGAATGTAATCTAAGTTAGCAATTTGTGTAGCCATCCTAGCACCTAGATCAATAAAGCCCCCTACAAGGTCTTGAATCTCACCTTTAGTACCTACTCTTCGACGAGTCTGTTGTTTAATAGATTGAGCAGGCAATAAATCCAAGAATATCTGTCTGACTTGTTCGACTGTTTTAGGATCAACTTTTTGTTCGTTGGTTGTAGCATCTTTTTTACTTAATACTGCAAGCACTTTGTCCATTACTTGAACAGCACCCACAGTCATATCACCGCGTTGAGATACAGGGTCTACACCACCGTTTAGTAGTTCTAAAGTATCATTAGCTTGTAGTTCTTGTAGAGCACGCAGATATTCATTTTTAGTTTCAAAACGTTTAACTGTTTTTAATTGTTGATAAGCACGTTCAGCTTCAGCTAATACTTTTTCGTCTGTCACATTTTCAATCGAGGCTTCATAGTTTTGTAAGTCCGCTTTTGAAATGTATTCAAGGCGATAATCCCCTTGTCGCCTAAATGGGTGATAAAATTTAAGGCGATTGTTTTGAAATTCTTTAATAACAATGTTGGCTTGTGCTTGTGCAGCAGGGTCAGTTCCTACGTTTTTAACAAATGCTTTAATAAGGCTATCACCATACTGCTCATATTTTGTAGTGAACGCAATAGCTAAAGCCTGTAGTTCTGCAGGTAAGCGTCTAAATTTTTCTACGAGAGGCTCGGCTTGATTTTTAATGCCTTGGTCTCGAGGATCAATGTTTTGCCTTGATAGTTCATAGACGGTTGTTTCCCAATCTTGTAATTGCTTATCAGTGTATTTAACTTTAGTAGTCTGGTCATTCATAGCAACACTACCGTCTTTATTTAAAGTAAGCTTCACTTCTTTTGCATTATATTTCATGAGCTTACGCTCTTTGCCTTGAATGATGTCCATACCTAAATTACCAAGTACATCGACTTCACCACGTGTGGTCTCAACATTAGCCGCACGCTGTTCTAATACGTTTATTAATTTTTGAATACTGGGCAAGAACTTACCATATAAGTCTGCCATTGCTTGCAATCCTAATACGCCCATCCAAGTTTTTCTTACTGTTGTAGGTAGTTGTAAGATTTTATCCCATACGCCTTGGATATAATCTTTGTTAGGCAGAGGCATTTTTTCAATAACGCTATCAGCAAAGCCAAAGTTCTTAGAGTATTGTAGGGGTTGGTATCCGCCTGGAGGATTATTTTTAGAGAACTGAATGTCGGTATTTTTAGTCATTGTTTCAAGTAAAAGTCTATTGTTTCTACTTGTTGGAACCATTGTACTGCGGTGTAGAATAACTACTCCGTTATCTCCCTGTCCTTCCATTAAAATACTATCTATGACAGGGCGCACTAATTTACTATCATTACTTTTAATAACTACAGGTATTTCTTCAATGCCTGCATTGATAGCCATAACAGCACGATGACGCCCTTCATGAGATCTAACGGTTACTGTCCTAGGCACAAAGTCTACAACTTTTGCATAGCCTGTCATAAAACGTTTTTCTACGTTATCTTCGGGTGTAGGAGGGCGCGTATCAAAATCAGTTACTAAAAGTTCAGATACTTCCATATATTTCGGATCAAATTTACCTTCAGACTCTAATGGCTTGACTGATGTTGCTCCTTCACCTTGAGCTACTTCCCCTCTTATCCTTTCTATTTCGGCTAAATCAGTAGTAGTTAATTTTAAAAAGTCTTCTGGGGCCATGTAAGTTAGCCATCCCCCACTTAAATTGTAATCTGCGTTGTTTCCATAATTAGTAAGAATCTTATCTAAAGTTTCGTCTTTAATGCCAAGCTTGGTGTTTATTTCTCGTCTGCTTTGTTTGACATCAGCTGATACCTGTTCTCTGCCTGTGGTCTCTTTGAGAGAAGCACGTAGAGAGTTTAGAATCATGTCTTGAATATCTATATCACTAAATCTATTGACGTCGTAAAGACCGAGTCTACGCAAGAAGTTTTTAACCGCACCAATGAGTCGACGCATGATCGTATTGTTAGGAGCCTGCTCACCTAGTTTAGCTACGACTTCTTGTAGGAAGGGTTTGCTTCCAGGTGTAAGTTCAGGATACAACGCCTCTACTTCATCATAGATTTCTTTGACTTGTTTGTTAGTATTCTTAAGTGACTTGACTCTGTTAAGAATAGCCATGTAGTCCTTACCTACCATCTTCTCTAGTCCATAGTGCTCTCCTACTTCATGTAGTAAGACGCGTCTAGCTTGACCTGCAGGAACACGGTTAGCGACAATGTATGAGGTCTGTGTACTAGGATCAAAGGCACCATTAGCAGTCTCTGACATCTTGACGGTATCGGGTAGTTCTTCAACGCTGTTTACAATTTGTAAGCGTCCACGCTCTTGCATTCTACCTACGTTGGGGCCAAATTCTTGTGTCAGTTCGCCGCTCACCAGTTCACTTGTATTGCCCGTATCGACGGGTTCTACACGAGATTCTTGTGTACCAAGAGGTGCACCTGTAGTTTCAATACCTTCAGCATCTTTGTATTTTTCTGACATTTTGTCAGCAATTTTATTTTTAGCATGAGTAGCCTCGACCTGATCTACAACGTCTTGATTAAGCACATTGTCTTTCTTGGCCATGCGAACAATGTCTTTGGATTCTGTATTTAAGTCTTTGAAGGGTATGTCAGACATAGCCGCCCATGTCTCTTCTGCAGTTTCTTCAAGAGCAACAGGGGCTTGTTCAGCAGGGGGTTCTACAGGAGGGACAGTAGCTACCTCCTCTTCTTTGGGTTCTTTTTTAGCTAGTGCTTCAAGTTGTTGCGGGAGTTCTTTATCTTGTTTAATTAATCCCTTAATTTTTTTAATGGAGTCTTTACCTGCTTTAGTGCTAGGATCAAGTAAGTCTTGTTCCGCCGCTATGTCAACAACATCTTTAGTAGTCCCAGATAAAGTATCGTAGGGTGTGTCGGTCTTAAGGTTATCCCATAATTGTTGAGCAGTTAGTGGAGCAGGGCTGACTCCCTCTCCTCCTGTAGGTTCTGATACATCAGTAATATCAGGTCCCAATCGTTCTCCGATAGGTTCTCCAGCTCCTTCGGTAGTGTCTTCGATGGGCTGGACAGATACTGGAGTGCCAGCTCCAGGAGCCTTGACTCCGACAGCCTCTTGATCGCTTTTGGGTTTGGTAACATCAAGTTCTCCTTGTGGTTGAGTTTCTAATTCTTCTACTATATCAGTAGCAGGTAGGGTTGTAGTTGTTTCTTCTTGTGGAGGCTCTGCAGGTTTTTCAACACTAGGTCGAGTGAACGGTGCAGCAGCACCACCAAGGAAGCCACCCGCAATAGCACCTCGAACAGATGACTCCATTATACGATCCCAATCTTCACTTTGGAAGATCTGTGGGTTACCGGCAACAAAGTTTTCTGCACTAATACTAATTGCTTCTTGCGCACCTTCGGTCAAACCTTCAGCACCTACAGCTTTAAGTCCTTCTTTAAATACAACTTCTGCAAGACCGGGGCGCATACCTGATTGTTTTACAACGGCTTTACCAATTGCAGCTTTTTGAGTAGGTGTAATTTTTCTTAATACTGCAGCAGGAAGAATAGCATCGAGTGAAGCCGCAGCCGCACCAAAGATAAGTGATGCCCCTGTAGCTAGTTCGCCTGTTTCTTGGTAAACATTTTGAAATACCTCTGGAGCATTAAGAGAGTATGAGCCTAAATAAACACCAATACCTTGACCTATGGCTTGGCGGTTAGCAAGTGCTGATGCCGCTATTTTTCCAGCACCAACTTTTGCAAGTTGTCCACCTGCGCCACCGGGTATAAGTGTTGTTGCAATATTAGGGATTTGTTCAGCAACGGTCTCTGTTGCAAACTTAAGGGCTTCAATAGGACCACTGACATCTTTGAATGATTCAAACTGTGGTCTATATTTTTCTCGAATGATTTGTTCTGAGGTTTCAGCTTCTTTGAGTTGCTCTTTCGCATATTCATCAAAGCCTAAAGAACTTGCAATCATAGCAGGGATAACGTCCCCAAAAGTAGAAGCTACTCGTTTTTTACCGCGACTAAAAGCTTTGCTTGCAGTTTTACCAAACCCATAATCAGGTCTAGTTTCTTCGGGGACAGGACGTGCAGATTGTGCCGCAATTTGTTCTACGGCTTGACTAAGTTCTTCAGCAGTAGCCCCTTCTGGTCCAACGAGTCTTACCGTCTGGCCATCGGGTAAAGGTACGTTATAAATAGGCATCGTCGGATCCTATATTTGTGTAAACTGTTTATTACCCACAGTTGCCTGTCTTATTGAAGGAGGCATGCCAATTCTATTAATAATATAGTTTTCAAGTTTTAAATCCATATCAGCTTGACTAATGTCTTCGTCATCAACCTGAATTTGAAGGTCCCGTTTATATGCTTGATAGTCGTCAGAATCTAATATATCAATTAATTGATCACGATATTTCTCTTCAGCGCCTTGAGCCATTTTGAGATATTCAAAGTCAAGATCTGCACCTGCTTTAGCAAGTTCAGCTTCTCTTTCAGCCCTTGCAATATCAAACGCACTCATTGTAGATACACCAGTCTCTAAACCCGCGCCTATATTTTGTAGAGCGTAAGGTGAGGTGCCTTGCATTGTTTTAGCGCCACCAAGAGCTAAAGCTAGATAAAGCTCCCTTTGTTTTTGTTTATCTTTTTTAGCTTGAAGGTCGTCAAGATAAGCTTGATTAGCAGCTATCATTTCTTTTTGTTTTTGTGCTTCTGCTTGTCTTATAGATTCAGCCTTTATTGCATCTTCAGTATCTTGTTTTTGTCTTTCTGCCGCGGCTTCTTGAGCTGAGTTATACATTGCAAGGCCGCCTAGACCTACAAGACCTGTGGTTAATGGGTTAGCTTTAGCGCCTCTATATAATGCTCCTGCGCCTTTGCCACCATATTTTACACCTGCAGCCAATCCGGAAGTTAGAAGGTCATCAATCTTACCTCCGCCTGGAGCTACGGGCTGTTGTTTTTTAGGGCGTCCGGGTCCTTTTTTAGGTGCAGCTTTAGGTGTAGCTTTAGGTTTTTTAGATTTTAATAAGTTACTTATGAACTTAACAGCTTTTTTCTTTGTTGGAATTTTGTTAATAAGATTTTTAATTCCTGATTGATTAGCGGTTGCAGCAACAATTCCTGTTCCAGCTAACCCCGCTTTTTCGTTATCAGTCAAAGCTTCTTCAGCTACTGCAGTTTCTGTAGGCATATCTTGTAATAAATTAGCTTCTTCAAGTCTACGATAGAATGCTTCGTCTTCAGTTTCATCTGCGTTTAATGTGCCAGGAGACATTAAGAACCCAGGAATACCCCCAAAATAACCCATAAGTCCTTCAACTGCTATGTCTTCTAAATCAGACTGAGTTTCACTTGGAAGCCTTACATAATCCCCTTCAGCAAAAGACACAATACCACCCCCTGCGTAGTTTTGTCCTACATTAGGTGCAGGCAGATTAGCCACACCTGATTGTTCAGGAGGTACAGGCATGGGTGCCATAGCTTGAGGAGCCATTTGACCTAACGATTGTTGAGGTGACGACTCTTGTACTAACTGTTCAGTGACGGTATTACCGGGCATTTGAGCCGCAGCTTCGGCTTCCATCTTTTGCCGACGGCCAAGTTCACCTGCTAATAAGTATGTTGGGACAGCGCCTGTAGGGTTCTGAAGGTTTTGAATAATAACCTCAGTAGGCATTCCTTTAAGTCGATCTTGAAGTTGTATAATATTCATATGTTATCCCTAGCCACTCAATGCTCCGTAGAGTCCTGCTAATCCAGCGATACCACCACCGATCTGTGATGCTAAACTTGGAGCTGGTGCGTATGTTACTTGAGTAGAGCCTAATGCACCTGCAGTACCACGTAGTATGTTTGATTGATATTCGAGCAATTTTTTCTGATAGTCTTGCTCTTCCATGAACTGTTGATATTTAACATTATCAATCTGTTGTTGTAGAAGTTGTTTCTCAGCACCTGATGTAGCTTGTGCTTTGAGTCTTTCTAAGTTAGAAATTTGTTCTTGAGCAGCGACTGCGGCAGTTTTTACGCCTGTTTCTAGTCCAGTAGTTAACCCTGCAATACCTATGTCGCGACCAAGCTGTGCTTGATACTGTTGCCCTTTTTCACCAAATTCTGCGCCTGCTAATTTAGCCGCAACGTCTGCTTGTTGAGCTTGTAAGCCTCGATTTTGGTCTGCTTGGAATGCAGCAAGTGCTTGTTCATAGGCACGTTGACCGCCTCGAGCTTGAATGTCTGCTAATACTTGTTGAGTATTTCTATCAGCTTCAGCTTGAAGCAATGCTTGTCTACCACCACCAAAAGTACCACGACCAATAGCGCCCATACTAGCGCCTGCTTTTGCTATATCAGCTTGTCTTTTAGCCTCCCTTTTCTCAATATCAATAACTTGTTGAGTATAAGGGTCCATGTATTTTTTAGCTGCAGCCGCATCAAAAGTGCCCGTAGATATAGTAGCAGGGGTAAATGTACCTGGAGTGTATCCGTATGCCGTTCCAAGACCTCTGGTTGCTGCCGTGCCTGCTTGCGCGCCTACTGTACCAAGGGTCCCTTGAGCCGTAGTGAATTCACCTGGCGTTGTCATACCAGCGATCTCAGTTTGA
>Ga0181572_10003600_pt1 | contig 10852 bp, 10 predicted proteins | sample 101ome_26_FD_133004 | JGI IMG/M metagenome (GOLD analysis project Ga0181572, IMG submission 133004) | Coastal salt marsh microbial communities from the Groves Creek Marsh, Skidaway Island, Georgia - 101408AT metaG (megahit assembly) | ecosystem: Environmental > Aquatic > Marine > Intertidal... | reverse complement strand
GGATTATCACAAAAAATTTAATAACTTAGGGCTAAGACTGATAACCGACTATTCTAAATTTTCTTATGATGAAAGCTTCAATCCGCTTGAAAGAGAAAATAACCTCAAACGCACATATGTGGAGCCATCACTTTATTTCTTAAAAAGTTCTCACTCTTATATAACTACATTTAAAGCGGGTAAAAGAGACATTACCTACAAAGATAAGTTAGATTCAACTGATAATAGTTACAATTGGGCAGAACTTACATACAAAATTTTCTTAGAAAAAAGACATGGGTCAAAATTTAAAAGCCTAAGCCCAATAGCCAAAATTGTTTGGTTAGATGGAGAAAACAGATTTAACAAAAGCATAGATTCTAAATTTCTAGATTTAAACTTTGATACTTTATTTAATAAAAATTGGTATTCTGGTTCTGATCTCTTCCTTGAAGAGAATAGATTAATACTTGGGTTTGAGCATAATTACTTTGATACCTCTAATGGAGATGAAATATATCTATCTCTTGGTCGTGCGTTCTTCGATGATAAAGAAAATAACTTGAGAGGTGATTCTAAGCAATCCTCCTATGTAGCTGAATTAAGGACTACGATATCTAATAAACTTAGTTTAAATGGCTCTATCGAGATAGACTCAAGCCTTGAAACTATATCTCGAGGCCAGCTCGGAATAACGTATAAGAAAGATCAAAGAAATAATATTCAATTGAGATCTATTTATAAAAGATTTGCAAATTACCTTAATGAAACTTCTATATGGGATGATGCAGATCAACCCATAAACCAGTTAGAGTTAATTTCTCAATGGGAGTTAACTGACAAACTCCTGTTCTTTGGGAAAATATCTAAAGATTTTGAAATGAATTACTCTAGAGATATATCCTATGGGGTTGAGTACTCAAATTGCTGTCTTAAGCTGGGAGTAATGAAAAGAAAATGGAAAGATCAAAACTACTACAATTTTTTCAATATGGAGCAAGATACTCTTAGTGATCTAATGGGGAATATCCAAGCAGACAGAGAAAGAGACAATATCTATCTCTTTTTTGAACTTACAGAACTAGGCAGGTTTGGAAAAACAATATCAGAAGTTTTGACTTCACGATCGTTTCAGTAATTGCAAGAAGAGCAAAAAAGATGACAATAGCATCTATGTATTTATCAAGAATAATAGAATTTATGATTAAGGCCTGGAAAAACATTGTATTTATCTTCGTAAGTATTTCTATTTCAACAAATATATTTGGCAAGATAGAACTTATAGATAGGGTTGTTGCAGTAGTAGACTCAGGTGTGATCATGGAATCACAACTCAATGCTAGAGTTGAAGAAATTCTTATAAGGCTCAAAAGTGATAAAGCTGAGTTGCCTCCTTTAAACTTACTTGAAGAACAAGTTCTAGACAGGCTAATTATTGAGGAGATTCAACTACAAATTGCAGAAAGAGCTGGAATTAAGATCAGCGATTCCGAACTAAATCAAACTCTATCGAGGGTATCAGCTCAGAATAATCTAAGTCTTGATGATTTCAGAATCAAGCTAGAAGAAGAAGGAACATCTTATAAATCTTTCAGGGACACCATAAGAAAAGAACTAATAATTCAAAGGGTTCAAAGAGGAAAAGTAGGAGCTAAGATCGATATCTCAGAACAAGAACTTGAAAATTTTATTAATTCTGAAGAAGGCAAAACTCAACTTGCAGAACAATACAATGTTCAACATATATTGCTTTCAGTAAAAAGCGGACTGACCGAGGAAGAGGTTGGAGAAATACAGAATAATGCAAATTCTTTGCTAGAAAGACTAAATAATGGTGAAAGTTTTGAAAAACTAGCAGCATCTTACTCATCTGGACAAAATGCACTAGAAGGCGGTTTTTTAGGTTGGAGAACCTCGGCAGAATTACCAAGTCTATTCGCCCAAGTTGTTTCTGAATTGAAAGTGGGAGAAGTTGCTCAGCCTGTAAGAAGTGGAGCTGGATTCCATATCCTAAAATTAACCGATAAGAGAGGAAATACAGTCAAGTTTTTAGACCAAACTCTTGCTAGACATATTTTGGTTCAACCTTCTGAAATTAGAACAGAAAAACAAACTGAAGAGTTGATAAATGATATCTATACAAGATTAGAAGATGGGGAAGACTTTAAGCAGCTCGCTAGACAATTTTCTGAAGATCCAGGCTCTAAAATGGATGGAGGAGAACTTGGATGGAGCAATCCTGGTGACTACGATCCGGCTTTTGAAACAACTTTAAACGCTACAAAGATAGGGCAAGTATCTCAGCCAGTAAAATCTTCTTTTGGTTGGCATATTATTGAAGTCATGGATAGAAGAAACGAAGATGTAAGCCAAGAAGAACAAAAAAATCGTGCTTATCAAATTATCTTTAAGAGAAAATTTGAACAAGAGCTTCAAAGCACTCTTATAGAGCTAAGGGCGGAAGCTTACGTTGATATAAAGTTAACCTCATGACCAAAATTGCTGTCTCTTCCGGAGACCCGGCAGGAATAGGTCCAGACATATGTATCAAAGCTTTTGGGAATAAAAAAATTCTAAGCTATAAGCCAATCGTGTTTGGCAATATAGATCTTTTTATCGAAAGAGCTAAACAAATAAATCAAGAGATAAACATAAGAGAGTATAAAGGAGAGGAAGAAGACTCTATCTCTAATGACTTCCTATGGATGGTCGATAAGTCCATAGGAGTAGATATTTCTTCGAGCAAACCAAACCCGAAATCTGCAGAGTACATAATCAATATTTTTGAAGAGTCAGTAAACAAAACTATTTCAAAAGAGTTTGATGCAATAGTGACTTGTCCCATCAATAAAGAAATAATAAATGAAGGAGGCATTCCTTTCACAGGGCATACAGAAGAGTTAGCAAAATTAGGAAAAACTAATAAGGTTGTCATGATGTTGGCTAACCAAAAAATCAAGGTTGCTTTGGCATCAACACACATACCATTAAAAGAAGTATCTGATTTTATTAATAAGGGTCATATTGAAGAGGTAGTAGAAATTATTCATACATCATTGAGAGATTATTGGAATGCAAATGATCCACTAATTAAAGTTCTAGGAATAAATCCACATGCGGGTGATGGCGGTTATATTGGTAAAGAGGAAAAAGAAGTCATATCACCTGCCCTGCAGAATTTAAAAGAAAAGGGAATTAATACCATTGGTCCAATATCAGCAGATACTGCTTTTATAGAAAAAGATGGAACTAAAAAGGCAGATGCATTTCTAGCGATGTTCCATGATCAAGGTCTTCCAGTAATCAAGACTATGGGTTTCGGAGAGACAGTTAATATAACTTTAGGACTTCCTTTCATAAGAACATCTGTAGATCATGGAACGGCATACGATAAGGCTGGTCTAGGCAGTGCTGACGAATCTAGTTTGATAGCGGCAATGGAAATGGCCTTTTCAATGAGCAAAAAAAATCTAAAAGATGCCACGAGCTAAAAAAAGTCTGGGGCAGAATTTTTTGATAGATTCTGCAGTTATAAGCCAACTTGTAAATTACGTTAATCCAGATGCAAATGATCTCTTCCTAGAAATAGGTCCTGGTAAAGGGGCCATTACCAAGGAATTATTAAATAAGTCTCGATGCACTCATGCGGTAGAGATGGACAATGATCTATCAAAAGAATTGAAGAAATTAGAAAACAACGGAAATTTCTATCTACATAATGAAAATATACTCGATTTTGATCCATCTAAAATCTCTAAAAATAAGATAAGAGTTATTGGGAATTTGCCTTATAACATTTCAACACCAATTATGTTTTGGAGCTTTAAATATCTTGAATTTTTCTCAGACATGCATTTCATGTTTCAAAAAGAATTTGGTAATAGATTAATAGCGAAAAGTGATAACAAGAATTTTGGAAGAATTTCTGTGATCACTCAATATTTAACAAGACCTAAATTTTGTTTCTTTATAGAGCGAGAAAGTTTCTCTCCAAAACCTAAAGTTGAAAGTGTTTTTATTAGATTTGAGGCTATTGCTAATAGAAGTATCAATGATCCTATTTCAACTAAATTACAAGAAATCACCCAACTAGCTTTCATGCATAAGAGAAAGATGGTTGGCAAATCATTTGAAAAGATAATCTCTGGTTCAGAACTTATAAATCTAGATATTGATCCCAAATTAAGACCAGAAAATATATCTGTTGAAGAATATGTAAAAATTGCAGAAACTCTACTTTAATGTCGAATTATGCTATCGGAGATTTACAAGGATGTTATGAGGAGTTACAGCAACTTTTAACTAGAATCGATTTCGATAAAAAAAAAGATGTGCTGTGGTTTTGTGGAGACTTGGTTAATCGAGGTTCTGACTCTCTCAATTGCCTCCTTTACCTTCATTCGATTAAAGATAATTGTAGAATTGTATTAGGAAATCATGACCTACATCTAATTGCAGTATCAGATTCAATTAGAGAAATAAACGAAAAAGACACATTTCAAGATGTCTTAGAAAGCCCTAAAAGAAATATATTAATAGAATGGTTAAAGTCTCAGCCTCTTCATAGCATAGAAAAAATTAATACTAATAAAGGGGAAAAGGAGTATGTTATGACGCATGCCGGAATACCACCGCATTGGTCCAAAGATGATCTGATAAGAAATTCAAATAAATTAGGTCAATCTTTACAGAATGAAAATTCTAGTTACTTTTTAAATTATGTATTTGGAAATAAACCAAATCATCCCGATAAGTGTGTGACCACAGAAGAAAAGATGAGATTAAATCTTAATTATCTTACTCGAATGAGATTTTATAATTCAGATGGTTCAATTGATCTAAAATATAAAGGAAAGATAGAAACTGCACCTAGTAACTTAAAACCTTGGTTTGAATATAAATTAAAAATACTGAACGAAAATACTCATCTACTTTTTGGACATTGGGCAGCATTAGATGGTTTTACTGGCAAAGAAAATATTACGGCTTTGGATACTGGTTGTGCGTGGGGAAACAAACTTACAGCAATGAGGCTAGAAGATCTTTCAATGTTCTCATGTGATAAGCTGAATTGATTATATGAAAATTTACCTAGTTGGCGGAGCAGTAAGAGATAAATTGCTAAATATAGAAGTTTATGAAAACGACTGGGTTGTTGTCGGCGCTTCTGAAAACGAACTTTCTTCAAAAGGTTATAAAAAAATAGGTAAAGACTTTCCTGTTTTCCTGCATCCTGAGACCAAAGAAGAATATGCTCTAGCAAGAAAAGAGAGGAAATCAGGCACAGGACATAAAGGTTTTCAATTTAAATTTGATTCTTCCGTATCTCTTGAAGAAGACCTACTCAGAAGAGACCTCACTGTAAATGCAATTGCTAAAGATAGTAATGGTGAATTAATTGATCCATATAATGGAATTGAAGATATAAACAATAGAATATTAAGAAAAGTCTCTTCTGCATTTGAAGAAGATCCTCTCAGGGTACTTAGGGTTGCTAGATTTGCTTCTAAATTAAAGTTCTTAGGATTTGAGATTGAAGATGAAACCCTTAAGCTCATGAGCAAGATAAGTAATTCTGGAGAAATTGAAACCCTTAGCAAAGAAAGGATTTGGCTGGAGACATCTAAGGCTCTTTCAACAAAGAATCCAGAAGTCTTCTTTTCTGTACTGGATGAAGTCGGGTGTTTGCAACGAATAGTGGATTCAGTAAGTATAAATCTTAAAGCTTTGGAAGATGTTTCTAAAGAAAATGAAGACCTTGCCATAAGATGGTCTGCAGCTATTGTTGAAAATGAAAATCTTGAAGAAATAAATGTGTCTTTTAATACACCAAAAGAGTTTGGAGAGGTATCTTTAGTCTGTAGAAACTTAAGATTTTTTTATGAACAGGACTTGTCACCCAATTCGGTCATGGACCTTATACTTAAAGCCGACTTCTTAAGAAAGCCTGATAGGTTTTTGAGGGCCGAAAAAGCTTCTTACTACATTCATCAAGATAAGGCTTTAGGCAACGAGTTCTGGAAAGAAATTCACAAATTATTGATTGATATTCAAGCAGACACGTCTTTGAAAGAAGGCAAATTAATTGCAAAAAAATTACATCAGGATAGATTAGCTGCCTTAAAAAAATTTCTATCAAACATATGAAGGCAAAATTTATCTTTTTAACAGGTGGAGCTAAAAGAATAGGCAAAACTACATGTAAACATTTTCATGAAGAAGGTTTTAATATTATCTTTCACTACAACTCTTCTAATTCAGAAGCTAAAGAAATCAAAGAATCTTTAAATAATATAAGAAAAGATTCGTGCCATATTCTTCAAGCAGATTTTAATGATAGATCTTCTATAGAAAGATTAACAAAGGGAGTTGCGGAAATAACAGATGAGTTAGAAGTCCTAGTAAATAATGCTTCAAGTTTCTACCCTACTCCTATTGAGCAGGCCTCTCAAAATGAATGGGATGACCTATTGGCTACAAATGCAACTACACCTCTTTTTTTAACACAGGCGCTTTTACCCTTTTTAAAGAAAGGGAAAGGTTGTGTAATTAATATTTCAGACACCCTTGCACCAAACGGTATAAAGAACTTTAGTCTTTATTCTGGTGCAAAATCTGCACTTGAAGGAATAACAAAATCACTAGCAAAAGAATTAGCTCCCGACATCAGAGTGAATGCCATATCTCCTGGAGCGATTCTATGGCCTGAGGACGAAGATCTAACCGAGGAACAACAAAAGGAAAGGTTGTCTAAAGTGCCTTTAGGAAGAATTGGTAGTCCTAAAGATATATCCTCAGTTGCAGTCTTCTTAACAAGTGCAAAATATATTACAGGCCAGGTAATAAAAGTAGATGGAGGAAGATCAGTAATCTAAAAAATTATTACTTTTATCCTTTTTATAACTATCTTATTATTGAAACATGACAAACGAGCTTCACGATACTGATGAAAATACGGGAACTATGGAGGTCTTGGAGAGGCATCAATTTGATGTAAGTAAACTCAAAGACTATATGCATGAAAATGTTGAAGGTTTTGAAGGTGAAATACAAGTTGAAGAGTTTAAGGGTGGTCAATCTAATCCGACTTATAAAGTTATAACACCAAAGCAGTCTTATGTTCTCAGAAGAAAGCCTCCAGGAAAGCTTCTGAAATCTGCTCATGCAGTTGATAGAGAATACAGAGTTATTACTGCCCTCAATAACACAAATGTTCCTGTTCCGAAGAGTTTTGCTCTTTGTGAAGATGATGACGTTATTGGAACAGCTTTTTACCTTATGGAATTTAAAGACGGAAGAGTTCTATGGGATCCTGCAATGGAAGAAAGTGATAATGCAGAGGCCAAAGGTGTTTATGAATCAATGAATGATTCAATGGCTAAATTACACTTTGTAGATCCAACTGAAATAGGTCTAGAAAGTTTTGGTAAACCTGGAAACTATGTGGGGAGGCAGGTTTCGAGATGGTCTAAACAGTATATAGATTCTGAAACTGAAACTATTGAGTCAATGAATAATCTTATTGAATGGTTGCCGAATAATTTACCCACAGAGAAGAAAACTAGCATTGTTCATGGTGATTACAGTTTGACTAATGTAATGGTTGGAAAAGATGATCCGAACGTTATTGCTATATTAGACTGGGAACTCTCTACTCTTGGAGATCCTTGCGCTGACTTTAATTATCATTGTCTCCAATACACAATGAACCCAAAACTAGCGGACAAAGACTACTGCATAAGTAAAGGAATACCAATTATTGAAGACTATGTACAAATGTATTCTGAGAAAATAGAAATAGATCTTACCGAAGAATGGGATCTTTATTCTGCTTACAATTTATTTAAATTAGCTGGCATCTTACAAGGCATTCTGGGAAGAGTAAGAGACGGAACTGCAGCTAATCAAAATGCTGCAGAACGAGCTAGTGGAGTGAAGAATCTGTCTGATACTGCTTGGGATTTAGTACAAAAAAATTTTTTATAGGAGAGGAATATGGCAATTGATAAATTTTTAGTTGAAGCAAGTCACATAATGATGTTTGCAAGGTCTGTTGGAGATGCAAATCCAATATATCATGACGAAGACTATGCGAAGAAAACGGAATTAGGTGGAATAATTGCTCCACCAACATTTGCGCAATCCAGTGCTCAATTTGATCCAGACTATTTTTTAAGGCCGAAGATAGGAGGGGAAGGCTGGTTTGGTTCAGGTAAAGAAGCAACTGGTGCGAAACCATCTAAAGAATCAAGTGGTGGCGGTGGTGGAGCCGCTATGGGCCTTCATGCAGAACAACATTTTGAATACCACTTACCCGTAAAAGCTGGAGATGTACTTACAGCGACTACTAAGCCAGGAAATTCTTGGGAAAAAGAAAGTAAAAGAGCTGGTAAATTGAAATTCAGCGAGAGTGTTACTGAATACAGAAATCAAAATGGAGAATTAGTTATAACTGCTACAGGTGTAGGAGTTCAAACTGAAAGAGCTGTAGATAGCTAGGAGAAAGAAGATGCTAAAAGAAAACGAAATAAAAGTTGGAGATACTCATTCTGCCGTCCTGGTCGAAGATCTAAAACGAACTCAAATAGTACAGTATGCAGGGGCGTCAGGTGACTATAACCCCTTACATACAGACGAGATATTCACAACCCAGATTGCCGGATACCCGAGCGTGTTCGCTCACGGAATGTTATCTATGGGACTTACAGGCACTATGCTGACAGACTATGTTGGTGATGGAGCTCTAAAGAAGTATGGTGTTAGGTTTACTAATCAAGTATGGCCAGGAGACACACTTACCGGTAAAGCGACCATAATTGAGATTCGTGAAGAGGACGGCTCTAAGGTAATTGATCTAGCGATTGAAACTACCAATCAAGATAATGTTGCTGTCATTACAGGAAACGCTACAGCTAGGATCGAAACTTAATACCTATTAAATAAAAGGGGAAAATTTTGTCAGAAGAAAAAAAGTCTGAGGTAGGAGGCTATCACGCTAAAGTTGCTCTAAGCCTTTTGGTACTTGTCTATATATTTAACTTTGTTGATAGACAGATTCTTTCAATCTTAGCAGAAGATATAAAGGCAGATTTAGGAATTTCTAATAGCGATATAGGCTTCCTATTTGGAACAGCTTTTGGAGTCTTTTATTCTGTTGTAGGAATACCAATGGGCAAGTTAGCAGATTCTTGGAACAGAAAGAATCTTATTAGTATCGGCTTGGCCTTCTGGAGTTTTATGACTTTTTTATCTGGAACGGCAAAATCTTTTTTAAGCCTTTCAATTTACAGATTTGGAGTTGGTATAGGTGAATCAAGTGCAACGCCTTCAGCTTATTCACTACTCTCTGACTATTTTTCTCCAAAAGTAAGAGCTACTGTCCTTTCTATTTATTCTAGCGGTTTGTATATTGGTGCTGGGATAGGACTCTTTTTAGGTGGAGCGATATTAGATACTTGGAACTCTTGGTATCCTGACCATACACAAGCACCTTTTAATCTTAAGGGATGGCAAGCAGCATTTATGGGTGTGGGTCTTCCAGGAAATTTGTTAGCAATTATCACATTTACCTTTATAAAAGAGCCAGTGCGAGGTTTAAGCGAAGGTATAGTTACAGAGCCTAGCAAAGAACCATTCAAAGATACTTTTAAGGAATTTATAGGACTCACCCCTATTTCACTTCTGGGCAATAAAGATTCATTAAAGTCTCTAGGAATAAACTTTCTTATTGCATTTACAGTTTTTATTCTATGTTTTTCTCTTTATCATCTTACGGGTGATTTTCTTCAATGGGTGGCTTGGGGAATAGGAACCTACCTAGTTTGTACCTGGATACAGAGTCTCAGTAAAAGAGATATTGTTGCGTTTACTCTGATGTTTAGGAGTAAAGCAATACTTTATTCATTTATATCATTCCCATGTATACCTTTTGTAGGTTATGCCTATTCAGCTTTCACGCCCTCTTTCTATATCAATTATCATGGTATGACTGCGCTAGAAATAGGAACCCTCATTGGCTTAATAACAGCCATCGGTTCTTTCATAGGAGTTATTGGAGGGGGTTATTTTGGCGACAAGCTAAGAGACAAGTACGTTGGTGGAAGATTATATGTAATTTTCGTTGGTGGCGTTATCATCACCGCCCTAGGTTGCCTAGGAATGATCTATTCCGATTCGAAGAATTTGTCCCTGCTCTTTAATTTTATCTACCATATTGGAAGTTCAGTTTATGTTGGGTGTGCAGCTACCACAGTTACAAATCTTGTATTACCAAGAATGAGAGCTATGGCTGGAGCTTTCTTTATTCTAACTTTGAGTATGATTGGATTGGCTTTAGGACCTTATACCCTAGGAAGAATAAGTGACCTCTTTGAATATCAAGGTTACGCGCCTGGTGATGCAATGCAGACATCAATGGCACTAATTCTATTTATATTATTGATACCCACCATCACACTATTTTTAGCAGTGAAACACTTGAAAGCAGATGAAGAGTCAGTTTCCGAAAGAGCACAAGCTCTAGGAGAGTCTATATAAGTTACCTAGATACCTAATTCTTAGGTATCTAGGTTTTTTTTAATTTAACTTCCGAAATAAAGTTGTTCGCAGATATCCATATTATCTGACATTACCTCTCCAAGAAGCATTAGGCTATCGTAGTCTGCTGCCCAAGAAGCTGTTCCGGCAAAATAATCATCAAATAGCACTCCCATTGATTGAGCATCTCTTGTAATTGACCTTACCATCAGAGTTTCTATTTCATGCGTGCCACCTCCGATAGGTACAAAAACTCCATTGAAGAAATTTGGATGTCCTGCTGCTTGAATTGATGCCTCCAATTTTTCCAGACCTTCGGTAAATGCTTGAAGGTTTT
>Ga0181572_10003599_pt1 | contig 10854 bp, 10 predicted proteins | sample 101ome_26_FD_133004 | JGI IMG/M metagenome (GOLD analysis project Ga0181572, IMG submission 133004) | Coastal salt marsh microbial communities from the Groves Creek Marsh, Skidaway Island, Georgia - 101408AT metaG (megahit assembly) | ecosystem: Environmental > Aquatic > Marine > Intertidal... | reverse complement strand
GTCTGCATTATCCCATTTGTTCTTATACAAAGGTTCTAAGAATACAGTGTCTTTTGCTATTTTAGGATTCTTCATGCAATGTGAAATAAGGCACCCTACAGGATAAGGTACCCAATCATGATAAACACTTGAGATGGTTCCTAATAGCACGGTGCGAGACATAGTCTATTTACGTTTCCTCTCTTGAATTTATCATAAGCAGAATTTTCTGTTGTAGCAAGCCACACACTGTCGCTTGGTGTAAAACCATAAGTTTCACATACTAATTTTTGTTTTTCTTTCAATTTATTCCATACAAAATCAATATCAAAATTTTTCATAATTTCTTCTGCTATACTGTTTGCATAGTAATTATAATACTTGGCACTATTGGTTATAGCATCTAATCTTTCGTCTGGTGTACGTGTGAATATCCAACCTGTACGTATATTACGCACACCAAAAGGTTTACTAAAACTGTAAAACACAAATTCTGTATTTTTTGGTATATCTATTCTTTTTACTTGAGTACTTCCAACATATGCTAGGTCAACTGCTGTAGGTGTATCTTGAGGAATGTCTACAAAATTTCCGTGTATAGCACTAGGCACGCTTATGTAATGAATACGCTTTGTACCTGCTTTTGGATGTATCCATTGGTAATCTCCACGCTCTAAAGTCACTGCTCTACGCTCTTTATCATACCACCAATCTAGTCCTTGTGTAATACCGTTCATAGGATATACATGAAATTTTGATAAATCTACTACCGGTTTTAACCAGTCAACTATGCTTGTAGAGTACTGTAAAACACCGTCTAAATCGCATTTTAAGCCCTCTACAGCGGTCTTAACTTCATCTAGTACGTTTGTTCGTACCGCTGTACTAAGAGCTGTAATTTCACTGCAAATTTTCGTGTCCACTTGCTACTCTCCAAAGTATGCGCTGGGCCATTTGTTCAAAATGCCAGCGTTTGTGTATTGTCACAACTTGTTCTGCTATGTTTAGATCACCGTTTTTCCAATTGTGATGATACATGTATTTTTCGTTCAAAATATGATTTTGTAGGTATTCTATAAGATCTTGGCTTTCTTTTTCTGTAAAGCCAACAACTTCAAATATTTGATAGAACGGAAAGAATATACCTTTGTGCTCACCAAAGTTTTGTATAAGTTTCACAGGATTGTCTCTGTCTAAGTGATCTTTAAATAAAGGTGTATCGCTATAACGTCCTGCTTTATATCCACAAATAACTTTCAAATCTTCTAATTGTACTTTTACATCTTTTGGTAGGTCATCGTATGCCCAACTATTGTTGAGCCAACTAGTTCTGCTACCTTCTGTTCCTGTAAGAGCATACAACCAAATTAATTGTTTTCGATTGGGATTGCTAGGTTGATTTGCATGCCAGTCTAGATCATGTTTGTGACTAAACAAACTTGGCTTTCCTGTAATTGCATCTCCTCCAACACGGAGTATACCTTCTCCTGCCCAAACATCACCGCTACCGCCGTGCGCCCTTTGGGCGTCTTTAGGATCTTGCTTTTGAACCGATCCTACTACTTCACTTATACGTAATAATTCTTTTTCGTCCAAGTCTTGATCATGGAAATTTAACACAAGATATTTGTATATGTCTTTGAATATCTCACGTAGTTCATCTTCAGGCATGCCTTTAAGTTTTATATCATAATCAGCACACCATCCATCACATAATAATTTCATTTTTTCACCTTTGGAATTTTACTATCAGCACTAGACACACAACTTTTGGTTATACATTTTTTAGGTGTCTTAAATAGGTTGAAACCTGTTTCTATGTTGCCAAGTGGTGCATCATGACACGAATAGCTTCTTTTTATGCTACCGTCTGGCTCGCGTATTATTAGTCCGCTAAAACCGGCATTGCATGCCCATCCTTCAAAATTGTTGAAATTAAAGGCATTAAAGCGTTCTGCTTGGTCCATATACCACTTTTTACCTTTAGAGTCTTTTAGCTCTACTTGCATATGCCAAGGAATACTTGTATCTAGTTTACCATCAACTCCTGCCGGAATTTGGAACGCAGGTTTAGGACGCTCGGCCCATTTTCTTTTACTTTCTGTATAAGCCCTTTGCGGCATACCGTTATATAATTTTTTTAATTGTTCTTTTGTATAGCCATCTACTACTCTAGACGCGGTAGGGTCGGACTGCGGTTTAAGAGTGACATTTATTCCTTGCTCATGAAAGAACAGTGCATTTTCCCAGTCCCTTTCAAACCATTCTGGAACCATTACTTGGTTAATTGTTATTTGTACATCATGTTCTTGACACAGGATTAATTTGTCTGCAAACTCCTGCATCTTCTCTTTTGTGTTTACATGTTCTGTGTGCAGACTTGCTGTAATACTTGCTCTATGGAAGGGCTTTGCATACTCTACATAAGTTTCAAACCACTTCATAGGACGACTACAATTACTAGTCATGTGTATGCTTGTGTAGTTTGTGTTAGCTACATCATCTGCTAGATGCTTTAATATGTCCAAGTATCCAGGATGGAAAGTAGGTTCTCCTCCTGACAGGGAGAAGTGGAAAGAATTGAAGCCATTGTTTCTTGCTTGACGTTTGATTTCATCCACTGTAAGCAAGCAGAGCTCGGTAGGACGGTGGTCTTTACGATCGCTTCTTGCGTAAGGCCAACAATAGGAACATCTGTAGTTGCAGAACCTTCCCAGTAGCCATGATACAGTAAATATATCGCGATAAAGCAGAGTACGTTGACCCACAGAGACAATGTCGTCAAATGGGATTTGAGAAAAGTCATAATTGCTCCATTTTAAGTCTTCATTCATAATTTATATTAACACATTCTTTCTTTATTGTCAATTATTTTCCGTTGATTAACATGTTGTAAATAGTTTTATCATTTGATATATCTTTTACTTCTTGGAATTTTGGTTCTAGGTATTTTGTTCGTGACATAAAAATTTCCTTAGCATCTTGTTCGCCTAGTGCTTTAGGACTACACAAACCGCAACCACAGTGAGTTTTAGGACATTTGATTACAGGCATTGTGCCGCTTCTAAGTTTTTCTCTCAAATTGGAAATTATTTTATCAAATTCACTTGCTTTGCCAATAGGTCCTACTTGTCCTTCTAAATTAACTTGACAAGTTTGATGATGCCAAACTCCATCGAGTTCACTATTAATAAAAAGAAAGTCCCAATTAATCATACAGTTCCAACCTTGAAAATTTGTACTGGGCACTCTAAAACCTTTTTGCCATTTATCATCTATTTTTACATTTAAGCATTTACCATTGCAACAAGGCCTTCCTATAGTTTCTATGGAAGTTTTAGTTTGCAACTGCATAGTATTTGTAGATTTTGCTTTCTTTTTTGTCCACTGATTTTTAAAATAATCTAATTGTTCTTTAGTATAGGCATGTGCAGTTCCGTCTTCTAGGTCTTTTTTTACATTACTATCCCCAATCGGTCTTGCTGTGTATTTTATTTCTTTACTTTCAAACCAATCTGCTAAATCTTTACATTCGTCAAAATAGTCTCTGTGAAACATTAAATTCACTCTAAATCTGTATCCACGCTTGTGCATTAACTTAATGTTGTCTAAAACAAGTTTTTTCTCAGCGTCACTTGCTTCTGCATGATAACTAACTGTCGTGCTGTTGACACATTCCATAATTTGTTCACATTTTTTTGTGTTATAACAACCATTGGTTGTGATATTAGATCTTACAAATGGATAAGTTTCTTTTGCATATTTTACAAAATCAAAAAATGCAGGATGTACAGTAGGCTCACCTCCAGTGTAGGCAATGTCAATCACTCTAGGTTCATTCCTGTATTGATCTAGTAATTGTGCATATTCAACTACTCCGTCTAGTGTATGTTTCATCGAATTAATATCAATCAAAGGACTTGTCTTGTTGCTATGATGCGGTCCGCAATATGAACATGCATATGTACAGCGTCTGCCTAGATCCCAGACAACTGAGAAATCTTCTCTTCTGGTGTGATTAATTGCGCAGAACATCTACTGATCCAAATCCTATTATTGATTGTTTATATTCATTTGCTAGTTGTGGTACATCTTTATCTTTTAAAAACCAACTGCTACTGTGCCAACGAGCCGTGTCAAACAACATCATAGTTCCTATTTCCCATCTATAAACACTATGAATTTTTAAACCTTTATAAATTTTATGATATTCTGTACCATGAGGATTATATTCAGCAACATGCTTGTCTACCTCACCTGTTTTGTAGTCAATACAATCTCCACTATCTACGTATCGCATTTCTCCTTTTGTGTAAACTAATTTTTTAGGAACAGTAGAGCACCTATCATAATTTATTGTGAATGGAGTTCTTTCACTTGTCCATTTTAAAGGAATGATGCAACCAACAATAGTATGACAATCTATTTTCTCACCCCAGTGATCCCAAGGATATGTTTCATAATCTGTATGTAATGCTGCTGGTTCTCCTGAACGAAAATATTCAAAATGCCAATCAAAATACTCATTAAACTTACCGTTCATATATTTCATTAAAGTCTTACTATCTTTGAAAGGTATTTTTACAAAACTGTTAAGTTGATTTCTGCCTTTGCGTTTAGCAGTGCTAGTATCATTTAACATGCTGTTTGCTTGTTCTAAGTGATATGAAAGATCAATTTCTGTTTTGTGTGTTCCCCAGGGAAGAAAAGGGTATTTCTTTACAGCACACGATGAATATCTAGTTTCACCTATTCTTAATGCATTACTTTTTATTGCTTGATTTACTTTTTGTTTGTATTTGGGATGATCTATATCTCTTGCAACGATAGTTCCGTTAGGTTGTAATAACTCTTTTGCTTTGCTATATATAACTTGCCAATCTATATTATCACCTGCACAACCGATACTTATTACATCATATTTTTCGTCTGTAGTAAAATCTTCAAAATATGTTTGAAAAGGTTTAGCGAAAGGACAATTTTTTACAAATAATTCTTTAGTTATCACTTCACCGAGATTGCTTTCTTCATATGGTCCTGACCAATCTATCTGCAATCTAGTGCCATCCTTTTCCCATGGGTCTACAGCAGTGTATTCCCAATCTGGTTTGTTTTCATACAAAAAATCAAAAAGTCTGCCTGTAGCACTACCAACTTCTAATATTTTTCCTGTTGGTCCAAAACTTTCCATCTGTTCTAAGACAAATTCCATTTCTCTTATATCAATCCAACCTGGCACTCTATCTCCACATCCGCTCATATTATTCTCCCAAATGCATACCAACGTTCTAAACAAAAAAAACATTTGCCACAATGTTTCAGATCGTTTAATCTAATTTTATAATCACTTTCACAACTATATGTAATAGGATAAAGTGAGTCAACTACATCATAATACTTGTAAGCAGCAGCTGTATCTAGTTTATCTTTTAATGGCTGAACGCTGATTAATTTTTGTCCTTTATAATCTCTAGCACGAGGCCTTTCATTTAATTCGACTAATACCTCTCCAAGGTTCAAGCCATATTTCAAACTCATTTCTTTAAAATGTACTCTCATTTCGGTAATATCTGGATTGTAAGTAAGGCCACTAAAAAAATGATCTTCGTGTATGTTATATTTTTTTACTGCTTCATTGGCAATTTGTTCTTGGCCTTTTGTATAATTTTCTAAACTATGATCAACCTTTTTTGTAATATGTTCTAAAGGATATTTTCCTGTTAGTTCACCAACTTTTGCTATTACTCTTTTTGCTGACAAAACATACCAAGGTTTAAATGTTGTATCTAATGTCACAGGAATAACATTTACATCAACATCCTTATATTCGTGACAAAGTGCATAGTATATTATACTACTGTCTGCGCCGCCAGATAGTTTTATTCCAATATTTCCTTTGTCTATTTTTGGAAAATTAAACAAGATACTCACCTCTCATTATTTTAGTAGCCTCATCGGTCACAATCCAATTTGCCCAAAGTTTTTCGCCAAATCCCTCTCGTAAATCTCTATTGATTTTTGATAAACATTCTGCTTTGCTTGCACCTTTTTCTATAGTTGTCCAGTCTATTAAATAAAATTTATCAGTCACTTCATTGTAAAGTATATTGCTCACAGCCCAATCACTGTGGTAGTATGGCCAGGTACGGTTAAGTTCTTTTAGAACAAAATAATATAATTTTGTTAGCATTTCATTATTGTTTACTACTGTTTTGCTGTTCACACCTTTAATTTTTATGTATGTAAATTGCATACTTGAATCGTCTTTTTTGTGATCTACTAGCACACCACGGTAATATTTTTCCATTATCTTTATATGTGAGCGATAAAATTCATCGTTTACCCAATCAAAAACCTTCACAAAAACTTTTTTATCTTTGTTGTAATAAGTTTTCCTAACTCCATGTTCACTTTGCACTTCTTTAACTAACTCAAGCACGTTCTTCTCTTTCAATTTTGTTTAACCCTTTGTCTGTTCCGCGTTCATCGAATATTCCTTCTATAAGAAACCTTAGCGGAGTTCTTATTCCAAACTGTTCGCCATTGTGCCAAGCAACATGTATACTGTCTGATTCTTTTAATTTAAAGTCTTTGCAAACTTTTGTATACAAATCACCGTAATTTTTCCACCAATAGTCTGATCCAAAATGTTTTATTGCTTCAACTCCTAACCACATGTCGCTGACATTACAGTAGGCAAAATCATTCATAATACTAATAGGACCTACTACTTTATCTCTTGTATATCTAATGCCTATGCGTTGACTGCCCATACCTAATGCCTTGCTAAGACTTACACTCACACTATGTATAGCAGGATGGCTTACGTCTAATTGCACATTTCTACATTGGCCAAACCAAGCACCGTCAATATGCACAGGTACTTTGAGATTATAGCACCAGTCTAATAATTTATCAAAGTCTTCTATTGATCCTGTTGTTATACAGCTGGGATAACTTACAACAAAAACGTCACCTGCTGAAATTTGTTTATAAGTGTCAACTTGTTTTACAGTAAAATCTGTTAACCGCCTATGATACTTGTATTCTCCTTTGAATGTACAAATATTTTTACCATGTATACTATGCAGTTCGTCTAATTGATGAGTTGTACCTAGTATTGCATCGTGCCTAGAAAAAGTTTCTAAGCCGATATACTTAATAAAATTATGAGAATTTATCCATTTGTTAATTTCTTCTAAAAAGAAGTGCGTATAAGAATGTGGATCTTTAGGATATGTTTTCATATCCAAATTTTTTCTAAATTGTGTAAACTTACTAAGGTACATAGGACGTTGCCTACGAGTCCCTAGCATATCAAAGGTTATGTCTTTATATTCTAAATCCATTTTTCTACTACTGCGTCTAATTTACATGGGCAAGCAGCATAATCACATATGATGGGATCTTCAGGTAAAGTATATCCTGTATGTATATTTCCTAAACTACCGCCAACATTTTTTGTGCAACGTCTTATATTGCCATCTACTTCAACCGATATTCTTTTTATACCTGCTGTACAAGTATAGCCTTTAAATTTGTGTAAACCTTTATCTAACACTTTCATAAATTTCATAGGCTCACCGTTAAAATGAAGAGTTTGTGGAAATTTCCAATCAATCGGGAAGGGTTTCATTTTGTTATGATAATTTGTGGTTATCCAATCGCGCTGTTCTTGTGTATACTCAAAATAACTATGTCCATGTATGTTTGTTCTAACAAACTTAGGAGTAATTTCTACATTTAATTCTTTTAATCTGTCAAATAATTTTTTTGCACGTTCAAATGTGTTAGGTACAATCATTAAAGGAATACTTACACATGCTTTGTGTTGCATTATTTTAGCTACTTCTACAAAATGATCGTCATTTGCTTCTTCATTATGCCAACTTAGAAATACAAACGTATTTTGAGATTTAAATTTTTCCCAATATCTCAGTGTTCTACTTGCATTTGTACCATATTCAACAAACACATCAGGTGCAGAAATAGTATCAATAAACTCTTGAAACTGTGGCCATACTGTAGGTTCTCCGCCAAGTATTTCTACATATAGGTACTTGTTTTTCTTTTTTAGATCATTAATTAAATTCAAATAGGGTGTCCAGTCTTGCGGCCATCTATATGAACCATCTCTATGATAGTCACTACAATAACTACAATTATAATTGCAAACATTATGTATGAATATTGTCACCATGCAACAATCTAAATTTTCACTAGTTATGTGCATTAAACAAATCCTTGTACTGCGGAACTATATCCAAAACATTTTGCTTTCTTAGTTCATCTAATTTATTAGTCACTCTAACAAATTCTTCTAACCAAGTGCTATCTGGAATCCAATCAACCATTTTTTCTGCGTAGTCTTCACTAAGCATAAATTTTTCTACGCCGTCTAATATTTTTATAAAACCCTTTTTAACTTTATCATCAAAGTCTGTATTCAGTATCCATTTCCTATAGTCTGCATAATGATTGACTACTTCTTGTTTAAGATCTTTAGGTAAAACTTTTACATTATAATATTTAGGACTATGACACATATGCGGTGTTATCACAGGTCTAGCACCGTCAACAGGATTAAATTTTGTAAGTCCGCTTTCTGTTAGTTTCCATTTCATAAACTCAGGCAAATGAAAAACATTAAATGGAGTCACTGTAAAGGCAAACCATGCCTTTAAATTTATCCTATCATTTTCTTGCAATCGCATCATGTTTTTATAAACAGCACTAAATTTAGCAGGTGTTCTCTGATAATTAAATACATCATTTATGCCATCAATACTTACACCAATACGAATTTGTTTAAACTGTTCCCATAAATGCACTAGCCTATCAGGAACCATTGTAAGATTGCTATTATATTCTAGTTGTATTTGATGACTCTTTCCACTTGCGACCAAACGTTCTAAACTTTCTTGATGTTCTTCAATTATTAAAGGTTCACCTCCAACAATGTATAGTTTTTTTGCATTAGGAGCATGTTCTTCAAAATTATCCCAATATGTTTTATTATTTTGAAACCAATCAAATACATCAGTAGTCCAACGCCCTTTTTCATTTTTTACAAGATCCACTCTACCGCTACTATCTCTAAATCCTGTACCTCCGGAGATTGCAACATGATCATCGTACCATTGATGACTATCTGTTGGACCGCACATACGACATTTTAAATTACAAAAATTACCATATCTAACATCTAAAAAGTCAATTGGTAATTTTTCTGTTTCGATTGTCCCGTCTTCTTGTGTGTGAGGCAAAACTTTTTCTAATGAAATATCACCATACCATTTTCCCCAATCGTCATTTTCATATTCTCTACGACTTCTAATACCATTAACTTCTTCTTGTCTGCATCTTTCGCACTCAGGATGCCATTCGCCTTTCATCATCGCTGCTCGCACTTCTTTTAGAACTTTTGAATTTCTTGCTTCGTTCCAGTCGTCTTTACCAGCATTGAAAGGTGTTTTATCTTCCTTGCGTAAAATTCCTCTATTTTCTGTGTAGCTGTTTGTATTACAACATATACGTAAATCACCGTTATTACGCATGTTCACACTATTCCAAGGTAAAGGACAAAATGTGCATTTACTCATTTATAACTCCTTTGAATATTGGGAATATTTCTTCAAAGTCATCAAAGCCACGTTGTTTGTTAACTAACTTTATCCACTCTTTAAATTCTGGCATACGTGCTGACCAATCCTCTGCATTCATAAAATTTATTATACCTTGATATCGTTTTTTACCGTACGGAGCATTCAGCCATTGTTCTTTAGTAATACCTGCTTCTTTAACACCTGTAAACTTTTGCCAGTTTTCGTTTAGCCAAGGATAAAATTCATTTTCATATTTGTCTGTAATTTGTTTTTTAAGTTCTAACGGTAATGTCTTTACATTTAATTGAGGTGGCCAATATGCAAAGTGCATGTTTATACCACCAGCACCCAAAGGCCATTTATTCCATTTTGAAAATCCTTGTTCAACTTTCCATTGAATAAAATCAGGAATATAAGCAATATTAAGAGCCATAATAGTTGTTGCTGTTGTGACTTCAACATTTGGTCCTGTAGCATCTAGTTTCCACATTTGTTCTGCTTGATGATCCCATAGACTAGGATAGCGTATGTAATCATTCTGTCTACCTAGTGCATCTATTGAATAATGGAAACGCACACGTTTAAATTCTGCCCAAAGGTCAAATAAATCTTCTCGCCATTCGACTGCATTTGAATTATAACGTAGCTCTATATTTTTTGCATGTCCACGCTTGATACATTCTTCAAGAAGTTCGTAGTGTTCGTCAATTACTAAACTTTCTCCGCCTGCAAAATACAATTGATACATGTGTGGAATTTGCTCCATAAGCTCTTTCCAAAAACGTGGATTGTTTTTATGCCAATTATAACTTGCTCCGTGATTTTGTCCTTTGTTATGCCAGCCACTTGTGTTCTTTAGCTTTTCATTTTGTATCTGTGGATACATATCTTGCCAGTCTTTGATCCAACCCGAACTATCATGAGGACTACACATTACACAGGCTAATTGGCACTTTGTACCCATTCTAAGATCTATGTAGCGTATCTTAGGAGGAATACTGCCATCTTCTTTAGTTTCATCAACTAGTTGCTGTAGATCGTATCTATGACCCCAGTACTCGGTTTCCCAATTACGTTTACTTAAATGTCCTGCTTCTTCTTCTTTATAACACTTCAAACAACTTGCAGGTTTTTCTCCACGCAACATCATCTTACGGACATTACGCATATAGCCACTATTCCATGCTTCTTCTAGAGAAGTATGATTAAAATTAGCAGGAACTCCATCGTCATTTTTAACAACTCCAACTTCGCCTCCTCCAACTTTTTT
>Ga0181572_10003597_pt1 | contig 10858 bp, 9 predicted proteins | sample 101ome_26_FD_133004 | JGI IMG/M metagenome (GOLD analysis project Ga0181572, IMG submission 133004) | Coastal salt marsh microbial communities from the Groves Creek Marsh, Skidaway Island, Georgia - 101408AT metaG (megahit assembly) | ecosystem: Environmental > Aquatic > Marine > Intertidal zone... | reverse complement strand
CCTGTAGCTAGGCTTAAGCCTGTTTTTGTAGGAGGCGTTACCGTCAGTAATGCCACCCTTCACAATGCCGATGAAATTGAACGTCTCGGAGTACAGATAGGCGATACTGTCATTGTGCGTCGTGCTGGAGATGTGATCCCTCAAGTGGTGCGAGTGGTTATAGAAAAGCGCCCCTCGGTGACTCAACCTATTGTTTTTCCACACTCTTGTCCTGTGTGTGATTCGGATGTTGAACGTTTGCCTGGAGAGGCCGTAACACGCTGTACCGGTGGTTTGGTCTGTAGTGCTCAGCGCAAGGAAATGATTAAGCACTTCGCTTCTCGTAAAGCCATGGATATCGATGGCTTAGGCGACAAATTGGTTGAGCAAATGGTTGATGAAGGGATGATTAATGACTTAGTTGATCTTTACCAACTTGATGTGGAAGCTGTCGCCGATATGGATCGTATGGGGCCCAAATCTGCTGAGAACTTGCTTGCCGCCATCGAAAGCTCAAAGCAAACATCCCTTCCAAGATTCTTATTCGCACTGGGTATTCGTGAAGTTGGAGAAGCGACAGCGCTCAATTTAGCGAGGCATTTTCGTGATATATCCGCTCTTTTTGATGCCAGCGAAGAGGCTTTGCAAGAAGTTGACGATATCGGTCCCATTGTTGCGGGTCACATTTGTCATTTTATGCAACAGCAGGCCAATAGGGACTCGATAAATGCACTGATCGCTGCGGGCATTATGTGGCCAGAGGTAGAAGTTGCTGAAGAGCAGCCGCTAGCAGGTCAGACAGTGGTGCTGACTGGAAAGCTCGAAATTATGTCTCGTAGCGAAGCTAAACAACGGCTGCAGCAATTGGGTGCCAAAGTTGCTGGTAGTGTCTCCGCTAAAACAGATTGGGTTGTAGCGGGCCCAGGGGCCGGTACCAAGCTGAAAAAAGCCACAGAGCTCAATCTAGAGGTGCTTGACGAAGCTCAGTTTGCTGAGCGACTAACACAATTAGAAGGGCAGTAGTGATGGCGTATAGGTTGTTAATCTTATCGAGTTTTATGCTATTGACGGCTTGCGGTACTGCGCCGCCGAGCAATGTTAATGACCTGTGTGACATCTTTGAAGAAAAAGATGATTGGTATGACGATGCGGCGGATGCCTCTGAAAAGTGGAATGTGCCCATTGTTGATATTATGGCCATAATGCACCAAGAGTCCCGTTTTGTGCACGATGCGCAGCCGCCGCGGCGAAAAATTTTATGGATTATTCCTGGTCCAAGGCTGTCTAGTGCTTATGGTTATCCTCAAGCTAAAACAGAAACTTGGGAGACCTACCAGCGTGCCACGGGTGAATATGGCGCCGACCGCGATGACTTTGAGGATGCAGCAGACTTTGTCGGTTGGTATACGAACACTTCCTATAAACGCTGTGGTATAAATCGTGGTGATACCTATGCCTCTTATCTTGCTTACCACGAGGGGCACGGCGGCTATAACAGGCGGACTTACAACAAAAAAGCTTGGTTAAAAAAAGTAGCGCGCAAGGTAGAGAAACGCGCGAATACTTACCGTAATCAACTGTCTTCCTGTGAAAAAGATCTTAAGCGCAAGGGCTGGTTCGACTGGTTTTAATGATGTTCAACCCATAGCCATATAGCGGTAATCGTCATAATTGCCAATGCAAAAAACGGCGGTGCGCTTGGCAGCCATTCGTATAAAAAGCCAGCTACAATGGGACCAATGATAAAGCCCATAGCGGGTACAGAAGAAATTAGACCGGATATAGCACCTTGATCGTGGGCTTCGACAGATAGTGATGCCCCAGAGAATATATTAGGCATCGTTAAACCTAGTCCAACGCCGTGAAGGCACATACCAATTAAAAGTGCATAAAACCCTGGGATGGTGGCATATATCAGCATCCCTAAGGTCATCATTGTCACGCCGCGGCGAATGAATTGATGGGGGCTTAAATCCCACCCCTGAATTAACACCATCTGAGCAAATACCGAGCTCATTGCGCCAAGCATGAGAACGATGCCTGTATATTGCACCGTGTCTACAGCATTTAGGCCCAGTGTATCCTGAAGGGTAAACGCCATGGTTTGTTGAACACTGGAATAAGCTAGGAAAATACCGAGTGTCGCGATAATGAAATGACGATAGCGTTTATCGGAATAGCGCAATTTGCGGCGAGTATTCTGATCGATGCATTGTCTTGAAGGTGGTAGCAGCATAGCGATGCCCACTAACGCTAACAGCGTCAATAGCGAACTAAACAACAAGGGGGCTAATAAGCTGACACTGGCTAAAAAGCCTGCCACAGCGGGTCCTGTGATCGTGCCAAGATTAGTGGCAGCGCCAATCTTAGCAAAGGCCTTTTGCCGCATAGATGGTGATGCATTATCTGCAATATAAGCGGTGACCGCAGGATTGGTTGCAGACATGACGCTAGACTGAATGAGCCTTGTCATATAAGCCACAATATAAAAGGTGGTGCCAGTTAGCACGGCAGTTAGGCCTAGGTAAAAACTGCCAGCAAATAAAACGTTACCGATACTGTAGCCTGCCAGCCCTAAAATAATAAGCGGTCTGCGCCCCCACTTATCACTGAGCCGTCCCCAGCGCACACTCATAAAAGAATACACCAAGGCTGAGGTAGAAATGAGTAATGTGATTTGTATTTCGCGCAGGCCAACTTCGCGGCCAAGTGCGGGTAGAATGGCAAAAACGAGTGTCTGCCCCATGTTAATACAGTACATACACAACGCTAACAACATAAGTTGTTTACCCGACAACTGGTTGTCAGTACTGGCGAGTGCAGTCATAGTATTCCTTGGCAGCGGCTAGTGTGGTGATCTATTGTTCGCTAGTATATCGGAAATACCTCCCCAGAGAGAGTTCAAAACTACTATGGCGACAATGCGTTACATTGATTATCAACCAGGAGCGGCTTCCGGACTGCATCTTGCCTCCGGGCCTATTCCAGTGGCCGCCAGTGGCGAAGTATTGATAAAGGTCAGCCATTTTGGTCTCAATCGACCCGATATCTTTCAAAGACAGGGTCACTATCCACCACCGATGGGTGCATCGCCCATTTTAGGACTTGAGCTGTCTGGAGAAATCGTTGCCATAGGTGACGGGGTCATCGGGTGGCAGATTGGAGATAAGGTGTGTGCACTGACCAATGGTGGTGGTTACGCAGAATATTGTGCAGTGCCCTCCACTCAATGTTTGCCAATACCTCAGGGTTTAAGTATGGCCGAAGCTGCCAGTTTGCCCGAAGTCATGTTTACGGTATGGAGTAATGTGTTTCTTGAAGCAGGATTGGAATCTACAGAAACCTTCCTCGTTCATGCTGGAGCCAGTGGCATTGGTAGCGCGGCCATCCAGATGGCTTCTGCACTGGGCTCTCAAGTGATCGCAACGGCGTCGAGCGATGAAAAGTGTGCCTTCTGCCGAGATTTGGGAGCTGAGATTGCCATCAACTACCACCAGACAGACTTTGTCGACATGGTTAATCAAGTGACAGAGGGCAGGGGGGCTGACGTAATCCTGGATATGGTGGGTGGCGATTATGTGCCTCGAAACATCGCCTCAGCGGCTGTGGATGGTCGAATCGTCAATATCGCCTTTTTAAAGGGCGCCAAAGTAAACATTGATATGATGCCAGTTATGCTGAAACGTTTGAGCTTAACAGGATCAACGCTACGGCCTCGATCGTCAGCCTACAAAGCTCTTATTGCAGATCAATTAAGAGAGAGTATATGGCCGCTTATTGAGGCTAAGCGCATTGTGCCCACGCTGGCGCTTTGTTTACCTTGGCAACGTATCGCAGAAGCACATGATGCCATGGAAAATAATGCCTTGCTTGGTAAAGCGGTATTGGAGGTAAGCCCTTGAAGCATCTCTTGCTGATATACCACAGTCAATCAGGGCGCAATGAGAGCTTGGTGGAGCATATATATCGAGGTGCGAATCACGTGTGCGAGGTAACAACAAGCTTACTTCGTTGCGTTGATGTTGAACTACATCATATGCAACACGCTGATGCCGTTGTATTTGTGGGTAGCGAAAACTTTGGATTACCTAACGCTGGCCTTTTAGATACCCTCGCACGTCAGTTTTATAGTGCTGAGCAATCCTTGGCAGGAAAACCCTTCGCTATCGTTATGTCTACAGGTAATGGTGGAGACGGTGCACTGAGACACTTGCGCGCATTGTTAGGAGCAATGGGGATGCGTGAATGTCTAGATAGTACTATTTTTCATGGTGCTCTGTATCCAGAACATAAACGTCAGTGTGAGGAACTGGGTGAGGCATTGGCTAGCGCTATAGCCATGGGAATCTATTAATTTATAAATGTTGTTAATAAAGGCTTGCCAAAAAAAAGCTTTCCTATTATAAGGCTTTTTGTAGATTGCTTTGCGGTTTTAATAACAAAAGCAATCACATAGCGGCTCACAAAAGTGTGCCAAAGTCGACCGAGTCGCTGGAAATGACTCGAAAGTATTGATTTTATTGATGCGAGGCTGTTTTTATGCTGAACACCAACCGCAAAACCCTCTGGTATGGCAAGCTGGATACTCCAAATTTCAGCAATACCGTGTTATTCGATCCTGATCTTCCTGACCCTCCTAAGGGCAAATTATACTTGTATAATCACGAGCGAGGCCAAGTCGTACAGTATGTACAAGACTTAGTGTCATCAAAGCTGCGTGAATTAACCGCACAAGAGTTGGCAGAGTTGCAAGATGCCATTGCCAAAAACTGGGAAGGTGTAAAAAAAGAGTTTATTCGGACTCATTCGGTACCCAGTAGAGCGACGCCTGTAAGCGCGCCGGCTTCTCGACCTCGGGTGCTTGATGATGACATTATTGATTCCGATGACTCGGATGATTTTGGCGGCGATTTCGATCTCGACGATTAAGTTGCTTTGCTATTAATCTCATCGTTGTCCTTGTAAGGGGCGGCAGGCGTTGTGTCATATTTTCTTCATAATGCCCACGCCCCTTGTTGTCATATTTTTAAGGATTTCATTGTTATTGTGCATGCATAAATAAAATGATTTTGTTTTCATCATGTAAACATCATGTTTTTATTTTCATTTAGAGGGAGAGTTGGCGAGACAATGTCGACAGCCTAGCTAAGGCTGGTTTAAACATACACCACCTAAAGGAGAGATGTAATGTTTAAAATATCCGCCATGATGGTAGCCTCATACGCTTGTTTAGTGTTTATGCCCCCGGTGAATGCTGAAGAGAAGGTCTATACTTTTCAGGGTGATAGAAGCGCCCAAAAAATATGTCGAGCTATCGTTCGAGATAAACCAAAACAGCTAAAAATACAGTTGATGCGTGCCTCTAAGTTTAACGCTATCCCCTACCGCGTTATTCACAATGAGTACTCTTGTAACAATTTAGCCTTGATTGATTTTGCTTACGATGTAGAAGCGGTACATTCTATTGCCTACTTAAAAACTAGAGGCGCCATCAGAACCAGGGTGACCATGGAAGAAATCGCTGCACGCTGAAAGCTTCGAAAGGTCTGAGCATGGGCCAGTGACACTGGCCCAGTCTGAATTAGCGGATAAACTCGAAGATTTCTCCATCCATGGGAGCGACAGTGAACTTTACTCTGCCACGGCCGTGCTCAACTGTTAGCACCGCGTGCGTATTGCCGAGGAGGCCACGGAGGGTATGTCCCCCTTCAGATAGGCCCAGGGATTGAATGACATCAGCTGAAATATCGAGTGACTGGCTCCAGGGTAGTGTACGATCAAAATTGCTAGCGACTAACCAACGTTGCTTAGGGTGATTCAGCAGATAGGCAATGCGAGTATCGTGAGCTAAGAGTTCAATGAGCTCACCTTGTGGCGCTTTTGCCTCTCTAACCGTATTGAGAAGTCGACTGTACCATTGGCGCAGGCCTATTTGTTGCGGATCTAGTTGGCCACCATCAAAGGCACCACCATTCATCCAAGCCTGGATCGTGGGAACTCCCCAATAATCAAAGATCGTAGTATCAAACCAAGTTCCCTCTTCTAAACCACCAAATCCTGGATTACCTACTGCAGGTTCCCCTAGCTCTTGTCCAAAGTAAATCATGACAGGGCCCGAATGCATGGTGGCAGTTGTAATCATCGCGGGTTTACCCATCTGAGCATCGCCTGCAAAACCTTGGCTTGCAATGCGTCGCTCGTCATGGTTTTCTAAAAATCGCAACAAGTGACCTTCAATATCTTTGAGCTGGCGATTAATTTCAAACAATGGAGCGGTGGTATTGTTATCCTGCATAAGAGCATATAGCGCATCGTACTGTCCGACTTTGTCATATAAATAATCCATCTTGCCAAGATGCAAATAGTCGCGATAAATACTGGGTGTGTATATCTCAGCTAATAAAAATGCCTCGGGATTGCGCGATTTAATCGAGCTGTTGAGATAGCTCCATACTTCTACAGGAACGAGTTCGGCGACATCAAAGCGAAATCCATCGACACCTTTGTCCAACCAAAAATGGAGTATGTCGCGATATTTTTGCCATGAATTGGGAACATCGACACCTTTCCAAAAGGCGGCGTGCTCGCCGACGGACTTGTTGGCGTAATCTGCAGGCAGGGAGGGGAAATCAAAGCTACCGTCTGGCTTAACCCCGTAGTTTATCCGCACGGTTTCATACCAATCCCATACGCTAGGTTTTGCATGTCTTGCGCCATTACCCGTCCACTTAGCAGGGTATTCTGCGAATTGACCGTCTAATAATGGATGGGTATCTGTACCAAGATCGCGGTAGGGTTTGTCTGGAACTTCAAAGGCTTGCCCAGGAACATAGTAAAAATTATTGTCTCGCGCGTACTCGACACTGGTATCGTCACCACTTCCAAAATCATCAACCCCTGCAGGTTTACCAAGGGATTCATAACGGCGGGCAACATGATTAGGTACGATATCGATAATCACTTTTAAGCCATGTTGATGGGTGCGTTCGATGAGAGATTCAAATTCTTGCATGCGTTGCGTGACATCGACGGCAAGATCCGGCGCTACCTGATAATAATCCTTTATTGCATAAGGCGATCCCGCTCGCCCTTTAATCACGTCGGGGTCATCTTGGCTTATACCAAAGGCGGTATAGTCCGTTGCAGTTGCATGGTGTAATACCCCAGTGTACCAAATATGGGTAACACCCAGTTGAGCAAGACTTTCTAAGGCTGCATCATTGATGTCGTTAAATTTGCCTACACCGTTTTCCTCAAGACTCCCCCACGTTTTGTTCGTTGTATTTTTGTTGCCAAATAGTCGCGTGAACATTTGATAAACAATGGGTTTTTGGAAGGAGGCTGCAGATTTCATGGTGTCATTTTCAGAGGGTGGGTTAGGTTGACTACAACTGGCTACTGTCATCAAGGTACTGATCAGAATGGCATGGCGCATAATTAATCGCATGATATGTCCTTATTGATAAGCGATGGTAAATCGTCGCGCTTTTTGATAATTAGGGGCTTATTATAAAAAGCATGTCACTATTGTAGATTGTGAAGGCAAAAAAAATCACCGACTAGCGGTGATTTTCAACATCAGTGGTGATGACCACCGGGGCCATGAACGTGACCATGCTCAAGCTCTTCAGCTGAGGCTTCGCGAACTGATTCAATGGTGACGTCAAAGTTCAAGTGCTTGCCAGCGAGAGGGTGGTTGCCATCAACCGTCACGGTATCGCCTTCAATCGCAGTAATGGTGACAGGTACACGCCCACCGTCCTGTGTCGCAGCTTCAAATTGCATGCCTACTTCAAGCTCAGGAGCGCCTTGGAAGGCAGCCGCAGGAACTTGCTGAACCATTTCAGCGATAACTTCGCCATAGCCTTCAGCGGGTGCAACTTTAACTTGCAGGTTGTCACCAACATTTTTTCCAACAAGCTCTTTTTCTAAACCTGGGATGATGTTGCCGGCACCATGCAAATAGTGCAGCGGCTCGCCACCAGCTGAACTGTCAATAGTGTTGCCTTCGTCGTCGGTCAGCGTGTAGTGAAAAGCAACCACGCTGTTTTCTGAAATAGTCATGATATTACCTCTTTTGAATGAAGACACAGTATGACGGAAATAGCGTCGAATTTCCATGCATAGGGCTTTTAGGCGGTATGGGTATTTTGAGCACAAAAAAAAAGGGGTCCAAAGGACCCCAAAAAATACTGCTGAATTCACTGCACATAAACTCAGCTTTCACGGAAACAGTAACAACACAGATACAACCGGTTGCACATGTGACTACTTTACCAGTATCATCCTGTAAGTCAATTAAAAAACATTAAAAAAATATCAAAATTTTGTAACTCAATTAAATTTATTCAAGGTTTTGACGTGCTGTTGAGTAGTCATTACCTCAGGTCAAAATCTTTGGAGCCCTTATATGCCCTTGCATCGCTGGTTTTTGTTTTTACTTAGTGTCACTGTTTCACCATCTCTGATCGCCGAGGAGTTTACGGTCAAATCTCCGGACAACGATATCGAAGTGGTCGTTGATGTTAGCCAAGACAGCACAAGTTATCGTGTCAATTATAAGGGTTCGCCATTGATTCGAACCTCTCAGTTGGGTTTCGATATCCGCGATCAAGCGTTACTGAGCAAAAACTTTGAAGTCGTCTCCTTGGATCGCGAAGCCATTCGTCAGCAATGGAATACCGTCTGGGGCGAACGAGAAGTCGTTTTGGACTACTACAATGAATTATCATTGGGGCTTCAAGAAAGTACTCCAGATCAAAGACGCCTCAACCTCACTGTGCGTGTTTACGACGACGGCTTGGGTTTTCGTTATACTTTTCCAGAACAGGAAGCGTTAAAAGATTTTATTATTGATGCAGAATTAACTGAATTTGCCTTCGCTCAAAATTATCAAGCATGGTGGATTCCCGCATACCGCAACCAGCGTTACGAATACCAATACCTGCGTTCTGCGGTAAGTTCCATTGACGTAGCTCACACTCCTCTTACATTAGAAGGCGATGGTGTTGCTGTTGCTGTTCATGAGGCTGCGTTGGTGGATTATGCCTCCATGACGTTGCGCAATATTGATGATAACCAAAAGGTTTTTAAAGCGGATCTTGTGCCCTGGGCTAACGGCGTTCGAGTATACGCGTCAGCACCTATGTCGACACCTTGGAGAACTATTCAGATTGCCGACCGCGCGGTAGATCTCATGAATTCTGACTTACTACTTAACCTCAATGAGCCCAATAAACTGGGTGATGTTTCAGACTACGTTAAGCCCGGTAAATACATGGGTATTTGGTGGGAAATGCATACCGGTTTGGCCAATTGGAGCCCTGGGCCTGATCAAGGAGCAACAACTCAGCGGGCCAAGGAGTATATTGATTTTGCTGCTAAGCATGATATTGACGGCGTTCTGGTTGAGGGCTGGAACAAAGGCTGGGAAGGCGAGTGGTGGAAGCGTGAGCCTACCTTCTTGTTCGATGAGCCTGTCGATGGTTTCGATATTGAAGAGGTTAGCGACTATGCCCAACAAAAAGGGCTACGTTTAATAGGACACCACGAAACGGCCGCAGGAATTAGCCATTATGAATCTCAGATGGAACGCGCCTTTGCCTATTACCAAAAGCTAGGTATTACCTCTGTCAAAATGGGTTACGTCGGTACTCGTTTGGAGCATGGTAAAGAATGGCATCACGGCCAATATATGGTGCGTCATTTCCAAAAAGTGGTAGCAACAGCGGCTAAATATGGCGTCATGGTAAATGCTCACGAGACCATTAAAGATACCGGTTTGCGTCGCACTTATCCTAACTTGATGACACGGGAGAGTGTGCGAGGCATGGAGTACAATGGCGGCAGTCCTGATACGGGTAACATGCCCAACCATACCGTATTATTCCCTTTCACCCGTGGTCTGGCTGGCCCTACCGATTTCACGCCCGGTGTATTTAAGTTCGATTATCAAGAACATCGTCCTTACAACCGTGTACCAACGACCTTGGCTAAACAACTTTCACTTTATGTGACGATATACAGTCCGTTGCAAATGGCGGCTGATTTGCCAGAGCACTACGAGGGACATGCGGCATTCCAATTTATTGACGATGTTCCAACAGATTGGCAGCAAAGTATTGCCCTCGATGGTGAGGTTGGTGAATATATGGTGGTTGCTCGTCAAGATCGTCACAGTAGTGATTGGTATGTGGGGGCAGCAACGAATGAACTTGCCCGCCAGTATGACCTAGTCACAGATTTTTTGGAGTCAGGTGCTGACTATCGTGTTGAACTATATAGCGATGGTGAAAATGCACACTGGCGAGATAACCCCATGGACTTCCGTATTAGCCAGATGAATATTCAAGCGGGTGATACCATCCAGCTCGATATGAAAGCTGGTGGTGGTGCCGCCCTTCGTTTTGTAAAGGTCATTAAGTAATGAATAGTCATATCAGACGTTTAGTTGTATTAACCCTTTTAGTTGTCAGCTCCTGGTCAGTCAGTGCAAGAGAATATCTGGGTCACCAACTGGAAGAGAATGCCCTAGTGGTTAATACCGATGAGGGTATGTTGCGCGTCGCCTTCCTATCGCCTTGGTCGGTAGAAGCGACATTTACGCCTGCTGATGGCGAACTAACGTCTAGCTACAGTCTTCTGCCTTCATTAAAACCTATCGGGGGCAATCTTACCGAGGATCCAGCGAGCTTGAGATTTTCTCAACAAGGTATTGAAGTGGTGCTTGATAAAGCCACTATGCTGTTGAGCTACTATAGCGAAAGCCGTTTTCTAGTAAGGGAGGCCAAGGGTATTCAGGCTCAACCTCGTCGTGTAGCGGTTGATTTTAAGTTAAGCCCTGCCGAAAAAATTATGGGGGGTGGTCAACGTATTCTGG